>JAAUXU010097440.1_pt1 | contig 35255 bp, 36 predicted proteins | sample 7278151 | NCBI WGS metagenome assembly JAAUXU01 (sample SAMN14350113, study PRJNA611818) | marine sediment metagenome | isolation source: surface marine sediment (1.8m) | place: French Polynesia: Moorea | collected 2018-08 | reverse complement strand
CGCTGAGAACACCGAAAAACAAATCGTGGAACGTCTTATGAGCTGACACGTCGAAAATCTGTTCAGTCGTTGTCCCAAGTGTCGTGTTCGCAATGTTGACTGCGTGGTTCCATAGGGTCACGCCCATGCTCTTCCGGCGGTGACCCAATTCACGGCCGCAGTTTGCACACGACAGAAAGTTGTTCCTGACGTCCTTCTCCTGTTTCTTCTTGGCACACATGATGTCCTTGACGGCGGTGTCTTTAATTCGGTCTTCGTGGACTACTACGAAGCCGGGGCCAAAGAGAAGGTCGTTCTGTTTGGGGGCGATCTTCATTTTTGGGAGCGTCATGTTCGCCCCTACAACGTTTGACGCATGTTCCCCCTGAGACGACGTCGTGCTTTTGGACCCGTGATGAATGCAACCACAGAACCAGTCCTGAAGAAAAAGGCAGATGTTGCATGTGTTCTGCAGGACGACGAAAACAGTATGATCCTTTCAGATGACCATGAGCTATATGCTTCTATAGTCTAATTTGCTAAAACCGAGGCAGATTTCCCCACGTAGGTGCCTCACGTTGCAAGCTGAAAGAAGTTGTGTCAGTGGTCCGGGTGACCCGGAGTCACCCGGTTCTTTCGCGCACGGTCCAAATTGGTACTTGCCTCCGCGAACTCCTCCCACGCGACGGACGGTAGCGGTCGCACTCTAATGAACTCTGCCCATTCACCCGAGTGCAATCTGAATCCGCAGTCTCTGCATCCGATGTCGCAACGGCCGAGGATCACTTTAGCGCGCTCCTCGGTAGATTCCGGGGGGCTCGGGGAAGTCACGGCTTCGGGCCACGTGAACCTCAGGCTCCAGCTCTGAATAGGTTGAGCAGGACCACGTGGAAACTTGAGCAGGCGCAGTCCGCTCCTTGGTCCCATAGTCAGCCTGACGACGTACAGGCGCGGGGACGTCTCCTTGCAGCTCAGCGGACTGGTGGAACATTGCTAGAAAGAGCAACCACAGTAAAATACATCCTTCAATCTTTCTGTGGCAAGAGGTTTGGTGACGACTGCAAATAAACTTACTCATGAGTGTAGTAGCCTGTTGCGGTATGACATTTCTCGTGGAAATCTCGTTACTGATTTTACTGACAATTGTTTTAAGACCACATATCCATAACACTCCACAAACTCTTGTTTTGAGGTATGAAATAAAGACAAAATCTTCTTATGGGGTCTTGCATGTGCAACTTTTACTTTATAATTGTCTGTTATCATTGGCATGCATCCTTAAGACCTAACTTCTTCCCAAGAATAACTTTGGCAGTGTCAATGACGGTAAGCGCTGCAGGCAGCAGATTTGACGCTTACCAGATCCTCTTCTCCCTCCGGCCACAGCACCTCTGCGGCGACCGTGGGTTGCGGTTGCGAGTCGTCGTAGAACCTGATCTCCCTCTTGCCTGTCTCGACTTTCGAGAGTCTGCGAAGTGGTCGCGTGTCGTTTCGCAGGTAGAGGTAGGCAGAGCCCAAGAGGCGACGAATCTCGATGAAGACGCGATACGGCGGACGAGTGGGGAACGTTCTTGCAGAGTCTTTGTCAGTGACCTCTGACGTCGCGTTTGGTCCATGAGCTAACGCAGAAACAAACTGGCCGGATCTCATGCCATTGGAATTGGCATTGGTCGACGTCCCGGTATTGCTTGTGTCCATGATCATGATCACGACACGTGCGTGCGGTCAGGACGTTCTCAAACTAAGGTGCTTGTAATTTTCCCTTTTTCCTTCAACCTAAAATTCAGGGGTGTCAAAGTGTTCTCGGCCCAATTCCAGACTCTATGAAGAATAAAGATCACGAACCTCTCTCAAAGACGTCACATTGGCTAAGCTAATAATACAATCGTGTTGACTAAAATGAATACGATCTCTGTGATAGCTTCAACGAAGTCCGGTCAACATTCAAGCGAAAGAGCAACGGAGGATCAGCAGTCAGCTGCGGATCAGCTGTGACATCGAAGCTGCCATTTTCCATCCAGGACAATGCAGCAGGAGCTGATGTGTAGAATTAAAAATTCACGTTGTCTCTCTTATGGTAACTCTGCAGCACTGAGCCATCCTGCGGACGCAGTGCATCACGTCAAGAAGAAGACAACTGCAAGACGACGAAGATGATGGCGCCCACTTGGCTGTCCTCAGCCATAATGTCAAGAGGCAGCCTCCTGCGCTCCGCTGTCGTCTCTCGGCATATTTCCTGTGGTGGCGTCCTGCGCGCCGACGACCCCAGCAAGGCGTTGCAAAGCAAGGATGCTAAGAGCATCGATCTGGAGCCATCCACCAAGGTGGACCTTGCCTCTCTACAGACCACGGTGACAGTCCCGGCTCAGGCGGATGTGGGTACGTCTTCGGGAGTACCCGAGCAACACCTCCGCGAGCGTTACGTGCGGGTCTTCCGCCCCGCCAAGAACGCTATGCAGTCGGGTACTGCCGGTGTACGCCGCTGGAAGATCGAGTTCGAGACCCGGGAGCGCTGGGAGAATCCGCTCATGGGCTGGGCGTCGTCCGGGGACCCCCTCTCCAACATGCAGGTATTCGCGCTTGTGTACGCTGTTTCCTGCTATACCAGAAGTTTGGGTCTTGTAGTCCAAGTCTTTCAGTTCAGGCCCAACTGACATTGTGCATGTGTATGGGTCAGTTGTAACTTAGAACTGTATGCAGGTGGATTTCTCTTCGAAAGAGGAAGCTGTGGCGTTCGTGGAGAAACACGGGTGGGACTACTGGGTGGAGGATCCCAAAGAGCGAGCTCCCAAGGCTAAATCATATGCTCTCAACTTTTCATGGAACAAGAGAACGAGGAAGTCCACGAAATGATTAGTGAGGTGCTGAAACACTTTTGACATCCTGTGCTTGCGTTAGGTCTTAATGAATCATATTAGCAAGAGAAATACACGTGTACTAGCGTCTGTTCAATCGGCGATATATTTCATAATGTAACTTATATAGTCTGTTGTTTTTTATAGGGTATATTTATACTGCTTAACACATAATCACGCAGTGCAAGAGCTTCAGAAAATTAAGCGTTCTGGTCCCTGAAGCCGTCGTCGCTATCATCACAGTTTTCAGCATCTCCCGCTGTCTCGCCTAAGTCTCACTTGAACGTCAGCTCTGTCTTCTGTTCATGTTCACCCTTTCCATGCGATTCTCGAGTAAGGACTGCAGATCCTTCTTGACTAGACGACTCAAAAGCTGAAGCAGATGACTCCGTCAAGGGCCATACAAGACCAACATAACATACGCTCTCACCAATAAGGCCACGATGTCGGCCGCCATAAGCATGTAGAACACGTTGTTAAATCCCGGAATGGCGCCGGCCAAGAACGGTCCAATCGCTGCGCCAATCGAGCCAGTCCCGTCAATTATACTACAAAAATCACCACGTACGTCAATGAAAATGCAACCAATGCAAGTCACCTTGTTTGCTCGTTGCTTGCAAATACATTGTTGCTTACAAAATAGCTACGAATCTTTGAAACGTCGACCCTTCAGCATTAAAGGACTGAACTTCACAAGATTATTGTTTCATTGAGACAAACAAACACGATTGTTTGATGAAAGGAATGAGTACCTATTATGTCAACACCTTCCACTTCTGTTAGGACAGCAGTGAAGTGCACGACAAGCTTCAAAGCTCTTTAACTAGACTACGTGCTGCTCACACAATGGTTGCATGACCTGTGGTGCGTCTATGATTGATACCTGGTGACGGTCGCCAGAGCTTTCGAAGATGTCCCTCTGAGGCACGGGTGCGTGCCCAGCTCGGCCGACACCGCAGTGGTAATGAGCGCGTAAGGTCCGTTGACAAGCAATCCGAGGACCACGAGGAGACCGACATGACCCGCGTAACACTGTTCTCGATGGTCCCAGTCCAGAGGGCAAGAGACCCCGTACGCTTGGTAAGAAAATAGCTACAACAAAAGGACGAGAAATAAGAACAGACATTCCTACTAACAAGGTCAGTGGCTGAGACTACTTGTCATTTAACTTTTAGGGCACAATGAAAACAACAGGGTGGGCAAGAGAAAGTGCCAGGCCATCACAAACTCAAATAGTTCACTCAAGTTTCATGATACCGACTTCTCCCAGCAGCGTTTGACAGCTTCATTTAATCGTTAGTTACCATTTCCACTTCAAAACATCAAAGTTGGCCCCGAGATGAGTCAGCGGGAGCTAAGAATCTGGGTATTTATTGGCTTTACTCTATGCTGGTCTGCCTTTCCTCCTGCCATTTACTCTGTTTTCTCCAGTCAGAAAGTGTCTCAAAGATGATCTCAGCCAATCAGAAGTTTTCAATCAGTCTGGTTAAAAACATATGCTTATCGAGAAAGAGGTGTAGCTAGGCTTTACCAACGGTATTGCGCCGACGAGCATAAGGGCACAAGTGGACGCGCTCCTCCCGCTGAAGTCAGAGATGACGCCGGCCAAGATCCCGCCGACAATGCCCCCGACATCGAACAAGGTGCTCAAGTAGGCGGCGTTCTCGGAAGAGACGTTGATGCCTGCAAACGCATCCAAAGGCCAACCTCTTCCAGCAATACTTAGTGGGAAAGTTGCCAATTATTACCTGTCTCGATTATGAAAGAAGGCAGCCAGTACAGGAAGGTGTAGCTGACCAGCTTGGAAAAGAAAAGGCACAGGGAGAATTCGAGTACACCCTACAAGAAAAAGCAATTTAAGTTGATGCAGGCCCTCAACTGACAGTTTAGCGTACTGGTATTTTTAGGGCTCCCCACAGGGTGATCGCTGTCCCTTCGTCCACAGTGACGGAAATGAGACGATGCCGACGAGAGGGAGGGCGGTCTTCAACGTCGCCTTGACCGAAGGTGACGCTGCTCTCGGAGACCGTCCTAGTGCTGCTACTCTGCTGAATTTGGGGTTTCGAACACTTATCTAATGTGCTCAACTTGGCATCAACACTTACCCAATCGCCGAAGGGCTTGTTCCCATCAAATGCAGGGTTGGAAAACGCTACCTCGGGTTCATCCTAGAAATGATGGACACGGATTTAATTGTCCTAGTTGTACAAGCGTCTTTGTACTACATACTCCGTAATAAAAAGAAAGCTCAAGAGCTATTATCATAACTAAAAAGTATCAGAAAAGATTAAGCAAAAATTGCTTAATGATAAATGATAACCCAGTTCAAAACGTAAAAAAACATACTGACGTTTTTCTTATGCTGTTTGTCTCTATCGAATGAGACAAATGATGACAGCAAGTGTAGGATACGCTTTCAACTTGACTAGTTTTTTCCACCGCTTCAGATCGCCTCTACCACTTGACTTTCGTTTTTTCGTAGATGGGTAAAACGTCCACTTTTTCACGCATTACATGAAGTTCATAGCATTTGCGATGTCAGAAAATGACCATCTTATAACTATGACTATTGTATGACGATACAAAAGTTGACTATTCTGGTCATCATTCAAAATTCTATTCATTTGTGTAGCAAGTAACTTATAGTTGATCATTTTAAGCTTGCATTCGTCGACCTTGGTCTCACGGCTTCTTTGACCCCAATATTACGGACGGATGGAAGGAGACGAGTGGAAAGTTACCTTCAGAGAAAGGTCTCTACCAAAAACGTTGAGGAACTGAAAAATCGTCAAATCCCCTAAAATAACGTTTCTGACGAAAAAATTGCGTTGGAGCGGCAGAAGTGAAAACAAAGTTGACACAGAAAAACCTCGCGCTCGTAGCTTCTGTAACTGCCTAGCGAAGCCTCCGGAAAAAAAGTTGAAAAGCGTCAAATTGTTTCTCTCACTTCTGCGGGGAGAAGAGGTGCAGCCTCCTCGGGGGCCAACAAAGGCCTGTTGACGCTCGGGGTGGCCGCGCGGAGGTTGTTGCTGCTGCTGCTGCTGCTGCCGCCTAAGCTTCCCCTGCTGCCATTGCCGCTGATACTGTTGCTGTGGCTCTCCTGAAACTGAGAAAAGTTTAAACAGCTACCGAGGACGACAACACACGCTGCGCTAAATGTACTAAGCGTGGAAGCGTGTTGGATGACCAATAAATTGGTGTTGCCGCCCATCACCAAATCATTTGACTAGAAAATTAATAAAATAAGTTTTGTTCAGAAGGCTATGCTGCATCTCTTCTACTAAAGTCATTTCTAGCAACAATAATCAGCAACAGCACTATCAGGCCAACAAAAGATGATGTCAGTTTTCTTGGCTAAACTGCACAAGGTCTCAAAGCAAACGTCTTTTTTCTTTCCCGTAGAACGTCCTCCTTGGAACATTCATCCCATTCTCACATTTTTTACCCAGTCATACGTGGAAAACCCATCAGTGTAGCTCGGTGAAGAGCCCAGTATTATCCTGCACTCGTTTGAAATCTCGGAGCTCAGGAACTACTCCAATGCAATTACCATTCCTGAGATCGCCGAGTTGTGCTCGGCGTCGAGGCCCACGTCCTCTGGCCTCGGTACCAAAATGAACCAGAAGAGTATGCCCGTTAGCGCTATGATTGCTCCAGGAACGATGAAAGAGAGTCCCCAACTGTCCTCAACGAAGACTCCTAGAAAGACCTCAAAATGAAAATAAAGGGTTGGAGGCTCCCTAAAAAAAAAGGCTACCTGCCAACAATGAGCCAAGGATGTTGCCTATTGATGTGTGGGAATTCCAGATACCGAAGATGAGACCCTTCTTGCCCTGACCGAACCAGTTGGCGACCACTGTGACCACCCCTGGCCACCCTGTAGTCTGAAACGCGCCTCCGATTATCTGTAAGCAAAATGAATTGCATTTACATACCTCATGCGTTGCAATTGCGTTACTGTCCATCCCTTACCCCGTTAACACAGCCATTACTTACTATGCATGCGTATAAAGTTCTTCCGTAAGTACGTTCCACTGACATGACTTCATCTCAGACATTGCAGGGGATTGTTTTAAAGTGGGATTTTGATGTGGAACATGGATGTTGCAGAACTTCTCACGCGGCACATCATGCTTTATGAATTTAAACGACTTATGGGATGACCTGATGAGACATACTAAAATGCTTAGTGGCCACTCAGACGCCTTTATTCACATCTACGGTGGAAGTCGTTGCTTTCTTGTCTACAAAGGTGAGTCCTTAATGCACTTGTTCCTTCTCCCTACAACCCTCCTTCAGTATGCTCTTCTTTTGATGCATATATCAAAGTGTATGTGCTACTTGGCGTCCGAAGCGCAAGCCATCCACTTGTCTTAAGCATTATATCAGACTCACAAACAATGGTGATTGATGCAGCACTACTAGCCCTGTGTGAATCACGGGTACAAAAAGCCAGTTCAGTCATTCGCATGTGCGCAAGTCTCGCTGGCGAGTGCTTCAGCAGACAAAGCAACATTGTACTCGTCAGTTAAAGCTTCTAAAGCACTCATGCAGGTTCTAGACGTGAAAAACTGAGCGGCATTGACATGCACACACATAGCCGTGGATGTGCCCGCTGTCGTCCATCTCCTCCTCTACCATCACCATCATCACCACCACTACACTGCGCACTGCGTTCACCTGAACTAACAGGAAGTATGCGATGGTGTGGATGCCCCAGTAGTAAGCCATTCCGAAGGCCATGGTGAAGATGCCGGAGAACAACATCCCCATGGAGAGAAACAGCCTCAGGTCAACTCTCTCGGCCACAGCGCCACTGTTTTGAGATATTCACCTTCTTGTTGGAAATCTTCTTAGATGCACTTAGTTATGTCTTACCTCACAAACATGAAGAATGCGTAAGAAAACAGGTAGGCAGTATCCAAGGCACCTTCCAGGCGCTTGCCTTCTTCTTCCGTTACTCCATTGATCTGGTCTGAAGGAAGAATAGCTTTCCTACTTCTGTATCGTTAGCTGAGTGTGTCAGACGGCATTTACTTATGAAGGAGGTGCAAGTTGTTGTGTTCCCCAACTCCGTGCAATTGAGCAGCCTGGTCTTGACCACGCTGATTGGCTTCCGTGACATGTGGTAGCACGTGTAGGCGAAGAATGTCAGGAACAAGATGTACACGCGAAAACTGAGGGCATAGCTTTAATGCTTACTTTCTTGGACTCTTGTATCGATAGGGCGGCTTACGCTAGAAGTTGGTTTCCTGACGTGGCCGGACAGCAGGACCCCATGAGCTTGACGCCCGCCGGCGGACCCAAGTTGGAGATTAGAGGCATGGTCACGGTGACGACGAAGTCAACGGAGGTCGCGAAGAGGTAGATCAGGCAACTAAGGCCGCAGAGAGGCCAACGCCGCCATGGAGGAGACAAAAGCGCGGTGAGCGTCTGTTATCTCCTCTCCGCGGTGACTCCCACAACACAAAACCAAGTCTCGCGTGCGCTCTCTCAGTCCTCCACACGTCACGTCACCGCCGTTGCTAGCTCGGGCGGGTTCGAAACCCACGAGAACTTCCCGAACCCCACGGAAGGAGAAATCAGGCAGATTAGAGATGGCTTCACGTGTGAGTTCGATTCGAGTTTTAGCGGTTTTTAGCTCTGCTCAAACTCGACTAGACTTGAAAGTGCCAAATCGAATCAACTTGGGAAAATCCGGAGTCCCAACGCATTCGATAGCACTTTTGATAAGTTTGATAAGTTGTTTTGACAGAAAGCATTGGTTGGTTGGTCATTTCACAAACTTCCCAAGAACAGTGGATTCCCGTTGTTCAGTCAGGTCAGTGTCGGACCGAAAAATGTTGACCTTATGTCCTATTGGTCGACCGAACTCTAATGTCGCAGATCCGAATCTTCAAAATTACTTAAAGCCTCCAAATCAAACCTCTGTACTATAAGCAGTAACAATTTCTTTTGTAAAAGTTGCACGGTGTTGCGAAAATTTGCGCTATTGGTACTGTCAAATAAACATGAGGTTCGGTTTGGCCGCATATGACACCAATCCGGTTTGGTGGTTCCGTTCAGCCGATCAGAAGTACGGTCGATCACTAGAAAGCCCTTGGATCGGGAACCCTTCTCACTAGGACTAAAAATTGTCAGGACTTTTAATCAATTCCAAAGCATTTGACCGAGTTGATTGGATTATACATCTATTCAGAGCTCTTTCAATGTTTTTTTTTTCAAAGTGACAGCCCAGTCAAGTTGGAATTGTATGTCCGTGGGCCCTTCTTTTGCGTTCTGATGGCTGCAAGTACTTCTGGATCCGATGACAGCTCCTAGTATTCTACAGCCTCTCCTTTTCGGGTGCTTTCGTCATTGTGGAATTATTGCTATCATTTTTACATTACATATAATTTATATCATTTCTGCTAGAGCAGAAGTCAGTCTTCACTTATTTTACAGCCAGACAGCACAAGATTTTCCCGTGTGATGGAAATACTTCGATCAGGAAATTTGAACTTAGAACGGGGGACTAGAGGATTTCGTTCTTGAGCAGAAGACAGTAGATCAGACTTTTGTACAGCTTTTGTCAACAAAAAGACAGCTCTGAGTTAGAAAATATTGTCTACAAATGTTCATTTGTTTTTGTTGCACCTTGCTACTTTCTCTGTTGATTTAATTTTCCCTTGCACATGTACGGTACAGCAGAAATTCTCCAGCTCTGAACACGAACATCCTTGTTCGTGTTCATGTTGGACGTTGAGGTCATTTCTACGCATGTTTCTGCGGTCTTGTTGCTGTTGACAAGCCATCAGAAGCAAGCGGGCCTTAGGCCGAACTGTGGAGCTGGAATCAACAGGGTGGGAGACCGTGCTTTAAGTTCTTAAGTGAGTCCGTGACTACCAGAGTTTGTAAGTTTAGTGTAGGACTAAATGTATTTTGTCATTTAAAATTTGACCTCTCACAACGCGAATCCACTATACTTGCACGGCCTGGAGAATCACAATTTCAGTTGATGTCGAGTTGACCAATTTTGTCGAGTCCGATCCCATTGAATTCGAAGCGGACTCGAATCGAAGTCGATACCACTTCCCTGGAGTCGATTTCCTGACAGCGCCAACACGGCCTGTACACTAGACCTCACTGGCCTCGATGCCGACGAACTTGACGAGCGAGCGGGACTCGAACAGAGAAAAGACAGAAGAAGAACGCGCTTGCTTTATGATCGAACATAGGACGCAAAGTCCACAGCTGAATCAGCTGCCACTGAACCCCAAATCAAGGAAGCTGTATACAAGGTAGGTAAATAAGCTTCGTCAGCGATAGGAGCGCGCTCTCAGATTTGTGACGTCACTGGGATACACGGGGGAGCGCAGACAGAACAGTGCGCAGCAGTCGGACAATAGTTATAGCACTTTTAATTTTTATTACGCAAATCAAATGTTAATGTCAGTGCTCTTCACCGTGCCATAATACTGAGTGTAGACGTAGCACATCAAGCTGATCCTACGAAGGTAAGCGCTGAGAAGCTCCTTGACCAACTGCTGTACATCTACTGAGTGAGTGATGGACTTGCACGGACCTTTGAGCGACGGCCTTTGAGTGACAGCCTTTGAGTGACAGCCTTTGAGCAACAGCCCTTGGAGTGATGGACTGCATGGACCTTCGAGCGACGACCTTTGAGCAACTACTTTAGAGCAAGGTTGCGAGGGAACAGTTCAGAGTACAGCGATCTGTTCAGCAATATTGACAGAATTCGTAGTAGTTCTCTCCCAGTGGCGTCACAGCTTCTCTGCCCTCCCCCCTCTGCAGGCTAACTGCCTGTCGGTGTCGCTTGTTCACAAACCTTATATACAGCTTCCTTGGCCCCAAATGGTGCCAAGCACTGTATGCGGGCCACTGTACACTGTACACCGTATGTAGACTGATCACGCTGGTCACCAATTGGGGCTCAGTGGCAGCTGACTCAGCTGTGGACTCTGGGTCCCACATTCGATGGGCGAGAGTATAAAGGAAGCGTGTTCTTCTTCTCCCTTTTCTCTAGACACGAACGACTGGTGGGCCTGTGTATGGAGCCCTTCCATAGACAAAACACATACCACTTCAACCAGACCAGACACAACTCCGCCTAGGCTGCTTGTCAGCTGCCTGGGTATTCTCGTAAGCCGGGCAAGACCAAAGAAGCGGAGTAGCTGCACACGTAGCTTTTCACCAGGCTAGCAGAAGAGAGGGACAGCTGTGAGTAAACTAACGTATTAGAAAAAACTTGAACCCAGTCTGTTCACCCGTTTGGTCATCACAAGGTTTTTCCATGGCATGTCCTGTGTCTCCCCACGAGGGACTCCTCATGAGGGGCAGACGCGAGACATGTAGTGGGGGTGGCCGACGTGATGACGGTGTCCTGCGGTTTGTACGCAGAGGAGACTAATATTTAGAAGACGCCACGGGGGGGATAAGTCGAGTATGACATAAATGCTCTGTTGGATGACCATGGCCTAAAGCAGATGACGAGGCAGTGCGATAAGCACAAATCAACATTTTTGGCGATTTCGTTCTAGACTGCTTATGCCACTGCACTGGTCGTAGTGAAAGCAGCTCGGTGAATTGTTTGACACGCTGAGGACTAGCAAAAGCAGTCTTGGACAAAATCGCCAAAAATGTTGATATTGAAAAGTTAGCCAAAAGGTCGTCGCACATGCGCTACTGGAAAGACGTCAGAATGAAGATCACGACTTATATTTCATTCAGCACTATATTTTTATTCTCTCTTCTCGCTCACATTAGTTTGGTGCCAGAAAGCATCACACTCATCTCAAAGTGACAGCAGCATCACGTCAAGAGGACCCTTAACCAAATGCTGCCTCCTTTTATCACCTTCCTACGTCTGCCTAGCACATAATTCTACGCATTCAACTAGGTGATGCATGAGTTAAGGAACACAAGGAGGTATCACATGGTCGCTCATGAATCTGAGACAGGAAAAGGGTGATTCACCTGCAGATAGGGTGGTTTGTGCGTCAAAAATGATGCCTCGTTTTCCCCGTCAGTAAAAAAACCTGCAAGTCTGTGAGGGCCAATTTTACTCTCTGGCCGACTTCCTCCGGTGAAAGTTCTTTTAGCGTGGTCCATGGGAAATGGTCAAAAGGTCCTCCCATCTATAATACCGGTATGTGTATTGCATGGCTCATATCTCGAAAGAAAAGGCTAAATGCTAGGTGAATCGCTTTGTCTAGTCTCTAATCATGATTCATGATGTCTGGTCAGAAGTATGGGCTTAAGGGTCCACGTCTTGTCGTTGTCGCGTGTAAAGGTAACAAAAAATCAAGATTTCTCTCATGTGTATAGAAGATTTGAACTGGCAACACAATCACTCCATGTTAGTCATTATGAAGATGCCCATTGTCTGCTGCTCCTGCGCCATTGTCATCTCGTGCTTCTGCATGATCGTCAATGTTGCCAGCAGCAGGTCCTCCTGCAGCAGCGTTATTGTTTCCCCAGTCATACCCCCCTGGTCTCTCTTCCGGAAGCGGTCTGTAGTCCGGGTCATCCTGTGAGGGATCGCACAGCACTTTTAGCAGAGCAGGGGTCTTGAGCAGCTTGAAGCCGCCCGGCTGGTTGGGGAAGACGTCTTCTAGGAAGAAGTAAAAGTGTCCCACGGCAATACCAAGCAGATCAACTGCCACAGAGTTCCCGAGGAGCAAGGAAAAGGCGAGAAGCACCCAGGGCAAATAAGGTGCCGGAAATGTGAACAGTCCGAAGAAGTTCATGCGTACGAAGGGGTTTCGACGGGCCCAAATGTACACCAGCATCACAGTCATAGCTTGCCCTGAAAGATAATCGCCCTTGATAAGTAAGAGCCGCGACATTTTCTTTCGCAAGTTACTTACCTAAAAAGAGAAGATTGATAACGAACGTGAACAAGACCATACAAACCGCCCCGAAGAAGAACATGACCACAAAGTCAGCCGTCTTTCCTCTAAAAGAGTTTTCTTCCAGCATTCGGCAGTAGCGATAGGTAAAGACCATATTGAAAAAGAAGTTAAAGCCGAACGTGCCGAAGAACAAGAACGTCGTCACCTAGAAGTGAGTCCGTAACGAGTGACGCAATTCTACTTACGGTGATGTCATTGAGCAAACCCAAATGCACCAGAGATACGTACGAGTCTCCATAACTGCCATCCTCTCCAGATGAGTAGGGGATTGAAGTAAAGCTGAAACGGCGACACCACGTCCAGCTGGACCGCCAAGGTTGTCATTACGCACGCCGTCGAGTACGCGCGGGTCACCGGCGGCATCTCCAGGTAGAAGGCGCGCAGCATGGCGGTGGCGCCTGCCGCACCGTCCATGGCAACCAGAGTCGTGAAGGCGTCGGCGGTCTCCGACCTCGCCCCGGCGGTCGGATTCCTCGGTTGGTCGTGCGTGAGTTCTGTGAGCACCACAGCAGCGTAAACAGAACGGCACGTAGACGGAAGAGCAACGAGAGGGCCAAGTTCGCCACTTTTTCCTTCAAGGGCAGAGACTTCTAGTGACGAAGTTCCTTTTGTCGCCCTCTGTTGAAAGGAAGTCTGTTCTTAGTACACGGAGTGGACCGTAACATACAAAAGATTGGGCAGAAGCAAAGTTGAAGCATTGGTGGTGGATTCACTACCTGCTTCAACAACTTTTCTTGATGTCTTCGTCGCCGTGGTCAGGTTGAGGTTGTTTCAAAACATGTGCCGCTGTTCCCTTCCGAACTTTACTCTTCAGCTGACTTCTGAGAGACAGAAATTTCCTCGCCAGGTCAGCCTAACGTTGGTCCTTCGCTCTACAAGGACCACTGAGATCTACGTATATCTCAGTGACGAGGACGCTCTTGGTCAGCTGGGCCGTCCAGGGGAGAAGCACATACTGTATGTAGCAAATCGTTTCTTAGTCGTTTGGTCTCAGGCACGGCATGGGTCACATAGGCGGTCCAGCTAACAGACAGCGTTCTGAGTCACAGAGAACTCATAGAATGACCATACGGGTAAAAGGACTGACGTAGATTACTGACAGCTGTCCCGCTCTTCCGTAGGCGCCCGCAAAAAGCTGCGAATATCGATCGCTATGCTGCTTCGGTCTTTCTTGCCTCGCTTACGTGTAATAAGAATACCCAGGCACCTTAGGCAACGCCCGCAACCTAGGCGGGGGTTAGACCAGTGAAGTGTTGATGTAGACTATTCTAATATCTCACTGGTTTAAGCTGTCTACGTGTTGTCTCATACGTCCTACCTTGCGAAATCAGCATCGTCCTGTACTTTCGAAGTCCTCGTATGAAGCAAAAATGCATTGTCCTGATAGTTGCAAACGGACATTTGTCGTTGGCACTGTGATTCTGCAGACTTGCGGAGAGTAGACTTCCACCTTCCATTAAACGTTCTGCGTTTGTCGGGCGGCACTCCTACGTATAATTGAAGATAAACAGTACGCGCACGAGGTTGGAGAGGAGCAGCGTGTCGTGATTGCGCTCACTTCAGCAACACAGGGGGCTGCGATAGTTGCTGCGTCTGCCCGCCCAGTTCAGTTCTTTGCAGCTGCTGTGCCGATTGAGAACAAATCGTCCTGGGTCCCCTCACACGCATCCCTGCTTAGGCATCTTTTACTCAGGTCGTCCATTGAAGTCTGGAAGTTCTTGACCATGTCGGGTAGTAGCCCGACTGCGCGCATTGAGCAGTTGGACGAGATCCAGAAGGACGTCATCGCTATACTTCAGAACGCGAGCAGTGCCCTCACAGAACTGGGCAAGGATCGGCCCAGTCAAAAGGCAGCCGACAATTACGTCACGGCAGTTATGTCCAACATTAAGAGCGTGGACAACAAGCTGAACGACCAGATCAAGTATCTCACCCAGGTCTCTACAGGTAAGAATTTTCTGTCGTTGATGAACGAGCTGCACTATCGGAGCCCATTTCATACATATTACGCCTTTACAACGCGTCTCGTCTTGTTCTTTCTTCCAGGCCATCCTCACGAAGGCAGCTCCTACCCAAGCCAGAAGATCCTCCAAACCGCCTGGCACCGTCTGGAACATGCAAGGAGCCGAGTCAACGAATTGGAGAAGCTTAGTGGAAACATTACAGGAGCAAGCGGCGGACTCTCTCAGGCTCCTGGACCAGTACTCATAGTCGCCCATCTTGACTTAGTCCAAGTATTTGTCCTAGCTCAGAGTAGTTCTAGTCTATATCATATTCATAGTTCGTTGCATCCTTTGGATGGTTTGAAGGTGCCTGAAAAGTGCTCCATGGGTGTCTGACCTGGTGTTCACAGAGCTCCGTGGTTCTCTCTGAAACGATGCTTGGTTTATGAATATGATCCACCTGTCTAGTAGTGTGGTACTGCCCGGATTAGTCCTAGGTTAGCTTTAGCTCTGTATACATTCAGATCGCGACTATGATTACCGCTCCAGAAAGTCGCACTCGCTCAACAACAGCAACAGCAGCAGCAGCATTAAAAACCTTGTGAATAAGACCAGTGCAGTGACAAAGACTTAAATCATGCCCACGAACACTGTTACGACGTCGTCGCCTTCCTTTGAGCAGACGAAGCAAGAGGGTTGTGGAGAATATGGCCCCCTGATAGGCATCTTCTTGGCCGAATTCCACCACATCCAAGGTCCAATGATTCGGTGCCAAGAACCCGATGAGGAGATCGTCTCTAAAGAGCTGTTTGACTCAGTGAGTGTGTACCTGATTCCCAAGCCTCAGATGGCCCGCAGGACCATTACGGTAAACGCGCTGGACAAAAAGATCCTTGGCTTTCCTGTCATTCTTCAGGACAAGAAGTACAAGAGAAATCAGTTCATGTTCAACGTATGCTTCGTTTGCAACTATTGGTCCAGAACGGTGAGGAATATTTGCTGACCTTGTAAAGTAACTTTCTGTTGCTAATAGGTATAGCTAAACTAAATGTCTTCTGGCAGGTTCATTTTGAGCCTGCACTACGCAAAATGGCTGAATACTTGGTGAACTTAGAGCTTGAACACCAGTACCTATCGAGTGAGAAGAACAATGAGGAGCTGGCTCATATTTTTGGAAAAGTATTTGACGGACTTAACAGCGAGAGAAAGCATGCCGAGGTCGTCGTCAGGAATTACCGTATACAGGTAAGTTATTCCTTTCACGATTACCCGACTCAGGTGTACTTCATGACCTTGTTTGCCGTACACACTGCACAATGTTTAACAACCCCATAGGTGAAAGTGATCCGCCAAAACACCGAGCCCTCAGCCATTGGCGATCATGACGTCCCCGTGATGAGCGCGGCTGTCACCGACCATCAAGCTGACGGTAGTGACCTTACTACTCAACAGGTAACCAGTTGCTCAAGACATGGATGGAGCAGTTATTTGTCTTATTTCGCGTGTACCACTGTAGATTCTGCAGTACATTGACGGCTTTAACACTGTGTCAGCCATTGCCTCGCTGGCCTCCGTGGACACCAACTTGGTTAAAACATGCATACAGAATCTGCGTCATTTTGACGCTGTACAGATTGTACCAGCTTTCCAGGTGAGTGTTTGGTACTGGATAGTTGCGCAAGGCGCAGCATTGATGACACTTTGTGCTTGCTCATCTTCAGTACTCTAACTGCTACTGCGCCACCAGTCGCTTGCCGGATCTGTGGACCGACGCCGCGTTGATGGAGGAGTACCTGAGGACTTGCGCTCTGTCTGCGGCCTCGCCACCTTCACCTCTTGTAGCTTACCGTTTTGCTGCGGCTTTCCAACACGGAACCACTGTCAAGGATCTGTGCTTGAGGTTCGGGGTGCCTTTTCAGCTCAAGATCGACCCTCAGGCCACGGTGCAGTTTCTGGTGGTCCGCGGCGTGATTCGTCGAGTGCATCGATTCCCTTACTGGCGGCAGCCGGCAGGACAAGAATGCAAAGTTCCCGAGCTTTTAAGGCCCCTGTTCACGGGAGGCAAGAGCTACGATGAAATATGCTGCAGGGTTGGAGGAATGTCTCAGACTACCCTCCAAAAGTTTATCGAGTGCGAGCCCAACGTGGCGGTCATCAGCAAGTAAAAGGGGGAACACTTCTTAACACATATGCGTACATTGTTCAGACTTCAGTACTGACGATGGAAACTATCTACGTGCTCAGAATACAGCATCAACATCGAAAAGTGCACATCTGCGTTTTAATCCTGTAGCTGGCTCTAACGAAAGATATTAAAAGTGTAAAGGGCGTGATTCACAGTGGGTGGAAGATGATATAGGTCATCTTCTAGTCTCGCTGTACATGTCTGTACGGTACGGCCAAATTCGAGGCACTCAGAGGCACTGAATTATTCTTGTTGTATCGTGTGCTATTTCATATGTATGGCTCATCACTCACATGTCTTCACTTAAATACCTCCATATGCATCACACAGTTCTACATTTAAGCCAAATGAGTCATTTGCCGCATACTCTCTTTTCTTCCACAGCCGATCCACCTAGTTGGATTGGCCCTCCTGCTCTCTTGATCGAACCGTTTCTTATGCTCAGCGTAGGTCAGTCAGGACAAAGTGTTTCTTCTAGAAACAGACCCAAGCATTATTGTCTTAATAGCACAATGCTGTACTCTGGATGTGCACGGGTATCTCTGGTTAAATCATCCCCTCAAACAAGTGACTGCTGCATTTGTAAGGAGCAGAAGATAATTCACATTTCAGGTATATCTGTCTCTGTAGATCGCCTTTCCGTGCTTGATGAGTCTCACTTTGGGTCCTGCCCTCGTCAGAACGTATTCTTGGTCAGCAGGCTCAGATCGGGTAGGATAGGGAGCATTCTTATGCTGGGGAAAAAAAAACAACTTAACCTCCACCCACCTCGACGCCTGAGCAACAGATGAGAAACTTGCCTGATAATAGTCGTCGGGTGCGTGCATGACAAATGTAAAGCACTCCAACCTCCTGGGTAACTCCTCCTCGGGACCAATCACGTACGTGGGAGGATCGAAACCCTCGTCCGGGGGGGGACTCTCCGTCGTAGGTAGCAACCAGGTGATCACCCCGCTCTTTTGGCAATACTGTAAAGAAGTAACCTACGTCATGAACGGACAAAGTTTAACATTATCCAGCTCGCCTGGCATTGAAGTAGAGTTCTGTTCAGCAGCATATTCATCCTAATAAATGACGGGTGTGGACATTCTGAGATGAAACTATTGTACAACATTAGGCCCAACATACCTGATCGGTGAGAAATCCTCTCAACTGCGCGTAGTAGGTGCCGTTATCGTCCAAGTCTGTTACGGAGACGATGTCGCCCTTTGTGAAAAACTGACCCTAATGAAGAGATTATTAATTCCAATGCAATGGTCTTGGAAAAGCAGGAGTCAACTTTTTCACCTTGTAGTAGACCCTGTCCGACGTCACCGTCCTGGCAACCACCATGGGTGCTCTCGCAGCCTAAAGGTGAAGAAGAAGGGGTAACGGATTGGGCGATTGACGAGTTTTATTCATGTCATACTCACACTCTTCTTGAAGATGTGCCTTCTACTCTTCCCTTTTCCATTTGCTAACGCCGCCGCCCTGCCCTTCGCCACCTTGCCTTTGGTCGTTTTAGTTTTTATAGATGATCCACCGCTCTGTCCTGCGGCCTTCTGAACCCTCCTGCCCGAAGATCTGTGGGAGACAGAGTTAAGAGACAAAGTTAGATATTGACAGGGAAAAAGATGTCGTCTGACTTACCTGGTGGTGCTACTGCTGCACACCGACTCGCTCTCTGCGGTTCCTGAGACTGCGCTCTCGCCTCCCTCGGACAGCTGGTCTTCGCCCGGGAGTCCGGAAAGAATCGCGGCCGAAGGAGCTTTGACTTCTTCTTCCTCTGTCGGCTTCTGCTGATTCGATCTTCGAGAACTTCTCGTCTGTCTTGGCTCGGCCACCGGAGTTGACGAAGAAACTTCGACCTCTCCGTCCCCCATGGACTGTTCCTTTTGCTTGTTGGGAACTTTGACCAGGGACACGACGACTTCCTTAAGCTCAATGCCCACCGGCAATTTCTTTCCAGTCTCTTTCTCCAGCTCCGAGGTCTCCACGAAAACGCCTGGGTGCTTGGTGGCCACCGCTACTTTGTCCACTTTGTTACCGGACCCGGGGGATGACTCCATCCCGGCTAATGCAGGTCGAACTGAGATGATGCCTCTCGAGGACTGTGGGCGCGGAGCTGCTGGCCAGCTGCATCTGCAACAACCACCACGAACAGATATATGCGTACGTCCGTAGTAGAGGTGGGTTCGAGCTGCTACTGAGCCGAGTCGCTCATGAGCTTTTATGAATGATTTCGAGGTAGAGAAATTTCGAGCTTTGTTCAGCTAATCATGAATTAACATTTTTTCATGTTGTTTTGTGCGGCAGCACTGAACGCCAGTATAAGCAATCCGTGATTGCTGCTGAAATAAACGTGACTAAGGTCATTTATGTAATCTCAGGAGCGCACTGAACACTTAAGTACGTTTTTAGTGTGGTCGTGTCAGCAGTCTGTAACAACATCACTTTTTTCCACTCCCTAGATGATAAACATTTTTTCCAGTCGCTTCTAAGCAACTCGTAAGCTACTCAAAAGCTTATTTCAGGCTTGAACTAAATTCCGAGCCCAGCTCGTTGCTCGAAACCCCACCTCTGACCCGTAGCAATAACAGTAAACAAAAGCCTGGTCAGCGGTGCCACTCTTTTGAGGCGGTTTCTACAGCCTGAGCTTTTGACTGATTGATTGAGGGCTTGTAAAAGCCGCATGCTATAGAACAAAGCATCCCCTTTTGCGGTATAACAGCCTATATACCTAAATAGCCTGTGTTGCTACACATCTTCCAATATATAAAGAACAGGGGGCTTACGTAGGTGTCTGTGTGTCTGTCTGTCCGTGGCCGCTTTCCAGCTTTTACAGGGCTGATTTCTGCGCCCGTTGTGCGCGGAGCGCGTGATGAGGATGTGGCGTGAGACACAGATAGACCCGCATAAGGCGCTTTATATTTTTGCCATTCTTCTACCCAACGAAGTGGGTGGTGCGAAAGAGGTAGTCTTCCATTATAAAAGGGGCGAGGGTCATGTGCACGTGTGTCTGTCCGAGGCCGATTTCTAGCATTCTCTGAGCGGCCGATTTGATGAGCGCGTAGCGCGTGACGAGCCAGAGTTTCAATGATGAGAACTTAGTCTAAACTTCAACAACATGTATTCGTTTTCAGTGCAAAAACTTGCCGGGTGGAGTTCGACCTGGCGGCGTGCAGGAATTGATGCTGGGTTTCAAAAGCTCCTCATACTATCAATTTTTTTTCACAGCACCTTTTATAAAAGAATCTGATCCTAAAAGGGGTACGCAGAGTGGTATCAACAAGTACCAAGCAACAGATCCTGATCAACTGTCTGCACAACATCGGGAGCGGATGCTGACATAGAAAGGAAATTTGAAAGTCGACATAAATTTCTTGACATGTTACACAAGTCTTTATTCCTTCCAAGGTTCATCTTGCGTTACTCTCTTCCCAATCGGGATAACATAAAGTGAAACACATGCTGCATTATGACGATGTTCAAGTACATGTCTATTCTTGTACCTACTCTGCCAGTAATAAAGATAGATAAACTCTGTTCTTGGAACTGTCATTGATGATCAGTCACCCAACAATAGCATATCGGAGTACTTAATGTCGTTTTACCCAGAGGGATGTTCGATGACATTTTTTTTTTTATTTCTGCATCAGATTTCTTGGTGGATAAGCCACAAACGATGCACATCACGCATGCGAAGGAACGAACGATAGTTGACGGACGAGTGTATAACATCTGCATAGTGTTTTTTTTATCCCAACCCACGAGTATAGCGATATGACGACGGTACCAAAAGCAGCTCTGACGGTGATAGTAGCAGTGCAAACGCTATGCGCATCCCTGGGACAAGGGGCCCATTTTATGATGAGCCACGGAATGAGGGGTGGAGGCCACATCCTGAACATGCATCAGTTCTCCGCTCGCCTGATTGAGCGCGGCCACATGGTGACTACAGTGACTCTGGCAGACGCTCGCCACCCAAAACTGGAAAACTTGGGGCCCAACCACACCCTCTTCCCAATAACGATCGATGACACCGATGGCGACGTGCCGTACTCGGCCAAGGACCCCCTATCTCAACTTCTCCTACCTCAAGGGGGGCAGTGGAGGACAGGACGAGATAGATTTAAGTTGGGATCTTGGCTGTACTCCCCTAAGGCCTGGAAATTGACAGAACGGTATTGCCTGGCCTTATGGGGTCATCTAGGGCTGAAGAAACATTTCGAAACTAACAAGGTACGTACACAGACCCATGCTGGTAGAGCAAAACACTTTTTCTGATCAAATACTGCCCACTGCAGGTGCATGTAGTGGTGACTGATATGCTTTTCAACGAGTGCAGCTTCATCCACGCTCACGTATTGGCTGCTTCCACCATCGGATACGTTACCCAAAGCATGGCCGTGTATCCAGCACAAACGATGTCACTCTCGACTGCCCATCCCTACGTGCCCCTGACCCTCGTCTCCTCGGCGTACGAGATGTCCCTTTTAGACAGGGTGACCAGCGTGGTGACGAGGGGATTAGCCTGGTGACTAACAATCCTCTGCAGTAAAAGTGAATGCACCATTGTCATGGGACACGTCTGTACTGCAGGACTACGGGATGCCTGTTCCTTTGGAATGTGGACTTGACAGCAGGCAGGTTCTTCAACTCTTCATCGCTGCCATCCACTCACCAACTTATTCGGAACATGCATGGTGCTCTCATCAACTCCGACTTAGTATGGGATGTACCCATTGCGATGCCTCCAGCGTTTATCAATGTGGGAGGGCATCATCTTCAGGACGAAGCAAAGAAACTTCCAAAAGTATGGAAAATTCTCTACCTGCGTCATCTATCATGAAACTGACATCACTTAACCCGTAAGATTCTTTCAGCAATTGCACCAGTTTGTATCTACAGCGCCAAATGGTGTCATCATTGTATCATTTGGCATCTGGCTAGATGAAGGAAGTATTCCTAAAAGCCTGATGGAAACTCTGGTCCAAGCCTTTTCACGACTTCCACAGCGTGTCATCATCGAGGTGTCAGACTCATCGGTCGTGGACGCCCACGACAACTTGCTAGCAACGCACTTCTTGCCGCAGCAAGACTTGTTGGCCCAGCCCAACGTTCGCCTGTTCGTCAGTCACTGCGACAGTTACGGGGTGATGGAAGCCATCTATCATGCGGTGCCCATGGTCGGTCTTCCGATTTTTCTGGACCATGTCGATGTGTGCGCAAAGATGAAATTCCGAGGGATGGGAGAGGTGCTGACTGAGGTCTTCGATAGTGAGGCCATGTATCAGACCATTGTCAACGTCAGGGACGGTCCTGAGTAAGTCCATAACACTAAGGCCACTGGCACGGCATTCGTGTCTTCGCATTCTCTCTTCACCTACTCTACGTGGACGTGCATTCCGTCAGGTACCGCAACAACGTACAAGCACTTTCCCGTCACATGCGCATAACACGCCACAGACCTCTGGATGACGCCATCCAACTGCTAGAGTACGTTTACGAATCTGGGGGCGCCAACCACATGCTCCTTCCATCGAGGAACCTCAACGTTATGCAAGAGTCCTCTCTGGACGTCGTGGCATTCGTGGCTGCTTCTGTCTTGCTCGGGCTGAAGGTGACGTGGCGTCTGCTAAGCTGGTTTCTGGCGGTGGTCAGGCATGTAAGAAAATATAAGCGGGACTAATGTGTACTGCAGTCTCGTACTTGGATTGCACTTCAATTGAACAAAAGGTTGATCCAACCATTCATGTGTACATCATAGTCCTCTAGGCACCTCTAGGCAGTCCTAGAGGTGCAGTCCCCCCCCCCCCAATTGTTCTATTTCCACCCACAAGGAGGCAGAATTCGAGGGAACAAAAAGGTATTTCACAACTTCTCCCAAGTCGTAATACGGAAAGGTGAGATCTGCCCTTGGAACCTCTCTTACTAAAGTCTACAGTGCTAAAGTAGACAAACTCAATTGAAACTGCCTCCGTCCACTTCTCTCTCACCTCAGGCAGGGTACAGAATTTTTGGTCTGTCATCTTCCTGCGTCCAATCATTTCTTATTTCCTCTTCTCGCCTGAAGGACATGCTTAAAGCAAGTGACTCCAACTTGTGTGAGAGATATCATGTGTGCCCTATGTACTGTTTGCATCGTGAGTAGCACTGGAGCTCACACTGGCGCCGGCGCTAGCGCTGCTGTTCTGTCTGCTCGCAGTCCCCCTCATACACTATGGAGCACGTCTGTATGCGGTGGTAGAGCAGGTTAGATGCATCGTGTATTTTGCTTTCCCGACGGAGACTCACGAGATCTTTTTGCGCACGCGCGCGTGAGTCCTGCGCATGCGCACGAGGCGTCGTCCTTCAGAGGTCAAGACATCTCACCAGACCCAGAGAGCACGGAGAGCTCGCGGATTGTATCGCACTTGTCGAGCAGAGAGAGCCTCTGGGCTTGCGATTTAAGTCCTAGAACGGACCCTACGGTGGTTCCCCTCGTCGAGCGCGTGGCCGTCAGCTTCGTCAGTTGCCTCAGACATCAAAAGACCCGAGGTCTCGCAGGCGTCTGCGACCGCGGGGCTTGAGCAGTCTGCGACAGTCGTCCTATTTTGGACTGGGACGAGTTACGAGAGGAGAAAACTGGTTTTGAGGTGTTGACTTTTCCGCCGGAGTCGATTCTCTGTACCCGAACCTCGAAGGTTTCGTGGTCGAGGTGACGTCCGCGGGGTTGTCTTGGCCGAAGTTTGGCTCTGCCTGGACAAGAGTCAGCAGCTTCTCTGACGACAACGGGGAAACAAGAGCAATTATAAGTTGACAGTGCAAAAAAGGACTATGAATACCCAGGTTCGCGTCCTGTCGCTGGCGGCCAAGAGCGATGGCTCCTCCGTCTTGTACCGGCTGGAGCAGGGCAGCGTGCTGCAATTCAGACCGGGTCCGACTCTGCTGGGATGTCGGATCGATCTTTTTACCAACCACCCGCTGGAGGCCTCTGAAGGCAGCGCCTTTCACAGGGAGACATTTCGACGGCTCAGCTGGAAATTCGAAGCCGGCAACGAGCGCGACGACACCGGTGCCTACGTCAACCTCCCACTCGTCGTTGCGGGTTCCTTCAAATACTACTTTACCTGTGACAGGTACGTCGAGTGCAGTCACCTTGTCCACTGTGGTCACACATCGTTAATTTTAAGTTACACTGTAATCATCCAAAGCCTAATTGAGGCCTTAATGGACTTGACGTCACTTTCGCTACATATTACGGGATATATGAATGCGCAAAGGAAGGATTCAGGTCGAGTCGAGTCTGGCCTAAAGACGGATTTGAAATACAGACAAGGCTTCCGCCTGCAATGAATGACACTTGTGCTGCAGCTGGTCTACCTCGCCGGCACTCTTATCGTTAGGGTTAACATGATGGTGAGGGCGAAAGTCATGTACAGCGCTTGAGACGCTGTCGCGGTCTCGAGAAAGGAGTCAAGCTGTCACGCCTACTTGGAGTTCGATAAGCGGAGCAGGAGCGCATAGGAGTCTCGTCGGGCGGTTGACAACCTCCAAGTCCTCTTGGTGAGCGTCTGGGCTGGAACGGTTGCGGTTAATGTCTATGTGCAAGTCCTGCTATGCTTTTACCGAATCTGAGGCTGGAGGCTCACCTGATGGAGAGGTTAGGTTGATGATGCTCAGAGCACAGATAGAGATAAGATCTCGGAGGAGGAGTAAGAGAAAGGCACCCAAGACCACGTTGCATCTTCTACAGTGTGCATAGAGTAAGACGTTCAGAACTGTAAAGAAGCCATGTGGTTCAGGTTACGTAGATTTTATGCTTCTGTACAATCCTTCTTTCTTTGTCATACTTAGTGAGGATGTCGGTGGTAGCGGCTACTTTTTGGTGGACCCGATTCTCCGTACCGGCCATGACTCCAAAGTGCTTCCGCTCGACAGCCTTCAGTGCCAATCCGTGCTTGCAAAGAATCTCGGACATATCAACACCTGGGAGGGAAAGCTTAGAGTGGCCAAGGAGTGCGGCTACAACATGATCCACTTCACACCAGTTCAAGTAACTGCCCAAACTCACAACATAACTCTTGTACACTACATAATGTTTGACCTTTTCACTGGGTGCATAGGTCTTGGGAGGATCCAGGTCTGCGTACTCGCTGGCCGACCAGCACGACCTCAATCCGCACTTCTCGGCCACCTGGGACGACCTTGAGTCGTTGGTCTCCCGCATGGAACGCGAGTGGGGCGTCCTCAGTCTTTGCGACATCGTCCTCAATCACACTGCCAATGAGACACCATGGATCAGGTAAGGAAGAAGATTTTGACAGAAATTCCGCAACGCAGTTGTGCATGACAAGGTTTTACTTCGCCTTTCTTTTGCAGGGATCACGTGGACGTCACTTATAACTGCCTGAACTGCCCGCACCTCCGTCCTGCTTTTCTCTTGGATCGCGTGCTGGCCAGGCTATCCGCAGACATCGAAGACGGCAAGTGGGTAGACCGAGGGTTGCCTAAGGGCGAGGTGAACACCGAAGAACATCTGGACACCGTAAGGGCGCTGTTATACGACAACTACTTGCCTCAAGTCAACTTGTACGAGTTCTTCCTGGTCGATACTTCCGAAATCTTGGATGCGTTCGAGAAGAAAGTGAGTACTTTTATGAATGACACTGGGTTATGCCCGCAATTAAGAGGTGATACCTTTTAAGGTCATGAAACTGGACCCTCCTGAATCGTGCCACGGCAATATCGCCGAGGGCGAGGGGCCCCTTCGTATCATCCCGGATCCGGAGTATCGCCGCTTCAAGGCTGCAGTCGACCTTGACTTGGCTGTCAGGATGTACAACCTACACAAGAACGATTGTTATAGCGAAGAGGAAAGAATTCTCAAGTGCAGTTCCGACTTCAAGAGACACCTTGATCGCCTGAACCATGACGCGTACAATGAGGTTTGGGGACATGTCAATGCAGCAATCGACAACGTCATCAAGGGAGCGAGGTACTATTTTGAACGTAACATAGTAGACGTATGCAGCGCTGAAGAAACCCTGTTGATTAACTCTAGGTACCATAGAGTGGACCCCGACGGGGACAGAACGACGGACTGTACTCGACGGATCCCGCTTGTATGCCAGTACTTCCTGGGACCTCAAGGCGATTTCTCACTGGCAGAGGAGGAGAAGTTGATGTTTTCCCCCGAGGGTGCGCAGTACATGGCGCACAACGGTTGGGTGATGAACCACGATCCTTTGGTTAACTTCGCTCAACCCGGCTCAAATGTGTATCTCCGCCGAGAGCTCGTGGCGTGGGGCGACTCCGTGAAGCTTCGCTTTGGCGATTCAGTGTCCGACTCACCGTTCCTGTGGAACTACATGCGAAAATATGCAGAACTGACAGCAAAAGTGTTTCACGGCATCAGGCTTGACAACTGTCACTCCACTCCCATCCACGTCGCCGAGTACATGTTGGATGCCGCTAGGAAGGTGCGGCCCGATCTCTACGTCATCGCAGAGCTTTTCACCAGGTTGGTATGATTTTCCGCGACTGCATCTCTTTGCAGCAATGTTTTCAGCAGCTTTTGACTCACGATTAGTCCAGGCTTCCAATGAAGGAACTGTTTTATCAACATTCCAGCTCTGAAGCTACGGACAACATGTTCATAAATCGGTTGGGCATCAACTCTCTTATTCGGGAGGCCTTGTCCGCATGGGACTCGCATGAACAAGGCAGGCTTGTTCATAGGTTCGGAGGGGAACCAGTGGGATCCTTTCTCCAGCTAGAACAGAGGCCGCTAGTACCGGCAATGGCTCATGCTCTCTTCTATGATCAGGTAAAAGCGAGCAATGGACCAGTACAAGCAATGCAAGAAGAGGTGTTCTTCAAAGGCCATAAGGCCTTAAGGCCTTTGAAGATATGATCGTGCAACGACATTCATTAGCTTGTGTGTACCTTTGCTCTGGGCAGAATGTGACCTTAAGTGACCTGGAAGGCCCCTCCTCTCATGAACAGTAAAAATCTCTTTCTGCAGACTCACGACAACCCCAGCCCTGTGGAAAAACGTACGGTGTACGATTTGCTTCCTAGCGCCGGACTCGTCTCATTTGCATGCTGCGGGTTGGGGTCGAACCGAGGCTACGATGAGCTGGTGCCTCACCACCTACACGTCGTAAATGAGGCTCGAACGTACGCAACTTGGGGCAAGCAGGTGGACTCCGGGACAGGCATGGTTGCTGCCCGGAGAGCTCTTAACAGCCTCCACATGCATATGGGTGTGAACGGGTTCAACGAGGTGTACGTCGATCAGATGGACTTTGACGTTGTTGCTGTCACCAGGTGGGAATTGTCACTAATGATTATTGAAGTTTAGTTATACCTCTACAATACGGTACGCTTAATTCGACACTGGATAATCAGACTTTTCGCTGTTACGGACCAAATTCTCTCAGTCCCAATCTTTATGTAACTAATTATGTTGGTTCGTGGGACAGGCCATGTCACTTAATTAGACCAAAGATTGAAAATTTTGCCTATAAAAAATAGCAAGCAGCTTTACACAAGGTACGTCTATAGTAAACTACCTCTGATATACTGGAGTTTTTCCAGGCGACTAATGAGTTTAGTATATCGAAATTCTTTTGCACTAATGACACGATGCCAGATGAATGGACCACCCGGTTCACTGAACCCAATTTACTTGGTCCCAGTGTGGTCCGATTAAGCGACTGTAGAAATGGTTTGTTACATATTCTTAGGCATTGCCCCATCACTCACGAGTCCTACGTTCTCGTGGCTCACACAGTCTTTAGCAAGACGACCGACCCAGACAGGCTAAAGGGGATCAAACCGGTGCATGTGGAGGGCAAGTTACTGGAGGTCACGCTCGAGGCGAAGCTAGTCAAAACGAACAAGAAAGAGAAGGAAGAGTTCAAGAAAAATGATGGTTACGTCAACGGCTTGTCGGACTACGAGTTGATCATGCAACAGCATGTGAGCATTGATCGCAGTCATATGGCGCGCTTGGCGCACGCTGAGGGCAACCACATCACTATTGGCCTGCAGGTACAGCTGGCAAACTAATGCTATGACCAATGCTCCTCTTACTGCAGTTTGAGGTCACTTTTATCTTATGACCTCGGAGTCAAAACTTAAGTTTTTGGCAGAAAAGATCTGACTTTCCGCAAGTAAATGAAAACAATGAGCAGGTCTTGGAATCCACAGATGATTAATTAAGGCCCTTTGTTGCAGCACTTTCCGCCGGGATCAGTCATCGTCTTCCACTTTAGCCTGAGCGATGCTCAGCTAAGGTGCTCAGAAGGGCTTCACCGAAGCATCCCTCAAATTTATTCTCCGGATTCTGAATTCGCGCAAATCGTATCAAAGATGTCCCTCCTCGACCTCAACTCGGCGCTGTTCCGCTGCGCCCAGGAGGAGAGGGAATCGGTGAGTGAAAGAGGACGACGCATGAGCGTCGATTACCACGTTCTGAAACAGGCAGCTCCAAAGACCAGGAGATGAAAGTAGTTTGGGGGCTGCCTTGTTTAGTTTGAGATAGAATTGTAAGGAAAATTGCATTGCATGAAAATTTCTCTGCATGAGGTGCCTGGAAAGTTGAAAGTTAATGCCAATGTAATTTATCAAGTAATGTAAGTCATGAGTAATGTGACTGTTATAACATGCATGAGTCTGCCCGAAATTGAGGCACAGCCCTGTACTTGACAGTGCATTGAAGGAAAGAAGGTGAGGTTAATTTTTGGCTGTATGTGACGTAACCAAACAAACTCTAGGTTTCATACCATTTTGCGTTAGTTAAGCCTTACTCTTGGCACAATTTACAGCGTTGGATGGCTTGCCTTAATCGATGGTCGACTATCATGAATGTTGCAGGTCTCTGGAAGCTTAGCAGAATATCGAATTTTGTCTAGTCTGATCTACAATCTTTAACGGGGCTTATTTAAAGCCAATAAACATTTAGAAGTAATCTGAAGCTTAGGCGTAACCAACGGCCGTGACTTTCACCTCCTGGTCTTTGGAGCTTCATGCTTAAAATAACAACTAATTATTTGATGAACCCCAGATCCCTGGTGGTGGCTTGTATCACCTGGACGGCTATGGGGAGTTCAAGTACGGCGGACTTCAGGGGGTTATGTCACTGTTGGCTGAGATCAGGCCAAAAAACGATTTGGGCAATTGGCTGCCAGGTAATCTAAGGAAGGGCAACTGGCTCATGGACTACATTACCAGGTGAGAAAAGTTGTGCTGCTGATCATAAGGTCACTTTGACGCACGAGTTGCATTTGACAGCCGCCTCAAGGGATACAATTGCACAGAGCTCGGGCGTTGGCTGGATGAGGAAGCTTTCACCCCGCTAAGGGGGATGCCCAGATACCTCGTACCGAGGTACTTTGACGTCGTCGTCACGGGCACCTTCTTTGCTCTCCTGAAGCACACCTGGTCAGTAACTATTTCAAACCGTAAAAGTTTATATACTTACACATATATGTCCGCTAAATCATGCATTAGGCATATAGAGCAACAGTGCACTTAGGGTGTTACAAAATGTAACGTCTAGGGCTTGAAGCTGGGACAGGATTTTTACTTCTATACAAAATCTACATGAAAAGTTGTAGGTATACGCATTAGACCCGGCTTTCTTCTCCTGCAGGACACACATGTCCACATTCGTGCAGAATGGCTCCAGCTTCGTGAAGGCCTTGGCCTTGGGATCAGTGCAGCACACGGCTGTGCAGAAGAGCGCACCCCTTCCGCATCTCTCGCCGGGATTGAGGGACCCTCCGCAGCTTTTCGAGGGGAAACAGTTGGCGCCGACGTTGGCCGCAGGACTGCCCCACTTCTCTGTGGGGTACATGCGTTCATGGGGCCGGGACACGTTTATAGCTCTCCGGGGACTGCTAATCATACCGGGGCGATATGACGAGGCCAGGTATAAATTATAGGTAACCGCATTGTAGGTGGCCACCTCCAATGAGGTTACTATTAACTTATTTTCACTTCACTTACTCGCTTATTCAGTTTATTACAACCATGTGTGAATTTGCCGTAAGTACTGTAATTTATGACGAGCCACAGGCCTGTGAAATAGCTATTTATTCATTAAGGTGGATTATCCTTGGCTACGCTGGCTGCCTTCGCCATGGCCTCATCCCTAATCTCTTGGATGGGGGCAAAAATGCCCGCTTCAACTGCAGGTGAGATGTGCGGGCCCGCTTTAATATGCCCACAAATAACATGGGAATTGAATTCAGAGACGCCACTTGGTGGTGGCTCAAATGCATCTTGGACTTCGTGGGCTCTGCTCCTGACGGCCACCTCATCCTTAAGGATAAGGTTTCTCGCCTCTTCCCCCACGACACCTCACCTCTTACTTCTGGAGGACACGACCAGCCGCTGGAGGACGTCATGCACGAGGCTCTGCAAAAGCACTTTCACGGTCTGAGGTACTGCAATGAGCCGTCCCTCTACCATACTGTTCAAAGCAGGATGAGATCTTCAGATTTCGCGAACGCAATGCTGGCCGAGCTATCGATGAGCATATGAACGACGCTGGCTTCAACAATGAGATCGGCGTCGACTTGGAGACAGGATTTGTCTTCGGCGGAAACATCCACAATTGCGGAACTTGGATGGACAAAATGGGATCCAGTGAAGCAGCAGGAAACAAGGGGAAGCCATCAACTCCAAGGGTCTGTAGCTATGTTAAACAGGCACTAAAGCTCCCGTCACAATACTTTTTTTTTCAGGATGGCAGTGCCGTGGAGATCGTGGGTTTGAGCTACGCCTGCTTGCGTGGTCTGGCCCAACTAAATTGCCGTGGCCTCTACTCCTACAATGCCGTGGAGCGCGCGACATCCGACGGAACCCTCATCAAGTGGAGCCTGGAAGAGTGGGCAAACAAGATCAGAGAAAACTTCCATCAGAACTTCTTCGTCTCAAGAGACAAGTTCGACCGCAGGCCGGACTTGATCAACAAAACTGGCATCTACAAAGATACGGTCGGCTCCAAGCTGCCGTGGACGGATTATCAACTGCGCCCTAACTTTCCCATTGCTATGGCCGTGGCACCAGACCTCTTCCCCGTAGAACACGCTTGGAAGGCTCTTCAAATAGTGAAAGATAAGCTTCTAGGTAAAGAAAGTTCAATATTTAACAAAATTTTGACATCGTTCCTTGAATATTTTATGTTTTAGAAGTCGAGAGTAATCAGAAACCAATTCTAGGTCCCCTCGGCCTGGCCACACTTGATCCTGACGATTGGGCATACCGTGGCAATTATGACAATGGCAATCAGTCTTCAGACCCCACCTTGGCCCACGGCGCCAACTACCACCAGGGTCCCGAGTGGGTCTGGCCGGTGGGATTCTTTTTGCGCGCGTATCTGATTTTTGCTCGTGGTCGCGGCGGTGCTGATTGGGCCGGGGCAAGACAGTTCGTCATGGCCGTGCTCAGCAATCACTTTGTTGAGGTGCAGACTTCCCATTGGCGAGGCATCCCCGAGCTCACCAATGCCAGTGGAGCAATCTGTAGCGGCAGCAACCCCATCCAGGCATGGAGCATGTCCTGTCTGTTAGAGGTGCTCTACGACTTTGAGAGAATGGAGTAGGAGCTAGGGAAGCAATACTTTAATGCAGTAGGAACTGGCGGAAGCAATATTTTAATGCAATGGGAACTGGGGGAAGCAATACTTTAATGCAGTAGGTACTGGTTAATGATAATCATGTTTTAGGCTTATTTCCGTCATATTTACCTGCGCTGCCCTCTCAGTAGCTATGGTCCCTATATTGTTAAATATTATGTTAGTGAAATACACTATGGAGAACACCAAAAAATGCAGGGAGTTGAAAAACCTCTTCTTGTGATCTTCATTTTGAGCAGCGGTTTGAATTCTGGAGTGCGCTTTCACCGAGTTACTGGTTAACTAACTATAGATAGACAAGTATGACAGACACCCAAAGGCAAGAGTGATGGAGCCGTTCTTTCAAGGAATATATTTTTACACATACCAAATTTCACTGCTATGAAAGAACATTTTTACAGGATGCCGAAGACATGCCAGTGAATGTGATGAAAATAAGTACCACATAGTCCGAGTGTGGTTGGTAAATTTGGACTGACATTAGGCCTCAATTACTGAAATATTGGGTATTTTCTGAATTTGAGAGCAACTGGCAGAGCTCGGAGCTAAAACTTCATCATTCAGGCCACAGCGATGATATTAGGACCATGGCCAGAATCGACTCCGCAGAGATTGTCAGAACTGTTCAGACATTCCGCCACTGTGTAAAAAAGAGAGAAGTTGAGACTGGCAGAAACGATACTGATTAAGAGTTGTTCGGAAAGCTCTAAACTATCAGGGTACGTGTACACTGTACGAAGCTACAAGCTCCGAATGTCAGTCTAAATAACCAGTTACATTCTGTTTTACTGGTGCACGCATAATTCTATGCATATATATGTGGGGAATCCGGGCAGAGTCAACCAACTTTGAAAATTTGAGGAACAGTGCCCTGGAGGTCGAAAGTTTGCATGTACCCGAGGAGAAGCCTTTTTGTTCCCTGTTGTGCACGATAAGCCGTGAAATGCTGAAGCCAATGCTATGGCACTGGAAGGCAATGAATGGGTAAGTGAAATAGATTTGCTAGACTTGGATGACATTGAAGCCTAAATAGAGTTATTTTTTTCGCCTAAATGTATGCAAACTGTTGACCTCTGGTGCATTTGTATTTTGTACTGAGTCTTGAAGGCTTCAGTTGACCTCACATGAAAAGAAAGATTCAAAAGTTATACTTGGAACAACTACAGAGGGATTGAAAATCTGACATAAGAGAAATCCCGACTTTGTCGGGATTAAATTTCCTGCTTAAGAAAGAGCCTCCTGATCAGCAAATTCACGATGAATGAAGTTTGGCAGAGAAACGGCTGTGCCATCTCCACTTCGTAAAAAGTCCTCGGGGTTGGATCATATATCGTGAACAGCACTTGGTAAAATAAATGGCATTGTCAAGGCAAGATTCGATTTGCCCACACGACGTCGTGTTCGTCTTGGGTAAGGTTGGCCCCAGATGACGTTGGATTAGGTTTGATTAGACTGTCATGCAGTTTCAGATATCTTGTCCTTGACCGAAGTATGAGGAAGAGACTCCATGGACAGGTCCGTCATTTCGCTGGGAGGAGAACCTGGGAAAGACGGACATGCTAGCACTGTACTCATGTATTCATGAAGGTAGGTGTCAATGCTAAGTGGTACCTATTGATCCTTGCATCACGTGCCTGAGAATCCTCTTCTCCCTTTTGAGGAGACTATAGTACGAAGTCACGGAGTAGACGAAGAACATCACGACGCAGCAGAGCAACGAATACGCCAGTATCTACAGAGGAGAAAGACGACGAGAGTAGCTGGACACCATGGTGAAGGTTACGTCAACGATGATAGCAATACTCTGATAGGTCCAAATCCACCCTTGGCCGCTCGGATTACCGTCATGATAACACCGAGGAACAATTCAACCAGGCTGATGATGATCCAAGGATAGATTAGAGTACTTGACCTCTGTGGAAGCATAAAAGGCAGATATGGAAACTCATGATCGTTGCTGCTGTTGCTGTCGTGGTTAGCTCACTTTTCGCAGTCCATGGACAAGCAGGGCTGACGCTATGAGCGAGGGTGCTCCGGACACCAACACTACAAAGAGGCCGCATTACAAAACACGTGAGAGTGGCCTCAATATCAAGGGTCACTACGAGTGTAACTCACTCTCCATGGCGGTTTCGTTGTTCTGCTGGAGGACCGCGTTCCTCCGCTCCTGAGAGAAAGTCTGTAACGCTTCCGCGCTCAAGAAGGACTCGGGCCATATTAGCATCGCCAGGGCGTTCGCCGCCACGAAAAGGGAGGCTACCTTTTTTTTAATAATACTGAAGAGCTGCTTAGGAACGTACTTTTTTGGCCTCACCAGCTCGAATCCGGCGATGACGAAGCACTGAATTCTAAGGTTGAGTCCACATAAGCCAGATCTGGCCAGGAACATGACGACTTCTGCTGGATTGTTACACTTTGGATTTTAACTCTGGCACAGAAGAATTTTTATGCGCATTACAGAGTCATCCTGTTAGCCTTCGATTTACTTTTTCGCAGGGGTGATAAGAAAAAGAGCAATCAAGGTCGAGATAAGGAAAAGAGCAGAATTGTTATCTAGCGTTCTAACACTTAGTATAACTGCAGAGCGTATGCACTGCTGACTTGTCCGGGGCTCCTGATCAATGAATATGAGAACGTGAGTATCTGAATCTTAACAGATACCAGAGTTTATGGTAGCAAAAAGATTGTTCAAAAAGACACTGTTTTTTCTTGCACTGTAGTGTTTTTTTAAAACCTTTATTGACTTCGAAGTATTTTCTCAGTCTAATGTAACAATGTTCTAAGTGAGAAGTGCCACTAGCTGACCAAATGTACTGACAGTCAAGCCCAAAGTCACTCGTACCCTAGCAGAATAACAATATTTCAAAGTCTTTGGGTGTCACATTCTGGTTTCATCATTATGGAATAATGTCCGCGGATGTATTGAGTAATTTTGGGTTCAACTTGACATTCAGCATTTAGGAAGGTGAAAATTCGATTGCTGTATAATCACATTTTTGCCACGCTTAAAACAACTTTTCGGAACATAAGGCAACACAGGATTATAAGGCACACCAAAGCAAAGCATGATGCAACATAAAAATTTATTGAACTCCGCCAAAACAACTCTCAATGTTGTTCAGTTGAAATACACAGGCGCATCGCATCAGAAAGCATACTCCCTTTTTTGAGAACATTAGATGATTTTAGGTGCGTCGTTTAGTCCGAAAAATAGTGTATTTCTCAAAGAAAAAAGTCTAGTCGTAGATGACATGTTTAGCCGAGAATCCCCTGCCCAGGTAGTAGAACAGCTCAAAGAGACTGAGCACCGAAAAACCGGTGCATAGTCCCAGAGTGCCCCCAACGCTCGAGAGGATGTCGTACCAAGTCGTGCTGACGTCCTTGGTTATCCTGTGGCCGACGTCAGAGTTGAAAATCACCGACACCACGGCTATGTTGCTCTTGGCCCTGCCAGGGTTGGACATTATGACTAGTGGTAGGGATCTCGAAGTTTGATGTACCTGATCTGCGCCCTGTTGGCGTTCGACTGCATGGTAGCCAGAGAGAGCGCAGCCTTCAGCTGCGGCGAGATGTAGTGGTCGCCAACGTCCTCCAGGTACTTGCGCAATTTTCCCCCTGAAAGAGATCGGCATAACGTTGCACAGCGGGCTTTTTCATGGACTCGTCCAGGCATACCATCGCCATGGGTTTCAACCGTCACATCGTAGTAGTAGTCATTCTTAGAGTCGACGTCTACACTCGTTTCACTGTGGGGAAGGGGGAATTGTG
>JAAUXU010152296.1_pt1 | contig 35288 bp, 27 predicted proteins | sample 7278151 | NCBI WGS metagenome assembly JAAUXU01 (sample SAMN14350113, study PRJNA611818) | marine sediment metagenome | isolation source: surface marine sediment (1.8m) | place: French Polynesia: Moorea | collected 2018-08 | reverse complement strand
TTTGAGCACTCTGGCACCAAAATGGCCAGCCTCGACATTGACCCTGTGTACTGAACATTGTGTCCCAGGATCACATCTACACGTTCCACATCAAAATTCCACTTCAACACGCTTCAGTACAGCGTAAGAGGTGCCGTCATGACTGACGCAATTACTTACGGCCAGGACTGTATATACATACATTAGACAAATTATGTGAGACCTTGCGACGTTGGGGAAACATTGACAAGTCGGTTCGACGTTTAGGTTAAACACTCAGTGTCGGTGTCAATGTTCAGTGTTTTGGGTGTAGATCGAAATACTGAACAAAGCTTCACAAAGTGCAGTGTTTTATTTGTCCACTTCCAAGTTGTTCCACAATCTTGGAGGTGTGACTGGAGCAGGAGGTGCAGCGGGGGTAGGACGTGATCTTGACTTCCACCCAGTTGGTGATTTTTGGCTCTATCTACTTCACTTTAATTTTCGAATCGGACAAAACAAAAAGACACTTTATGTTGACATTAATGCTCTTCAGTGTCGGTGGCTTGCAAATACTTGATGGCGGTCTCAATGTCATTGCATCGCACAGCGTTAATATTATGCTAGGTCAGTTTTGGATTTTGGTGAAGTTCACTTGGGCTTTGTTACCTAAGGTCAACAGTCAAAGACCTTTTCAAAAACGTCAATTTTAACCTTGCCCCCCAAAAGTTCACGGCTTACTACATAGGACTACATAGGACATCAACAACTGTTAAAACTTTCAAGGCCTCGGGGCAAGCATTGAACCCCATTTTTTCCAATTTTATTACTCCCAGTTCTGCAGTGCCTCAATATTTCATTTAGAATTGAGCTGAACACGTCCATTTCACTTTCAGGGTTGTTGACCTACCATTCCTCATTAATGAGCAAAGGTGTCTTTGCTGTACCCCCACAGCATTTAAATCTTTGCAGTCAAGGACACCTTTGCTCATCTTCATTTGCTGCAAAGTATTAAAAAAACATCCGGTAACAAGTTTTGCATGTCCACGTGGAATGAAAAAAAATCGATATATCCTAGTATAACTATCCGTCGGGTGAGACCTTAGAGAAGGTGTAAAGGCCTTCTTGGATTTAGTGTTGCTGAATGGTAGCAAAGACAACAACATCTTGAAGCCTTTGAACGTTGCTCGCAGACTCAGACAGATCCTTGGCATGCTGACCAGCAATTCGTCATCATCAGAACGACATCAGATCCAAGCCACTTGAGACATAACATTCATGTATCATGATAACGTGAGACCCAAACTGTTTTGAAAGGGGTACCTGTGTTTTCAGACAAAAGTTGGAGAGTCATCTGGCAACTAATGCATGACTGTCAAAGTCATGCATTGCACGTCACTGGGCCATGGGAGGCAGGACCAAATGTACACTGCAGTGCAAAGGGCTCTCAGCCAAGTACTTGCCAGTACAGTGCATGTGCAGCTGCCACAACTTTCATAAACTCTAAAAGAGACACTTCGGGGGTGTCGAGCTGCTACTTAGCAGCTGACTCAGGCGAATGCACAAACTTGTAACTGATCACAAAAAATGGGTGTGACCATGTCAAGTACAGACTTTGCTTCTGATATGTACACTGTGCGTGCTGGGGAGGTACACTGTTAGAAATTGTTGATCACAATTCGTGGGCTGGAATGACCTCCAGGCCCAGATTTGACCTCGTCTGTGCTTTCCCTTTTTGTGGGAGCTCAACTACTTGGCTTTTATGAACTTTTTCGATTTAGGGCCTGAAAATGGCAACTGGACCTAAAAGGCTAAGTTTAGCCTGCTCTTTCCAGCCCTAAGATTAAGAAAAATAGTGTGAATCCCCCTGGGTGGGGATATAAAAAAAATTAACCCCCCCTCCGGGGAATGTACTGTGGCCCCTCGACTGGGGCATAGAATTTCAGTCCAGGCTGTCCAGCTGCCACTTGAGCCTCTTAAGCCTGGCAGAGACACAACGGACTTGGCATTTACAAGGATAGATGGAGTAAAAAGTGTGAAGAGTGAAGGATGCTGCATGTAATTCTGCTGTTACCTAAGCAGGTTGTGCCTGGCTTGTGCTAGCAATGAGTGCCAGTTGGAAGTCGTGTCACTCACTAGCGTGACTTCTCTTTCGTAAAGTTTGTCACACAGGAAATTTCATAAGTTGACTACAAAAGTCTAATGAGGGCACGGCTTCTAGTTCTTCCACTGAGACAAGCGCTTGTGTCGTGCTTCTCTTCTTCTCCAGGGAAGCCCACAAAATAATAGCGATGGACCGGGCTATCGAGCCGGCCCGACATTTTGAACTTTTTGGAGGGGTGGCGATTGGGCAAAACCGACTGGGCAGTACATCTGTCACAGTAGATCAAGAGGTGTGTCTTGTTTATTTGGTTGTAACCAGGGTTGCCAACCTGGCCTTTTTACATTTCACTGTGAGACATTTGGCTGTATTTGACATAATTCGGCGGAATTTGTCAAGTTTTTTGGCGTCTGCCTTAGTTTCAGCATGTCACAAAACAAGCTGCTTATGTATTTGTGTACCCTATTTACTGTTCGGCCTTTCTTGATTATAAAAAGCTGGCCATCCCCATCGCAACTGTAACAAGGGCAGGATGGGAACTGTGGCACACGAGTCCCACTGATTCGCAGATTCGTCCCGTTGTAGGACAGAAACACGGGTCTTCTTGAACACAAGTTGGGCCCGGACAACTTTTGCATCAGGGTCAGATCTAGCGATTTGGCCGTTTTGGTCACCGGCTGCCAGGTGACAACAACGATTGTTCCGTACTTGTGTCTGCTCTGGCCGACTAAGAGAGGTGAAATGTAGGAGGAGTGGACATCTGAGCATGTTGTCCAGCTGCTATTGAGGTCAAAGCCAAGAAGAACATTGTCTTTCTACAAGATGCCAATGGAAATTACGTTGCAAATCGTGCCTAATACTTGATTATGTCTGCCTGTGAGACGTCTGTCCCGTCTGTAACGTTCTGAACCGGTGAGAGGGCGAAGTCCACAGGTCCGCGAGCTGGTCCTCATTGGACTTGAGCTGCCATGACAAGTTTGCCTGATGCTGGCTTGCCAAGTAAGGCCTTGTCCATTCCCCTCCCAGGTGCAGCCACCGATTTCGACTCATGATGCAGGGCCAGGTATTCAATCCGGGCCGACCCACCCGTGTGCAGCCCGATCCATCACTAAAAAAATACCTAAGGACTGTTTTAGAGAAAAAAATCGTATATTATCCTCTCACTCAGGAAGGAAGACTCTTCTCTCTCTCTTTCTCTCAAAGGGAGGAAAGAGATCTTTTCTCCCCGCAGGCTGAGAAATTGTTGCTCATTGCTCTGTCTCTACCTCACACACACATCCAGCTTTTTCTTTCTTTCTTTCTTTCTTTCTTTCTTTCTTTCTTTCTTTCTTTCTTTCTTTGTTGCAACAACTCGAAAGCGAATGCTAATGCAATTTTTCATCTCTTTCTTCTTCCTCGCTTACTCATAAAATTGCGAACTGAAAATGTGCTTTCGCGTGCACCACAGCTATTATGAGCATTACCATGCCGTAATGTACGAATAGTCTTTTTTTCGCCTCTTCTATTCGCAAACTCTGATGTTGCACATCTCTGTGCGTTTGTGTCTTGTGAAGCTTTCCTCCTGTCTGTGTCACGTGGACTAGAGAACATTAAAATGTTTATTTTTTGACGCAGACCTATGAACTTTGCTCCACTCTCATCTCTGTAGCCCCGACGCTAGGAAGCCACCGATCGACGTTTTTCTGTCGAAAAAGTCTTTCTTCCACACTTTTTTTCTGTGCCTTGTCTTATGAGGCAAAAACTAATATTCTGGAGCTGATTTATTGGGATAATGACTGTACTGCAAATGGACTGTCAAAAAGGTCGATTAGTTAAAGAAAATTACGAGTTTGAAGAGAAATTAAGTAGTTATTCTCACTTGCAAATTTGACTCTGATCCTCTCTCATCAACCTTGAACACCTTTTTTTCACGCGTTCCTGGTGGAAGAAAAGTGATCAGAGTCAGTGAAATTTGCTCATGGGAATAACTTTACGTATGCCCTGTCAAACAAATAATCTTTTTCCCTCAAAACATGAAAATAAAGTGTAATTTTCGTAGTTGGTGCAGAAGCCAAGTTTTGTGTTCGTGTTTCTGTGAAAGTAAAACTTTACTTTACTGTTTTGGCAAAACTTGGTTGATGAAAAATTCTTACGCCAATCTACAAATTGTCCGTCCTCGGTTTGGCCGAGGCTTTGACCCGTCCTCGGGCTAAGGTTGTCCTCGGGCAAAATCACCTCAGTCAGAGCCCGGAAAATAGAGTGATGCAATAGAAAGGCCGGGCAATACAAAGTTGCAAGAAAAAATTAACAATTGAGGCCTTGAAGTGGCCTCCATGATGGTCTCTAATGTCTCTACACAGACAGGAGTGACCTCATCCACTGAGACACTTGAAATTCTCGTGCCAACTTTGTCATTTATCAAGTGCGTGAGAAACCGTCGACGTTGCGAAAGATTTTTATAATGAAAATGAACAATTTTAGGCCTTGATGTGGCCTCCGCAATGGCCTGTGAAGGCCCTACATGCAGTAGTGCCCTCATCTAGTGGAACGTTGTTTGAAATTTCCGTCCCAACTTCGTCAACTAGGGGAGATAGCACCGATCTCGTAGTAGATTTTTTAACCACCAGCAACTGAAGCCGTTGTGGTGCCCTCAGTGACGGCCTCTGTCATGGCCTCAGACTACCTCGGCCTACTCACTGTCCTTTGGACGAGTTTCACCAAATAAGATCGCCGCTGTAATTGAAGACAGTGACGTAAATTGCTCAGGTATGCTGCTCATTAAAGGTCTCTCGAGTGAAGTCAGCATACTCGTGTGCTGTGATGACTTTGCGTCGGGCCAGTCCGGGCTTCGGGCCAGGATTTTTGCCTTTCGGGCCCGGCCGTAGCCCCTGCAACTTAACTGCAGCGACTGAACTGCTGCGTTGTGATGAGCTCCATGAGGAGCAAACTTGTCTCGAGATCAGGGCCCCAAATTTTGGGTTCATGCCTTCAGAATTTGAATTTAGGCGTTCATTTTTATTCTCCAGCAGGCCCGACTTAGTCCAACAACGGTGGTCAGACTACAGCAATATAATCCGACCCGGACCAGCCCGGACTGAAAGTTTCAGCCAGAAATCCATCACTGTTTGTGTGGTCATTGCTATCCTTTTCTGCCTTATCGAAGGTCTCCTCTGCAGACAAACGACAGTCAAAAGCTAATGTTGCTCAGCACGAACTGCACTTTTTTTTTTGCTTGCAATCGCATTAGTGCTCTTTGCTGCTCTTTTTATGGACTTAGTGCTAGTATTTCCCGCAGGACGAGCAATAAATAATATTTGTGTTACTTTCTTCAGTGTTCCATCGGTGGAGGCACCGCTTATATCAAAATGTAATTCCAGCACTGTTTTCACTAGTTTTTTGCAGTAAATCAATCAGCTGTCGCTAGTATTTCACCCAGGAAAATCGCCAGCTCCAGAAGCAGCAACTTTAACACTGCCTCGCCCAGCTCAGCCAACATGCAGAGGACTTTTTCTTATGCTGGAGAACAGTTCCCGAATTTATGAACATAAATAACAGAGAATAGTTATATATGTCAGTTGCTTCTCAATGTGGTCAACGCGTTCCCAAATTGCATTCGAACGCGTCACAGAATCATTTGAGCAATGAGCTTCTCATATCGGTGCTTCAATGGCAGTGCCAAAGCAGTGAAGAATGCTTTTCACCAGTGGCAGAGATGCCCTCTTTTTGCTCGCCAGTGGCAGCCCTGGTCTTTCAAAGCCATTGACTGATTCTCTGAGTCGATGACAGCAACAGAAATGCTCATGCAACGGTCGATTCCAGATCCGAAACGCTTCTAAGCGATGCAGGCCTGGATCCAGGAGGAAGGCGACTGCTCCAGGTGCTCCCGATGTCGCAGCAGCCTTGACTGCCTCGGCGGGAAGAAGATCAGCGACCACTCGGCCGACGCCTGCTCTGGTTGGACTCTAAGCTTTTGACTAGAGAGCGGAGGAACATGTTTGTCAAGAAATATCCGTCAATTTCAATAATTTCGCGTCTACATGACAAATTTTGGCCGAATCAGCATAACTTTCAAACATTTTTGCCCGGAAATGAGTATCCAAAATCACATGTATCTTTCCGCTCTCTCTTCTATTTGCAACATATTTGCCTTCATGGACATAGAATGTAACAGGCTATGTGTGAACGTTTTCTTGCTCAGGAGCCATTGGCAGCAGTGGTAGCACCAGAAGCTCCTGTCAAGGGATCAGTGAAAAAGAAGGACAAACTTGACAAGGACGACGCCATCCAAGAGGTTGAAGATCTTCGTTTTCCTGAAGAGGAAGCTCGAGGTGAGATGGTGCACTACGTAGTACATGTATGCTATGGTGTGATTCCACCCTGTGCCATAGCAAAAGTATTTGGCTCCCGCAAGCAGCCTTGCCTTTATAGGAGCGAGCGAGAAGTCATCCAAAGAGACCTCCTTGGCCTCGGTGACACAGCCTGACCCCGGGGAGAAGCAGCAGCAAGCCAGCAATCTGGACGGAGGAGATGAGAGTACAGCAAGCAGTAGCCAAGGAGAGGACAAGTCCGCCCCTGCCGCCGCCGCCGCCCTCGTGCGCGTACCAACTGACGACGGGCACGAGGTGATTTATAGAGGACGCTTCTAAAGAACGCACTGGCTTGACTTAGTTGTACTCGTGCAGGTGCTCGTCCAGATTCCCGAAGGGATGCTTGGGCCTGGTGAAGCCGAGACGTCGGTGTTGCCAACTGCGGAGGACCAAACGGTGCACTTGGTGATGGATGCCAGCATCTTGGAGATACAGACCACGTCCAGTTAGTAGTCGTTCATGTAGCACAAGCGTCTGCAAGGAGAGCGGTTACAAAATTTAGATTTTTCAATGCTACCCTAAGCAGGTTCAAACTTCATTTCTCAGATTCGGCAGACGCCAGCATCAGATTGAGTGCGAGAGCTTCAAAATTATCGATCTCCACTGTCTCCACGCAGAATCTGTCACAGCTCAGTGGCAAGAAATGATCGTCATCGTCAGTGGCCTCATACAATAGAGCCTCTGCTTCTTGCCAACATTGTTCTTGATGAGGCTGAGACTGCTTCTACTTGAGCAGGTCCATTTTCCTTGCAGAAGTCAATGGAACTCTAACTTTTGTCACCGCTTTAGTACAATGCATGTACGCTGTAAGTAGTGCGTGGATAGGACGTGATCCTCAACACGTTTCACTCTCCGCAGTGGGTCTGAAGAACGAGACTGTGACGGACCCGCCCGTGACGACGGTCTTCTTCAACGAGAACCCGCCATTGGTGGACGAGACGCCCAGGAGGAAGATTCGGAGCCTCCCTGACGGCACCCACGAAGTCCTTTACGAGTGCGAGTTTTGTTGCAAGATGTGCGTCACGCAGGCGCAGTTGACATGTGAGAGCGTTTGGGTGTCTAAGTATACAGTTTATTACATAATGTATATATCAATGGTGCGTGCAGGGTGCAACACCATTAGCTTCAGTCACAAAAAAGCCAACGGTTTAAAAAAACAGCAGCATATGAAAGCAGAACGTGTGAGGTCAACATAACCAATGACAGACACATGTCACTACAGGTGGCCCAAATTTGCGTGCAGATAAGACTGATTACGCACAACAAAAAGCGCTAAAGTTATACACTTATGCAAAAAAAGCAATGCACTATGATAGTACTATGACTAGAGCTGACATGACTTTGCAAAAAAATGACGAAATATGCACATATATATTTGCAGAAAAAAAGTGATCTATTATGCAAAAAAATGCATTTCAAAATGATGCTTTTTCACCGACGTTCTAGTCTTCTCTCCTTATCCGAGCAATCACTGAGCATGTGTGTCACACATATTTACATAATATTCTTTCATTTATTCTTATGCGTACAGTCATTGGCACAGTTAGTATTCACTGGAGAAATAAGCTGTATACTCCGCAATGGCAGCTTCTGGCGTGAAATCTGCACCTGCAACTGGTCATTGGCGCACCGCACGCCAACCTTCAGCAGCGTGATCAACTTCGCGGATGCCGAAGTTGACGCTAGAACGCTCAACGTGCCCCGCTGAACTGATTTCCACCATTTTGGGGTAGGGTTTTCTTTATGAAACTGGCCAACATTTCACAGGGGGTTAAGTCCCCCCCCCCCCTTTTTTTATAGGTGGACACCCCCCCACCCCCACCCCCGTTCATCCAATAGCAAGTGATCAATACGGACATGATATGCATATTCACGTACAACTGCGCATTTGCACAGCTCTAGTTACGCCTGAGGCAAAAGTTGGAATGAAACCTCATCTAATGCTGTTTTCTTATGCAGAGTTTAACAAATTTCCAAGTTCTACTGACTCATAGTGATGAAAAGTAATGATGATGGCGAGTCTGACTTAGATCTATTAAGTCTCGAGCTCAGTCAGACATTTCGACTCCCTGACGATTTCAAGTCAGAGGCCCACTTCAATCAACGTCATTAGTGAAAACGAGCCTGTCCAAGACCAGCCAAAGGTGGACAAGGAAAGCCACACCAAAGCTCTGGAGTCTAAAAGATGACACTTCCTTGTGATATTTTCACATTATATGCAATTCGGCCGTATGTGCAAATACTAAATACGTGTGCAAAACATGATTTTGCCAACTCTAATGGTCAACTTGGTCACGAAGGTCAAAGACGTGTAGGGCGGAGACGATGAATCATGGTTTGAGCCTGTACAACAATAATAACTTTGCAACAAGACATTGTTTGCACTCAATTTTCACTTGTCCACCAGAGTAATCTTGATCAAGTTGGATGAGAAAATCAGGTTTTTTATCTCCCATTCATCACCCACCTCTTTCCAGCCCACCGCTGGCAACATACGAAGCCGTTCGAGTGCGAAAAGTGTCACAGGCGCTTCCCGGCCAAGGGGAACCTCATCAGTGAGTACATCAACGTTGTTTGAATGTGGCATCGTCATAAATGTTCTCCGCGCAGTTCACCGACGCCGCCACACCGGAGAAAAGCCGTTTGCTTGCGTCAAGTGTGACGCCCGCTTCTCCACCAGGGGCAACCTCATCAGGCACGAGCGCACCCACACGGGGGTGAAGCCATGGGAGTGTAGCTTCTGCAAGTCCAGGCAAGGGATATGATGACCACGTGCACGTAGCACTTCACCAGGTCAATTTCCCCTCAGGTTCACGGAGAAGAAGTCCTTGACCGTGCACATGAGGCGACACACCGGAGAGAAACCCTTCGAGTGCGGAGAGTGCGGAAAACGCTTCACCCAGGTACGTGGCAAAGTCCGCACACAACAGCTGCGAACGTGAATCTCCAGATACGAATCCTTCAGGCGAGCATCTTGGCCGCGCACCGCTCGCTGCACAGGGACGGCGAGGAGAAGGCCCACCTGTGCCACCTCTGCGGCAAGAGCTTCCGCCAGAAGAGCCAGCTGAAGCTGCACACGCAGCGGCACGACGGCATCAAGCGCTTCTCCTGCGACCACTGCGGGGCGGGGTTCCTCACCAAGGGCGACCTGGACAGGCATGGACGGACGCACACGGGTGAGCGAGTTGTCAGACATCTTCTACGTATGAAATCTCCCGAGCTAAAAGCTGCTACCGCATAACCAACTAGTGATGGGGCGGCTCATGGTGAATCGAGCCTTTTTAACCAGGACTTTGGCTGACTCAGTCCTGGCTCGGATTCAGAACCTGGACATGACTCTTTCCACCTGACTAAAAATTGTCAAAACAGGAAAAAGTCGCCTCATTCCAGTGATTAAAAACAAAGATTTCTTTTCTTCTGAGCAAATACGAAGTCAACAAGGGTCAACTCACACTGTTAAAGAGCCTATAGCCATATAGGGCTCTGCACTGAAAAAGAAAATTCTCCTTTTTTTTATTTTTAAATTTAAAATCATTTGAACATGGCCATTTTGATGTGTCCTCGCCCTAAAGACTTAAAAATTCGAAAAAATTACTGAGCTACTTGTCCGCAACATAGAGTTACGGTCTGACTAGGGTGGAATCTTGACCTGATTCCAGATTTTCTCAGGTCTTCACCAGGGTAAAAGTGAGATTTCGAAGTCACTAGGGTTGAGCCTGCTTCTTTCGACCCGAGAACATCTCTGTCGTTGACAATCACTCTTGAGCGAGAGCTGACCTCAAGCAAGTCTCGGTGATCGACTTGTCCGAACAGTCAGTCGCGCTACAAAATGCCGTTGGGAAAGATCTTTCGCCCAACTGTGTAATGCTGAAGGAATTCGTTGGCGGTCCATGCTGACTAGCGATGTCGTCGGCTTTGCTGCCCGGACCGACCTCGGCCCGGACCGAAAGCTTTTTCACACCAGGACCGAAGAGGCCGACCAAACGCAGGTCCAGCCCGAGCTTACTTGCCTCACAGCCTGCGTCAGCGTAGGAAGGGGAGGGGACCAACTGCATGCAGATGCAAGCATTGTCGGTACGGGTGCACCTGCTAGGACATGTTGGGGTCGGTCCGGACCAGACTCTTCAGGACCGGTTACATTACCACCTCGAACCATTCCACTACTAATGCGTGGTGTCTCTTTGTCAGGCGAGAGGCCGTACTCCTGCGACATCTGCATCAAGACGTTCACGCGCCAGCAGAGCCTCAACGAGCACAAAAATCGACACTACGGCAGAACGCCTTTCGAGTGCAAAATCTGCGGAAAAGGTGCTGCTCTTCGCTTTCTCTCTGACGTCCCTGTCACTCTTGTTGTTGATTCCAGTTGCACAGAGCCCCTGGCACGTGCTGGTTTAGTGTTTTTTTTCTTTTTGCCAATGATTTCTGCATCATTTTAGCCTACGCCGAGATGTCGGCCTGCTACAAGCACACGAAGACGCATAAGTCGTCCAGCTTAGGCAAGAGCTCTGACCCGCCGCCACTCTCAACCCCGACTGTTTTGGTCAGGCCCACTGAAGAAGTGTTGGACGTCGTCCATCCTACCGTGGAAGACCCTGAAGAAGAGCGCGAGGTCTTTGTGAGGACGGAACCTGCAGTAGTCCTGAGGGAGGAGATGGGACTCGGGACCGGAGGTAGGTGGCACACAAGACAAGACTCCTCAGAGTATCGCATCGATACGTTTCAGATCACTACGTGCTGGTGGAGTCTGGCGCGCCAGCCGTCGCCGAGGCCCTGTTGGAGGAGCCAACTAATCAGCGCCAGCAGCTCCAACAGTCTTATTACGCCTAAGAATGAAGAAGAAACCAATGGTTTTCGCTGTGAAGCACCCGCCAGCTCCATTGTACTGCATACTCACCAGAACGTTATTTGTACCAGGGCAAATGCGCAATTCTCGTGACATTTTTTTCATTTTTAAAAATGTCGAATACGCACAATGTCGAAACTCCGATGCTTTATATTCTCGACTGGCACGTACGGAAAGATGACAACTGACAGAAGGAAGATTGCGATGGAAGTCGGTCCCAAGTTCTTACTCTCTACTTTCTCTTGTCACAGGCACATACAATTTTTCTTTCAGCTTCATGCTTTACATTACATATCTTCGGGCGGCTTCTCAGTCGACGGAGGACCCGATTCGGCCGGAGGGGCTGAATCCTTGGTTTCCGGTGGGGATGGAGCTTTCTGGGGAGCGGGTTCGACTTCTGCGTCATCTGTCACCATCGGCTCGGGCTCTGCCGGGTCCGCGGGGGCGCTTTCTTCTTCTGCTGCTGCTGCTTCAGAAACCTCAGTAGCAACTGGAGGCACCTCGGCGACTTCAGGAGCTTCCTTGGGCTTGTCACTTGTGACTGGGGCTTCTGCAGTCGTGACTTCTTCTTTCTTCGGAGCTGGCTCCGCCTCTGGCGATCCAGACGCCTTGTTTGACTTTTCCACAGCAGACGAGGCCAAGGACTTCTGCAGTTCCTCCTTCTCCTTCTCCAACTTGGCGATCTGCAACAAGAAAAGCAAGGCTAAGTCTGGCCTTTCTGATGAGCTCACACAAACACTCTTGTATCGTACGTCAAGGATGACACCGACTTGATAGCGTCACCACCGTTGCACACTTTGGCCACGGCCCAATGATCACTGAGAACTCTCAAAAGTATCATTATCAGCACAGAAGGAACGGCAAAAAGTCCGGTCCACCTCAAAAAGTTGATGTCTGGCTCCACCAATCAGCAGGAATCCCTCATCTCGGCCGAAAAAGTTCTCGACAACATGATTGCAGTTGGCAAAATTGTCGCACTGTTCAAGGATAAATTCGCATAATGCCTGGAGGGGTGGGGTGAGGATTAGGGTGCTGGACAACAGTGACGTCTCCTTCCTCTAATTACTCTCGAGAGAAAGCAGGAGGAATGAAGGAGCTTCAGAGAAACATTTCACGGGTCGCCGGGGGTCGAGCGACAGCTCCTGCGGGCCAAAGCGTCAGGTCGACAAGTGAAATGAGACTGTTTTTTTCTCTTCATTCAAAAATTCGACTGCCTGCGTTCCGAAAATGAAAAAATAAACATTTGAGTTCGTGCTTGTCAGAACCTGATCACAACCTGGTGACGCCACCTCAGTTCTACCCGCCATTCTGCTCTCGCTTCCGTCCCTGTCTCTTACGACTGGGGGACGTTTTCATGACACACACTGTAGTCTCCTGGCGAGTGCAAAGAACGGAGAATGGTTAGAAGGAAGAAAGAACTTGCGGCTCACCCTTTCACGTAGATTTTCGTTTTCTTTCTTGAGCGCGTCCTTCTCCATGATCAGAGTCTCCCGGCCGGCAAAGTTGTTCTGGAGGTAGGCGAGTGCGTCGGCCGGCTTCTCGGGCTCCTCGTAGAGCTGGACCTGAAAGTGGCAGGACGACAAGTACGTGAGAAATCGCGCCGGGGATATCGGGGGACGACGGCGAGGTCGTCGGGACTCACCAACGCCTTGGTGAGTGATTCCAGGATGCCCTCCTTCTCGAGGTACTTCCGGAACTCCTCCCGCTTGGCGTCGATGGGGTTGCTCTTGGACATGGCGAATGTATTCGGATGAAAGATTTCCCGGGGCTTCGTCGAGTCTGTCGAGATTCTTCCTCGCTTTTGCTACACCCGTGGCTTTCGTGCGGTTTGGAAAAGGAGGGAGAGCGAGACTTCCAGAGTTGCCACTAGGCTAAAAATCTTCGTCCTCACGCACGTTAGCAGAGCAGAGAAGTCGGCCCTCGCGGGAAGGTGTCATTCGGGGCCAGTGGCAACTATGACGTATTTTCGCGATTGGGCCGGCGTCGGCCTGCCTGAACGCCTCCTCTGCCGGCTTGAACGAGACCATGAGGCTGCCGCTGAAGACCCCGGACAAGCCGTTTTCACTCCCCCCCCCTCCCCCCGCGCCCGCGGACGTGCAGCATGGAGCCGGCCGTGACCACGAGCTGAGGGGAGGGCGAGGGAACGAACGGAGGAGCGTGCAAGCGTGCAAGCGAGCGAGCGAGTGAGCGAGTGCGCTCACCGGTGGCAATGACAACAAAACATTCCAAACCTTCATAATCGCCGTGCACCTGGACGCGGTTGCTCACGTTGGACACGAACTGAAGCGATGGATCCGAGGATCAAGGCACTGAAGATCAAGACCGGCGTAGTGAAGCGCACAGGCAAGGAGAAGGTGAGCTACAGAACAGAGGCGGACCAGCAGAAGAAGAAGTTGGACCAGATGAAGGCCGACGGCAAGGACGAGGCAGACATCAAGAAGATGACGGAGGTGAGGTCACACTCGTAGATACTGAACGCTTGTCGCCGCCATTGTGGCTCTTTGGGACGATCACATTTTGTGCTGTCGCTTCTAAATCGTTTAATCGATAGCGGGTCCGACATTGCTATGACTCATGACGAGAAGACACATGATTTGTATTGATTCGACACCGGCTTTTCCTCCTCCCTTCCAGTGCATGCAAGAGAGCCTCATGATGATCCCCGAGTGCCATCGGCGCCTGGAGAAGTCGCTGGGCGAGCTCCGCCAGCTGCTGGATGCCGAAAGGGCTGACCTGGGAGAGTCCGAGGAGTTTCAAGAGGCCGAGAAAGTGGCGGCAGTGGCGGACGAGCAGCTGAAAGTCACATAACTGTCTCTGTCTTTGTGCTGCTTTTAAGTTTGTGCACAAATCTGTATCTGTATGACTATTTTTATGAAAAAGAAATATTTGTGACTGTAAATGAGTAGAAGTGCGAGTGCTCCCTAATCTTGCGATGATGATGATGGCGGCGGCCTCGGAGCGTCAAAGCCTCACCTGAAGGCCACTTGATTCAGCGGCAAGCTCGTGTGCTGCTTGCTGAAATACCCTGCGTGGAGCTACTGGCACAAGTCTCACTACTGTGAGACGGCTGTGACGTAATCCGTGTCGACTAAGTGAAAGGAAAGGGGGACTGCGAGTATGTAAACAAGCTGCAGCCATTGAACAAGGCGAAGATGTCTTCGTCTGAAGTCGAGCTGGTCAAGGAGCTGGTGTTTGGCGCGGCTTTCGGCGCATGCGCCGGGTACGTCTCCAAGAAGTTGGGCTCCAAGTTCGTGGCAGGTAAATATGACTGGGACGCGTTGAGCGCTATAGAGAGAAGGGGGGGGGGCGAGAGGCTGAGGTTGGTGTACTCTGTGGCAGCTTGTGCTACACAAGTTGTTTTGAAGGTACTTGTACATCGTGTCACTTATATACACAAATATGTAAGGAAAGGGGTGGGACTTTAGTACCGAAGAATAAATAAATAATCCGCGCATATGAAACGTACATATCTGCATAACCGTTGCTTCAGGTGCTGCTACTGCCACGTTCGTGGCCCTCAGACTGGCCATCTTCAACGGCCAGCATTTGGCCACGTGGTCGCCCCTGGCCCAGGACGACCCGTCCTTTGGCTCGTACCTTCAGAGGAAGGCGCGCAGGGAGACAAAGAAGGAGGTGCAAAAGGCTCAAATCTTCTTTACGGGCAACCTTGTCGTGCTTGGCGGCTTCGCCGGAGGCCTCTGCCTAACTTCTTGTTGAACTTTTCCCTGACGTATACATTCTGTCATACATCGTGTCAGCTTAAGCCGGCGCCCGATTTACCCTTCTCAATCTCCACGTTGTCCTAAGTCATCGTGATGCCCGCGCAGTGAATCAGAACTTTCGACTAGAGTGCAACGAATGTAACTTGACTGAATTGACTCTAAAAATGATTTCAGACTGGCCTAAACTCCATTTTTAATTGTTCATGCTTGAGTCTCGCTGTCAGATGAAGCAAGGAGAGCAATTTTTAATTTTGCTATAGATTATTATAGGAAATAATTGTTGAATCTGGACAATTCGGTAATTGAAACCGAATTAAAGAAGAAATCCAACGTCAGGAATGGACGAGAAGGACGAGGACGAGGTCGATGATGATGGCCATGAGGTTGAGAAAGAAGCTGATGATGACGACGAAAGATGAAAGTCATAGTGATGTCAGTTATTAGTGCAATGTACAGCACAGAATGTTCCTGCTCTCCGCCTCTTATAAGCACACCCTTATAAGTGGGACCAATGTCATCCTTCCATGAGTAGAATAAATCGGAGTAAGACCGGTCTAGAACTGTTAGAGGACTCTGTCATACCCAGTACTTCTGCAGTCACTATCTATTCTACAAAATCTCTCCCGATGTAGAATAAACAGTTATATATGACATGCTACTAGGCTTGTGGGATTAGTGAAAACATTCGTCATTTTGATTATCGATTCCATCTCTGCAGAATAATACTACATTGTTGTATATTTGACACAAGTCACGAAATTAATGTATATGTGGAAACTTGTCAACTCATTCACGATGAGTTTCGCCCAAAGTGCGGTTCCCTGCTTGAAGCCTTCACAAGGAATGTGGGTCATTCTCTCAAGAGTTTCTCAACGTCCTCTGAACTTTCCCTGACCTTATGCTTAGTGGATATGAGCCCAATGGAGCTCAAGGACTCGTGGTCGACAGTGAGGGAGGGGTCGTGCCAAATCCTCTTCTTTGTAGCCACACACTGAGCTTGCTCCTCACTGCGACATTTACTTCCTATGACATTTCTGCACTGCGACATTTTCTCCATGCGACATTGCCTGCATAAGGTATAATTGCAAGCATTAAGGTTGAAAAGCCTCGGATGGAACAAAGTGTTTTGATACGTACGCAGTTTGTAGGGGTGCCAAGTCCAGTACTTCTGGCACCAACTTGAGTAGGTCTTCCACTCATCTGCCTCTTGAATTAGGGTATGAGTATGCAAGAGCTTCGGCCTGCCTGGTCAGGTCCAGTGCAGTGCAGAAACTTGCGAACAGCAAGGAAGAGTAGTGTCGAGGAGCCGCCAGCACAAGATGTCCATTCGAACACTCATGTGAGACTCGGAAGACTCTATAACGTTGGAGATGCCGGAGTCTGTATAGCTCCACGTCTCTATTCAGCTTGTTCCACTGCGGAGAGATCCGGTCTCTTCCAAGTCCGACGCGTGGGGGTACACAAAGTTTTGGGTGTGAGAATCGCACGGCACAGGCGGGCCTGAGTACATCATCTGGCAGTCGAAGTCGTGGAAGCCTTATTGGCCACATCACTGAGCTTTTTGAAGGAGGTCTAATCGAAGTGTTGATCTAAAGTAAGGCTTTGCGACTGTTGCTACAGCCCATTCTCACCATGGCCGACTTGTCGCACTTCAGCAAGTCCGGTTTGCTCAGTACTGCGGTCCCGAAGATTGGATGACGTCTTCTACATACCGCTTTTACTTCTTTCTGCTTTTCTTCTCTCCATCCTCTGGCTTCACTTCTTGTGATAACACTGTCACCACCTTCTTGTAGATGTCGATCTTCTCGTTCTGCACGCTCTCCCTGGGGAGTATTGGCACTGGGGCAGTCAAGGAAGTTGGTCGCCAAACGGCAGTCGCCAGGTATGGGATCGGACTACCGGTGCTGCTGATCAGGTGCGCGTTGAACGCCACCTCATCGTGTTGACTGAGAACGTCATTGAGGGTATGGCCAGCCTCGGCTGCGGTGGGACCTCCATCGTTAAGGTGCACGTCGTAGTAATCAAACAAGCAGAGGCCAGATATGCCGTTGATGATGCCGAAGTTTGCATTGACCAACGTTTTCACGATCCCTCGCTGATTGACTACTTTGACCGGTCTTTCCAATATTTCTTGGAAGTTCTCGACGGTCTTGTACACGTGATTCCTCGACAACTGGACCTCTGCATCCCAGGCCCGAATTCGCTTCTCCTTCGAGGCCAGCGGCTGATCCGACACTTTGCTTAGATGCAGGCCGGAAAATGATGGGGGAAACCAATCGCGTCTCCTTACCACAATCTGAACACCTCTGTCATGCGCAACAGCTTTGATTATTCGATGGCGATCACCGCTGCGGTTAGCCTTGTACTTCACGTCCAGGTTGGGGGTCTTCGACAGGAGGGGGGCCACAGCATCCAAATCATAAGGGACCCCCTGGAGGTTGAGATCATCTGCTTCAAAATAGACGTAGAAGTTGCGCATCTTGACGTCTTCCAAAATCCCGGAGTTCGGCGACAAGAGGGTCACCAGACGACCAAACGACACAACCTCGGACTCAGTCAGACACTGCTCTTTCTGGACCGAAGAAAGATCCTCCTCGAAATGGAGACTGCTTCTCCTCTTCCTGGAATGTCTGTCGACTTTTTGAAGGCTTATGTAGGCAGCAGAAGAGACCTTGAGAAACACGGGCCTAGACCTGAACCTCTCCGCCAGAGAGACAAGATGCCTCAAGCTGGCTTCAGCCTTGACATTGGTCATGGATTTTGTCTCATGAACAACGTCCTCGCCGAACACACTAAGGGCGACCATGTTGATTTTGTCGGGGAAAGGCGTTGAAGACTTCACGACAGCACAGTTGAGTGTGAGTCTTAATCCAGGCTCTGGTCGCTGGCGCAAAAGATAATTCTCCCGCAGGAAGAAAACCTTCTCGCCGTTGTTATCAAGGGTGATGAGACCGCTGACGACTGGCTCGTATCCGTCACCGTCCACGAACAAGGTGGTGATGTGCCCTCGCTCTCGCAACAGCACTTTCTCCACCGTCAGCGACCTCCGCTCGAGAAGTTGCTGCTGCTGCTGGCGGGGCTCTTCCTGCAGTTCTTGGTCTCGTGCCTTCTTCCTTGCCATCTCCTTCTTCAAGTCCGGAAAGCTGAACGCCATTTGTCTGAGCACCTCGCGATAGATGTCCAGCTTTTGCTGAGGCACGCTCTCTCTACGAATTGGTTCGGGTCTGGTCTTCTCCGTAAATGCATTTGTGGTAGACGCCAACCACACAGCACTTGCCAGGTATTGAACTTTCTCCAGGCCATCGGCGAGGTTAGCGTGAAGCAACACGCGGTCGCCCTCCACCACCACTTCGCCAAGTCGCTTGGCACGCTTCTCCACGGTGTTATAAGGATCCAACCAAAAGTCGCAAACGTCAAACAGCGCCAGACAGAAGGTTAAGTCCCCGCCAACCCGTATAAGCCCGTAGTTCTCGTCGAGTTGTCGGAACACCGTCCCCTCTTGCAGTGTCAAGGATTGAGGCAGTTTATCCCGGTTGTTGAGTTCGCGGTAGAGTCTCATTAGCTCCTCGTCCATCTGCTGACCTTGCCTAATGGCCTCGGCATTAGGATAGCCTCTTTCTTCCCAGACGAGCGAGGCCACATACTGGACATCATTTTCGGAACTCACGAAAGTCATGTTGGCCTTCACGAGCGAGGTCACCGGCATGTTGTCACTTAGCCTCGTGTTGGGTCGCAGAAGGGCGACGTCGGTGGAAAAGAGGCAGCGTCGAGAAGGATCCGATGGATCTTCCAGGATCCCACAGCGGGGGCTGCGGAGCTCCTTCACCCGCATCAACACTTCATTCAGCTGGCGAGGCATCTCTTGGGCTGGTTTGCTGAGCGTTCTCGCACGTTGAGCGGCAATATCACACTCCACTCTGCGCTCATAATTCCTTCTGCTGTGGCTCATGATGGGCGTCTTCAACTCTTTCCCCCACATGTCGATCTCCAGGCACCTAGGGTCAATGTCGCGACAGGGCTTTCCTTTCAAGTCAAAGTACCGCTTGAGCTTGAGGTTAAGTCTTTGTCGAAGCTCCTGGTCAAAGTAAAAGTAGGAGATGGTCGGATATTTGCACAAGCAACCGGGGCCTCCAGTTAGCCTGGAAGGAAACAACAGAAGAGTTATTTTAGAATACTGTATCGAGTGCAGAGGGTCGATTTTGTAGACATTAACTCGCCAAACTTAGTAGAACTTGCAAAATTTATAAACTATTCATCATGTTTTTGCAGCAGAAAAAGTCTGTTGTGAAGTCACTCTTTAAGTCAAGCATGAAAAAATCATCAAGGAAGATGACAGTATATACTTCAGTAAAGGAAAAGGAGAAGCTTCAGCACGCTTTCAGGCCCTTCTCAAAGTTAAGCTGTGCTGCAGGAACGACATCATTGGGAAGGAGGGCACACTAACCCCTCTCCGACTGCACATCCAGACCGTCTCTGCATCCAAGAAGTACAACGAGGCTATAATTTGACAAACACGAGTCAAAGACTGGTCATCTTCTGATGATAAAGCAGTAAATATATAAAACACTTCATTCTTCCTTTTTTCCAAATTTGCTGACTGTCACCTCCGCAAAGTCGAGCTCATCCACTGAACTCACCTTGTGGCTCTTGGGGATTTCGTGGAAGTGGAGAACGGGCTCAGGGAGACCACAATAGATTGCAGCTCCAACTCCGCTGGCTGAATTGTGAATCCCTTCGTGTATGTGATACTCCTAGCATTCAGGAAGCATGCTTGACCCTCTGAGACCTAGGTACAGTGAGGAAAATCAGGAGCTGAAGGATAACTCAGGGAAGAAAAACTATGTAATATTCTCACTATGGCTTTGAGAGGCTTGTCCTTGTACTGCTGATGATCCACGGCCCGACCTTCGTCGTCCGGCAGGTAGATGTCCTCTCGGTGGAAAAGTGCAAAGAGGACAAGTCCAGAAGTGCTGTCTCTAGAAACTTCCACTCTGAGAATACCAAAGTCTTCGTCGCTGATGTTCCTGACACTAGCACGCATCTCGTGCACATCGGCACACACGAGGTCATCCAGAGAAGATCTTTCACGGAATAAAGCAAAATGGTCTCTGAGCTCGCGCGGGGGACGATCCGTCTGCTCTGCACTGGGGGTTGGGTCACTCTTGTCCCATATAGCCAGACACAAGTGGTCGACAAAGCTGTCCGGCAAGAGTTCCGCCTTCAAGCGCACCTCGGATCCCAACGGAAACATCTGGCGCATGGACGGAGGATGCCGCTGGCATCCAGAGAAAATGAGCTCTCCCCTGCCATCATACGCTACGCAGGCGTGGAAAAAGACAGTGGGCAAGTAGTCGTCCTCGGTAGGTTCGAGTTCGGCTATTCCGCTTTCTTCGTCGATGTACTCCTTGACAAAGGCGACCCGGACTGCCGAACTGTCGTCGGGGGTTGGACGATCATACTGCATGCGTGACTGGGAAGACCTCTCCTGCCACGCTAGCGGACTTAGTTGGCGGCGCATACGCTCTTGACGGGGGATGAAGCGGCGACGACGGTCAGGATGTCCTGTCGGGGACAGCGAGTGACAATCGCCGTCTCCCCGAAGTTGATTCGACGCCAGCGGCGTGAGCGCCTGCCTTTGACCGTCCTGCAAGCATCGTTCCGGCGACTTCACCGAGAACGAGGAGGACGTTCCTGCATGTCGCCGCCCCTGCGGCTGCCGCGGCCGCTGCGGCGGCGAACGGTCAGAGCCGCCGTCGCAGGGAAACATCCTCGACCCCGAGACCAGAGTGGTCGGCACCCGAACCCTCGAGTTGCGAACTGGTGCGACGAGGACTGAAAAGCACCAGATTTGCCTCTTATAAATGCGGCCACCCAATCCCCGAGGCCGCTACAAAGGCGCCGGAGAGGAGGCCAGGACTCCTCTAGCATCAGCCAGACCAGTGAGCTGTGACCACGGTCACTAGCTCTAGTGGCCGTGGCTGTGACACTGTAGCGGCGGCTCGGTCAGCTGTAGCTCGAGGTTGCGAGACACAAGAGTCACGGGACTCCGCTTGCGCCCTTCTAACCAAAACAGTGTGAGGGTGTGTGCGAGTGTCAGACACGGTACATACGATACACATGCTGGCACAGCGCAACATGATTCATACGTTGTTCAGTTAGCTTCTTCTGCGGCTTCTTAGTATATTGGCGGAAAGAAAACCAGTCTGTGTCAGTCAACCCAGCTATTGAGAGATTTTTCCCGATCGCGTGCATGAACGTTTGAATAGAATCTGAACATGGTGCCGCCAACAGAGTCTTTAAGCATAATGGCAGCGATGCACACAGAAGAGGAGTCTTCTACAGGTGTCTCTTTCAGACGTTCCCTACGGACACCGATGCTGTGGATGTGGCATAAGCCAATTCGAGCTGATCTGCGGGCCGCACCTGGATCATATGCAGCAGCCAAATGACATATAGCTGTTTGAAAAATACTTGTTCAACGAAAAAAAATTGGTTTCTTATGAGGTAATGTAATATGTCCTCCTCATTAAAGCAAATGTTATACTGCAGCTCCTTGAGCCAGCACCCATAGCTCCTTCAGCCCTCATCGTTGGGCCCATGTTTAGGAGGTGCAATCAAAAAACGCTTTTACTGAGGTTCCATTTCACGTAGAGACTCACAGTGACATCCATGTTGCAGGTGCGTTTCCCAAAATTCAGATCATATACTTTACTGCTGCAGACATATTTTGCCAACATCATTCTATCAAGCAATAAGAAGCCGGATACTGTCATGTGATCAATGTCTTGCAGCAGATCACGACGCGGACTCCGCTCTGTTCATGTCAGTGAGCTGAAAACACACTCCAGGGTTGGCCAGCAAAGTGACTACACTTGTTTCGATAGGAATAAGTAGTAGATTTAAACTAGAGTTGTCAATGAATATGAAGCCGTATTCAAAATAACCGCATTGAATACACTTTTCGGAAATATGCAAAAGAACCGGTCACTATTTTAACCCATTTCTGCCGGAATTTTTTTAAGAAAATATGTTCATATTCTGATGCAAACTTTGTGCTGATTACAAATCTGGTATTAGTTTGTCAGTTCAGCCTCAAACATTCGGAGATCTCGCATGTCTATAAATAGACATCCAGCAGATGCACATACATTTTTGGACTTGCCTTCATTTTCTCATCATTGAGGCAGGCATATGCTGTTTACGTAGAGTGACTGTGGCGGGAATTCGGCAAAATTGGCATTGACAGGTAACAACTTACAGCCCCATGACCGAGCCTTCGACCATGGCATCAGTGCCAGCAACTACGTCTCCGCTGACCGTATCAGCACCGGCAATTACATCGTCTGTGCGCGTATCAGCGCCAGAAGCTACGTCGCCTGTGTCCGTATCAGTGACAGAAACTATGTCTACGTCTCTGCTGGCTGCGTCAGTGCCAGCAACTACTTCCACATCTCCGCTGACGGTATCAGCGCCGGCAACTACGTCGCCTGTGCCAGAATCAGCGCCAGCAACTGCATTGACGTCTCTGCTGGCCGCATCAACGCCAGAAACTACTTCCATGTTTCCGCTGACCGTATCAGCGTCATTGCATCACAGCGTAACTTGGTCAGGTTTCTGTTCCGAAATGAGGAAGTTTTTAAACAGTCTAGACATCATTACAGTGTCTGCTTCTTCATGCCCATGACCTTATACATGTACACATATGGTAGTACGCTACACATCGTGACCAAGATGATGTCTGCATGATCAACCAGCTCACAGTCCACACATGAGACTCCAAAGTGTCCTTCTTGTGCGTGCACAGTCTGGCACTCAGAAAACACCTGATTTCTGTTCTCCAGCCAGCTCATGTGATCAAAGGGTCAGAAGCTAATGATCAGGACTCCCCGCGACTCGGGCACGCAGTGCAAACTCACCCAGATCGGCATCGCATGCAATCGTATCATACATTTACAAAGCTATTTCAAATTTCCCGCCACCTTCGCCTCAATGGTGACGTCACAGCCTTTTGCATTCAGCTGTTTAGCTTCGAAGGGAGAATCAGCTCATGCTCCCACCTTGTACATAGCCTCCTTGGTAACCCCACATTCCTTAAGCAAGCCCAATATTGGTTTCACTTGGATGAGATGAAGAAGGAAATCGAGTTGGAGTTGACAGGAGGCGAGGTGCAGGCGGAGATGGAGGAGAGGATCTCCTCAGCCACCGTCGGTGAGAGTCGTGTCGCTGTTACTTGTTTTTTGCGCCTTGCGACCCTATTCATTTTCTTCCCTCTTTCTGTACAGCAAAGCCGGCCACGACTGCAGCTATGTTCCCGTCGTTATGTCTCCCCTCCAACCGTGGCCGTCGGTCCCGCCGGTCCAACCCCGTGGGTGGGGCGCCCAAGAACTCAATCGTGACCCTCAATGAGCTGCGGCCAGGCCTCAAGTATGAGCTCGTTGAGACCAGGGGACCGGTTCACTTGCCCATCTTCATCCTTAGAGTGAGTGTCAACGGACAGAGCTTCGTCGGAAGAGGAAGGTGAACGCGCATCTCGTACTACTACACTTGGGACACACAGTTGTCCTCTCTCTTGTAAAGTCTCCCCCGGAGTGAGTTCTCGCGTGGAGAACCTGGCAGAGATTCGCGAGCCACGAGATTCGCGTACAAACTTAAGACGTGGTACATCTGTATAGATTTTTCTCTGACTAATTTGGGGCAGAGACTTTAGTGGCTGTTGCTCCTCTGGCGCATTGTACAGATCATGACTCACTTCGATCTGAAGTTGCAGGCTGAGGGTCACTTTTATTAATCAGCAAACTTGACTTTCTGCACAGATCTAAGAAGGCTGCCAAGCATGAGGCTGCTAGCGCCGCTCTGGCCAGCTTCGTTCAATTCAAGGATGTCTGTGGTACCAGAGGGGCCATGCAGGGACAATTCAGTCTCGAGGGAGCCGGATTCCAGACGGACTTCACCAATGACTACTCCCAGAACTACAGTGGGGTTGGATTTCTAGACTTTGATGATAAAGGTGAGGTCAAAGGAGAGGAAGAAGTGCAAAAGAAACAAGAACCAACAAAGGAGGAAGGCACTGACAGTTGCACACCAACGTGAGTAATTTCAGTACTTACATTATGTGTGCAGTGTGAAAAGCATAGAAATGTCATTTCACTCGTGGAATTGTTTCTCACAATTGAGCTGGCAATTGGCCAAAAAACTTAAAGTTCTCTTTGCATCCGTCATAACGAGAACTTAAAATTTTTTGGCCTTGTTATGCGAAATAATGTTTTTCTTATATAAGATTTTGTTTGAGTTGGCGCATCGTACTAAGACGCACATCGTATTCAGCGCAACCACTGTCTCTTGTACCCACGTACTACACGGTAGTGACTTGGCATGTCCACTCATGACAGCCCATCCCCCTTGGATGACCCACACCCGAGCATTGCCAGTGGAGCACATTCCACAAGAGCCGAAGAGCGCACATCATGAAGCATAAAGGGTTATCATACAAAGTTAAGCCAAAGTTTGCTCGACCTTGTTTTTGTACTTTTATATGGTTGGGTTGGGTTGAGTAGGTTGGGTAAGGTTAGGTGGGATAACCGATCTTTGGTACAGTGAACTTGCTTTCGATGAATCTTTCAAATCCTTCGGTCAATCAAGCCGGTCTTGAATTTGGAAAGGTGGCTAAGATCAAAGCAAACCAAGGCAAAGTTCCTAAAGTAGCAGGGAAACAATTCATATTCTTATTGTCTTACCTCCTGCTGTCATGCCTCTTGCTCTCGTATCTTTCGCTCTTGTATATTTAATTATGTTTACTCAACTTTCATAGGATTTTCGACCGTTAGTTCTATGTTTTAGGTAACTTTTGAGTCCTTTTTTCCCATTTTGGCAACTTTTTTCCCTAGCTCAAGTCAATACCAAAAACTAACTGTTAATTTTTCGGGTATTGAGAAAGGATCCTTATAAGCACGTGATCCTTATATCTATTTTACGGTGTAAAACTTTTTTTCCCCTTCAGTCCGGCTAAAAGGATTAAGCTGGCGGCTCCTGATGATGCAACCAATAGCAACACAAGAACAGGTCCCCCTACAGCTTCTGGTCCCTCCTCGCCCAATCAAGCCCTCCAACAAGGTCTCAAGACAACAGAGAAGAATCCTGCTATGCTTTTGAATGAGTTACGGCCTGCCCTCGTCTATGAGGTCTCAGAGAAGGAGGTCACCCCCGGAAACAAAGGATTCGTCCACAAAGTCAACATCGATGGGAATGTGTACGTGGCGTCATTTATCACGTTTTAAAACTAACATAGGATTATGCTGTGTCCGTTTTAACCTTAGCTTTGAGGGCACTGGTGCCAGCAAAAAGTTGGCAAAACAGGCATGTGCCAGAATGGCTCTAACGAAGCTGTACGGCATGACCTTCACTCCGTTGGGTGGCATCCTCAGCCAGCCAGGAGCAAGCTGCGATGCTGGAGATAAAGTCATGCTCGTTCCAGGTAGGGATAAAAGAGTTTTCTTTACTTACTCTGTTTATATCTGTTTATATAGTGGAACATGACAAATGAATCAAAATTAAAATAGCCAAATCACACAACCCTTTGATAAGATAAAACCTTACTTCTACATTAACAGCTTTCCAGCTGTTTTGCTTCTTATAATACAGTCACAAGTCTGCATGATCAACGTTGTCAATTGATCTAAAATGATCATGCGAAGGGATGCAATTTAGTGACAAAAAAAGCGAGTCTCCTCTAGAGGTATGGAATAGTCTCTTAAAAACAATTGTTCACATGGGTGTTAGTTTTTTGCTTGAATTAGGGTGTGTTTTGTTTAAAAAAACCAAAAGAATCAGATAACTGCATCAATAAAAAATCTCGGTCCCAACTTGATTCTTATAAATGTGCCCTACCGCTCTATGAAATCAGCATAATGATATACTTTAGGTACTCGTGTGCCCTTGTCCGATTTCTCACTGCCCCAGTCAATCGCGGACAGGATTGGGCAGGAGGTGAAGGCCAAGTTCTCCTCACTGATGGAGGGTCACTCGCAACACACCCGAAGGAAGGTGCTCGCTGGAATTGTCATGACTACCAAGGAGGAAATGGACGATATAAAAGTAGGGATTTTGTAATGTCTTCTTACCCATCTAGTGGGGGGGGGGGGGCAAAACAAAGACAACACTGGTTTTTTAACGGAATATAGGATCAAATATTGTCCTTACCCACTGCCATTTGCTTGCACGTGAGCAATTAAGAGCGGTGTGTGCTTTACTGAGGGGGAATCAGAAATGCGTCCAAGCTGTCTCTAACACATTCTTGGCCTATACGCGCAGAACTACTTGTGATCAGATGGTCACGCTAAACCATTTGTGAAAAATCCATTAGCTGAACCCAGGAGGGGTTCATCATTGTTTATGTCCACTAAACCAATGTTACGTAGCAATTGTGCGTACGTCAAGACTAAATCATACACGCGATAAATCACAATGTCACAGTAGGTTCTCCTAATGTTCTTACGTATACGTCATATTCTTTCTGCCGCAGGTCATCTCTGTGTCAACTGGCACCAAATGTGTAAATGGGGAGCACATGAGTATGCACGGAAATGCTCTAAATGGTGAAGAACTTGATGAGATTTTACATGAACAGTGCAAGATACTGAACCTCTTTCATCTTTAGACTGTCACGCCGAAATCGTGAGTCGTCGTTGCCTCTGTGAATTCCTTTACCAACAGCTGGAGATTTTGGTGGGAGGAAACCAGCTTCAAAAGGATGAGGAAAAGGAGAAGCACGATTCCCTCTCAATATTCGAAAGCAGGCCTGATGGCAAAGGTTACAGACTCAAGGTAAGAATTCTACTACTATATTGAACTGCCATTAAGAGGGCACCGTCAGAGGCTGAAAACTTTGCTCTAATAAGCGGAGAGCTGTCATGACCAGAGCTCTTGAAAAAGCACGCATCGGTACTGTATATTCCCTGGCTGCATAGCAGAACATATCAGCATTCCGTAGTGTTCACAAGTGCTGCGTCCATAGCAACTTTGGATTGGACATCCAAAGTTGTCGTCATTTCTAAGTTTAGGGGGGTGGAGTGGAGACATTCAGAAATTATCTCAACGTGTCCACACCATGGCACGCAAAGTACAGACGACACTCGTTCTGCACTGTACTTCGTTCTGCAATATACTGAACAGTGCACCCCACATATTGCCCCCACTGCATGAAATAACACATTGCTTGCTAGCTTTTATTCCTCTGCTACCGAGCTTTGCTCTTCCATTGCTGTATGCACTCCAACTTTGTTTCTGGGACTTTTCAGCTGAGATTTGTTATAGCTTATTTCTGGACGACAGGCAAAAAGTAGCGAGATTTGGACTCCTGGGCCGAACTTCGGAAATCTTCCATCATTTATTCCTGGGTTGAGCGCCGGACAGCACTAAATCTTGAGAAGAAGGCCTGAGAAATTGACCACGTCAGTGCGAACCACATGTTGCGCACCCTCTGTGTGGAGAAGGTCTTCCACCATTAGAACTACTGGAGCAAAACGATTTTTTTTCATAGTAGAAAAAAGCTTTGTACAGCTCTTTACTCCGCTTATTATTTTATTGAGACACCGTGTGAGTCTGCTCAATTTCATTGCTCTACACCTTAAGTGGTGAGAATCAGGAAGAAGTCGGTTTGTTTCTCTTACGGCGAAATCTGCTTGTAGCACAGGCTGCTATAAATCGAGAGCAGCTATATTCAGCTTCAATGAACGTTTCAGACGTGTCAAGAATAGTACAACTTTATGTCAACTCAACGAAGTTCATAGGTAGATACATGCCATGTACAAGTGATAGATAAGGTTAGTGTCAGAGGATGCCAGCCCGCCATAGATAGGGGTACATGTATGTGGATTGGGTTCAAAGAAAGAACTCCGGTAAGCAGCAGAAATTGCTGGCATGAATCCTGTAAGTTTCCTCGCTGTAGGATAGGGTACCTGTCACTACATGATGCAGAACGCCACAAAAGGTAGCAACTGTCGCATTCCTGGGGGTGTCTCCAGCGAAGCTTCTTCTGGCGTGGCCGCCTTTTTCCAGAAAGCTTGAGAAAAACTTTCCTGAAAAATGCTTTCAACATAAATGCATCCAGTCGTGTTTTGTGAGGGTGCTGTTGGTCTGCCTCTTGTCTGCTCGTAGTACTTAAAGCAGCAGCGATGCAAACTTCGTCTCTTCTTCTCTAATTGCACATCTAGTTTGCAAAGGTTGCCAGAGATGTGCATCAGGTCGTATTTTTTCTTCCTTTAAAGTCCTGCTGATCAGAGTTTTCATGTGAACGTGTCCATGTGTCATGCACATACACAACTGGACATTATAGTTGCATTAGTTAGAAAACAATTCGAGGGTTTCGAGGTGGGCAGGTGTGGGAAGCGTCACCCCTCAGGACAGAGCTGGTGATGTGAGGAAGCATCGACGTGCAAGTCCTGTAGGTACGTGCGCATGCGCAACACGAACGAGTGGTGCACGTCCACGCACAAGTTTGGACATCATCATCGTTTCATCATCATCCATTTGACACAGCAGATGCGTAGAACGACCACAAGTAATTTGTCTGCGACTGCTCCTGCGACCGCAGGAGGATTATTATCCTGGGCATCATGTGGGTAAAAGTACAGAGGCAATGAGCCAAAAAGGGACTTTTCGTCCTAGTTCCCAGGCAAGATTTCATGCATGCTTGTGTCAGTCCAGCCCGTGGTGAACTCGAGGTCTCAAGACTCATTCATTGTTTCGCAGGAATTTGTGCGCTTCCATCTGTACATCAACACTGCGCCGTGTGGCGACGCCAGAATCTTTTCACCACACGAGCCCGGGACAGTGACATCACCGAATCAGGGCAAGTACAGTAAACTTTGCCTCATGCGCCATGTTTAGAGGCGTCACTGTACTTGGTGCGTCATTTCTATGGATCTCTGGTTTAAGCAGTCCGTGTCATGCTTGTTAAGCGTCCGATGGTGTATGTGAGTAGTAAATAGTTTCTAAAAGTGCTTTCTAGATTCACTCACACCTTTTTTGGTAACCACCACTGTCATGATTAGTATGATGTCTCAGTTTTCACGTGTTCAGAGGTGAAGTTTTTTCATCCAAGTGTACTGTAGCACTTCCATATGGCAACGGCTATTTTGTGCATGTTACATGTAGTGTAATGTGCGTTACTGGGCAAGTGTACTTAAGACGGTGTCTTCCTCAGTGGAACCCAAATGCTGATTCCTGATTTGCACATTCCAGATGCGTTAATCGACCGTCACCCCCAGCGCAAAGCACGAGGGCAACTACGGACCAAGATTGAGTCTGGCGAAGGCACCATTCCAGTGAAGTCTGCAGATGGAATCCAGACCTGGGATGCAGTCCTCCAGGGATCGAGACTGCTCACAATGTCTTGTTCAGGTAAGTGCAAACCAGTCTATATGATGACATGCTATGAAGTCAAGCTAATGTAAGGCAACGAAGAGATGTTATTGATGTTCGGTGCGGATTCCAGACTTCGGAAATCAGAGGTGTCCCCTCAGATATTTTTGTTTCTCCCCTAAAATTTCGTTGCGTCTCTCTACGTGGATATAATCTATAACACAGCACTGTGTTCACTTCTGTCCCTCCTGAGTTTTGAACATGAACATGTATTCCTGTTCCATCTTCCGTCATAGCTCACACAAATAAAAATGAGTTTACAAGCGCTTTACATAAATGAAGAAGTTGCCTTTTTTTGCTGGAGCACTTGAATCTTGGAGGCAGTCAAGGCAAAAATACACAGAATTTCAAGAAGAAAAGTTCAGGGCTGTTACAGACCGAGATTCTGACATTACCACTCTTGATGCAGTCCCTGGTGTCCTTTTTGGTCCTACAAAATGCAGTAGGTTTCTGTTTTATTCGTCCACTCTTTCCTTGCAAGCATTTGCCTTGCCTGCGGCTGATGTTCAGAAATAAATAATGTATCGCTATTTCCATGAAATATCCGACAATAGCACTTGGCAGTAGAAGATTAAGGATTGCCTTCCAAAGTTGCGGCCTTCTTAAGTTGTGATGAATTGACGTCTTTATGGTGCTACTAGACTTCAGTCAGAACTTCTGGCATCATGAGACAGAGAAGGTGCAGGCAGGCATGACGAGCATGTCATGTCTTTTTTGACTGCTTCATTTCACAAGTGATCGCCGAAAGAACCCGAATAAGTCAAAAATTTGTTTGCCTGCCTGCAACCCCAAGAGAATTTTCCCTGTCGGTACATACACTTGCACTGTGTCCGCCCCACCCTTCAAAACTGTGAAGCTCTGTGGCCTGAGGCACATGTGGAATTCCACCTGAGTAGTCATTTGGTGGCGGTCGTGATGTTCAACATCATGACGACGTTTGATCTCTCTCTTTCAGACAAGCTTGCCCGCTGGAATGTGATTGGCGTGCAGGGAGCGCTGCTGTCCCATCTGGTGGAGCCCATCTATCTTTATTCCATTTCCCTGGGCTCTCTGTTCCACCCCCACCACCTTTACCGAGCACTGGCGGGACGGATCGAGGGGTCCATCTCGGGGTTGCCGCCCCCGTACAGGCTGAACATGCCGAGGTATTTGGCAGTTCTCCGCGTGCAGCTTAGCCGATAGAAAAGACTGGATCCAATTTTGGGACCGTTCAAAGTTTCACCACTCAGTAGTTTGTCAATATTTGAATAGCGACTACATAATACGCAGTATCCATAAAGGTTTCCATTTTCTTTTCTCACAGATTAAATCTGCTATCATCTCCTGAGGTGAGGCAGCCGGGCAAGGCTCCCAACTACTCGGTCAACTGGACTGTGGGCCGCAGCGAGCCCGAGATCATTGACGCCATCAAGGGAAAGGAACAGGTAGGACAAGTCGCATGATTGTAAGAGAGCGGTTTTTTTTTTTTTTTGTAATCCTGCCACAGCTTTTCCCCTGATGGTGGTTTGGAGGTGGGCGGCTATGGTGACTTCTTTTATTACGTGCAACGTGTACATCTATGTGAATGTATGTGTGTGTGTGAGTGTTGTGCGTGTTATCTGCTACTGCACATAACTACATTCCTCCACGAACTTTCAACTCCCACGTCAGGATGCCGACGACCCTTTTTTGGCGTCATCATCCAGCTTCCACAATATCTTATTGGTTTATTACAAATTCGAAAAGGGGAGGATACATCAAGAATTTCATCATGTGCTGTGGATCACTGGATCACGCACAAAAGGTAGATTGTACTTTCCAACTTTCCCTTAGGAAAGCTCCTTCTCTCGTGTGTGTTATTATTACACCTTGTATCTTGCACGTACCACTATTAATTCCTCTCCCATGCCTTGCTCTTTCAGATTAGTTCCCTCCTGGGCAAGGTGACTGCACATTTACTGTATATGACGTAGGAAAGTCTGTGTGCCTAATCCTCACAAATCACGCTTTCTTTTTCCTTTCACTTTCTTGAAAGAACTAACATCAAAAGAAGAGTGTTGCAGAGCTTCTTCTCTCTTATGCTTAATCCTCAAAAAAATCTTCTCTTTCTCTGCCATATAACACAGTGATGTGCTGACAAAGGAGCACATTTAAAATATGCCGGAAATTTTGCTTGTTAACTTAGTGAAGTACATTACTCTATAGAGCAGCCACCCGCTAATCTAAGACGGTGCTCACCAATTCAATGGTGATTGCAGTCGCTTGATCTGCTCTGCACGTCGTGAGTCCGCTCTCTCCTGCGGCCAGGCCTCAAGGAATGCCTGGCAGCAAGTCTGTCCTCGAATATTGGGAGAAAATCTGCTGCCATCGCCTACAAAAGTGCAACTCTCTTTCCTCAAGTGTGCTGAGAATTTCTTCCTCCCATGAGCATTGAAGTACATTATCGAAAGAAGTGGGGGAGAAGTAGAAGTCGGAGCTGGATGTCTTGTCTACCTGCACGAAGTTGACGCCTCGATTGATGCTAAGTGATTCGTCTGACTCATGAGTGAACTCAAGCAGCTGACGTGCGCGTTTGGATGCATCGGAGATGGAGTTTGTGTATCTGGGGGTGTTTCTCTTGTAGGAAAACGGCAACCCGTCCAGGCTGGCCAAGGCGTCGCTGTTCGGTCGCTGGCTGAGTCTGGTGTCCGGGGGCAAAGCGTCTGCCATCACGTCGGGCTTGCTCGCGTCCCAGGGGGTGCTGCGACCAGAGCTCTGTCAGTATGGTGCTGCGAAGAGAGTCGCAGTCGACTTCCAGACGGCCAAGGAGGAGCTCTTCAAGGCTTTCAACCAGGCAGATCTCGGCAAGTGGGTCAAGAAGCCCATGGAGCAGGACGAGTTTCACCTGGAAACATAGCGTGGCCCACCTGAAAAGGAATCGGAGCCGGGAATTGACCTGAGCCAAACCGAGCCCACCATCGCTCCCGAGGCCTCCTCCCATTACCCCCACCCTCCCGGAGACCTACCCGGGCCGAGATGACCCCAAGCCCCCTCCCTACCCCTTCTGTCTCAGCCTCTTTTTCCCCGTATTGGCTTCACTGGCACTAGCAATAACTCACTCTTAGCCCGACCGGACCTGTTCCGAACGTCATTTCGGGCATACCCGGTCCAATCCTTGCTAACCTGGGCTCGGTCCGGCTCTGGGACGACGCGGCCCGGACTGTTGTTCAAGTCGCAGCGAAGACAATTTCACTATAATCATATCTTTAAGTTTTTCTCTTCTTTTAGTGTCAGTTTTGCCAAAGAATGTCTTCATGTCATTTGAATTTCGTGTGTGTTTGAAGGCAGCCTGATTTGGAATCCCCGCCGGGCAGTATTGTTTTCTCTAGTGTGGAGTTGTTACGTGCTGTGAACGTCACTCACAAATAAATAATCATGAGCAACATGAGTTACATGTCTTTGATTCACTTATAGGCTCAACCCAGAGAAACGACCTAGAACTAGACTCTTAGTGCTCACGTACAAGTGTGTAACGAGGCTATTTAAGAAGGTGGAGGATCAAATCTTTATTTGCAGAAAACGACAACTTAAAATGTGTTAGTCGGACCTAAATTAGCAAATCTGTGGTCGTTTCTCTTGTGCTGTTTCAACTCAGACATATTGATAGCTTATCAGTGATCACCAGGCGAGATTTTCAAACCCTGACGGATGACAAAAATACGTTCGTGAAATTACCCAAAAATTGGCTCAAACATGAAGGTGATTTTGCCTAAGTCCACGTTTAGGGAACCCAAAAAAATAAACCTCAACTCCAAAAATGCTTTTTGTGGAAATTTTCATTAAACTAGTGGCTTTATCGCTCCGTTTTCCACAGAAGAACCCAGATCTAGTGCCATCCTGCTTTTCCTGAGCTATTTATACAGTGGAACCCGCTTATAGCATCAGTTTTGCTTTTTTCCCGAGGGTCTCACCAGAACCAGGTTTTACTGTAGTGTCCACTGGTCACATCAACGTCCGTTGTCTACAGACCTTGGGTCACATGTGCGGGGCGCCGGTTCAGGTCACGTTGGTGACGCTGGCGAGCGCTGTGCTCGGCGTGTCCAGTGTCTGGCCCTGCCCACTGGTCCAGTCAGGTCAGACAGACTGCTCTGCAGTCGTTCAAGGCTCACTATCAAACTGAACTTTTCCAAATTTGGCCACATCTGTACTACTCCTACTTACTGTTTGGCTATTTTTGAAGAGAAATGAGGCTCTTCAAGATAAGAGTGGAAAGAAATTGGTCTGAAATTACGATTAAATCATGAGTCTTTCCCAAAATTACCTACTTGGCTGTTTTTTGACTAGCCATTGTACCGTTTTTCTCACCAACCTATCTGTGGAAAAAAAATCACCTAAAATATCATGACTTCAAGCATTTGACGTGAACCTTGCGGCTCACTCGTCCTTGGCCTGATTCTACAGACTTTAACCGCCCCTTTGCAAAAAAATGACGTTTGACTTTGAGAGGCTATCGGCTATGCTGCCATCGTCCTCGGGCCATGCGATACCTCGGACAGGTCAAATAACCTCGGGCTTTAAGAGACAAACTTCTCTCAGAGGTGGCGATCACAGCCTCCGGGCGAGAGTGCGACTTTCCTGCATGCACGTTCCGGCCGAGAGAGCCCATGGACTCCGCGATGGCGGTCTCGACGGGGTAGACGAGAGGTGTGTCACTGGTCGTCCTCTCCAAAAGCACGTCCTGCCAGAAATGACCGCGTGGGTTGAGCACCCACGGGAAGTTGGGTGGTCATGCATGTTCCAGAAGTTAGCTCTGCCCTTGCCTGGAGACTCTGTGGCCTCAGTATAAGGTTACTTTGAGACAAGTTGGTAAAGTCTATCAGACTCAGTGACCGGTTCAGTTCAGCAGACCAGCCATTGTCCCTTTTGTTGTCAGTGAGGCACGAAAGTGAAAGGTCGTGTCAGGACTGTGGTGTTGGCCAAAAGTAGCAGAAAAAACCAGCAAAACATTTTGGCACAATAGTTTGGCCTTGTCTGCTCCTTTCAAAATTGTTTACTATTTCTTTGTTTCTACAATTTTGACATTTCGGGGGGAAAGTGTTAACTCAGATAAGCAGCATGAGTCAATTTTTATATTTCTGTCATTAAAAAGCTTGAAAAAATGATGGGCTGATGTTATCATCACTTTGGCAATTGGAAGATAAACGAAGGAAAGGTCTTAGCTAAGTAACCACAACTTATCAACATTACAACAGGACATTGGAACATAGCAATAGGTGTTGGACATCACAGCAGACACCACGTCAATGGCAGACAACACGTGGACGACAGACATTATCTGTGCAATGTCTGAAGAAGTATGCACTTTCAGCCATTAATTTCTCTGCACTTTTAGGTACAAGATGGGTATCTCTCTCTCTCTCTCTCTGCACATTTTTTGCACGTCAGGTCATTCTCATTTGCAACTTTCCGACATCTGCGAGGAGAGAGTAGAGAAAACAATCCAGGTCCACACCTCTGAGGGAACACTATAAACTATGCCCCTGTGTACACACACGCTGCATGCATCAGTTAGAAATCATTTTCAGCTTGTGCTAATAATGGCTCTTAGGTGTATAAAGGCCTACCACGTCGGGAACCGGCTGAGGCTTCTCATCTGGCCTCTGACAGCAGATGTCACATCTCTTATATTTGTCACGAAGAGGGGCTTTAAGACCCTTCTGGCGTGACTCCGGGAGTTCCTGTTGACAGATCCTCTGTTGTTTGTCGTAGCACGCACAGGTAGAGTCAGAAGGCGCTTTATGGAAAGGTCCCATGCGAGGAAAGAGCATGCTGATGTAAGCTTTCTACAAACGGCTTACAAATATACTCATATTATTATCCAGTGTTGGATGAATGTCAGGGGGTGTTACTTTTTTTTGGGGGGGGGAGGGGGATTGGCCCAC
>JAAUXU010012756.1_pt1 | contig 35325 bp, 42 predicted proteins | sample 7278151 | NCBI WGS metagenome assembly JAAUXU01 (sample SAMN14350113, study PRJNA611818) | marine sediment metagenome | isolation source: surface marine sediment (1.8m) | place: French Polynesia: Moorea | collected 2018-08 | reverse complement strand
CCCATGTTTCTTTACAGATGGAAACTGCTTCATCTTGCCATCTTCAAAGCAAGAGAGAAGATGTGCCCTCATTCCTGTTTTGTTGTAAGTAACTCATGATCTGTCAATTCCCTGACACAAGTCCACTGCAAGTGCAATGGCAAAACCCCCCACAATTATTTGCATTGTCCTGCTGGCTTGGTAGAGGTAATTTGATGGAGCATCCCTGCTGCCCGCTTACTGCTTGCCGCTGCAGCCGCTGCAGCTGCCGCAGCCGCCGCAGCCGTCGTCATCATGGGTGTGTATCCTGTGGTCCTGAGCGAAAAGTCCGGTGAGACAAAAAGTCGCTGTGGAACTGCTACTCCCATGACTATGTCAAGTTTCACAACGATTATTCCTCGGCACAGGCAGACTTAGTCTTTACATGGGTTTCGTTACCCGCGCGGAGGGTAAAATACCTATTACTGCTATTGAACCGTAACGGTTCTCGTACGCACAGTACAGCTTTGAGGTAGAAGTTCCTGCGTATGGGAAAGAAGGAGTTGTCTGAGATGAGACGCTTGCTACCAGAATTTGAGTTCGGAAAATTCTTATGTCTCCTCACACTAATATATTTGTTTCTTGCTTCATGATTTATTACACTAACCAGTTAAGACCAGCGGTTAGAAAAGGCGGGAGAGACTTTGAACGGGTCAAAAACACGCTCACAAATGTCAAGAGTCACAGTATATCTCTACACAGAGGCATTTCCTACATTTCCTGGATTCGTGAATGCACATGTGTGACTGTGAAGTGTCGCATCAACACAACCTTATAGCGAGCAGCAGCACACAGCTTTCTTCTACTGATCTGCGGAAGTTCTAATAGTGAGGCCGCCCCTGCAGCATATTATTCCTGTCTGCTAAGTAACGTAGCATGAACGGGGAATGTGGATGGCGGGAGAGAGGCGACCAGGTATTCCCGCCGTCAGCCGCAGCAACAGCAGCTCCAGCCCGCAGACACACCTGCAGCACGTTCCCCTTCTCGTTTGAAGTCCCCTCGCTAGTCTCTCGCTCGCCCACTACAGGTAAGCATAGGACAATCAGCGCGCATGAATCATCACCGAGCAAACACAATACTTGAGAAGAGAAGAACATGTCGTCGTGCCACACTGGCTGGATCCTGATGGTGGCCGCGGCTGCGGCAGTGCGCGCGGTCTCTGCGGCGTGCGACGACAAGTCCTGCCATGGAGTGGACTATTACTGTGACAAGTTCCAGGGCGAGTGCAGGCCTTGCAGGGAACTGTGCACGCAGGACAAGGGCGGTAAATTTGCGGAGTGCGAAGCCATGTGCGAGGATTTCCTCAAGAACGCGATATTCAACAACAGCTTATCGACCACGGCGATCACCGATGAAGACGTGTGGCTCATAGAAGTGTTACTGATCACAATTACTGCAGTGGTGTCGCTCGTGCTTGTAATTGTTTTAGTGCTCCTGGCACTGAAGGTACAGAACAGGAAGAAGATGACCCTGAGGAACAACGATGTGATTCCGATGCTCGACCTGCAGCATCGTGCCTCGACACCTCAAAGCACTGCTAGCACAACTGCGGTGACAGCCGTTAGAAGTCATACAACCGCAACTCAGAATGGCCTCATGGCGCGCAGCCTGCAGACGGTGACTACGCAGCTGAGCGAGGAAGACTCCTCAGTCCTGTCCAGTAGACATAGGCACAGCAACCGTCATCTCAAACAGGGATCGTTCCAGGGCAACAGAGGCAATCATCATCATCACAACGGCAATTGCAGGTGAGTGCTCGGTATAACTAAATTCATGTATATAATGTGACTATGTCAAATAGTTGCTGCTCACTGAAAAGTGTTTGTAGTTGGTGCTTCAAATTAAGACACATCACATACGGTGCACGCAGTCAGTGTGTACAATGATTCCCGATTCCCATTCCCAAATTCAGTAACTTTTGGGCAGATACGTAGATACTGTGCAGACCGGTGTTCACACGGCCTTTTTTCTGCATGCAGGTCACCTTCACGCATCCCTTCTGAGGACCGTGTGACTGATCCTCATGCTTACACTAATCCTGCCCTGGAGACCTCCTCAACCACCCCCAGCGGTGCCAGTGGCCCCCCGGCTGCAGTCACGCCGTCCACCACTAATTTCCCGCCAATCGGAACAGGCGTCAACCGAGCTCAACAGCGACCCTACACGATATCACATTCGCAAGTGCTCTAAAGTTTGGATTGGCGATGAGTGAAATATTGTGTTATATAGCTGTGACCAGCTTCACTTGTCCGCGGGAGTACAAAGGAACGCCGAGACCACACTTATAATGCTTGCACGCAATTTGTGCAAACGAAACAGATCCTTCGGCTTCCTAAGGATGGCAATTGTCAGACTGTCTTTTTGTGTTATGAAAGATTTTTACAGTTTTTACGTGTGCCAGCATTCCCAGGAAACTGGCCCTTTCAGTAGTCGTGCTATACTGGGGGGCCCCATCAAATTGTACGCTTAGACCAGTAATTGGTACAGAAATCAGACGAAGTTGACTTAGGGGCTTGAACTATGAATAGTAACACTTAAAATGATCCAAGGCCAATCCATATTTTCGGTCTACATTACAAACGTGCAATGAGGACCGAAAAACGGTGTACAGTTGGATGTGGACTCCCCCCAGGATTTAGTGATTGGTATGTGCAGAGCAAATGCAAACTGCACAGTGTTATTTAAGGAATTGTGATTCATACATGAGGTACACTAAGTGTATGCCATAGCACTTCATTCATTGGTTTGTTTATTGCGTAACTTGGACCTATACATGTGGGTAATCTTCACCCTGACTACAGCGCAATGGTTCAGTAGTGCCGAATACTCTCCTTCCTCCCTCCCACATGTGACAAACCGGAATGTGTCTGCATCCATCTGCTGCAGCTGTCTGGGCATTCCCCTGGGTCATTAGATGAGCCTAAAGAGCCTAATATGCGACGTCACTGTGACGTCACTGTCAGTTACCGAGTGGTTTGGTGCAGACAAGCTTAGCGATGCGCACGTGTTTTTATGTGCCTACAATTATGGATACTCGTTGTACTTTCCGTCGTCCAACAATAAAGATCTTTGCTTACCTAGCGTTATTCATACCTGTACGGTAGTAGGTCAGCTGTGCGCACAGTATGTACTGCAAATACCCTTTGCCCAGGTATGGTTGTCGTTCTGTAGTACGGACGTCGGGTGCGTTCTGTCGGACAGGTACACTTGACACAGTTTTTGCCTTTTTTCTTCGTGTTGTATTGAACGTACGTACTGTTGTACAGTAGTATTACAGCTTATCCGAGGAAAACATGCAAAATATTAAATATGAAAGTTTCATACACCGGATTGATTCACCGCGCACGATGACGGCTGCGGGGTGACCGTGCCGCCGCCAGCGATGCTGGCCATGCTGGCCACAGATTTCTGGCTTCTGAAGTGTCTCTGAATAAGCACTAGCTCCCTCTCGATAGTTTCTAGCTCGCGATACAGCGTCCGAAAAGACGGTCTGTTAGCGGCCTGCGGATGCCAGCAGGACAGCATCAGACGGTACGCCGACTTGGGGGTGTTGTCCGGGCAAGCCAACACTTTGCCGTCTTTAAGATACTGCACAACCTCCTCATGCGACAGGCCGTAATATGGCTGTAGCCCCATGCTGAAGACCTCCCAGAGCAAGACGCCGAAGGCCCACACGTCAGACTCGATCGTGTACTTGTTGTGCATGATGGACTCCAGCGGCATCCATCGTATTGGAATGGCATCACTCTCGTCACCACGATAATAGTCCTGGAATGAACAGGAATGTGAAAGGCTGATTATGTTACATACATAAGGTTAGCGTCAAGAATGAAACGAGAATGATGAACGAAGATATACCTGAAGATAAATCTTCTGTGATAGTCCAAAGTCAGCAATCTTGACTGTTCCGAGATTATCCATGAGGCAGTTTCTTGTGGCGAGGTCGCGATGAACGAATTTCCTGTCTGAGAGATACACGAGGCCGGCGCAAACCTGCCGCCCAAACAAGGTTACCATGAGTGTTATGAGGTGCGATCTTCCCCGAAATTCGACATGTAGCCTTCACTCGAACTCCAAGAGTCAGCATGAAACTTTTTGGGTATTTTGCAAACGCTAGTTGTCCGCTAGTCAATGACCACTAAATATTTCAGCTTAGGTAAGAACCACTGGTCAAAATCTCACCTGTTTGGCAATGATGATTTGCTCGATGTGGGTGAGTCTTGTCTCTCCTCCGCCGTACATGCTGCTGCTGCAGTTGCTTCCCGTGCTGTTTCCAGTCAGGGTGGTGCTCTTGCCCAGATTGGTCCCCGACCCACGCAGGTAGGAGCTCAGGTCGCCCTTAGCCATAAATTCGAACAGGAGACACATGGGCTTGCCAAGGGCACAAACTCCCTGCACGAGAGGACACACACGTTTATAGAGGGCTGACTGAATTGTATTAGTCCATCTGGGGACGACATTTGAAAGCTCAACATCGATATTCAACCAATGACGTACAAATCACGCAGTAGTCATCAGTTTTTATGATCTGTCCTCCAAAACTTATGCTGCAGGACCACAGAGTTCCACACAGATTATGGACTGCATCCATTACAGACACCTTTTAGATCACTGAGACGGTACTTTCTTGAGGTTACTGACTGAAGTCAAACTTTTTGAGGATATGGACGACAGTAACGTGAGTCGACGATCCCCGGACAGGGTTGCCGTAATGGAACTTTGTGGTCCTCCATATCAATGTTGAGATTTCAAATGGCGCCCCCACATGGATATTCATGCGGTACATACAAGTGAAAGTGAGCAGTGAGCCGTGACTTATGTGGCAATATCATACCAAGAGTTTCACTATGTTTGGGTGGTCGAATTCTGCAAGGAGCGAGGCCTCCTTCTCAAAGTCTCGCTGCAGGTCGTCAGATGCTTCCCCCTTCAACATTTTGACTGCCACCATCGTGAATTCCTCGCCACTGACTAATCCTGGAGCCTTTGCCTACAGAAACGATAGAAAGAAACTTGTACACATACAGTATGTACGCATTCGCACGCGGGAGGTGTCTCAATTATAAGCATTTTTAAAACCCAATTTACTCAATATTGACTGCAACGAAGCAAACGACATAAAAGTCACCTGAAACACTCTTCCGAAGGCTCCCTGTCCAATATCTCGGAGGTAGATGATGTCATTTCTCGGATACTCCAATTTCTCCAGCACAGGGTTGAGTTGGGCCCCAGTCTTGTGATAACATTGATTTTGAGGAAGCTTGTCTAAGTCAACAGATGCATCCTGAATGAAACGAGGAGGTGCTTTATGAGTGTTGCATTGTGTAACTAACACTGATCTTACATTTTGAGCCACCGGTTGCGTGTATCCAGAGGCCTTCTTCCTGCAGCAAATCTTTCCGCACATCATCCCAACGAGGCAGAGTAAAATTAAGAGAGCAAAAGATGCGGTGGCCGCCAAGATGAAGAAGGTGGAGTTGATTGGAAAGTCTTGCAGAAAGCTTTCGCCGAACAGGTCCAACTCCATGGGATAGTTCACGTGGTCGCGATTGTTGCCCGTGTTGCTATCAGATGGCCTCCCCAGGACAGGAGATGAGGTGTTGTCTGCAAGTGGAAAACCTTTTTTTTCACGGGTTTGTGCTTCTTTGCCCAATGTGTATGCTCTGGAGGGAAGTAAAGTACTACTTTATTTTTGAGCGCTTTGAGGTATTTTTGAGTCGGGCAAGAAATACAAGTTCTGAAGCCGAATGACAAAGTCAAGGTAAGCTTTATTCCCTGGTTGGGGCCAGCAGTCCTTGGGGAAATAAGCCCGATTATGTGCAAACAGTACAGAATCTTACTGCATGGGCGGATGCTGCAGAATTGCCACCTGACTCCGGGATCGGTGGTGTAACACCAAGGCTCTGGCTCGGAACCTCCGGGATTTCTGCAGTTGTTGCCCGCATTTCTCATTTCTGGAAAGACACCTTCCGGCGTGGGCTGTGGGTGAGGGTCACTTGTGAACCAGCGCTGGCAAGTAAGTCCATCTTTGGTCTTGTTCATGGAGCCTTGATAGAAACGTCCATTCCCTTTGATGCAATCGGCTGAAATTAAATAGGAACTGATTACATTCCATAGCATGTGCGTACGTACACGTGCGTGCGAGTGACAAGTGGCATTCAGAAATACACCCCATGGGGAAAACACATTTTCGCATGAATTTTTGTCAGCAATTTTCAACAAAAATAACTGGCGGGAGGAGGGGGGACAACACTGTCCCAACCCCCCCCCCCCCCGGATTTTTCCCGCGAGAAAAAGGGTTCCCCCAACCCACAAGATTGCGAAGTATTGCCAAAATCACTTTCCCTTGCCACGTGCGCTTTAAACATAATGCAGAATGTAGAAAACTCTGTGTGTTCATTTTAGTAGCGAGAAAAGAACTTTTTGTATGTAATACTAATTCATAATCAATGGCATGGCCTATGCTCTTCATAACGTCCAGGAAGTGCTTGCGTAGATTCACCACGGTTTTGCCAAGTGTCAGGTGACATTTTCACCAACTTCTCAGTCTCCAAACTGCCTCCAGGTTGTCCACGTGGGTCTGCCAACCTTAACCATGTGGTTGTGGTTGGGGATTGGTCGGACGTCATCGAGGACGTCGACTCCCTTCTAGGAGGGTTTGTGATTCACATATCTGAATCATTTCTTTTCTACACTTTCGACAGGACATAGTAAAGTCCAACCAGGTTAAATCAAAGGCTCCCTCCTGTATACGCACCAACTTTTCTGTCTGTCCAATATAGCGAATAAAATCTTTGAATCTGTTTTGTTAAAAGCATCCCTGGGGACTTTTCTACTTCACGTTTACTAGGTATTAAACTGGGCCCTCTCTAGGCCTAAGGAGGCCTAGCAAACATGATTGATTCTTTGTCGAGAATTGGAAACTTTCCGACTTCTCACACAAAGAAGGCTTGTTAGGGTTTGGCTTCGAAACCCAAGGGCTTCATTATCCCTTACGTCCATGGCAAAGGGATCATCCTCGCAGTACGCTTGCAAAGTGCGAGAGGGCAGAGTATAGCTTACCAAAAGTTTCACAGGATGCACTCACTTGTGGCCATGTCCCAGACCATTTCCGTGACTGAAGTCTTTGTGCACACCTTGGTAGAGTTGTCATACTTTGGAAGCCGCTCGCATTGTGGTAATCTGAAATGCCCTCTTGACTTGACGTAGATGCCCCTGCGCTTGTTGTCCTTGATGAGAGCCCATTCATTGAAGCAGTAGTGATTTCTTAGGGCCAAACAGTCCTCTTGGCAGATTGGTAGGCCCACGGAGACGCCTTCCTTCAGCACGCAGTCAGGAAATGCGTACTTGCACAGCACTGCCTGGATGAATAAATTCGAGTCCTCCAACGTTGGCATCTCGTGTGCAGTGGGAATTGTGGTTCATTTACCTCTGCAGCAGCCTTGCAAGGCTCCAAGAACTTGTCCACCACCTCGTCGTTGATGTCTTGTGTAATCTGCTCATTGAGCCAACCACCAGAGTTGTCCGCGGAGACATTAAACCAAACCAGACCTCTGCCCTGCAGAAATTTGCGACAGACTTGACCGCTGTATGGTGCACAGTAGCCCCTTGAGTAGTCATTAGATGCATTATCTGTCAGAAAATGTTGAAAAAATTAAAAAGTATTAAAATGTTTCAGTGCAACTTGTTGATTCACATGATGACTTCAATTGACTTGCCTTCAGGTGCTTCTACGTAGACCATGAACGACCTTTGATCCGAAGACTGCCTCCCTTCCACCATCTGATTGATCGCATAGCACGTGTAATTTGCCATCTCGGTCACGTTGATGCGAAGCACCGACCGGGAGAAATAGGAGAAGGGCTTATATTCGATGCCTTGTTTCACCTTAGTAAGAGAACCACATTTACAAGGAATGTGCTGGTGGCGGTGCACTGCAGGCACAGTGCAGCCTGCATTGCACACACAATACTATATTGTATGCATGGGATGTTACCTCAGACTTCCAGTAGTGTAGGGGCAGCTTTGTCAGGTGGAAAAGACAGGTTAGTCCTTTAGTAAAAATATGTGGAGCATGCAGTGTTAAGTAGGCATCAGTAATGTTAAGGAGTATGACCAGAGAAAAGACAAGAAATCTCACCGGTGTGCCTCCCTTAAGCCAACTGATGAGAGGTGGCGGATCTCCTAGTGCCGTGCACTGCAAGTCTACCAGGGAGCCGTACTTCTTACGAATCACGTCGGGGAAGTCGATGATGTCTACTTTGGCTAAGCATAACACGAGAAAGCGTCAAAGTGATACACATACGCAAATCTGCATCTGTCTGCCTGTACCTTCCACGACTAATGTCACGTATTCAGATTGGTCTGATCCCTCGGAGTTCTTCGTTGAACACCTGTACCATGACTCATCTCTCTTGGCCACGTTGCGAAAGATGAGAGAACCATTGCGGTGTATACGGTACTGCAGTCCAACCTAAGAGGACCAGCTGCTTTTTTGTTCTGTCCTTCCAGTGATTACCATAAGACGTACCCTTGGCATTTTCCCATCTTTCTTTGACGACCACGTCACCTTGGGCTGCGGATTTCCCTCTGTTTTGCATATGAACTCAACACGGTCATTGAGGAACGCAGTTGCGTTGGTCGGCGCCGTCACGATCCGGGCTGAGGACAGTGACGACGACGAAACGTTCGACACAGTAGGGACAGTGGAAGTTGCATTGGCTTCAGAAAGTCCTGCAGTGCACGTATGAGAACATCGGCTTGTGCACGACTGTTATCGAAGGAGGTGTCAGACAATTCTTACCTGTGGCAATCGCAGAAGGTATCGTGATGGTGGCGGGCTCCGGTTCTGCCCACCCATAAATTTCCGATCCTACCAAGCAGATCAAGAGGAGGAGATTCTTCGTTTTTGCCTCCATTCTCCCTCGTAGCCGAAATTGACTTCACAGCGGTGGCCACTTAGGAGCAGACTAGAATCTCGCTCCGTGAGTTGCTCCTCTGTGTCTCACACGAAATCTTGTTCGCTGTTGTCTTCTCCTTCTTCTCTATGATTAAGTCCCTCACGACATAAAAAACATTTCTCAGAGGGAGGCACTTGCTGGAAGATGGGTTGGCACAGTCTTCACTCTTGGCAGTTGGCGATCTACGATTGATTAATATGCATCGATGAACAGTGGTGGCAGTGGATATAAAAGTATCAAGAGTGGTCGAGGTGGATAGTCCGTGGTGCTTCTTCGTGCCATTCTCATGTCGCATTCATGAATGAGTAGGTACATAAGCTCCCGACGCTTGTGGCGTGGACAAAACAAACCTTGTTGAGAGCTTGGACGATGGAGATTTGATATGCCCAAGGACCTCCACGCGTCTGGTAGAAAATCTCTTGTAGTAATTGAGCAGTTGTATACAGTAGATTGAGTAGCAGTTATTTTCCGAAGATAGAGACACCTCTTAGTTCTCGCAGGGTTCGTCCTTTGGTGATGGTTCTTCTTGATGCTCTTATTGCTGACCAGCTATGAATAGGAAGTGGTAGAAAATTCACAGTATTGGCAGTGAATCAGCTTCTTCCCCAGTAAGCTTCTTGTTTGTCTGCATAACCTTTCTTGGGATGGAGTTAAGTTTCTTTCACCTTGTTTGACCTTCATTTCACTGCTATAATTCTTGTCCTCATTTTTTCTTTATCTTAGTCAACCCACAGCATTCTCTTTCAACAGCCAGCAGCACATCAGATCTTCTTCTTCTGGGGGTCCGCGATCACGCACACGCACACGCCCAGATGTTTTTTCTTCTCCATAGACTCCTAAGTTAAGAACGCCGGGCCAAGCCTGAACCACAGACACGGCATCACCGGCGTCATATCGGCAATCTGCGAGCGTCGGTCGCTCACTCGCATAACCGCTTTCCGCGCCGTAGACGCCGGCCGGCGATGCAAAGCAAAGTCGGGGCTTTCCTCCAGCCCCAATTCCTTCCCCCCCCCCCAGCTCCGGAGGGGGAAAATCGTATACAGTCAGCTGACATTTTCCCCCTCGGTTCAACAGCAGAGAGCAGGGGTAGAGAAAGCCAAATTCAGGACAGTGAGAAAGAAATCGATAGCTTGTTCGCCCTCTGCCCCTTGTGCTCGGTGAACAAGAAGGAAGGGGGGGGGAGAATTAGCAGCACACACAAAAAAGAGTATGAGAGAAAAAACTTCTCCCTCCCTTGTCTGTCTGTTGGCTATTCACGCTCTGCGATCCACAAAAATGAGCCAGACGCTGCACGCAACATGTACGACGAGGCTGTTGGCGAATCAAGTGTCCATGAAAGATGTCTCATCCCAACGGGAGGCGATGCTCGGGCACGCGAAAGCGCGGAATTATTGGCACTCCTCTCAAAATTCTACCTTTATACCTATAAGTCAGAAGTTATGGACTTGATGCAATTCCCCTCACGTGAGTGGCTACATCGATGTAGAATATGAATGTAGAAGCACTTTTCCATTTCATGCATCTATTGTTGTATCTCATTTTCTGAAGAACTTTAAAGGATTAGAAAAAAAATCACCTGTTCAAAATTATTGGCACCCTTTTCAGAAAGATGAGAAATATTCCACTTTTGTTTGATACGACATAGTTCCAACACTTTTCTCAATATCTAGAAAGTAATTCTCTGCTAGAGAAACATTCAATGGAGGTTTGTCTGACATATTGGTGAAGTAAGGGTAGAAGCATGCTCATTTTCATCACCACCACCATGGTGGAGACCAAAGAGCTCAGCATGGGCACCAGAGAGTCCATTGTCAATCAGAGGGACTCTGAGGAATCTGGCGAATGTTCCAAGGCCGCCTCAAAGGCCCTTGTTGTTCCAATATCAACAGTTAAAGGAGATGAAGGAGAACAGGTGAAGGAGAAGCAGCATCATGCTGTGCTGTGGCTCACCTCCAGGGCAGGGACAGGAAGTCCAAGATCTTCCCGTAGTTGGAGTACGAGCTCATACAGCTGGTCCACAACAACGTCTGTGGGCTTGTTCCATGACATGGGTGACTCTGGTGCAGTTGTGTGATGGTCAATGTTTCAAGGTTCTTCTTTCTAGGAGTTCCCCCACAAAAAGGCTACAGAGATCCTACTGAAGTTTACTTATCACTGTCATTCTCACCTTCCCTTTTAATTCTGAAAGATCTTTGTCCTAGGACATGACCTGGGGTTGTTGTAGACCAGCTGCGTGAACTTGTAAAATATTTCTCATCAAGTGCGCATGCACTTGCATACCAATCTTTTTTTTTGCCACTGTCTGCTCTGGGCTACGCACGCCTATCGACCAAACGACTGAGTCGTTGTGTAGGACAGCAGCCGCCACAGTTCCACCAGTGAACGTCACAACATCCTGACCATCATGTGTGCCCGAGTGGCTTATTGCGTGGACATGGACAAGTCCGTCATCATCGGAAACTTCGAGAAAAGGGGTTGGGTATCGGTAGGGCCAGGTAAACATTGTTCACTCACCTCAGCTTCGGTTTCTTCGCTACCTAATTCTTTGACGAACCAGAAGACGATTGGCACTTCTACTGGGCCTCGACGCAGACTTGCCGCAATCTCTTCGCCGTCGATTCGGGCTATAGAATGAACGACTTCCAGATAATAAACCACTTCTCGAACCATTATGAACTCACGAGGTAAAAGGGGGAAGATCGATGAGTCGAAGCATGACGAATATGACACGAAAACACTTGATCCTCATTGCTGGAACTGTTCTTGGGCGTATTTCAGAAAAGATCTGATGGTGAAAAACATGAAACGCTACCGCAGGGACTTGGAGAGGGAAGGAAACCCCTTAGCAGAGAAGAATGAGCAAGGACGGTACCTTTATCTGGACTTCATTCCCACCACATTTATCTTGCCTGCAGGTAAATACACACCTGGTGACAAAGATACCTCATGGCGTGGGATGACTTGCATTCAGAGGTGCTCTGTTATTCTTTGGGGCACAGATTACAATATGTTTGTGGAAGAGTACAGGAAGAACCCGCAGAGCACCTGGATTATGAAACCATGCGGAAAGTCTCAGGGAGCTGGAATCTTCCTCATCAACAAGCTCTCTAAGCTAAAGAAGTGGTCAAGGGAGTCCAGAACTGTCTTTAATCCAAATCTGGTATGCTCAATGGGAGCAGTAGAACAACTATGTTCACTTAGTGCTCTTCCTATTCGCAGGTGAAAGAATCATACGTGATATCGCGATACATCGACAATCCCCTGCTAATGGGAGGAAGGAAGTTTGACTTGAGACTTTATGTCTTGGTGAGGGACCCACACGTGGATGGGCGTACACAGTATCTACATACTTGAGGTACAATGATCGTGACTTCCAGGTGACCTCATTTAGACCGTTGAAGGCCTATCTGTTCAGCCACGGCTTCTGCCGATTCTGTACTGTCAAGTATGACGACAGCGTGAGCGAGATGGACAACATGTATGTCCACCTGACAAACGTGTCCATCCAAAAACACGGCGAAGAGTACAACAACATTCACGGCGGAAAGCTGACTGTGCAAAATCTCAAATTGTTCTTGGAGACGACCAGGGGAAAGGCGGCCACGGAGAAGCTATTTAACGAAATTTCTTGGTAAGCGGGCATTTGAGTCTCAGTCTGTACAAAGAGAACAGCCAGCTAAAATGGAACCGAAAATAGTGAATTGGCAACCCCGTGCTTCTCGTGACTGAACTATCTCTTCATTCCTTTTGTATTAAAAATGAAGTATAGCCATATCCCAAAGTGTAGTGAAACATAAAGTGAAAAATTTGATTGGTCAGGAATGGAGAAAACTCTTGGTTGCTCGGGCTGTAACAATTGGGCGATCTGTCTGGCAGAGCCCTGACAACTTTTTTGTGATGAACAAAAAGCAGATTTACCTCAATCATCCAATATTGATGAGAAAATCTTTTTTTCCTGATGCTTTTGGCAATCTGCAGAACACTTTCCCAAAGTGTTGAAACAATTGCCACAATGGTAGAAGATATGCCTTTTTTAACTATATGACATTTTATTAAACCACATGGCATTTTTTACTATATGACATTTTATTGAATAATATGACATATATTGAACAATCTGACGTTTTACCTCAAGTTCTGATGCTCATTTGCTAGACCCAGATTTACAGCACAATTTGTCACTAGTCACCGAATACTTTTCAACTGAAATAACTTGTTCAACAGTTAAGTAGTTGGTGAACAGCTATCGGCGTCCCCGAGTGATGGTGATGTGCAACGCACAGGGCTCACGGGAGGTTGCAGTGGCAGAACTTCTTGAGTATCTCAACATTCATCACAAAGATGGACTATTTTCTGAGAGCAAGGGAATGGCGACAGAATTAGTGAGCCAAGATTTTTTCAAATCCTCTTAGCTGCGAAGCGCCCATGAGGACAATGATGATTTATATATGTTACCATACACTCGACTATTTTGTACAGATACTCCTGGTATTTCGGCTCGCAACCTTCCGTAACTAGGTAAGAAAGGGGCCTTCTCCAGAACACGATTCTTAACTCTAAAAATCATTTGTAAAAACAAATATGGACCTTTTCACATTAACTACGACTCTTTTAATGAACAAATAAAACTTTGAGGGAATGCAATTAGTGGACACGTTCGCACATTTCACTACCGTGACGTCTCCACTGGTGTGATGGTACATCTAATGAGCAATATCTCTAACATATTTAGTACAATTTACTTTCGAATGACGCAGGTTGATCGTTCACAGCCTAAAGGCTGTCTCGCCCGTCATGGTGAGTGACCGCCACTGCTACGAGTGCTACGGTTATGACATCATTATCGACGATAACCTCAAGCCCTGGCTAATCGAGGTCAACGCCAGTCCTTCGCTCAGTTCCACCACGGTCAGCGACAGGATTATGAAGTACAAGCTCATAAATGACATCATCAACGTCGTATTGCCTCCAGGTATTACACGTCTTATACTGTAAGCACATGGTACACAGAATAGCATGACCGACCAATGTCATGAGGGAGAGTGAGAGTAAAGGTCAATGATGGGTGACTAATTTAGATGGTCTTCCCGATGTGAAATGGAACAAGATTCCCTCCCCTGATGCTCTGGGGAGTTTCGAGCTTCTACTTGACGAGGACCTCGCAGCGCAGCAGCAACAGCATTCCGACTCCTCCGGAGCCCAACACAGAAAAAACAGACAATGGAAACAATAGATTGGGGTACAGAACCTTCATAATGTAGCATGACACTACTCTCACAGAAATGAAACACTGACGGTGTATTTCAATGAAAGAGATACAGTACTACTACAAGTCATTGTTAATACAGAGGGTGCTGGGTGCAGGTGCTCGTGATAACGGATCTTTGAGTAGAGAAGTCTGCGACAACAGTTCGAGAGTAACATCCTGAGGGGGACTTGTTTTTTCATCTTGATATGTGACAGGAAATAAATGGCTGACCATTAAATGCGCAGTTGCAAACAAAAAATCAAGCGTGAGTAGGATTGTGTAAGGATTAGCAGCTCCTGGAGCTCGCAAACTTAGCACTTCAGCTGGTTAAAGCTACGTACAATCATTTATACTGATGCTGCACCATCAAGAAATGATTTGCAACAGTGAAGACAGATTAAAAAAGAAGAAGAGAACTGACTTCTCTCGCGCTCTTGCCCAGCTCAACATTTTGGGGCACAACTCAAAATTGAGCTGATTCAAGCTTGCTCTGTGCGTTTGCTATCTTTTCTTCTGAGCATTGCTCGAGTTAGTTTTGACGTTGTGGACAACCAAAATGTGGGTATGATTTGATCTGGACAAAAACGAGAGAGACGACAGCTTCTTGCGACAGAAGTTCATTGGGAAAAGTACAACACACTTACAGCATAACGTTATTTGTACGCTAGCACTTAATTCAAAAGTGTCCCCCATGAATCGTAGAGCGATATCATCATATACGGAAAGACATGAACAAGTTGAGTTACATGAAAAGTGTCGTGAAGTGTCTGTGATCACCGAGTGAATTCGGTGACCTTACTTCTGATCCTTAATTTACGTCTTAGTGGGACGCCAGTTGTAAGTGGTATTGTGGCACACAAATACGATGGTTAGCATTTGAAGGCCTTCGTTACCATGACAAGCGTTCATGTTAAGCGGGAGAGATCGCCATTGGTACTGCTTGGGTACTGCTTTGATCTATGATTGCTATATACATGAGCAAAGATACTAGATAACAGTTATGCAACTACTAGCACGTTGCAACATCAATTTTTTGTGTGTGGACTGGTCCGTGGTGAATAGTACTTTGGATAACCTCTTTTGGGGTTCTCATCTACAAACAACAAGAGACGTTAGCTCTCGTGCAACTACGCTATCATTCATTGCTCCCATGCACCGCTTTTTCACATGCGATTTTATAATACAGAAAAGGTAATTACATTCTGCGGAATAGGTACGTGACCGAGCCTAAGTCGGCATGTGTGATGCGATTCTGATGGTGCGTCCTTTTTGGGTCTGTAGATTCTTTCTGCTGTTCCAGTTTGGAGAAAGAGCTTCTATAATAATTTGGTTCCTTAGGCAAAGTACATGACCTTCTTTGTGTCCTGGTGGACTGTGACAGCTCTGGCCATCGCAGCTGGAGCGCGATCCTCAGAGCCTCCAGACAGGTGAGACCCTTCTCCTGAATCATGCTCCTTCTCCACCAGATGATAGCGCGCTCGGAAGGCCACCAAATGGGCATAATATGCGGGAGCAGGGATAGACACGGAGCGTGTGCAGCGCACGTAGGTGTGACATAGCTGGTACGTCAATTGCTGCAATTCGTCGGCTTCGAACCTGATGAAGAAAATAAAATGGTTCCAGCAATGATCCTCGTCGACGTTCGTAAATACATCGAACTCGACGGAACGCACAAACTGTGCTGCTCCAGTCATTATTCGACACAATTTCAAAGAGTGCAGTGTTTCTCTTGAACTCACCTGTTGTCATCCCAGAGCACGTGGTAATGACTTGGTCTGCTTGTGCCCTGAATTCCCTGGTGCGAGCATAAGTAGAAGTCAAACTCTGTGGGATGAGTGATGCCAACGTCGACGGTGGTACCCGCTGGGATATTTCCAGATTTGCCGGACTGTTCCTTCTTGTCAGAGCAGAACAACCTGGTGTGATGGCGCTTTTGGACCACGATGAAGGTGATCCCAGGCTTGTACTCAGACTCCAGCTTGATGCAAGCCTCGCGGATGGCAGTTAGCTCGTGTTGAAGGACCTTGAATGAAGCAAACAGTGTATCACCCTGTCCCAACGCGATATCAGGCTTCACCAGTTACCTGCAAGAACTGCCCTTCACTGACACCGTCCCTGTATATGATGACTCTATGCGGCTTGTACCCTCCCGTGCTCTTGTAGAACATCATGAGATGCTCTTTGACCATGGTAGACAGCTCTTGGATGATCTCCACGCGGTGGGCCTGCACACGAACGGTAGCGGCGTACCGAGACGGGTGAGCATCCTGTAAACATGGGTAATGTCAACCATAATCATCTTGAGAACCGCACACATTCAACTTATGTCAGCACAATAAATAAGTGTTGCCTACTACCCATGTGGACATAATACATACCTGTGACCCTACCACAGCGGCGATGGAAGGCTTCTTGTTGTCGCCAGCCGGTGGATGTGTGACGTCCGCCCCGAGGAAGATTACTGGCTCGTTGAACACCTTGGGCCTGATGGAAGGCACCAAGATCGAGTTGACACCACCCAGCTTCACGTTAATCTTTAAGCAGAGATTGGACAGAGTCTGCGGAGACGTCTTGTTTACGTTCTTGGCCTAAAAAAGTCAAATGTAAAGGTTAGATATTTTAGGAAAGACCGTATTGTCGTCTGTACTTACTTGGACGCACTGAGTAGCCATTCCCAGAACCGTGTCACCGACTCTCTTAACCTCAGCGTAGACGGGCGTTTTTCCTGGGAGGACTACGACCACTAGTTGTAGCCCGTGGAAGGTTGTTTTCAGGTAACGGAACATGGGCTCCACCTTAAAGTGAAGATACAATTAAAAAGAATAAGAAGCAGATCCACTATCTCATCTAGACTGACCTGGTCCGGTCCATTAGCATATTTGCAGAAGCAAGGTTGCCCAATGATGGGCATGCCCGCGTCGTTGCTGATCTTCTGCAGGCTCTGCGTGAAATTTCTGAGCGCATCTTCACGCACTGTCCGCTGAGGAGCGAAGCAGGCAATAGCCCATTCACGAATCTCCACACCGGTAAAGAACTGCTTGCCTCTCATATCCCAGACACCCTACAAATGCAATCAATCGCATGAGGCATCTCGAACAGATGAAAGTTTTGTTGAATATTCTTGTGACATTAGCCGATCTATAACTTCGACTTATCCAACTATACCTGGTTGGGCAGAGCCTGCTGTTTGGTGCGTCCGCCGTACTGTAACTTTGGCGGTGGAAGGACACGGCCGCGAACTTCCATGAGATTATGGCTGATGTTCAAACCAAACTCCTGCACGTATGGGTCGTTATTGAAGTCTGCCTTTCTGATGAGATTGTTGATCTCCCGCTCCCTGTCAGGTGCCGACCGCGCTGTGGCCTTGATCATTGTGGAGGTCTGCATGTCGGTGAGCTTCTTTATGCACCTCTGGCCCTGCACGATGTTGCACACCTCCAATGGGAGGTACGTGTGCTTATGCTCCTGTCCGACCTGCAGGCATGGGAGGTGGGGAAAACGCAGCTTCATCTTATACTTGTCCAAGAAGTACTTGGCCACGGTACATTCCACCGTCTGAAAGAAAATCCTTTTTAGCAACGAAATCCCGATCACCGAAATCTGTTCTCAGTCACTTCAACGTACCTGTCCATTGTCTAATTGCAAGGGGAAGGACTGCATCTGTGCTGGACGCCTGGTGACGTTACACACTCGGTACTTTCGTCTCATAGATCCACAGTGAGTAATCTCAATCTTCAGAGACTTGATCTCCTTCGTGAACTTGACTCGCTGTGAATCTGTCAGTGGTTTTCGCTGGTCCTGAAATATGACGAACTCTGCGGTATCCAGTAAGACACATTTGGCATACTTTTTTTCCTACCTGAATGTCCCTAATATCGAGAACCTCGCACATGAAGTCGATGACCGGTTGGGCTTTGTAAAATGCAGTAGCCGAAACGTCAATGTTCAGCATCATCTTCCACTGCGAGGGCCTCACGCTTTGGTGGAAACCGAACCAAACTTCACGCCCTCCGCCCAGAGGATGGTAGTAGCCATCCGGGGACGAGAAGAAGCTCCGGCCAACAGGTGTATAATTCATCGAAGGAAGATGCCTCATGACCACGTCCAATGCCTGAAGTAACAACGATTGACCCGCTGTAGTCGACGCAGTGGAACAACTTATTCTTATAGTCTCACCTGGATGGCGTCGAATGGAATTTGCCTGGTCCGGCCTTCCAGAGCCTCTTCCAGGGCGTAGAGCGACACCTGAGCTGCCCACTTTATACTAACACGGAAGACTCGATCCTTGCCCTCACCAGGAAGCGTAACCTCCAGTTCTACAGATTCGTTTCCAATAGGCAGAGGATCCCTGAACAAAATGAGAGAAGCAAATTAACAATGCTGTCCACGAGTACACAAGATGAGGACTGTGGCACGGTTAAGCAGAACACTCACCTAGTGTACAGGTTGCTCCTGCCGTCAAAGACCGGCTTCCTGGTACCAAAAATCTTGCTGTAAGCGTGGACCATGGTCTCGATTATATCTCGGTTGACCTTGCGCGGGCACTTATCGGGCTGTATAGTCACATTGTAGTGATGGATGAATCCTCGCGGCATCGATATTTGGAAGTGATTGGCACGGAGCATGATGGGACGGCCTTCTCTTCCGAGATTGGGACGTCGAGGGCACACGAAGAGCGGCTGGTCCCCGGGAGGAAGGCCCGGCAAACCGGGAAGACTGGGAAGTTGGTTTCCACCGCCTCCGTTGCCATTGCCAGGTGTCCCTCCCAGCGCACTGTGCAGGCCCATGGCGCCTCCCACTACCAAGCCCGGTGGAGAAGCTTCACCGGACCCTCCACCGGAGCTCCCGCCACTGCCTCCGCCGGCGACTGCAGCGGCTCCAAGACCTCCCATGGCCGCTCCCACCGCGCCGCCGGCGCCGCCATGCGGCTGAAATGTCGTGCCAAGCCCGAGTCCCAAATTGAGCGTAGTGGTGATGGGCGGGTTTCCGATGGCCCCTGGCCCGTGAGGCGGAGGTCCTACGCCTCCCGGAGCCATAGAGCTTCCAGCGGATCCCGGTGGGCCTACGGGTCCGGGGCCGGGCGGACCGCCTCCAGGCTGATACATTTTACTCTCTTGATTCCTGGGCTACACCGTAAGTCGCCGCGCGGCTCTCGCGGTCTTCTCGGTCTCGTTCGCCCACGGCTTCTTGAAGGGATTGTCCTGCCGGACGGAAGGAGCGATGGTGGCCGTCGCCTCGGTGGGTTGTTCGGACGCGAACCGACGGTCTCCCGACCGACGAGACCAGCGACGGCGAAGGCGAGGGCGGGCGAAGTAAAGATGGCGACCGAAACGAGGGCTGTGTTAGAACGGGCTGGCAAGGCAGAAACTCCCGTAGGCCGCCGAACAGAAGTGTAGAAAGGAGGAGGAGGAGGGCGAGAGGGAGTCCAGGCGTCGATATGTAAACAGTGGGTCGACCATCGCGCTCCTTCTCCTCACTGAGACGGTTTGCTTTTGTAGCAACAGCTGACGATGCGAAGTGGATGCGCGGATAACATACGTCATGATGGTTCAAAGCATTGGCTTCTAGTGTTTAAGACTATCTGGACAAGAGAAATAGACAAGTCAAATAATTCATCAATGGAGATCACATTTTTAGCTCGGTGAAACTGATCATGGACTGGTGTGGGAGGATCCAGTTCCCCCCGCCTTAGCCAGAAAATAACAACTCAAATGTAAAAAAAATGAGCATCGAACTCTTCCTGTTTAAAAATCAGTGACTTGCATCGTTTATGCCGTTAAAAACTCATCGTTTTCCTTCTAAAACAGTGAAGCGAGGTTGCGTGGCACATTCAGCGACTTAGAACCCGCAACAGCTGCTTGAAAGGACGACAACGTTTGACTCTTCAGTAGTCCACTGTTCACGTAACCATGAGCTCGGAGGAAGAAAGAAAGAAAGGTGGCCCGGGGCTCTACAGTTCGCGCACACGCAAAAGTGGGACGCCCCGCCAAGGCAACAGACCAGGCTGCAGATGACGCCGGGGCTGGGGCAGGAGTTCAGGCCCTGGGCCAGACAGCTCCGGCTGAAATGGCGGGGGAGAAGGGGCACAACAAAAACGGGGCTGGACCGCAAGACTGCGTAGAGATGGACTAACTCTGGACTCGTAGATCGCCAATATGATATTTGCAATATGATATATTTTCACTTAATACTTAAAATATTAAACTAGCTTCCTAAAAGGACAGGGTGGAGGGCTCTGATGACCTCACGCCTCCTTTACTCAATCCGTGAGCTGGGCCCCTGGGCAGACAGACGATGTCAGGCGAGTCCCCCGTCATGTGAACCAAGACCCAGCCCACAGTTCATTGCCTGGACTCCCACTTCGTCGTCCAGGCCTTCTGCATTTTCACTTTCATGCCTGCATCGCCTCAAGTCTCGCAGCCGCCTGGATGCCCTTGGCAAGAAGAGGGGGCCCCTAGAGAGGTCTACGGCCGGAGCAATGAACTCTCTCTCGTAGGCCGAACGGAGCCTGAGGCGCGGGCCTGGAGGTAGGGTCGGAACAGTTGGTTGCAACGCCCTTCACTTTTGTTGCATGCTCAACCGAGGTCCTCGAGCATGCGTGTAGCGATGATGTCACTGGACTTGTCTGGCTGCCCCTCTGTGACCGAGTTATCACACCTACGTGTGATGCATATAACTATTAACGTCCAAGAGCTGTCTCGTGACAGACATCAGCTGCTATAAGCGAAAAAGTATGGGCTGAAAAACAAATCTGCCGTCAAGTATGCAACAAAATAGTGGAAGCAGCTGAGTTGATATGCCGTCGAGTAACGGACAGAAAACCAGCTGCGTCTCAACCAAGAGCACAAATGGCTGCAAGGAGTAGGAAAAGCAGAGCACAACCTAGGTTTTTGTTTAAATTGACACCATGTTGCTGATGAACATTACGATCAGCTGCATCCAGATCTACTTTGTTTCCAGCAAGCTGTGCCAGCGCGCGTGCCCAGTCGAGTACTAGATGAGGTACGTATGAGAGTTCAGGTGAGGTCTGGTAGCCTTATGTATGGGGCATTCCAGGCGAGCGGCCTAGTTGCTACAGCAGCGCCCCCATGAGGAAGCAAGAGCAGCGCTTCAATTCAATAGAGAGGACTTGGAACAAAAATTGGATTGATGTCGAAATTGAAGACAAAAATGTACTCAAACTTTGCCTGGATCAAATTAGAGTGGATTTTCCATTTAACGAAATTGAGACATCATCATTCCATCAATAATCTATTGAACCGATCCGCATGAGGGCGCTGCTGTCGCACCCGGCGCTGGCAGCTCGCCTGAAACGCGCCCTCAAGAAGGCAGTAATCTTAGGTTTGGGTCCCCCGGCTGAGTGTGTCTCATGCAGGCTGTACTATGGACAGGCTTAGCTACCGCTGTCGCTGCTGCTGCAGGGGACGCCTCTGTAGTTGCTACTGCCCACAGAAAGCTGAAATATGGATTCATTAGGGCCAAAGTTACATTGCATTGCAAGCTGTTTCTCCCTTGCCACGCCTCGCTCACACCCTTCTTTGACGGATACGCAAGAGTGAGCGGAAATCAACGATGTAGAACAACTTCGGCCTGAAGGACAGCTTCAAGACGTGGCTGACGCTCCTTCCGAACTCCAACAAGGGTTATCTGCGATCAGGACGGAACAGGAGGGGCGGCAGGAGGTTCTTCTGCTCTCCTTCTGTGCGCGGTTGCGACTTCAACGCAGCTGAAACTGCTGAATCTCTAGTGTCAGCCTTGGCAGATCGGCCCTTGTAAGCCGTCATTGTCGGACGAGGCCATCGTCGTCATCATCATCATCCTATCAGTCGCCGACTTTGATCGATCCTGGGCTGTCACTAACTTCGTTGACGTTGACGACCATCGTCACGAAAGTCGTCCCGACCGTCGTCTCCGCCACCCTCGGGGCTCGAACCGAACGAACGCAGCTATGGAAGGCATGGGTAAGCGAGTGGGACGTTCGTCGTAGGTGCAGTCGAGGACTACAGCGCCCGAGACTAGATGTTTGCCCTTCGCCACCCGTATCTGGCCGGCGCCTGTTATCAGTACTCAGTTGGGGAGCCGCGATAGCGGGTGCACCCGACCGATGCTGTCTGGCCGGTCAAGGGGAGCTTGTAGGTATGATGAAAGAAAGTCCTTTAGTAGCAGTTCCTTGACACCATTGAGCAGCCCTGAGCATGGACCAGGTCAGGGATTCATTCAGAAAATAATTGCGTTCTGCCTTTCATGACGCACGGCTTCTTCTTGGCCATAGTAAAGGAAAGCCTTTTTTGCCCGCTGCTGACGTAGTGGGAAGCTAAAATACCTCGAATACATACGACGCAATCAAGGCATGTCCCGTGTTCTCCTCCCTGTACACACACTTCCAGTCTTCTCCTGACGCTCCTGTCATCCTTTCCCATGTGACTCCACTTGCCCTCCCCTCATCCCCACCCCACTCCCTTGACCCCCTGGCTGGTGTTGATCACTTGTTCGTCTGACATTCTTCTTTCATGACTCACTCAATGGTTCGATGAACCTCTCGGTTGCTTCAATGAGCATCCAGTCCCCCTGACGTTCCACCAGCGTATGAGGACGACTTAACAGTCAGCAGTACGAGTAAAGTGAGCGAGTTGCAGGACTTTGCTGTACCATGTATGTGCAGCACGTCACACTTTAGTGCAGGAGCAGTAAGTCATGGTAATGCACCAGTGGACCGGCAACTGTTAAGCTCTCCAGGTCTGTTTTTGCTCTACGGCGTTGTATGAAGAACCATTGATAAGTAGAGCGCGCTGTTGAAGCCGAGCAAATTGCTTTCCTACGTACGCAATGATTACGTAGCGTGCATGACTCACGGCTGATCAATGTTGCACCACGTCTACATCAGACTTGGGGGCTGTAAGGTGGCCGCCAAAGCGAACGTGTCAACCACGTGCATGTCGTTGTTTGCGTCTTTGGTCGTGACATGCCTGAGCAGCGATTGTTTTAGGCCCAGCCAACGTGTTTTTCGGACGCGATGCCCACTGCTGTCTGCTGATATGTGTACCTAACGACCTTGAACTACTTGCAGAACACGTCTTACTTAATGAAAGTTGGTGCACTTCTCTTCAAAACTTTGGAATTGTTCGCCAGAGCGCTCGAGCGCACGCTTCTTCATTCGCGTTGCCAGGAAAACAAACTTCAGATGAGCTTAGATGATTTCTCGTTTGCAAGTCGACTACGTCAGTTTTATTTTCCCGCATGCACGTGCATAGAAATGCCGGCTCGCCCGGGCAAGTGACAGCGACTTGAGCATGGAGTGTGCAAAGCTGAGATTCCTGCCCACGCAGGCGCGCTGCTTCGTCCAGCTCTGGCAAGCACAAAAGTACTCCTGCAGCAATAGCAACTTGACCAGCACTTTTGGGCTTTCAACGTAGCAAATTTCCAGGAACAAAAATCAGTGTTGGATGTAATTTTGAACCCTCTTTAGAACTCAATATGATGCTGATGTGGAAGTCTTTCAATGATCCTTTTACAGTCGGCTAATGGATGGCCGAGCTTTCGGGCTAACGACCTCTCCTTTGAGTGGTCCATAAGCCGCTAAGTTGATGAGTACGTAAGTTTCTAAGTTCATCTGAACATCAGTCCAGAAGTTAATCAGTACATAAGCTTAGTTCAATGACTCTCCCTTTATCTTTCAACCTTACTGAAGTAGCAACTTATTGCTTACTTATTTTCATTTTTTTTCCTGTTGTGCCCAGCAAGTGCTCGTGCGGCTAATTCTGAGTAGTAGACATTGACTGCAACGTAATTCTCTTTAGATTGTTGTAAATATCACTTACAAACTCGTCCAGTGGAGTTGTGAATCAGTTTCTAGAGAAACGTCAATATTGCGCACCCTGTACTCGCTCGTTGTGATCGAGTCACCAGTGACCCCATCAGCGTTTCTTTGATCGGTCAGGTGCCGATTTTTCAGACACGCGAACACACACCCTTCCTGCATTCGGTACGTATAGTAACAATAACACTTCACGCTAGGTTCCTGGCAGCAACGGTAGCAGGCTTTATATCTACGCAACAATTTACTTTAGCTCTCCTTGGCTTCTCTCCCCCCTCTCTCTCCTCTGTATCTCTATCCCCTTGGCTGTAGGAGCAGTAGAAGAGAGTGTTGTATACCGCAGGTCTCCGCGTCGCCTGTGCAAAGAAGAGATTCCACGAAACCGCCGACGCCGACGGCGTCGCCGCCACCGTCACCGCCGCCGTCACCGCCGCTGTCGCCGCCGACGCCTGCGTCCGCTCACTCTCGCAGTTTATCGTAGACTTTGCTCAGAGAAAGACGCAGACTCATTCCTTGGCAGGGGAATACAAAGTGTCAACAGCAGGCAAACGGCGTAACGCGTGCTCGATTGAGTCTGGTGAAAGTCCCACGGAATAAGCAAACAGACTCAGAGTCATACACTTGTCTTCCCCCTTCTGAGAGAGAGACTCCTTGACTCGTTATTACAAAGTGCTTCACCATGAAGAAGGCCTCTACAACTAAGAAGGGCTTCCAGACTATTAACAAACTCTTGTTGTCCGTCATAGGCGGCCCCCGCTCCGGCCTGTCCATCAAGACGACTCCGCTGACGGACGACTACGTCATATCGACCAACGTTTTGGGACTGGGCATTAACGGCAAGGTCGTTGAGTGCACCGAGAAGCGCACGGCCACCAAGTATGCACTCAAGGTCCTCAAGGATAACGCGAAGGCCAGGTAATGCGAAACGTCGGGTCTCGATTGACATAAAATGTAACCTAAAGATTCAAGGATGTCACCCAGCTGCTATCTCGCTCTCCAAACTTTGCAGTGGGCGACATCTTATCTTCAAGTATCCTTAGCAATGGATAAAATTATGGCCGTTAATGCTTTAAGCGATACATAATCTCACAAATCTCACTTTTCTGTTGAATCCTGTGCGCATAGCGTACACAAATCTACAACCGTCATTTACGCAGCGTTTGGTATAACGTGACGGTGTCGTACTTCTCTCCCCAGACGGGAAATCGACCTTCACTGGCGCGCCGCCAACTGCAAGCACATCGTCAACATTCACGACGTCTACGAGAATACATACAACAATCACAAATGTCTCCTTGTTGTCATGGAGTGGTAAGAAGAAATCTATGGAGCTAAGGAAATTGTGGTAGTGGCCATTTGTGCCAATTCTCCTACCGACTTTCTCCGGTCTTGGGGTTCCAGTAATCGTGGGGGCTTCTTGAGTGTTTTCGATATCACATGCATGCGTGTCTTCAGCAGTCCACTATAGGTAATATCTGTTGAATATCGCTTCATCACTGTGCCTACCAGTTGTGGTATCTTCCCAACTTCCAACCTGGCAGAGGGTGAAAGGCTATTACTCTTATATCCACCTTATTACGATTTCCCAGGTAGTTGAAAGGAAACTTTGTATATTTCACAGTTTTAAGAGAGGACTTTGAGAGAGACCTTTGTTAATTATTTATCGTTTATCCATCTCTCCCGTGGGGAGTGTGCTTGTTATTGATATGCTTCTCTTCTCTTCACTCTTTCTACTCGGAGAGGTACTCCGGAGAATACCATTTAGGGAGATTAAAACTATCCTGGAGTCGCCTGGCCGTATACTTTTCTGCAATGTGTAGACAACTTTATGTAATATCACACTCGTAGGAGGCGGAGCTAAGGGTGCATCCACATCAGGCCAACCATATCTGCAAAACACACGCAGGAGGTTTAAGCGGATTTTTTAAATCTTTTTCTTTCGTTTTAAATCTTCTCTCGATGTATTTGGCGTAAGACTCCATTTGAAGACATTCTGGTCAAGTGGAATAAAGAAATGATCAGTTTTTGGGTCTCCCTTCGGCCTGATGAACGGGCTATTACCACGCTACAGTAAAGTAGTGCTGTTGTACGTAAAAACTATGATGAGAAGTGTGTGTGTCATTTTTTGTTAAAAAAAACCACATGTGACTAGCACGTCTTCATCATTTGGCTGTAGGCAACAAACCTTAGATGCATCCAGTCAAATTGCAACATTTTCGGACTGAGTATGTATCGCATTTGGTATGTCCACTGTGCATGTGGGTGAGGTACCTCCTGTCTTCGGTGTTAATATTCAAACTGTCGTAGAGTGATCCCTATGCTTATGAGGTGATGTCCAGGCACTGTCCCAACTTACGTGAAATGACAAAATGCAAGAAATGCCTTCAGAGTCTCCGGCAGGAGAAGCTGTAACACGTAGGAGACGAAGATACGCTGTAGCACGTTGCCTAGTTGGATTCCACTGATTGACAAGATGTTCAATTAATAATACTACCTTGGCCGTTTAGCTTTCTTATAAGACCGAGACTAGCAAGATCCATCGACAATTAAGTATTTGGGATGGGGAATTCTTTTTAATAGACGGTGTTAATGAAACACCATGTGGACTACGTCCATGTCACAAATATTCGATTGAGAGACTGCATGCTCCGTTTGGGTCCTGAAGGCTTGTGTCAAGTAGGTCGGGGGGAGTTTGCACTGCATAGCTCGGACTCCTTGAAACTCCATTGTTAGCATCGTTTCTTCCAATCTAGGTGTCTCTCTACATCTGATTTCGCCGTCTCAAGTACATTTTATGGGTAGAATAGTCTACTATACGATTTGTTTATGTATATGTGAGCATCCAGCAAGTCCGACGCCAGATGTGTGCACTTCCTTTTCTCATCATAATCGCTACTACATCCTTCAAAACGACTTTGAAGCAAGTGCATTCCATTTTAACCTCGCGTGCAGTGTTGCCTTCTGCTCTATACTCTGATCAGCGAACGTACTCGAACACATACTGTGCATGAGGGAACGGAATGTAGTGCCACGCAGGGTTTGCTATGCTATTCGCTATCTAGATGAAGTTACGTGCACAACCCCATACGATAGAGGAGTCACGTCAACTCTAATTTCATTTCAGCATGGAAGGAGGGGAGCTATTCCAACGCATTCAGGAAAAGCAAGCTTTTAACGAGAGAGGTAACAGCCTTATAGAAAAAAGAACTCTACATTCAAAGAGCGAAAGCTGCTGTCAAAGCTACTTTCAGTCGCAATATGTACTTGCGTGTGTGTAAACAGCCACGCGTCTGTTTGCATTGTACGTGAAGGAACTGTTACTCCGTTTTTTTTATACGTGGGTTCTATCAATAGACCACGTGTGAAAACGATGAATGAGCGTGAGACTTAGACGTTGTGCTTGCAGAAGCTGCGGAGCTGATGAAAGATATCTGCGTAGCTGTGAAGCATCTTCACGACATGAACATAGCGCATCGGGATCTCAAGCCGGAGAACCTTCTCTACAGCAGAAAGGGTAAGAAAGAGTACACTTACTTAATAATGACGTTACAGCTTTCACGTCCTTATTTGGTTGTGCTCTTTCCTTGTAGATAGCATTGGTGTCTTGAAGCTAACCGATTTCGGCTTTGCTAAAGAGACGTTGACTCGGGACACGCTGCAGACGCCTTGCTACACACCATACTACGTCGGTAAGTCAGAACATTCATCACCTTTATATATGCAGAGCATGTCGTTGACTGGCGTTTTCCCCTGCTTGCAGCTCCTGAGGTCCTGGGACCTGAAAAATATGACAAGTGCTGTGACATTTGGTCTCTCGGGGTCATCATGTACATCCTGTAAGTACACCCATCGTGCGAATGAAATGCGACACTACCATGCTCTGCGCAAAGAATCCGCCTAAGAGCGGTCAGTGTCTTATTGAGAAGAAAAAAGCTAAGCCCGAAGTGTTCGCGTGACTTAAGGTTACCACGCGTTGCTCTTCCTAATCCAAGTCTTACATAACTGAAGGCATGAACGTTGCATTCGTGCTATTGTACGTGTGAAGTCATTCATGCCAGTATATTACGTACCACGTCGTTTCTCGGATTAAGGCGATAAAGAAAGCTACTTTAGGTCTTGCCTCCTGAATCCGAAACTATTTAACTGCAAGAAACTCTCCCGAATGGAGAAGTGCATGTCAGACCTAATTAGCGTTGCTCTTTCAGCTTGTGTGGCTTCCCACCGTTCTACAGCAACCACGGCCTCGCCATCTCTCCGGGGATGAAGAAGCGGATTAGGTCTGGACAGTACGAATTTCCCAAACCAGGTAGGTACAGGACAATTTAAGAACTTTGACAAATGAGGCTTTCCTCCAGCCAAAAAGGTGTCGTTGCGTTATGTTTCAGTCTAAAGTGAGAGAGAGCTCTGTGTTTCGTACGATTGCAGTACTCGATAACGACAACAATAACACATTCATATCGGGGTCATAAAGAGCGTCATGCATGAGTCATGCGAGATATACTTACAGACGACTCATGCTGTACTGTACTGCTGGTACAGGGTGAGCGAGAAAGAGTTATACAAGCAGTGTTAGTGGCTGTGAATGTCAAGGAGCTTTGGTTTTACGGGAAGTTTGTTTTGAGGGGTCCGGAAAAATTCCCCAGATTTCTAACATCTGAAAATCAAAGGTTTAGTTTTTGCTACAACTGCATATCCTTTTTACGGTAGGAGTGATTAAGCAAAAGTTACAGAGCATTGACATGCTCATCCTTCAAATTCCATTGTTATTATTTGTCTGTAAAAACAGGCCAGCAATGCTAATCCCACACTGGGTGGTCTGATGGCATCAAGAGCCCCATAGAGCTTGTCGAATGTGGGGAGGACTTCGGGCCACTGCTACAAAGGAAATGAACTTTTGCATTCAAGTGTTGTCAAGTGCTGTCCCCCCCTCTGGCAGCATCTGTTGCCCACAAAAGGACAGTTCTCAATATGCAAATACATTTACCCCTACCAAAATTAATGTAGTACCAGTACTTATCATGGGAATAATTTCCACAACTCCTTTACTTAAAACGAGAAGACCCCGGAGCTAATTGATGAAAACATGAAATTTTGAGCTATTTTGCACAATCAGTTTAGAGCAGCACACCTCAGTGGTCGGCACTGGAACTGAATAGAACTGGTGGGTTTTTTTCGCGACCTCAAGTCCAATTGAAGTTTCCAGTTTTGAGCTCGAGTCAAGTTCAACTTAGGTTGGACTTAACATTTGGAGAATTGTCAAGAAATATTGTCAAGTCAATTTTGAGGTCGGTTTTTATCTGAGTGCTTGCTTCGGCCCTTACACTGCATAAGCGCTGCGTTCTGTATCTAATCGATATAAGAATAGTATTCGATATCAGGAAAATGCCGCTGCTAAGGGAGATTATTCTTTCAACAAGGATCAACTCTACTTCTAAAGCTAAGCTTCCCTTTGATAGTGTTTGCGTAATGTGGCAACCAAAAACTGCGTGTGTAATTTTGAAGGTTACCAGGGACCCCATGACCGATGCCCAGGATTTGAGAAATTCTCAGATTCCCGGGAATAGTCACTTGCCAGTATTTTCTTGTGAGCAATGTTACTTATACTTGGACAGCATCAACAGGGCGTCTACCCTTGATGGATCGGGGGTGTAAAGAGATAGTAGGCAGTGTTTCAATGCATATTAAATTATTTTATAAGCATAGTAAAAAACTGAATATTTGAAGAGATATAAGCTGCAGGTTGACTCATGTACCCTCCCGTGACATCAATAATGCAAATCGTGTGGTCTCAGGCAAAGACAGGGGACTCCTTGATGTTGGAGGTCAAGAAGTTTGTTTTTGAATCAATCTTTCTGGCTCACCCTGTAGCGCTAAGTGTACCTGTGTAAAGTCTTACCCCATGCCCGGCTTTGATGACTGACTGACTTTGCCCCGTGTGTATGCACAAGCACTCGTACGTATCCACTGGGCTGTCGCAAGTACAAACTTTTCGTGCATCTCCCCGGCAAGTGATGCATTTCCAGAATTCGTCAGTCTGGCGTTAAGCCCGATGATGTTGCACTCTAACAGCTGAGAGATTGTCGCAGGATAATGTTTAATAAAGCTTAATTTGCACACTGAATCTTCGCCTTTCAGAGTGGTCCAACGTTTCTCAAGATGCTAAGGACCTGATCCGCGGCATGCTCAAGACAGACCCCGCCGAGAGATTTACCATTGATGACGTCATCAAAAGCAAATGGATCGCGGTAAGGGCAATTTGTCCTCATGAATAACATGGCTTTGCTCAATTTTCGGTGCTTTCAGCAATACACCGCAGTTCCGCAGACTCCTCTGGCGACGTCGACAGTGCTGAAGGAGGAGAACGAGCAGTGGCCGGAGGTCCAGCAAGAGATGTCTCAAGCTCTCAGGGAAATGAGAGTCGACAACGATCAAGTAAATGAAATTGCAGTGCTCGCTACGCGTAACGTGAGATGATGGCCACAGCGGTAACTCTCCAATCACGTCTTTGTTTCAGAACTTCACGGTGAAGAATCCCGTGAACTCCAATTCTGCACTCGCCCGGAAGCGCAGAACTAAGACTGCCGAGGCCATACCTTCAACCATCAAAGAGCAGATGTCTACAGACTGACTGAGGAAGAAGGAGAGGCAAAATAGTGGCATTATTTTTTCTACCGCAGAAAAAAGTTGACCGTGTTACTTACAGTACGTTAATAAGGTACGTACGTAAAGATGTGACTCTTCTGGTAGACACTCATCTGAAAGTGAAGTTTTCAAGGTTCTGCTGAATGTCACGAGATAAGTGTTTGTACAGTAGCGTTGCATGTTGTAACGACCTTATCCCAGCTCCTTGCGTTGTGACCATTGTTAGCCTCCAACCTGATGTGCAAGTCTGATAAATCATTGCCCGTAGAAAGAGAGCTTCAAATACAGCTTTGTTAAAAGTATTTATTGGTACTGACTCTGACGGATGTGTGCTGTACACAGAAACTACAGTGGCGTTACCGTAAGCCACTCCTCCTTGTCATACAGTTCTTGCACCGTGCTCTCCAAGCACCACCACTCCAGTCAAACGTCGCGATGATTCTTGATGCTACATTTTAGCTACGAAATCTTTGGGTTTCTTCACTAGAGCCAGGAGAGGAATGCTAAGAACTGTTACAACTACTAGAGCATAGTTCATCCATAGAGCTCCAATGTCGGGTATGAGGAGAACCATGTAAAAGAGAAAGCCGACCAAGTTGTAGACACCAGTCAGATAACAGCCGACAAGGCCATCGGGCGTGGGATGGGCAATCATTATGGCAAACTCAAAGAAAAGCGGTAAACAGGCATAATAGGCAGACACGCCCAGCACAGTAGCTACGTATAACTGTGCTAAGCTATAAGTGATAACCTCGAAGCTCAAGAGTGCTAGCCATGTGAAGCACAGTGAAGACAGCAGTAGGAGGAGTAGCAGTGTCATTTTTATCTTGTCACGAAATCGGTCCTGCATGAAAGCAACAGCCACCGCAGTGGCAGCTTGTGTAAAAATGGAGACAAATCCGATATCTCCTATCTCAGTGTCTGTAGTTCCCAAGTGCTCAAAGTTCAGCGCCATGACACCTTGCCAACCCACTTGCACGCCTCCTGGCAGGGCATACGCGGCACACATGATCCAGAGGTTCTTGTTCTTAAGGACCCCTGACCAGCCGTTAAAAAAGTTCAGCTTCTCCCTTTCACTGCTGGCGCTGGGTGGCGTCCTGGGCCGATCGGGAAAGTAAATTATCACCAGAAGCACGATGGCTGCCGCTATCGCAGCCTCTATGATCATGTATATCATAATGTTTTTCCTCGTTTCATCAATGACGTCAGCAGGAATATCATCCTCTTCCGAATAACTTTCGTCGAAGGGAACCAATAAAGGTGCCACAAGAAAGTTCACAGCAACGCCGATTATGTTTGCGGCCTGAAAAATTAAGAAGATATGAATGACACTTTCACATATGACTACTAGGATCATTTGCACCTGAGAAAGCGATGTCGCAAAGATCCTCTCTTTCTCTGGGAACCAGACCCCTGCTATGAGAGGAGGCAAAGACATGACAGCAATTCCAGCAGCTCCATTGATCATAGATCCGATGTGTGCAAGAACCAGAAATGCTGTCTCATCCGTGGTAAAGGTCCTGAGGGTGGTGCCGACAAGCACTATGACTGCGTTGAGTAAGACGACTCGTCGTAAGCCATTTGTTTCTATCAGGTAGGACATAGGAAAGAGGAAAATGAGGAAAGAGATGGGTCCCCAGTTGAGCATGGTGGCAACAGTTCCATCGGACCAATCGTAGCCTCGTTGGACAGCAAATGCTATGGGGCCAAATGTGTTCCAGACGAATGCTTGGTGAAAGGCCAACGCGGAGAACACGAATAGAATGTACCATCTGACCGGGTATGCGTGGTAGGAGACTTTACCAGGCTGAAAAATCGAACGGTAACAAGTGGTTCGGCGTTCACAACAACACATTAGCCTCAATCTTGCTTAACACTTACAGTCTCAGAAGTATTTGGCTTTTCCTCCATGGTCCTCAGCCCAACCTATCGCTTCGAGTCCTCAAAATGAGTAACGTTTGAAGTATTAAATATGTATCGTCTTGCAGCGTGCGGTTAACCCAGAGCAGTAAGTACGTGTATCTATAATACATACATCATACATCATGGCAGAACTCTTGAGTCATCTGCACATGGTCAGTTATATCTGTTCGAGAAGGTGAGCTCAAAAAGGGTGCCGGAAATCTCCGTAAACTTAAGTCGCAACGCCAAGAGTTAGTTGCCCAAGTCATTAGCGCGGAAAAAGGCAATACAGATATTCCTCCCACAACAAACACGTCCACAACGTGTATTCATTCAACGAGCGCAGACGTTTTGACACCATCTCATTTCACAACGAACAATACCTTACGCCTTCAAAAAAACCCCAAAAGTTTACTTAATTTTTGCTCTTCTTTTCTGATCTTGTTGCCTTGGTCCAGGCTAAAGGAATTAAACTTACAAAGATTTGCTTTGAAGCGCAAGAACCTAATGCTTTAAGTTCATATTAATATAGATAAACAAAGTAATATAGCAAATAGGTGCTATTTTGCCCGTAAAGATTTACTCAATAATATCGAGTCTAAAATGCACTGTTTCACTGTGACGGGCTTGCTTGCAATTTTGCTAAGCAGGATTTTTTGCCTGGGACACTTTTCTTACCTTCCCTGACAAATTTTCGTATTACGAATATTGTCTCCAGGGTACCTTAGAAGAAACGTCTGTAATTTTTCGAATTTTTATTGAAATGCGTTGGTGGATCGTGCCGGGACCTTTGATTTGAGTGCAGAAAAATATAATTTTCCCTGTACAGGGCCAATTAGAATCCCCTACACTTTGCAAACATGTTCATGGACAAGAAGTGCATGATTGTAAGAAGCTGAAATCTTGTTCACAAGCTAAGTGGCGAACCAAAAGATATTTGCTGAACTTCATTGCACTTTGTACACGAACGCACATGGCCAAACAACATCTTTTTTTCTGAGGTTTGTAGAGGCAGACCACACCAGCAGCAACAGCGTCTCAGAAGTTGCAAAGATATTTCAGGTGGTCAGGACAACCATTTACTGTACAGTCTTTGACGAGACTGCTGGATATGCCACAAGAGAATGAGATGGAGAGAAAACTGTGGCCATGTTTGAGGCCCTCAAGGATGAGATGTCGACAGAAAGGAACAAAATCCAGCCTGTTCCATTGGCACCTTGGCCCAGGGACCCTCATGTCACCTTGTCAAGCATGTGCAGGATCATCAAGTTCATTGGAGGCCAGTTCTGAGCCATCATTTCAAAGCCCGCTCTAACCGAGACGGGAAGCATCCTCATCCTCTTCTCTGACAAAAGACTTCACTTTTGATCTTGTCACCAACAAGCACGATGACCTTATCACCGGACTTCCTGGCCACAAGCTTGCGCATGTCAGGTATGCAGCAAAGACCAAGCATCTCAGTCCATCATGATTTTTATCTTGAAAAGGAAGATTCGCCGCACCTCCTCTCATCCCTGAGGGCTTGCCTGTGACAGCTATTGTGTGGAGCCTGCCCTACCCTGGCTCCAGGAGAACTTTGACGTGGCCGAGATTGCGTTCCAGCAGGATGGGACCTTTGCTGACACTGCTGTCATGCATTTCTGGAGTTGAATTCAAGGATTTGAGGGCTAGCGCTCGGACCACCGTCATCACTTGATGTGAAGCCTCTCGACTGCTTCTGGTACGGCAATGTTGAGAGGCATTCTAATCACACCACCTTCCATTTTGATTTCTCCGAGGACCGCCATAATGAAGAACTGGAGCTTCATTGACCAGGACACCATGGTCAAGGCTTGCTCCTCCTTCATGCACTACTTGGATGGAGACTGTCTTTGCTTCGCAATGCGAATTCAAATTTTCACGTGTACAATGTCTCCAGCATTAAAACTGGAAGGTGTAGCGGGGGTTGTGTATCAACTTTTTGGTCTAAACAAGTGTTTTCTTGTTGGCCTCCCAAGTGTTTCGCCCCCAAGCAGGGCCTTTCTTGTTGGGAGCTTCAGGGCCTTTCTTGTTGGGAACTTCAGGGCCTCCCAAGTAAACGCCCCTAAGCAGGGCCTTTCTGGTTGGATTTTGGTCTAAAGAAGGGGTTTCTTGACTGTCCTACCCTTAGTATTGTACTTCAGACCCTCACGGGACATAACTACCTTAACTGTCCCCATCATATAGTATTAATTTCTCAGAACAAATATGTAGATTTTGTGGGGAGGAACACAAGGAGTTTATTCACTTGGTGTTCGAGGGTCCTGCACTTGCAATGGAGCACCTCAGCTCTGCACGAGGTCTCCAGCTTAGCAGAGCTGTACGGCCTTATCAGACTCATGCAAGTGGATCAAATTGGTAGGGCCTTGGAAAGAAGGGTAGAGTAAATGATGCACACTGGCAGACCCACCATGCTAGGCACCACAGTCTTTTAAGCGCTCACATTTTTTGGCACTTATGGAGAAGGGAAAGACCCACTCCAGGGTTACTCCTCACTATGGCTTGGACCTCAATTCCCAGCCAGGGACCCAGCAACAAACAAACAAAACTTTGAATGTCTGATGTATTTGGTCCACTGAAGCTAACATTGAAAAAACTAGTTCATCGATGGCAACGCTGACCGCCGAGCGGTAAACATTCGATTTTTCCGATTGTGCGAGAGAAGTGCCAAAAAATTTTGAGATTATTGGACTAATCTTAAACTAAAATGACGGATTGTTCGCCTG
>JAAUXU010009295.1_pt1 | contig 35376 bp, 44 predicted proteins | sample 7278151 | NCBI WGS metagenome assembly JAAUXU01 (sample SAMN14350113, study PRJNA611818) | marine sediment metagenome | isolation source: surface marine sediment (1.8m) | place: French Polynesia: Moorea | collected 2018-08 | reverse complement strand
TAGCTAACAGACAGAGCTATCAAAACAAAACATAAAAACCAGTAAAATACTGCTCTCAGGGGGGCTACTACTCTTAGTTCAAACCCCTCAAATTCTGTCGGCCACCCTGTATGTATGTATGTGCCCCTCTGGCGCCCTCAGTTCTTCACGGATCTGGCTCATTTTTGGCATGCGAGACCTTTGGGTCAACAAGGAGGACATAAGCTATGCAAAGTTGCATTTCGAGGCCGTTTTGAGGCCAAAATTGAGGCCAAATGTTGCATCTACTACATACGTCATATGAGGGTGAAAATAGTTGCCACGCACTGGCCAGAAAGTATCAACAAAAAGTGTAACCTGGCATTCTGGACGAGCTGATGCATAAACAGCAGAGGGGAGTGCCAACATTCAAGTGCGCCAAGCTGTCAGCACCAACAAAGCTTCATCTGGAGTGCTCCCTTTGACACCAAGAGTGCCAACATCCCAGTGCCCAGGTGAGTGATTAAGTGTATACTTAGTTCCTTCACATTCCTTTCAAGGAGTTTCTTCCCATCAGATGCCACCACAGCAGGGCCTGTCACGCAAGAGTGCCGGGTATGGATTCAGCTAGTTGCTGTATAAGAAGAACAAGGAACATTGAGCTTTCTTGAAAGACCTTTGTGGGGAACCATTCAGTATGTTCCTCGGTGTAGTTGGAGAAAGGACATTGAAGAACTACCTGATGGACTCGTCCAAAGCAGAGTTTGGAGAGGAGGTGATTCAAAGACATGGCAAAGGCAGGAAGGTTTTCTTTCTAGTTGAACCAAAAGTGGGCTAGAGGAAGCCCACTATGTGACTCCGATGGACTCGCAAGAGTTCGACCAGGTTGATCATCTCAACCAATTCTTGTCTGGTTCAAAAATTGCTTTTTGTCGACAAGTGACTCCTGGACAGCACTATCGTCACACTGGAACATTGCTCCGTGGAAAAAACAATGAGCCAAATGTCATCCTAGAGGTGAACGATGCTGGACCCGACGATGATGAGGTGACACTACACCAGACCACAGTGCATGTCTACTGGAAAGAGTCCAATCTGAAGGGGCCCACAATCTCCATCAAGGGAGAATACCTCCACACCAGGGGTCTCGACATGGCCAAGATTCTCTACAGGTACTGCAGGACCGCCAACCTGCCGATCTCCTACAAGTTCATGACCCTAAACTGCCAACTACCTACAAAGAGGGACGCCTTTGGATCACCAGAACACCAGTCTTCCTTGGCCTATGTGATTGACTTCTTCCGTTTGCCTAAGGATGGGGTCCCAGTGCACATTCAGAGAGAAGTGCCTGTTTTCAGGCACATTTGTGATTTTGTCTACTGCAATGTGTTAAAAAGGTCAGCAGGGCTGCTTTTGGCATCAGTTGCAGGCTGACAAGTCTAGTCGAAAGATGATGGCATGATCGGTTCTTAGTGTAAGAACCTTTTTTAATCCGTGTGTGCGTGACTTTGGAACTTGAACAACACATCGACATGAACCAGAAAACAGCTACATGCGACTTCTAGGAGTTATCACGTCTATCGAAGCAACAGCTGGGGAGCTGACAGGGTTCGTCACTTGGCAATGTCAAGCTGACATTGGAATATTTACTAATTAATACCTTTGTCCGTTGAAGCAGTAACAAGTTGTCCGTCCTGAGTGATATAACGACTTAATATGCCGCTCTCGTCCGTGACCACTTGCTACGTCAGCGTAGTCCTGTACTTCCTTATGTCACCGCACTGATTGCTACATACGGACGTTGCTGATCGGCAGCTTCATGACGTTAGCATATTAGCAGTACGGATAAAAGGGCTTCCACATTCTGTTTTGTGTGGAGGAGAGAGCAGCTGTTGACGTTACAAACTATTGGCGCTTGGCCGGCAGTTTCATCCAGTGCTCTTCTACCTCAGCTAGCGCAAATGTCACCTGTCGATACTTCTACAACGGCGAAACTTTCTTCTCCCAGGTCACGCAACCTCAGAATGTTTACCAAGCGAAAGACTCTTTTTATTTATTACACTTAACTTTTAAAGCCTCGTCGACAATATTATATCAATCGAATCTCTCGCTGCCTCCTCCGTCCATCCAAGGCTGTTGCTCTGGGCTGGGTGGATGATACTCAGCGGCGGTGGCGGCCGCGTGGGCAGCCGCAGCAGCGTGAGCCGCCACGTCCGCGGCAGTGGAGTCGGCTAAAGAAATGACAACAACGCTTTCATATGATGCTTTGAGATGATTTAACCTCTATTGCCCTTACGTCCGAGCAAAAATCCGTGTGGCTGGTAACCGCCTCCGTGGGGGGCAGCGGTGGTGGCCGACGGAGATGTGAGGTCTTGACCAGGTTCGATGACCATGCCCAGACCGCTGTTGAAGCTGTCGTTGCTGTCAACCGTACCTAAAGTTGTGAAAAGAATTGGAAAGAAGTTCGAGCTGATGACTACGGGAGACACGAACTAGGACCCTGCTGATCATGGTGGGGACGACTTGGATTTTCCCCATATCAGCGAGGAATCGTGATTCTTTGAAAGAATGAATTCTCTGTGTGGTGAAGTGATAACTGTTAAGCTCAACAAAGAACTTATTCGTCCGATGATTCCGCAGCAAATTCAATCTTTCTGCCCAAAAATGTCTCCAAAGCCAATCCAATCCAATTTCCTCCGCCGAAAAAGCCCAATAATTACGGGGGGGGGGGGAGCAATATGCACATGATTAATGGGCAATTACCCATAAAGAAATCGATTAAATCGACTTACGAATTGTCAATTCTTTCAATTTATCAGGGCGCTTCTGCAAAGTCGAAAAAGGGTTTCCTTTCTGCACTGCTGGTCCACTCACCTGGATTGTACTCCAAATCGACCTCCGACTCGCTATCTCTTTTCTCAGTGATTCTCCTGGCGCTGCCGCCGGCGCCGCCTGAGCCGCCGGCGCCTCCCGGAGATTTCATGGATCCTCTGAAGTACTGACCCCACCTGGCGCGCCCGGCGTCCTTCTTCAGGCGCTTCTCCTTGGCGCGCCTGTGTAAGAACACGAGTATTTCATTATGAAAATCTCTTGTTGCATTTATTTCCTTCTCTCTTGCCTATTCTGGAACCAGACTTGCACGACCCTCATGTCCAAGCCCGTGTCCTGCGCCAACTGCTCCCTGACGTGCCTCGCGGGTTTCGGCGAAGTCTTGTACGCCTCCTTCAGCACCTCCATCTGGCGTGCGGTGATAGTCGTCCGAGGCCTCTTGTTGCCGTCGACACCGTCTGAGAAATATATTATTGTCGTTAATAGTAGCATAAACACTATTTTAAGTGTCTTTGTTTAGGCCTAATAGGAACGCAGAGTTTCTCCTTTTCTCCGGGGGGAGGGAGATAGCAGAAAACCAAGAACAGATGGCTTTCTGCTCCCTCACTAAAAGCGGCGGCGGCAGCGGCGGCGGCGGCCATCTGGAGAAAATTTCCTGGGTAAAGTGACTCACTTTCCGCCTTTTGTTGTCTTCACAGGGTGTTTGCTTAATGTGTCTACATGGGTTTTCATAAAAAAGTAACTCATTGATCCCACCTAAAAATTGATTCTTGGCCAAGTCCAGGAAAGTTTTTTTTTCCTCAGCGGGGCCATTTTCATGAAATACTTTCTTCTCGTGGGTAGAGGGTTGTGCGTACAGGGTGAGCCAATATGGGGGCACTTGACATATCAACTGCTGACGCATCAGTGGTGGCCACACGCTAAATTCTGTTTGCTTTAAAAACATTCTTAACTGCAATCAAGCATTACCTATACTACAAAGGAAAATTGTCTTCAGGCTTATGGAGGTGTACGTCCGGCTAGTACTAAGACATAGCCAACCCGTGAGATACGCATCCCCCGAGCAAAAGCAAAGTTGCCAAGCCTGAAGACATCGATGTCCTCGGCTTTTTACAAGTATCGAAACAGTAAAACCGCCCACGGACGTGAAGCTCCATGAGCTCCTCGGGCCGCATACTTGCCCCAACCAAGAATGCATTACGAAGGATAATACTATACAGTGCTATTTCTATTACTAAAACTTGTATTACAGGAATGTCTTCTACGCTCTTCGCGCGTCTTGCAAAGATCTGACAAGTGGCGGACAATGGAATCACCCGAGCAATGCTGGGTACCCCTGCTATATTTTGTACTTTAGCCTGTAGAACGAGACATAGTAGACATAGATGTGGCCAGCCGTACGCATGCACTTGACTGCAACTTCCCCTGACAATGCAGATCAGTTCAGTTCATCAGTGTCCCCCAAACAACACTGCAATTATATCTTATACTTTAGTTAAGTTGAATCACAACCAAGCGACGCCGGGTGCTTCAGCTTACTTATATTTTGGTTTAGTCTTTAACCCAGGTAACACCTGGTACTTGTTTTAAATGAACAGCAATGGGCCTCTAAATCCTCCCCTCTTGATAGGTAAGCAGGAGGTGATTTCCAGGTTGTCGATTTCAACCTTTTTTCAGCTTAAAGACCATTAGAGTCGGTTGCTTGTTTGGGTCGTAGGGATTGGCTTATTGGACGGTTTCAAGCCATAGGTTCAAATCTCAAAAGTTTCTTCAAGTTGCCAATAACTTGGTCAGCCTTACAATACTCAGTGCCCATGTTGATGGCTCCTCCTGTATGCACAAGTGCCTCTTTTCACAAGGGTGATCTCGTAAAACGCAGTCAAAGTTTGTTGGGCCTTCAGAAGCCGCATTGAGGCCATCACTGAAGATCAAGGAGGCCACATCGAGGCCCATATTGTCAGTCAGATGCCGATTCTTTTTTTTAAACAAATATGCATGACAAGCTCAACAATGTTTTGCATGTTTGACACAGTCAGAACAAAATTTTCAGTTTCTCACTAGGTAGACAACATCACCCCTTAGCGTATACACCCTGTGCATGAAGTCATGACGACTCAGTACTCTTAGGTCTGTGCAGGGGTCAGCATGTGAAGTTGTTCAATTAATTTAGAATTGACAGATATGTCGAACACACCTTTAAGCTTTGAAGCTTCGTAGTCTGGCTTGCAAAGGAGCTTCTGGTCCTCCATGAGGTAGAATTCGTCGCCGGTGTCCAACTTCCTTGCGCAGATGGCGCACGCGAAGCATTCGAGGTGGTAGACGTTTTCCTGCGCGCGCCGCACAACGTCGGAGGGAGGAATCCCGTGGTTGCAGCTGCTGCACTTGGGGCCGAACTTCCTGATGGCGTGGCAGAAATACATAACTGTTTTAACTTTGTCGGTTCACGTGGTTTTTGTCCTCTCCGCCGACTCTATCTACCTGAAGAAGTCGTCTTTGCAGTAGACGTCGCTGTTTCTGATGAAGCACCTCTCGGTGAGGATCTCGCCGCAGTTCGTGCACTTGAGACATTTTGCGTGCCAATTCTTCTCGAGGACTCTCAGCACAAAGCGATCGAGGATGAAGAGGCCGCAGCCCACGCATTTGGGGATCGTGGCTGAGAAAAATCAATGAAGAAATTTCCTACAAATCTGCACACACCCAATGATGGCATCGCGCCCCAGTTCAAGTGCAGCAAAGTGCAAGCAGGCAGTGAAGTTGCTACCAGACACAGCCTTGCAAATCTGCACACAGATTCGCACTGAGGGCGATTTTTGTTTAGCTCAGGTGCAGCAGACGACGCTGGCAGGCGATTTGGTCAGATATTTGTTTGCATCTAACTGGAACCTAAGGTGAAGGTGCCCACTTGCACCCTGACCTAAAGAGATGATGAAAATGAGTATTGCACCTAGGCGAAATCACTCGCCAACGTCTGCTGCACCTTTGCCAAATGTCCTGTCTGTCCCTCCTACCTCCAAGACTCTTGTTCTGCGCCAGGAGACTGAGCAGGACCTGCGTGGCCTCACTGGTTGCGTCCATTGCTGACTGCAGACTCAAACCCACTGACTTCTTCTTCTTCTTTCCCTGTTACCCCTAGTGAAAAGCCAAATGGAGATTGGTCGAGGGGGGAATTGGATCTGGGATCCACGACCATGAGGGAGAAGAAAGCAAGGGACCAGAGCAAAACGGTTCCGTCATCTTGGTCATCCTCACGTCACCCAGCCAATGGCCTCCTCAGGAGTGAGGCTTATTACACATATTAGTCCCTTAAAACCTAAACCGCAAAAGCAACAATGATCTCTGGGCTGCGAAAAATCAACAAAAATGTCGGCTGGTCTCTGTCAGCCCTCACTGCTTTCTCTCTCGCCCCCTCGTTGGCTCCTCCTTTTGGGCGGCGCCCAAGGCTTTACAACCACTGGCGTTAAAGCTACAATTGCAACAGAGTTTGATGTGCTTAAAAGTTGAATTTTGCACTTGGCCGCACACAGTTAACAGGGAACAGTCCAAGTGAGCTCAACGTGCGAGTCCACACGACTCGCCAGATGCCGACTTTGTCCCGCAGGGAGGGCCTCGCAGACTAGGCCTAGTTCAAGTCCGATCAGTGCTGACCCAGTTTTACTCATCTGGCACTTTCAGATCCCCGACTGCGACCACGCCAACATCAGTCAAGATGGGTCATGCATGCGCTGAGCGACAGAGCAGACAGCAACAACAGAGTCTCTGTCTCCGTTGGTGCAGATCCGCTTCCCCCTTCTATGTAATAATATCTCGAACTTTCCGCCCAAGACCTCAAAACTCTTTTCTCTTTCTTTTCCGAGAATGAAAAACCTTGTTGAAACACGGAAAAGGTATTTTCTACCTCTTGGAGATGCTTGGCTTTGTGCAGATCATGCAAATGCGCAAGTCAACTTGCATCAAAAGATCAAATATCTGCGGGAAATCTTGGCAAAATTAAAGGCTCCAAAGGACCTGGGAGTGGCGTGAAAAACCCTGGCTTGATTCTGACAGTGGCGGATCTCGAAACATCATACATAACAATGTTTCAGCATCGACGAAACGTTGCAGAAGTGATAATAGTAATACGCTTCTAATCAGTAGGCTTTCAGTCATAATCCGCTTAGACTCGTAGATTGCAATTTTCCAATTCTCGTACGAATAAGAAAATTATATCGGTTAAAGTTATACAGTTCAGGTAGAGTCATAGGTTTAGACCCCCTTGGCCAAGCTGAAGATAAGAAGAGCAAACAGTAACACAGACAGCAAGGACAGAATTCTGCAGAAAAGTAAAAAAGTGTCTGCACTTTGCACTCTCAGCAGTCCGATCTCGTTCAGTCACTTACATTCGATAAATCAACGCTGTCCCTACTCTGTCCCTACTCTATCCGTCCCGACTGTGCGGACAGACCAACATCGGTTATAAGAACATTCCATTTTTAGTCCTGAAAATGTCCGTGCCCGAAGTTGTGACAATAGCCGGAGTCCACTGTAATAATATTGACAAACCTGGAAGTTGCATTTGCGGCTCAAAAGCCCTTGCACGATGTGTCAGAACCTCATACAAAGGAAAGCACAGAGAAGCGAAGCCGTTGTCACCGCACGCGGCTGCCATCAAAGAATTCGGTGGCTTCACATATTTCGGATATTTGGGCCCTGTCATTCTGGAATCCGTCACTCAACCTCGATTTTCGTTCCTGCGTCATCATGACGCTTTCGGCCTAAATCTCGGGGGGGGGGAGAATTTAGAGCACAAAACTAACTCTAAAGTGGTGGCCCCGGGCCGGGATTTTTCAGGACGGATCTAGTGCCAAGAACGTGGAGGCACCGGAACCTGGGAAATATGGAACCTGGGCCTGGATACATCGAGCACATCAAGTTGAAGGAGGACCAGCTGATCCTAGTTGGCGGCAGCAGCAACACAAAGAAGAAGTTTTTTCCTATCCGAAGCTGTCACTCGCATCTGCTGCTGCTACCGCAAGCCCGCGGATCAAGTCATCGTCCGACCTCTCCCTGGAGGAGGCCAGGAGAGGCTTGCTTTTGGGGAGTCTGCCCCATTTTTCCACCTGCTCAAAAGGGGTCATATTGCAGCGCTCCAGGACTGCTCGGACAGCTCGAGCTTGTCCGTGGAGGTCCTCGGCTTGTGGTAGTCATGCCGTTTTGCTCTCGGTGAGGAGGAGCAAGATCAGCTGGTCCGTGCAGCAGCAGCAGGAAAAAGTTGGCAGCGGAGACGAGAGACTTTTGCCTGCTCCAGTGCTGCTGCTCGTGCTCGTGCCCGTGTCCGTGTCTGTGCTGCTGCTGCTGCGCGTGACAGTGGTGGTGACGGCGCCGCTGCTGACCTGGCTGCCTCCTTGCTTGAGTCCGCATGCGCGCGCACGCGAGCGCGAGCGCTGCCAGGAAGAGAGAACGAAAGGAAACGACGGAGTTGGACGACAAAGCAGAGAAGTTGAAGTCGTGGACACGGGAGGAGGCGTACGAGATCTCCATGGCCCGGAAGACGAGGACCGACGAATGGAGTCCCAGAGTCGGAGGAGGACGGAGACGATGGAGGAAAGAACGAGGTGGATCCCGGACGAGACCCCCAACAGCATAGACTGAGGAAACGAGTCAAACTTCATCGTCAGAGATGACAGAGTGAACTTCACCGCGGCCACCCAGAGGAACCAGCACGGTAAGGCAGCTACTTGGCTGGCATAGAAGGCTTGATCCAGCACCACCCACCCCATCCCCTGCTTCCCCGTCCCCTCCCCATCCCCCTGAACAGATCCTCAGTGCAGAAATCATCTGTTTGTCTGGCACAAAGAGAGCTGCTGCTAGCTGCTGCTGGCTGCTGCTCCTCTCCTCGTGGGCCGCTCCAGTAGCTCCAGTAGCCTGCCTCTCCGCGGCCCCGCCCGCCTCGCCGTCCTCCTCCCTGTCAACTCTCTCTCCCTTGGCAACAGTGGCGCACAAAGGAAATTTTCATCCCAGTCCTCCGATTACCAATTTCCCAGCACACAAAGTCTCGGGTAGAGGCTCCGACCTCGTTGCCGTCGTTGGCGCCGAACCTCTCGTCCGTCCTCCGCTTAAAGGTCTTCCTCTCTGGCTGTCCATTCTTTGCATGCAAAGTTGCGTCCGAGCCGATCTTTTCCTCCATATCTTTGTCATTTCTCCCTTGCAAGAAGGAGGCTAAAGGGTAGTAACCCCCCCCCTTCCCCCCATTTCGCAGAACGGGTTTCTGACAGTCTTGAGCGCGTTTGAGACGTCACCGGAGAGAAATTCGCTAGTAGGAATGAATGAAATCGTTACTGGCCAAAGCTCCGCTCACCGGACCCATGTATTTCTCATCCAGAGAGAGCTGGAAAGTTCAAGTAATGCCCAGCCCAAGGGCAAGTACAGAGTTGGGCAGAAATCAAGGGCTTGACCTACTTAAGCTAGCTCGCCACTTCACTACCTGCTTTAACCTGCTGCGTTCTACCTTGCTTGTGGGGCCGAGAAAGGGAAAGAAAGGGTTATCAAGCCGTGCAAAAAAGAGGTGGCGAATTTGCATGATTTTTCGCATCTCTCATCCAAGTCTGACAGATGGGGAATCAGTGCGCGAAAAACCTCGTTCTCTTCACCCTCCGCTAATTGCACACCTTGGAGGGGAAAAAGTGCATAAAGCAACTACGCAGCAGCAGCAGCATCGAGTTCTGCTGACCCGACAACATCATGATGCTGCTCCCCACGTTCTTACGCAAGCAGGCGCTGCGAAAGAAAAAAGTCACCCAGGCGTGCCAAGAAGCCTTGTGCACTCCCCCCCCCCCTCTGCTTGACAGCTCATGATCGTACGAGTCAGAGAAAACGCGCAGATCACTTGGCAGATCTTACGGTTTCAGCCCAGGCCTCCGACCTGACCGCTGCGAAGGTGTCTCTCAAGGTCTTTAAAAGCCTTCTGGCTTTTGCCATCTCTGCCCGGCTTGATTGTTCTGGCAGACTCTTGCAGAGGGAGCACGCGAGCGGGCGCGTACTTTTTGCGCGCGCGTGCGCACGCGCGCGTGCCATTTCCTCATGTCGTGATCATCGGAGGAAGCAAAGCGTGAGTCTTAGAGGGTCCTAGCCTAGGCCCACCTTTAGGGAGAAAAAAGGGAGACCTTGGGCTGCTGTTGGCTTGTGGCCATGGACGTGCTGGATTTGTATGCGGATACGCATCCCTAAGGGATAATTTCTTACTTCTCCAGATAATGTCACGTGTCACATTGGTCAGTGACAGTCTATTACTGAATGCTTCCCCCTGATGATGAACATTGACAGAGTGGAAACGCACAGACTCTGTGACGTTTCTTTACGACTAATGACGGATTGCTTGTGTAGATATGTGTAATGTTTATATTCTAACAAAACCTGAGCCATTCACTCGCATTTGAATTGTATGTGATTTTTCTGACGCAAGCAGGCGCTCGTTCTCGTTGGAGGCAGCATTCACTGACATTTCACTGATCCCCAGCTTTGGTCTTAAAATAACCCGCAATGCTGGATACCTTGCGAGTTATTTAAACATCGAACTGAAATCTATACAGCACTATATCCGTCTGTCTTACACCCTACGCCGTCAACACAACTCCGCACCCTGATCCTTTTTGTTCAACTTTTTGTTTTTCACTTTTAAACTGAATGATCCAGGAACTCCACTCCCGCCTTTCCTCTCTCTCCTTTGTGTTGCCAAATCGCAGAGGCACAGAGAGACATAGCTGTCTGGTTCATGCACAACCCTACTGTGCCCTAATGCTTGAGTTTTTTGATCTGGAACTGTAAATGCTGCAACAACCACGCAGGTTCCAATAATTCAGAGGTTGTAATAATCCACGCACCCTAGGATAAGGGTTGGAAAATAATCCGGCAGGCTCAAATAGTCCAGCAGGCTCAAATGGTCAGACAGGCTCGAATTATCAAACAGGCCTGAGGATGAGGTCCCTTCATCCTCCTCATCCAGGGCCACTCAGTGCAGTACTGTCGTGCCTGTGATTGCTCAGACTTGTTTTCTTTTCACGTATAGAACTTTTAACAGGCCCTATGGCTTCATTTCAGTTCAAAAATAATCAGGCGGACTCGAATAACCAGCACCCTTGAGGAGAAGTTGAGAAGTAATCAGGCATGTACAATTTTTGGAACATTTACCATCCTTTTTGTCACCTTCCTCATGCTCTGGCCAGGGCAACTGTGCTCAGGGTTTTCCAAAAAGTTGGCATTTAAAAAATATGGAACAGCTGATGGTGCTTGACTTTTTTCCCTCCTTGGCCACTACTGCCAATAAGGCAAGGAAGTTTGATTTGAAAAAAATGTTCAAAAACACTTGGTTGTGCTTGCTTTTTGTTATCAGGACTTGCTGAACCCCTCAGATGGCAAACCCAGTCTTGTAGCCTGGCCCAGATGCTGCTGCTGGGTCTCTGTTAAGAATAGCTATTTCACCCCAGAAAAAGGCAAGCCTTTGTGTAGGCAAAAGGCAGGTGTTTGTTCAGTTCCTCAGAGGAGAATTTCATTAAAAACCTAAAAAAAAGGCTCTAATCTTGGACCCCATTTTGGGGGGATCCTGTTCCTGGATGATGTCATCGCCAGGACGAAAATGGAAAACGTCCCGCTGCTGCATCACTGGGTTCACGTCCATGAGGCAATCCTGTCAACATGTCCAGCCACATGGCTTTTGGCGTGGCATCAGGACTGGGGCAGATATCAACGTATGGGATGATGATGACTTTGGTTGCCATCCTCCTTTGCATCAGCAAGGCTCGCAAGACGAGGTCTTGTGCAGCACAGGAGGACCTGGGAACACTTGCATTGTCACTCAGGACATTGATGGATTCATCAGCTATGATCATGAGAAGGGGAATTGGCCTTGGGATCAGGGCTCTCCTCTGACAGCCTGATTCTGGCCTCTTGTGGAAGAAGACCAAGCCATCATAAGGATTTCAGTTTCAACGGGAGGACAGTATCCTGCCAGCCTCACCCCACTTCTGTATGAGTCACAGTTTTGGGACTTTTTGGAGGGTCTGATTCAGACCAGGTTTCTTCAGGCAGGAAATGTCGTGGGCCAGGCCAGTGTCATTTCTGATAACTTGGAAGCAGATGGGCAGAGGAAGGTGCCAGCCAAGGAGTGGATGGTAAACTTATCAAAATTTTGGACAATTTTCTTTAGATCCCAACAATGATTTCTCTACTGCAGCTCTTGTTGCCTTCATAATTTGTACAATTTTTAATAGCTTGCTTTGCCACATGAGTACAATATCATGTGCTTAAGTCCATGTTTTGCGCATGGTCACTTAGCAGGAGGAGTCACCTGGGCACATGTGCACTATTTGATGTTGTGCTGAGCCAACACCCCAGACGTCACTGGCAAGGGTGTCACAAGCCAAGAACCAAGCAACCAGATAGTAAGGGACAAAAGAGCCCGCATCGACTGAAGACAAAAACAGGAGGGCAAGCACAGCCTGTGCCAGATCACTCTCAGATGACTGAAAAATTAGGTTCCATAAAATGGACCTGGAGGCAGGTGACACCCAGTGTCTCAGTATAAATCTTGGCCCACTCCTTGAGCCAACCTTGCATATCTTCCCCCTGGAGAGCCTTATACCACAGGAGCCCGAATTTTTGCTGAATCTCTTTGCTGTTTAATGAAGGTTAATGTGGTTGAATGTAACCATGTTCAGTATCATATGTGATGGAAAGGCCTGGAACGAGACTGAGTGCCCTGAGACAGTGGAATGGAAGCTAGGCAATAGTGGTAAAACTTGAAATCAAATATGTTCCTAATGGAAATCCTCGCCATAGTGAAGACCTTCTCATTAAAAGCAGTACAGAATGCAGTGTGACAATCAGGAAGACCATCCTGGACTTTGAACTGGAGTCCTACGTGTATGGTTGATTCCAGATTTGGGTGCAAGGACAATAATGAAGCTCCTGGCAGAGGCAGGAACCAGGATCCCAAGCTATGTCAAGTGCTTGGTCAATGTTCATGTTCAGTTATGCATAATCACCTTTGGAACTCACAGAATCCCCCCAACTCCTCTACCCTCAACCCCTGCCCCTACTACTTGTAGAGGGAAGTTAGAAGGTCTATCCCTGATTGTGCGACTTTAAGGGTCACCCTAGTCCAGGACAATGATATCTGGGCTCCCAGGGCCCCAGGTCTCAGGGCCGCATCCTGAGAGAGCCCAGTGATTCCTTCAGCCATTGCACATAAAGAGGGGGAACAGAAAATCCATGGCAACTCGATCTCAAGTATTGTCGGACAACAGAGTGGATTTTCAGCTTTATTTCTTTCAGGGCAAAGTGAAATCTACTGTTGATTTTTGATGCAACTTTGCTAACAACAGTGCTACAACTTGATTTTGCAAGAACTCTCCATAATGTCATCCAAAGTCGTCAATAGCAATTTTCCCCTTTAACCTTTAAAGTATTTCACACCATAAACAGCTTCTTCCCTGGAAAAATCAAACGGAGATACTAGTTTCTTTGACGTATTAGCGTTATGTGCACACACACTGTATTTCATGCTCCTCTTTCTTTCTTTTCTCAGTCAGTCTGTCTTTCTGTTTTCTCAGCTGATTCAGAGCTTTCTACTGAATCAGAAGACTGGAGGAAAGCATGACCTCGGACTTTTTGGAGGGCAAAGGCACACGCATAGCAGCTGTACATAAATTTTCTACTAAAGCTTTAAACAAAGGCTTCCTTTTTACATGCCCCAACCGAGAACTGACGCATAAATAAAATGTGAACTTAATTGCACTGCGGCAGACGATCAGCTGACTGAGGACTAATATAAACAAGGAATGAACCAGGTTTTAAGCCTCGTAATGGCGTGGCGGATAGGATTCCTCAACTGCCTTTTTTCCCTTTAACCCTCTGTCTGCCCTAGCAACTCGGAGTTTTGAGTGGGAGGAAGATGGCAGAGGATGAGCCACGTTGAATACGCGATAGCAGCTGCGGTTCTTTCTTCCTCAAGTGCCCATCTTTCTTGCCTCATATGAACTCGCATTTGACGTAGAGCGTCTCAGATGAAATGACTCTTCGTCCTCACCTATTCGAGGCAAAATTGCACGAGTGGAAACCGAATTTTGTGTGAAAACCTTTTTGCCACTTTCTGTCATACAGGCATACATGGCGCTATCACAGGAGGTATTTTGTCAGTCCACTATATTCCATTTTTTGTCTTCTCCATACAGAAGTCAAATATTCCTTTCATAACTTTCTCGTGTCATTCCTGCAGGCCCAGGGAGCCGGAGGATAATGCAGCCTAGTCGTGGCAGCGGCCGGTCGGCCGCTGCGGGCGGCGGACCCGTGGCCGTTGCCGCACCGATTTCTCCCGCCGCCAAAGCCGCCGCGGGGTCGACTTCTCCCTGTATAGAGGAGCCGAGCGAGCCGACTCCGGACGTCTTTTGCGGCCTAGGCAGCCTGATCGTCGAAGGGCGCGTGCCCAGTGGCAACGGCGAACGCGGTTTCGTCGAAGGGCCGCACGTGCCGCAACCGGCCCCGGCGGCTGCCGTCAAGGGAGCCGTGGCGACGAAGGCGGCCGTCCAGAAGAGACATCAGTGCTCCAGCGATGACTACTTGGTGAGTCTCCAACAGCTCTAAACGAGGTTATCAACGTAACTTTAACGTGTGCTTAGTTTAATGAATGGTAATGGTAACAAAGCGGACTTATCGTGCAGATAGCCTTTCTGAAGCCAAGCAATTCGTGTGCATGTCATGTATATCTGCGTGTGCGCACGCTTGCACACACGCGCGGAAACGCTCATATACACACATACGCACGCACACTCGCACGCAAACACTCACACACGATGGAAGCGCAGCTTGAAGCTGTCGTCGATTGCCATAACAGCTTCGCTTGACTAAGGAGAGCTGAGCTCTCTTGCCTTAAAAAATAACCCTGACAAAGAGAACGAAGATTCAGTCTCCAGCAGTGGCTTCATGTCCGCGACTCCCACCCTCAACACGTATTCGGAACTTGCTAGGTTATTGTAAGCACGAAGGAGACTCCAAAAGAACTTAAATGCCATGAGGGACGACGCCCTAAACACATTATAAAGGGTTGACCCATTTACTGCCCACGGTCTTCCTACTTATGCGTAGCAGCGGCTCTGTGAGCCGCAAATGATCGACCTGAGACAGCCTCGACACGTACGAGTAGCGTGATTCACCCAACAGTGAAGATAGCAAAGCGGGTTGTGTCATTGAATTTCGTCAATGCTGCAAACACGCAGCAATGGAACAGAGAGATAAACCCTTAGTATGCAGTTCATCGAGAACCTCAGCAGGCACAAATGAAGCAGAACAGTCTTGTACGTCATGTTTCTTATGGACACGTACGACGGATGAGTTATTTGAGACGTAAAAAGTTGCGGCTTCGAAGCGTCTGCCCAATGATTGTCCAATGTGCTCATTGGACCTACGAAAACATCATCGTCACGTCCAAGTCCTAAAGCGACGCCTTCCTTGATGACTTGGAAGAGGAGAGTTAGGAAAGTGGGCCTAAGGTGTTCTTGGTGTATGCAGTGTGAGGACCCAAGTTGACATCTTTTGAGCTTTGTCAAGATCAAGTGTGGAACTCTATGCATACGTCTTAGAAATGGTTATTGATGTAACATTCTTAAGCATCGTATTGTGAGGGTTAAGCCTCAAAATGGTCATTGTCGGTAGCCTGAGGAGGCTGACGCTTGAGATGCACTTGCACCCCTCTTCCAGACTGGAATGGGGGTGCAAGTGGAAGGCCAATGAGCATTTCTGCTCCTCAAACTGCCAGGCTGAATCTAGCATCGGGAAGAGCAGCCGTACGATCTGTCTTTACTCCCATTTTAGACAAAGGTAAGGAAAGCCGCAGATGAGGTTTAACCAAAGTCGGTGTTGTCAAAGAAAGAAGTCCGAATGTGCAACCAGAATTGCTCAGAAAGCAAATAGGTTCCTAACACTGTATGGCTGCTTCTCTCTTTTAGTTTTTCATGACCGCCGGAGGCCCAAAAGCTCTTGGCCTAGTTAGTTTTTGCCTCTGATACCATTTGCTTTCCTCACTTTCTTCTAGTGCCAGAAGGATGAGAACTTCCGTAAGCACATGCTGCTTCTATGGCAGAACGACGTACCCGTCAGCATCGAGGTGCTCCTCTGCCCGGACTGCAGGATGGGCAGGCAGAAGGCCAAGTCCATCGAGTTCTCGACCATTCCAGAGCCCGGGTCGATCCTACTCGAGCAGTGGACGGTGGCCGTTCAGAACAGAAGGTTGGTCACTGAATTTCCAACAAAAGTGCGCAAAGTTAAGAGTTTCCTATTCCACCCTAGTTCGTCGGATCGCCTGATTTCAAGCCGGGGTCTGTTTCAAGCTGTGCGTTCCTACCTGCACTTCTCGCAGTTTTCGGCCTGGCTCAGTTCGAGTCGGGGTCAGAACCCTAAGAACGTCCTGTACCGGATCACCATCCCCGGCGAGGCGTTCGCCAGCAAATTCCAGATCCCCCCGGAGCAGCACTATTTCCCCACAGCAGGTTCGGAAGCTGTTTTGCGCTCCATTTTGGGCCTCATGTTGATCAATATTTCTCTTTGTTATCAGGCGTGGGGACAATGTCGACGGTGCAGGTGTCCGTGCGCTCTCTGCCGAGGACTGACGAGATCCCGAGGGTCATTTGCGGACACCAACAGATCTCTAGTGGACTGCCTCAACGCCAGCAATCTAGTTCTAGTGAAGACGACGAAGAAAACAAGTTGATGGGCATAGCAGGAGCTCTAGCTTGGAAAGACGAGTAAGATTCTACGATAGATTTCATAACAATTCCTCTAACCTTTTCATGTTCCCGCAGTTCTGAGAGCGATCTCCGCAAAGCTTTAGTCAGATCAAAGATTCTGGCTGCAGACTGTCAAGCAGGACTCCCAGGAGACTCTCCTTCTGCAGCCGGCCGAGAACTGCCTTGCTCGGACTCTATGGACTCCATGTTAGGAGACTCCTTGTTGGATCCACCTCAGAGTTTGCAGAGAATCCCACCGAAGAGGTACCAGTCGCCTTCGAGATGCGGATCGCCTAGTATGGAAGCTCCTGAGCACCTCCTCTTCGGCGCCAAGTCTACTGCCAGAGATCAGCAACGATGTGCCCGGCAAGACCTCCTACGACGCAGGGATCTTAACCACTTCGACGGGCTGCACCCGCGGATCTTGAACCCTTCTAGCTCTCTTCCCAAGTTGTCTCTGCCCCCGAAAAGCGGCCGCAACCTTGGATCCTCCGGATCGGCTTTTCCCAGAGGAAGCCCAGTCATTCCGAGGAGGCCAAGTTGCCAACCAGTTGTAAAGAGCGGACAAGTAAGGAGCGGCCGGACATTTCATATTGAATGAGGTTAAAATTCATTGATGACGTTGCAGATGATGTGCCAGGTCCGGTTTCAGCACGACTGCTCCCTCAATTTAAGTCCATCATCTCCTGTGAAGAAGACGCCGAGTGAAGACGAAGACGATGGAGAGGGAGATGAGTGGATTCACGAGTATTCGCTGCATGAGGATGAAGAATCTGTGGCCAAGTGCGTCAAGCAGAAACGCAGATATCTTGCCGACGATGAGGTCACAAGGTCAGAATAATGCTGAATTTTTTGTCTCTGTCTGGTGTGCTACTTTGATCCTGATCAATTTGCAGGTACAACTGGCGCGAGAAGGACGACGTCGATCCCGTGCGAGCACCTGAGAAACCTGCAGTGCTGGATAAGGGCGCACTTCTGTTGGACTCCATCATCCGAACAAGCGAGAGGAATAGATTTCTTGAGGAGGAGGTGGTCAACAAGACCGGTCTGGAGGAAGTAGAAGCTGCTGCAGCTGCCTTAGAGGAGCAAAAGCTGTCGTCGATCGACCGAGAGAGGTCCTCCAGAGTCCGGAGCTCCTCGGAAAATGGGGCTCAGCTCCTCCAGCCCCTAGATCTCTCCTTTGACGACGAGGAAGACGAGGACGAAGACGAAGACGGAGAAGAGGATGATGAAGAAGTTTTGCATTCATCCTCCACGGTTCCTTCATCTACTGAGATGGATCTCTTCCGCAAGTCCTTCGACTCTGCAGCCTCGATGGTTTTTCACCGAAGGACAGGACTGCCGCTGACGTCTTCACCGGCACCGCTGAGGAAGGGGAACACCAACTTCGACTTTGATTCCTCGATCAACTCCCCGCATGACATCAAGAGGTGATTTTACCCCGTAGAAATATCCGCAGTATTTCACAGCGTTTTCCGTAACTTTCCAGGGCCCTTTTCCCCGAGGATGTGATGGACAAGAAGTCCTCCCTGAAGAAGGTGTCGACAGCCTCCTCATGCCTGCACAGAAGAACCAAACAGAAAAGCAACAAGTTACTGTCTCTGTCAGCACCAGCGACCGTGACCTCGTCGAACCTACTGGGCAACTTTGAGGAATCTGTGCTCAACGGGCGTCTCGAGCCGGTAAGCACCGTCGAAGGCTTCACAGCGCAGATTGGAGCCTCCGGAAGCTTTCATCCTGGCCATCGGACGCTGCCCGTCACCGTCTTCTTCTACACCCTGTGCGACAACAACAACGTCTCCTCCTCACCCTATTTGGGTCACATCAACTTGGGCAAGAAAGGCTACCGCGTGCCCGAAAAGGGCACAATTCAGGTCACTTTGTTCAATCCCTTGGGCACCGTGGTCAAGATGTTCGTGGTCGTTTACGATCTATCGGATATGCCGCCCAACTCGCAGACGTTTCTGCGGCAGCGAACGCTCTACATGCCCTCCAATTGCTTGTCCAACTCCGAGGAGGATCAGCACAAGTGGCTCCGCTACCTGATCCACTTGAGATTTGCGAGCTCTCGGTCAGGCAAGATTTATCTGCACACTGACGTCCGTATGATCATTTTTCGCAAGTCTGATCTTGACACCGCGGCCGACCACAACCCTGGCAAGGGGTTCGAACTCAGATCCTTCACTAGGGGGCCCTCAAACCCAAAGTTTTCTCCGAGAAAGTAGTCATCATTTGTCTCATGGAGGCGCAAGTCTTAGTCAAATGTCCTCACCAATAGGGCCCCGGTGATGTAAAGTCTTTGTTGGCCCAATAGATCCATTAAGGCAGCGTTTACGCTTGCAGATTTTTGTTGTGTACATTTTCTAGCTAAACAGGGCTTTCTCAAGACTTGACTCTGCAAGATCGGCACATCATCGCACGAGCCGGCCAGCGTAAGCCCATCGTAAGCACATCATAAATCGCCCGTCTTTCATTCTCTTTACATACTGTAATTGATGCTGTATAGAAAGAAGATTGAATGTAAAGAAAATCAGCTTATTACAGTTTGTGATCAAGGTAGAATTGCTGCTATATCTATTATCGTTAATGTATAGAAATAGACTGAGCGTGAAAGAATTTTTGCCTGCAAAACCCGTCTATATGCCTGGGAACTTCTCAATGTGTAATTAAAATTATGCGAGAGCATTCGCAATAAACGATCTGTGGAATTGACCGTGGTGATCACCGTTGGTGGCGGAGCTGGACCATTGTTTTTTCACTCCTACAGGGCTCCTTAGCTATGTGCGTGGGTCGAGTAGATGGCCAAGTCTCGTTCATGTAGATGGATCACGAGCGTCGTGGCCATAGGAAGTACAGAGGTGGTCGAGAAGCAGCTGCGTCCTCTGCCCCACTTTGACAACCGAACACGACGCTACAGTAGTCATGAGCAACCGGAAGCTTTCATACTACAGGGTGCCTCAGAATCAGTGATGCTGGAGGATAACCGTGGACCAAGATCCATCAAAGACATTTCACCTGCCCGTGTTGGTCTCTTTGGGTTTTATGTGTAAAGTGTTTGAATTTGAGGAGAGAAATTATAAGATATATTCTTAAGACCCTCCCATACGAAAAGCCAACCCAACAGAACTTTTTTCACAAAGCTTAATTACGCCTTCAGGTGCATGAATCTTCTGCTAATCGCTGCAGTTTATGTTGTAAATCACAGACCAAACAACAGAATTGATCTTCAGTATCTGAAAATTTATGACCATTTTTGTGGTTATGACTGTTGTCCTCTACTTTCTGTCAGCTTTTAGCCTAGGACAGAGACTACCATGGAGTAGTTAGAACTGACATACACCCACACGTAACACATATGGCCCTTACTTTTTAAAATAATTTATACATAACATACATATTATGTATGCATACATCAGATCAGCGGCACAAGCCTGACTCGATGGCAGCAATCATCAGTTCACAACTTCTGTGACATTTTCGATTACTTCAATTTCTGTCCAAAAGCGTTTATATTTGGGTTGGTTTCTCATAAAGGAGCGTCTTAAAATAAGGTTGTCTAAAAGTGCCCCTTCGGTCATTGCACATTTTGTCTATCCCCCCTCTGACCGATCTGTTCTTGCTGTATCATAGTTTGGTGAAGGTTTTGGCGTTCTCACTGAAATAAGCTAATACTAGCATGCTATTTATACGGTTGCTTCTTCTTCACATCCTGAATAGCGTTACGCAAAATCTACACTTGTTACATTTATTAGTCCTCTTCACGTAAAACTTTAGGTAGATAATTCATTTTTCGCATTCTTCATTTTTTTCTTACGATTTCCACGACATAGTCCAATAGTCTTCTGCCAGAGCTGAGCGTCTTAACCATCCCGTCCGAGAGCATAAGAGCGTTTCCAGCGGCGCGGACCTCCTCGTCTGTGTCTTCATGACCGTTGAGAGGGCCGAAGAACGAGTAGCTTCGACTTTCCTGGCTGAAGTCGCCATCGACGGTGGATTTGATGCCCACGGTGTCCGGCGGAAAGACTCTGATCCGAACACACCAGTTGGAACGAAGGGCGCGGCCGCCAAACGCACGGACATACATGTACCACGTTCTGGAAGAAGTAAACAGAATCAGTACAAATTGTATTCTAATGCTAAATCAGCGATTACGGTAATTGGTTTACTGAGAAAGACAATCATTAAATCTAACTTAGGAGCATAGTGTTTGATTCTCTGGATGCATACCACGATGTAGATTAGTTCAAGTTCAAGCTGCTGGGCATGAGGGACATAAATCCTGTTGACAAACGAATGAAAATCCACTTAGAACAAAGGAAGCTTAATCATTCCTTAGTCATTCTTCTCCCATCTTTCGCATTTCGCCGTTCTTTCTATACTCCTTCCTCCACCAGCTCCCCACCATCCCACAAAGTATCTGCTGGTGCTGGACCACCCTCGCCATTAGTACAGACTCCCCTGCTGGACTCATGGACACGAGAAAGTTCCCAGTGAAGAACGTGTCCTGAATTCCTTCCATCTTCAGACAGCCTCATCCACTCTTGAATAGCATGTGGTTCTAGAATGCTGAAACATAACACTGCAACACAAAATTACAAGGATGCACGTTGAACAACACACATCCATATCGAACCACTGACTTACTACAAACAACACTTTCAGCCCATGGCGAGACTCTGGCTTCCTCTTGACACGGCAGTGCCAAGATCAATCAATTCTTCTTCTGCCAGTACAGTGGAACACGCTTAAAACGGTCACACAGATGTGTAGGTCAAGAAGTCTTTTCATATCTCTACCCCTGCTTCGCTGCTATACGGATAGAGCGGGCTCACGGATAAAACGATAAAGTTCTTCGGTACCAACAAATACTTTATAACCGTGTTTCACTGTAAGAAAAAAAGCTGTTTTGCGGACATCTCTCTCTTGCATCTTGCCACCACTGTGTCTGACGGAGACAACATAAACTAAATCATGTTCCTTGTTTGAGGCCATCCACCACCTGAGCTAGTGGTCGTCGTTTAGTGTCTGGTTCGAGAGATAAGAGTGTCACCCGTCGAGTTGCTTGTGACTCGTCTCCACCTTGATCCTCCCTGCAAGCCTGGGACATACTTTTTCCAGAAACGGCACCAGATCTGATCTTGGAGGATATTTCAGGTGGTCCCAGTACTCCAAGCTTCTGCAGAATTGATATATTCTGCGGTACATAGTTTCCTCAAGAAAATGATTGGGACCTCAAGGTCATTGATGTCACTGCCAACATCCAGCGTTAAGCACCTCATCCACCATTGCCACTGGCATTTGCAGCTCTGCATCCGAGATAGCATTATCGAGCGAAAGATTCCTCAGAAGGGCTTCTTGGCACACCCGATCATCCTCGGAACCAGGCCCTTCCAATGAGAAGTGTACAGAACATGAAACTGAAACTTAATGGAATAAGCACTGGTCTTGCCTCACACTTTGGCATACAGATCATTTTGGATTCCCCTCCTCTCCTCTTCAAGTTTGCATGTCCCCCCCCCCCCAAGTTTGTACTGTTGTCCATCATGAGAACCTGAGAACCTCTGGCCTGTTCCTCCTGCTAAGGCATCATCGAAAGGCCATCAAAAAGGCCTCAGCAGTGAAATCAGACATCACTTTCAAGGGCATGCAACAAAATGCACAACACGAACATCAAGAACCACTTCTTCCTCACTCAACTCCTGGGAAACTTTGACTCAAAGTGTCCAACGGCACCAACAGCTGTGATGCAAAAGGGATGTACGGCTTCAGCATTGCCCAGTCGGGCATCACTGGTTTATGAGGAACCTTCTCAATGAAGGCTTGCTTAAAGCATTGCTCCATGATGGTGGCATAGCATTCCCGGAGACGAAGGCAGCACTGGAACTTCCTTTGTAATGAGCTCAGGTACTGCCTGGCTAAGTTCTACCAGACATCATCTTGTTGACCTGTTCTCCAAGTACAAGTGAAGGTAGGCCAGACATCCTCAAACTTTATGGAGTTGCAAAACTTTTCCACAACATGATGATCCTCCACCGCGAGACCTTCATTCTTGCTTGGGGGCTCCTTAACCCTCCAAAGAAAGTCCAGCTATTAGTCTTTCACTCCCCTTTTTTGTGACCTTGAGAGTGGATAGGGTTTATACTTTATAAACATCTGTGAAGTGCTCAACAGTGTCAGATGCAACAAGGGTGCTCCCCTGCAAGTGGAAGCATGGGGCTTCCTCTTGCCTGATGCGCGCCTCCTAGATGAATGCACATGGGCCCTTTATTTGGTGCTGCCCGACCGCAGCCTCATGTACCATCCAGCCCGACAGGGTTCTGTGGGCAAATGGTCCTTCCTCCAACTCATTCCTCAGACAGATATCCTCCGTTATGCTGATGAGAGAAGAGATACCAGGTCCTAGTGGTGAAAACAATACAGGTCCCAGTGAAGCAGATCTCTTCTCATATGCATTTAGCATTGTGGTGTGCACTTGGTCGCAAATATCTAAAAATCCTTGTTCTTTTTGTTTCCTACTGACAAGGCACGGTGACAAAAGTGGATCCAGAACTGTACACCAGAAAAATGGAATCCCAGTAAGTGGACACAACTGTGCTCTGAGTATTTCCAGGAGTCTTAGATCATAAAAGGGAAGGTTCGCTCTTATCTGGTGCAAGGGGCAGTGACAGGAACATTCAATTTTCTATCCTACCTTGTGAAGAAACCATCCTGCTGTTCACTCTCTTCAAGAACTCTTTAGTCAAATGATGCTCAACAAGAAAAGACAGAGCACACAGAAGGCTTACCCAGAGGAACTTAGAAGCTTTTGCAGGTGCAAGGGGCATGATCATGTGTGCAAGACAGTTGACATGTGATTGCCACATCCATCTGTGAGTGGAAGCTGGTACAAGACGATTGATGGACCTCCTGGGTTCACCATTGAGTCTTTTGAGGCGCTTCAACTTTGTGTGCAAGAGCAGCAGAAGACAACTGAGAAAGTCTTTTGCAGTCTTACACTAGACGAGGTGAGTACTTGCAAGTTGAATGAATTTGATGGGAGGTGCTGCCATGGCTACATTGAAATTGGGACACAAGACATGGATGAGACCACCAACCTCAGAAGCCTTGGTACTAATGGTTGTGGCCTTCAATGCAAACTGGAAAATTCCAATTGGGAGCTTTAAGATATGTAGAATGACAGGCAGTGAAAAAGCAAATCTGGCACGCACAGCGCTCAGCAAATTGACATTGGTGTGATGGTGACCAGTGTTCCCTGTGATGGCCCATCCTGCAATGTTATGTTCAACGAGCTGGGTGCAAAACTACATCATGAAAAGAAGTTCCCTGTCTTCCCACACCTGCGAGATCCCAGGCAAAAGGTGGCAAGTCCTGTTTGGTGTATATCACATAACGAAACTTGTGCGGCACACCTTTGCCACTCTTGGAGTGCTGCTCAATCGCAAAAAGGAAAGCATCTCCTAGTCTTACATTGAAAGTCTTTACAAACTGCAAGAAACAGAAGGCCTCAGAGCTGGCACAAAGTTGACAAAACTGCTTATGGAATGGAAACAACTGAAGATGAAGGTGACACTTGCTTGTCAGACATTGTCAAGAAGCACTGCTAAGGCTGAGATGTTTTTGAAAGACCTAAAAGGTGAGAACTTCTCTGGACGCGAGGCAACCATTGAGCATATAACGATGTGTGATGCTCTGTTCAATGCTTTTAATTCTCAGAATCTTTGGGCAAGCTTCAAAAAAGTCCCCCTGTGTAGGAAGAACTACAGCCAGTGGCATCCCCTCCTCGAATCTAGATGGGGTCCTCATCTGCTCCTGCTGTGCTGCCAGAAGTGGCTCCACTACCGGAGCTGGTTGCTCACCCCAGGATTGCTGCAGACACTGGTGCTATTTCCTTGGCCTCCATGGCCACCATCTCAAGGCTATCTGTTACTTTCTCCCCCCACTGCCAGAACTGCTGCTCACGATGCAGTAGCATATGATGCTTTCGTTGTCACTTCTGACATGTGTTGGCTACAGTGCACTGTAGTGACAGGTGAGATGGGGAGAGGCAGTCGTAACAAATCTTCATATTGGCAGCCAATGCCTTTCGATCACGCACATTGGTCACGCATGCCCAAAAGGGGCAGTACTCAGTATCATGGGCCTCCTTGCACAGTCCACAAGTGAGCTGATGTGGGCGTGGTGTGGCAGACCACGGTGTCTTTCTAGACTAGGTGCCATCAACATCATCTTCCACTGCAAGCAAGATGCATCCACTTGTTACCACCAGCAGACACTGCTTTCATGACATTCAATGTTGTGGCCGCAGCACTCTTCTTCTCAGCATTCTTAACTCCGAAGTGTTCTGCTTCAGCACGGTAGCTGATCCACCTTTCCAGGTCAACTAGAATCCGAACCTCCTTTTTCTGTGCAGAATGGAGTCAAAAGCAGGATTTCCTGGAAAGTTCAAAGTCCAAGTTGTCTTCCAAAACCCATTCCATGAAGTCAAATCCCCAGCCTCTCCTGGTGGCATCTGGCTCACAATGCCCAAGCAATTCACATGGGTCAGTGTGCAGCTGGTTAACCTTCACTTCACTTAAGGGACAAATTCTTAGGGTGTACTTGCCAGATAAACTTGGCTCTTTATGTGGAGCAGTTGGCTTGGTCTCCCCCAAATGCTGGAAGTTTGCTGGAAGTTTTAGCAACTGCAAGCTTGTAGTCCGAGTCTTGAGGATCTCCCTCCGCAGGCCCTGAACTCGTCTGTGCGTGACCCAACTTCCTGTGTATGCGCAGCACAGCACCCCACCATGCCCATACCAAATGCTGAGATCACCTGGATGCTGCCGATGCTGCGGAGGCCAGAGAGCCCGGCTTCTGATTCGTCTCAAATTTGGTGGGCCCATGTTGTTGGGCTGCTCACATCGTCTAGCTTCAGGTGTGGCTGGTTGGCAAGCAATGTTCTGCTCGTGTCTTATTTCATTAGTATTTTGGGACCATACTGTCAGACCACTGATTCGCTCCTCCAGGCATTGCTCCATGACTTCAACATTTCAATCCAGCTAATTCTCCATGGCTTGAGCACTCTGAGTAAAGCTTTCGGTCAGAATTTACATCAATTGTTCCAGCATGTGCTGCAGGGCTGTGGATGAAACGACTTCGGTGGCTGGCCATGCGGTCAGCTGTGTATCCCCGCCAATGTCCCTTCCAAGGGGTCCTCATTCAGTGAAGGGGATCTGCGCGATGGCTTGTGTGATAGCTAGGGGTCACTCATTGTGAGACTTGGAAAATTGAGGTTGTCAGTGAAGGCAGCAAGAGGCAGGGCCAGTCAGTCACGATCTGCTCTCCTCTCAAACCAGGCCTTGAGAGCCAAGTCAAACTTTTGCCTCTCGTCCTTTTCTTTGACTTCCTTAAGCGCATAGAGAATTAAGTACTCTTGGATCATGATGATCTCACATTGCTCATTCCAGAAGGTGGCGGACAAATGCCCTGTCTCTCGTCTGCCCTGGCTTGGGTGTTGCATGTTGATTAGAGTCTCTGGTATGTTAATGATGTATTCCTTCCCCATGCCGTCCCTCAGAGTATCTGCTGGTGCTTGTTCACCCTTGGGTGCCGTACGTATACACAGGTGTATCAATTGCACATCTCAAGAATTTTACTTTGTTACTGGATAAATTTTTCATTATTTGATGCGTTGTTTACGAAGTAACTATGCAATTTCAGGATTTTCAAATAAGTTAGGCGATATCAGATCAGGTAGTTACATTACCTAAAAACACAGTAACTAAATGGGGATCTTAAATTAACACGTACTACTTCATATTGCTTGGGAGACTTTCATCAGCCATAATTTGTCTGCAGTGCCGACTATGTACAGGGCGCGCAACATTTAGGTTCTTCTAGAAAGTGACTCATAAATCCACCTTAAGAGAATGTTATGAAACAATATTTACATAAGTGGAAAGAGCACTGCAAAATGCAACTATGTTCAGTCAATGTCTGTGGCTCAGAATTGGCTGAAAAAATACTTGATCACCAGAGGAAGCAAAAAATAGCCTACGATCCAGAGCTCGATACTCGAGGTTGCAAGATAGAGAAGCAGCAAAAAGAGTTGCAGTAGCAAAATAACGCAGTTGCACTGACATTAGGATCACTGTTAGGCAACACTTTTTCAAAGTAAATCACTAAAGAAAGTTTAGAAAAGTAAAGTTTCGTATGTCTACTTTTGAATGATTATGTTCCAAGAACTTAAAAGTACATCAACTGACTGCAAAAAGAACACGAAAGTACCTCCCAAATCAGCGTTGAGTTTTTAAATGTTCAGAACTACATCCAAGACTTTGATTTTTTTTCAGTAAAATTGGCTATGCCGAAAGCCCAAAGTTTCTCCTTGCTTCCTATGTTGTTCTTGCTGCCTTTTGCACATGCTTGAGTTGGTCAAATCAACGTGCGTCGATAGGAACCTGTATTTTGCGCATGCTGCACATATACACTAAACATCATACGAGAACGCCCTTGAAGTCAACAGTCTAGACATTCAGAACTCACTTTGTGTGGTCCCTATAAGTCGTGAGATACGGCAGTAGGGCCGAGTAGCCTTCCTGGTGTTTGGTCCTCCCTACCAGCAAGCTGGGCCTCCACTCTGACAAGCCGTTGGTGTTGAAGATACTGTTGTCGGGACCGTCGCCGAGAGTGTTGTAGTGATACGATTTTCCGGGCTGCAGGCAGTTAAAGACGACACATCTGGACCTCTTTAAGTGCTCCTCTAACTGTTTGAAGCACCCTGACCACTGGCAATTTCCCTCAGTCCTCACCAACAACCTCTTCATGCATGTCACCTACAATAAGATATAGCATAACAGTCGAGACAACTTCTTAGGCTTCACATCCGTACCTGGTTGAATGAGCATGACTCCTCGTGGACTTCAATAGCTGGCTTCAAGGCGCGAAACTGACAGCCATGGGCCCGCGAGCGACAGCTGAGGAGTAAGGCATCCATAGTTACACAGGAAAGAATACCTACTGTTAAACTTGGACGATCGACTCACTCGAGCTTCCTGTATTTCAGGGTCTCTTCTAAGATTCCCTCAGCGAAGAGATTCCTGCACTTGACGGCCAAAGTCCGGCAGACCGGGCAGCGGCCCACCTTACGCACGCAGACGACGCAAATGATGTGACCGTTCTCACAGTTGTAGATAGGCGGGGATCGAGGAGATTCCAAGCAAACTGGACACTCGAGCCAGCGGTAGACGTCGACCCTCTTGGACGCGGTAGTTACGGCAGGTACCAGCGACGCAGGGCGCGATCGCTTCGTAGGCGGCTGCGACGGTCCCGTAGCCGCAGCAGAGGTTCCTACCTCGGCCGACGAGACGCTCAACGAGGCAGCTTTGGCTTTGAGAGGTCTCGAAGAGGCTCTCACCGAGACCCTCGAAGGAGGAGGCTGTTGGACTCTACCCTCCTCAGCGACGTCTTCCTCCTCTTCTTCCTCAGACTCTTCGCTCTCTTCTTCATCGTTCTCCTCGTCCTCCTCCTCCTCTTCTTCAGAGGAAGTGGCGAGTTCTTCGGCCTCTTCTGGGACTTCTTGGATCGCGGTGGCGTCGGCGTCTTCTCCAGCGGGGCGCCGTCTGGCGTAGCTTCTTTGTTGGAGCGCCGCCACCAGAGGCTGCGGTGGCGGTGTGACTGCGTCCACTGAAGGGACCGCCGTAGTCAGGTCCATTCCAACGAAGTCTCAACCTGACGACAATCTCTGCCTGCTAGACTGGACTCACGTCAGCTGCATTGTATATTATTGTACTTTAGAGATGTTTTGCGGGCCGGCTCAGGCAGGAAAAGGCGTCAGGCCGGGCGGGCTGGACCTCAGCCTCAGATGTGGCAGACAGGAGAGCGTTTATGCTACGTATTAGAGCAATGAGTTTCAATTCATTTCTACCACCACAATGGTCACGTGCAACGTCATGAGGCTTGAAGAAGCCTCTGGCAACGACACAGGCGAAGAAAAAAGTTATCATTGAATGGATCCTTATTGTTATACTGACATTCATAGAATTGAGTCACTTCTGTACTGAGTTGATTCCTGACAAAATCATTCATATTGATCTATCAGCAGTAGCTTTTTTCTTTTTATCTTTGCTGATTGCGCGTGACTGCTACATTGATGGGGTTCACTCAATTGTAATCTTAACTTTATCGTCTCAATTGGTATCTTTTCTTCATTCTCCGGCCGCCAACACTGGCAGATTAGGTCAGAGATCGCACACACTTTGCTACTGGCCTTCTACTAAAATTATGAAGCCGCTCTTTACGCTAAGATCAAGCCGCTCAAATCTTATTTCCCTAAGGGAAAATATGCAAAGAGTTAAAGTCATGAGTTTGATCCACATCGTATGTTACACTACCGGTTTCAAAGAATGTCTCCTCTACCCCCTCACTGAGCTCGTGGGCAAAAAAAATCAGCTTTACCATGTCTACTTAGGAGTCGACTCGGACTGGCAACATGGAGAAGGTACGAACAACTTGGAAACGACTCCAAATTCGAGATTTTCCGGAATCGTGGCAACCCTAATTCAATTGTGACATCGTTGTAATCGAATGTACTCAGGTTGAATCCAATTTTTGCTCATACGCGGCACACAACATTTGGTACTATCCGGGTATGCATCTATGATCCAGACTGCAACCCAACGTGTTTTAGCCTCAAGGGTTCGGCCGGGCTGGCCAGGGCTTCTCAGTTTTTCTAGTCCGCAGCATCACTTCACCAGCGTTCTGCACGTACAGATTACAGAGACTCAGTAGAACAGATGAGCTACTGTGCTTTATAAGCAAGCGCTCTAAGATGAGCCAGAGACAGCTGAGGAGTGGCGCGAGATATGAACTCGGTACATTCAGGGGACTGCCTTGGTTTCGGTCGTCTCACCAGTTAGTTCGTTTAGATACTTTTGCCTCAGTCACTTGGTTTGTGGACATTTGGTCTTAAAGGGATTTAGCTTTCCACTCCAAAAGCTGGACGTGAAACATCCAGGAATCGCATGTCTGTATAGTTGTTTGGTTTCTAGACTGGGTTTTTCCCGTCTACCTAGAATCAGGGGCGGAAAAATACTCCTCTTGGGCAATGTCGGATAAGTGAGCTTAGCCCTATTCGATTTGATGCCAACTTTGGACCACTTTACACGAGTTTGGTCTCCTCTGCCGCACCTAAGGCAACCACGTCTGATCACTAACCTTACATGCCGCGGCACCAGCAGCCACCTCGTCTGCCGTGACCCCGGCAGTAACCTCACTCTCCGCGCCAGCAGCGATCTCACCAGTACTGTATCCTCTTCCGAGGATCACAATGCTGCTGAGGGCAAAATGCATGAAGCAGGTGCACTCCATGCTAATGGAGAGGAAGTCAAGCTGTACTACAGCCTGCCATTGCTATCGTAGCTAGTGATCACGACCCAGCTGAAATTGACCCAGCCACAATCAGACGCTAAGGAATCGTGGCAAAATATCGCGACTTTGAGTTCACCCGACATCCTCAAATAGGACGTGGTTGAACGGAGCGATGCATTCGCAGACATGGATAACCACCTCATCACAGTCTGACAGAGGCAAATCATGTAAGAGTACAGATGCATCAAATGGCATGAAAATCCGTGATAATGTTCAAGTGATGGCTACAGAGCTCCTACTAAGAGCATTGGAGATGCATTTTGCCCGTAGAAGAGCTGGTCCGGCCACCACCACCAATTGCTGGAGACATGAGCTTTTCGTTTCCAGAAGACCTTAAGCTCGGTCTTGTAACGAATAAGCAGGAGAACGTCAAGTCTTTGTCACCTGCTACGGTGATGGCACTTTTGACACTGCTGCAAACAACTTTTTCCAGATTTACACTTTGCATGAGAAAGTTTGGGTTAGCTTCCCACCACTTGTTTTTGTACTCGTCTTGCGGACCACAGCAGCGACTTTGCAGTACTTCGGCATGATTATCCGCGACCTTGTGTCAATCGACATCAGTCCAGAGAACTTCTGACTTATTCTGAATGTGGTGCCGAGCAAAGCTTTTGTCGAGTGACTTCCTATGACAAGAAGAAGTGTGTGCTTTTCACACTTAACCCAGTCGATCGTGCGAAAAGTACTCACTGAAGGGCTGAAATGATGATGAGACTGATGAAAACTTCTCCAAGAATACTATTAGTAGGATGCCACCACTCTTGTTCACGGCATCTACACATGAGGAAGCTCATCTGTAGATGCCGGTCAGCGCAGATAAGCATAATGACACATAATGTTCTGAGAGAGGCTGATTGATGGTGGATCAACTATCCAATTGCGTCATGGAACCATTATGATCATGGCCAAACCACTGAAGTCGGGGATTTCCTCAATGTCTTTGCCCAAATGTTTGACGTATCTCATCCTTACATGTGGACCTTCCTTGGCCATGCGTGAAGGGAAATTGCATCAGTAGAGCTTCTGGCAGAACAAGCAGGATGGGGCAGGATGCAAGGCAGTCAAAAGTGTGACAGCTATTCATAAGCCCTGGGAAGGACTTCGTACAAGGATGGTGACGTATCCATTTTTACTGAATTCGCTGATACTGCAACAGTCAATAAATTACATCATATTACCGTATTTCCCCGCACCCCCTGAAGCACTGCTCTTTCTGTTAGGCAGAACGAGTCCATATGACAAAAGTAAGGAAATAGTGCGCCAGGTGCAGAAATGCATGGCGGTAAAACACAGTTCCACTGCGTTCGTGGTCAACGCGACCCTTCTGTTGGGCAGGGTAACTCTCGTGGTCATGACCTCGCTCAGCCTCGCGACCTCGGGAGATCATGAACCCTCTGGCTGCCATACCCCGCAGCGGGACGCAGGACCCTCTGGGACGGGGTACGGACACTCGGTATATTGTTCGCAGCAGACTGTATACAGTCCTCGGGGTAAGCACTTTCCGTGAGGAGAAGCTGGTTGTACCTGCTAAAGTCCGACGTCTTGGAGTTGAATTAATGTGAAGATTGAATTAAAAAGTTTTACCTCGTGACTGCCCAGTTGCATGCTGGAGCGCTCGAAACGCACGGGATCATGGAAGGATCCACAGCGAATAGCAAGACTTTTCCGGGCCACAAAAGCTCCTCCTCCGATACCCACGGGCGCACTCGAGCGCCGCCATCCCCGGTGGTTCGGATAAGTCCATCCTTACCCTTCCGTCTTCTTTGAAGCTCACAGGCTCAAGAATATTTCGGGCATACTTGATACGCTGGAGGCTGGATAACGTCGAGGGTCAATTTTATCACCACTTCAGTGTTCCATTTTCACGCAACCTAGCAATTCCAGTGACCTCGTGTCCGAACCGTGGGGCTCCCCAGCACCCGTGGGGAGCGGGGAGGGTCCGGGTGTATCGCCCGTAAAAGTCTTGCCTAATTTAAACTCTCCGACTCGGACCTCTGTTGAATTAGAGCGCTCCGGCATGAACATTGGCGATCACAAAGCAAAACTTATTTACTCAGCCTTCCGTAGCAGTATCTGAATGCCTGATTTCACATTAGAAGTTGCCATTGGAGCCCACTTTTTCCTCCTGTAAATCATCTACGCCAAGGACTGTCTAGTGAGCCCGTGGCCCGTGATTTACTGTACCCGTCGATGCTCGGGTTGTTATAATGATTCAGAGGATTCTGTCCGTGAACACCAGTTGACCCAGCGCCATTGATGCTGTGTGTATATGATACGTTCACGTGTGCCTCGTTTGTACTGCATGCACGCAGATGTGCATAAAGTGTTCATGGGTTCAACGGGCTTTAAGCTAGTACGATTTTACTGTCAAACATGAGCCCACGTGCTTCGTGTACCAATTTAGCCTTGGGGGGGCCTTGGCATAACCTGACTCAGGTAAAAAGTTGGGCTCATACCCAATTTGGTCCTCCTTGGTCCAGCGGTGCAGCCGCCTATCCGGAACAAACACAGAAACATCCTCCTTTATAGGTAGAGATAGGAAAGAGCACAACTGCTGACATGTTAGAGAAATATTAGAGCCGCTGTTTGAAAAAGAGCCACGTCAAAAGCTTTCGAATTCAATAGGAGCTGCGGTTCTCCATACAGAGCTTACGGTATAGTAAATCGATGGTCAAGAAAACCAAACCAAAAGTTATTGATGAAAAGTGATAGCATTTCCCGAAATTTCTTGCTCTCAATGCTCCCTCTTCAAATATTCATCCCCCCCAATCCCCCCCCCCCTCCAAGGAAGAACCTTAGTGATTCAATGTAAGCCTCGTCCTCCTCATTTCTTGAGGTAGACAAATAAAGAAGAAAGTAATAATTCGATACAGGTTTAGCTACCCAAGCATCGATCTCGCAGTCTCCAGGTGTTGCCTAGCAGCAACACCGAATAGAAAGGGACCGAAGAATAAGTGGAAGAAAAGCGAGGGAGGAATGAGGGAAAGCACCCGGGAAATGCCCGATAAAGACAAGAGGGATTTCTGGCTTTTTTTAAGCCCCGGATAATTAAACTCGTTCCAGCAATGAGGCCCGAGAATGCAGCTGTGCTGTGCGTGTGTTTGCCACGGCGGATACACCACATAATAAATTATAAACACTTAAGAAAATGGAAAATATGTGCAGAACAATAGGGAAGCTTCTTTTTTGCTTGTTTTCTGCATTTTTTGCCCCATTTCTTTCCTAACTGTCCCATTGATGGAATGAAGAAGGGGGGATGGAAAGGACTGTGGAGGCCTCCATGGAAGGGAAAGGAAAGCAGATGATTTGGTAGGGGGAAAATCCGCGTAGTTGTGCAATTTATGGCCTCCGTGCCAAAGGCCCTGATTGTGACAAGGACATCCTGCCCATACCTCTTGCATACGTGTGCGTGCGAGCTTCACTGACAGTGCATTTACTTCATGTTGGGGGGCAACGAAGAAAGGCGCTCACCGCGCTAGTGTTAAGCACAAGCTTATCTAACAGTTTTCCCCAGGGAACTTCTTGGCATTGCGGCAGAACAACCTCCCCCCCCCCCCCTTCCTTGTTACCCCAGTTCCTATCTCGTGGAGAGCCAGGGGAGGTAGAGGAGGGGGTGAAAAGGCTTTTTCCTACCTTGTCTCGTACCTACGACAGTGCTGTGAGGGCACAATACCTGTGTGTGCCAACCGTTCATCATAAATGCCCAGCTAGGCAAAGAGGAAGAGGAAGCAGCTCCTTGCGAACGTGTGCGTGTGTGTGCATATGTGCGTGTGGTGAAAGCCTCTCCGAACACATGCAGCTGAAATCGGCAGCGACATTTCCCTCCGCCCATGTTTTCCTGCCAAGAATGCATCCGCCACCTCCATCTATCGATTAATTAAAATGTCGAAGTCTCTGCGCCTGCAACTGGAGTTGGACGTCCACGCCGTGAGCTGCCCGGGGGTCTGGTTCTCTCGCAAGGACCCCGTCTTTCTGTCTGTGTGCTTCTTGGGATTCCACGTCAGGACGAAGCCGTTCCCGCCCACGTTCCCCTTCCTTTTCGGGGACAAGTTCGTATTCGAGAAGACGTTTCCAGGTACATGGTGCAGTGCATGTGTGCGCTGCACTACAGGGTGCGCCATATTTAGCCTCCTGTCGACCCACGCTACTTTCATAGCTTCTGGCAATGAAGAAACGTGTTCGAAGGTCGCAAGAACAACCTCAGCAGAAAGTAGCGGCTGTTGTAATGCAAAGCTTGCGAAATAGTTACTTTTGTGTTATTTTAAAGCGCTTCCCAAAGGACTGTGTGAGGCTGATCTGAGACCTGACAGGCTGCTCGTTTTGCAGCAAGTGAAAACTCTCTAAAGAATGACAAACAAACAAGGTGAGGAAGGAGATTCATGACTTTACTCACTCAAAAAGTGTCTTTGAAAAGACAATTGAAGTACCTGAGCAACTGCTTCATTTTGAGAGCCGTAACATCTCATTTCATGATATGTGCTTATCGCTGTGAAAAATCAGAGTGCAACTGATTCACCATCCTGTCTTGGAACCTCCTCCACTTCATTGAACAAGCAACCTTTTCATTGTTCACTTGCGTGTTTTTTTCTTACTGAACCAATAGATAACTACTTTTTACTAAACTATAAGTCCTAGACCTTGGTGGCAACAAAATTCCATCTCCATGGATTCCAATATCGCTGCATACGATGCAAGAATGATGGCGCTACCAGTCAGTTTTTCAGAGGAAGCTGAATATGGCGCACCCGGCGCATATATACAGTGTAGGTCCTACGTCAACCAAGAGTCAACTGTATTCTTCTTTAGGCTGCTCCACGCTTGCTCAACTCGAGTCAACTCTTGAGCACCAGGCTCTGTACGTGGAGCTCCTGCAGGAAAATGTGGCTGATCACCATCCGCCCTTGGTGTTGGCCACCTTCGAGACTTCGGGTCTCCAGTTCCTCTTCCCATATCCCCAGCTCAGGCCCACGTACAACTCTGGCGTTGACGTAGACCTGCTCATGGAGCCCACACGAGACTTTCCAGGTGTCATCTCGCCCAAGGTCGTATGAGGTTGAAAAACTTTACTCGATGATTTTTTTGTGCAAACCAAGAATGACTTTATCAGATCGAAGCATCCACTCAGTGCCACATCAACGAGACCCGCCACGCCCACCTAGACCAATTGCACGACTCCGCCGTCACCATCAACCAGGTTTGTGACATCCCAACAGATCCTTGAGACTGTGAACTGTCCGGTAAGCATGGCCGATTTCACTCTATCGAGGTGCTCCACCAGGCCAGAGAGGCCTAAACAAGGCCCAGGGAGTGAGACCGAGGCAGCAATCAACTTGTCAACTACTTGGAATGAGAGCAAAACTCACAGAGTCACTATATGACCTGAATTATATCCTCATGAGCTTCTTTACCATAACTAACGACATTTCTGTCATGT
>JAAUXU010083450.1_pt1 | contig 35380 bp, 41 predicted proteins | sample 7278151 | NCBI WGS metagenome assembly JAAUXU01 (sample SAMN14350113, study PRJNA611818) | marine sediment metagenome | isolation source: surface marine sediment (1.8m) | place: French Polynesia: Moorea | collected 2018-08 | reverse complement strand
TACATAAAGTATGCCAAAATTTAATTTTTGAAAAAAGTGCATTAGTACTTTTTTGTTCATAAATGTCACATTTCATAATAAAATTCACATATTGTGACAATAGAACTGACCGATGCCGTTCAGGTGGGTCCCCTGCCCCAACACCTTGTCAGCTTTGGAGCAACTTTTTGAGTGGTTTAAGGAACTCTAATGAATGAAATTAAAATTTTAATATGAAATGTGGCCCTTCTGAGCAAAAAAGTATATAGACACTTTTTACTAACTTGATGTTTTAAGGTACCTCATTTTTGGCCATGAAATTACTACATAAAGTCTGCCAAAATTTAATTTCTGAAAAAAGTGCATTAGTACTTTTTTGCTCAGAAGGATCACATTTCATAATAAAATTCTCATATGTTCCCACCCTAATGGGTGGCAACTGTAGCTGGTCGAAATCCCCTGCGAACCGTTTTGTTATGTTATGAAACTTTATAAATATTAGCAATAATTCATGATTGACCCCTACCATTTTAGAGAGTTCAAAATGAGTCCACTTTTGTGCAAAAACACCTCTGTACAGTTGACAGGGGAGGCTGTAAACACCCCTTGAAAAGAAGCCATGGGGGAGGGGTGCACATGTCTGAGTTACACAAGGCCACTAGAATTGCAGCTCCTGATTTACAACAAGGAGCAACTGAAAGAGAAGCAGGGTTGGAAAATCTGCAACAAATCTTGCACACTTTCCACGAGCGTGATGCGTATAGAATTCTCACGTTGCATCTCTCCACCTGTGCCAGGCGTTGGGATTCTTGATCGCATCGACCAGACTGATGAGAGTTGACTCACGGTTTGTCATCCCTACCGGCAATGCCGTCGCCCTCGGCGTCATTGACATCGCCCTCGCCCTCATCGACAATGCCGTCGCCGATGTCGACGCCCCTGTCGTCGTCATCATGGGGGACAATTTTCTTTCGGGTTGCTTGTTCCGGGTGTGGAAGAAGGACACCATGGCCCGGACCAGCAAGTCTTCCACTTTCCCCCACTCCTTTTTTGAGTCCTCGTCGTCCTTGTTGCTCCTCGTAGGCGGTGCTGAGGCTGCCAGAGACATCTTTCTCAGCATTTCTATGTTAGGCCTTGATCAACGGTGTCATTTTTGTGGTGCAGCAGAACGATGTTTCTGAACCACAAACTCTGAGTTCTGGATCGTCTGAGTCTCTTCTAAATCGTCTGAATGTTTTCTGATTCGTCGTGTTCTTTCCGAGGGCAGAAATACAGTCCTTGCCATAAGTAATTTCCACGAGGATGACTTGACTTCATCCCCTGTACTAGAATGAGTTGAGGTGGAATTTTGAACATGTACATGTGACAGTCCTGTAACTGGACCTGTGACCGAAAACGTCTGTGACTGAAAGAAGCTGTGACATAGTAGCTCTGGTGTCTGATGCGGGTATGACTGAGGAAGACCGCGGTCAACCACAACGGAGGTCCTCTCGCCAAGAACATGGTACTTGGCGTGCTGGCGCCGGAGCGCTTGGGCAGTGAATCCCCCTGAAAATGGTGGGCGTGGGAGAAGGATTGGCCCATGAAAATTTCAGGGACTTTCATCAACTTTTACCCCCTCAAGAAGTCAATCTTCAGTCCTCTTTAGCGTGCCCACCTTTCCAGTTGACTTCCTTTTGAGCACTGCGGCACCAAAATGGGCACGCTAACACTGAACCTCCGACACACTAACCTTTGTACTCAACATTGTGCCCAAGAATCACATCTATGTGTTCAAAATTTCACCACAGCGGATGAAGTCACGTCATGCCCGGGGAAATTACTTACGGCAAGGACGGTATCGTCTGACGGGTGAACGGATGGCGGGCGTGATCTTAAAGACGAACGAAACTTCAGAGGTCCAATGACGTTCGTCAGCAGTGAAATATTCTCGTATCAGTACATGATGTAGACGCTGACGACGCTGAACCCTGATTCCTGAATATCTCGATAAGCCGTGCACTCAGTGCACTTCTTATCAATGGCTGCCTCATCGCTGAGGAGACGACGCCATCATACGTCACAAATACACTCCCACTTGGAAGTACTTACATCACTTCATACACTGTTCTGAAACATCACGTTCAGGTGAAATGTTGATATTGAACGCATTGTCCTAAGAATCAATGTTGAGTACAGAGGTCCAATGTCAAGGCTGCCCATTTTGGTGCTACAGTGCTCAAAACAAGACTACCTGGAGAGGGGGGCGTGCCAAAGAGGCTTGAAATTTGGCCTTTTCAACGGGTAAACGCTTATGAAATCGCCTGAAACTTTCATGGTGGAGTCCTGCCAACCAGACACACCTTTTCCAGGGGGAAACACTCCCCACGCCCTCCGGCGCCATGCGCAAGCACTCAAAAACCCCGAGTCCGGGTTGAGAGGTTGCTACGATCTGTGAAGGTGCAGAAAGAGAGCGACAGGGTGACACTTTGACATGCTTTTCATATGTTTTTGGACGCTGTTTCAGGGTCGCAGGGACGAAATTTACCCATTTCGCTTAAAAAAGTGGGCAACATTTGCACTCTTCGGAGTGTGACACTGGCAAGTCCTCCTAGACAGGCTCTTCGGCTATCTTGCAATCCAGTGTTGACCAACAGAGATTGCAGTCGACCTCTGAACTGATGTACTTCTATCCCGCCCCCTTCATGAACAGGCAGATTTTCAAGCTGGCCAAAACTCGAACATTTTTGAGCCTCACAAATCCTTGGAAGTGGATCCGATCTCGAACTTGTCTGAGGATCAGAACCGTCACAAGCACTAAAGCAGCAGTAAAGTAAACTTGGTACATAAAGGAGCCAAAGCTCATCCAGTAAAAAAAGGCCGCACACAGACTCGACTGGGAAGGATATCTCATTGCAATGACGGAGAAACAATGAAATTCCACCTCAAAACGTCCCAGGACAGCGCACTTTTTATGATTCTTGAACACTTGAGCGGGGAGGACTGATATTTGACGCCACCACTTTAGCCTGGAGGAACGAGGATTAAATCTTCCTCGACCCGGAATCCCTCCACTCCCCGAGTCTCTACCCGGCATCAGCATCCGGTAACGTCGGATGTGGCTTCCGTCTGCATTGCTTTTGATAAAGTGTCCGTCGAGCGGATGTCCTGTTCCACAGTTATCAAAGTCCACTCGAAGATGAGCATTGTTGTGCCATTTTCTCCCACTTCTACGTCGGGCAGGCCAACTGCCTTCAGAACATGTCCGCCCCCCGGTAAATGGCCGCTGAGGTGTCCCATTCCATCCTGTCTTATGTTATATCTATCATATAGGTTGGGAAGCGCTGATCATGGCGAGAACAGTGGAATTATGTTCTCTGTTGAGAGTCAAGCAGCGCTGAAGGCCTTGGACTGTAAAGAATAGCACACCAAAGTATGCAATGAGGCTACTCAGATGGTGCAAAGACTACATGAGGAGGAGGCAGATAACCTCGCCAAAGCCCCTGAGAAAGAGGGTCTGAGCATCCACGACTGCCTGTATGCAATTCATCATCAACTGAGTATTCCTAAATGGTCACCGGTAGACAAACCTAACATTGGATCATAACATCTAAGTTAAACCTAACATTGGATCACAACATGGGAGTCTAACATTGGATCATAACATTGAAGTTATTAAGCTAGACCAACATGGTGTGGGAAGAACTAGTAGGTAAAGCCCGACGACAACAATTTCGCAAATGGATTACACTGGGATGAAGTACAGAAGTTTTCCAGCAAACACTAGAGTTTGAGTGAAATACAATGTTTGCAGAAATTGCAAACTGAGTTCAGTATTTTTGCGGAAGCTTCTCCCAAACAAATATTAGCTGTATTGAAAGGATGAACCACTTGCGTAGCCAAACCCAGTCAAAAGCTGTGATCGACAGAAGAATCGAGCATACTTAATGTCAATCTGGAGTTAAAAGTGCGCATAAATGGTTTTTAGACATGTGACATCGCAATGAGCCAGGATGCCCAAACACCTTAAGAGTATCACCTCCAGTTAACCAACATGATGTAACCTATATATATAAGTTGTCACAAGATGGCTTTGAAGAGGGCACATCATTGACACACATTGCGAATATCATATGGATATGAAGTATGACCTATTGCAGTGCCCAAATGTGCACGCCTGAAGACGAAGCTTTCAAATGTGTGATCATCTAAGAGCATCAGAGATAAGCGTACTGTGTGAACCATTTGGCGAACATAGTGTATTATTGTATGAACATCTACGTCCTGCTCTCCAACTCCACAGAAAGATTCGGAACAGACAACAATGTCTCATCTATTTACATTCATTCACAGTTAAAGAAACTAAAACTTTGATAAGAAACAGCTAAGCATAAGTGAAAAGGGCTTTTAAAACTCGCCCATGTTTCCCTCGTTGACCATTCGGTTCAATCAAGCTGTGCTTCCTCGCGCAAACTGGCGACAAGGAGGAGGTGGCTCGCAAGAGGCAGCCGACGAGTGTCTTCCCAGCTCACGGCGTGATGCAGGCGAGGCTGGAGTAGAACAGCCCCGGCCTGACCAGCGACTTTCGGGTGTCCGGGCAGACAGAGAGCGGGTGGCCGAACTTCTCGTTCACGTAGCACCACACGCGCTTGTCCGTCTTCGTCGCGCCGAAGTTGCAGTTGCCGCTGCCTTCGGGCGTGTACACGGGCGGATCAGCGCACGTGCACTTAGTGTACTTGGAGAGGTCGCACTTGCCGCCGCACTGCGAAGGGTCAGGGTAGTTCTCCAGAAGGAAGCGGACGTACTCCAAGAAGGCCAAGCCTGTCAGAGGATCGATCGGCGGCGGCTGGTCGGCCGCCGCCGAGGCCGATGCTGACTGTTGTTGTTGAGACTGTTGCTGAGACTACAGAAAGAAGGAATACTTTGAAACAAATTCTGCAGTACTTTGGTTTTGCCACAACTTGCATGAACTCCACAGTCAGCGAACATGATCGTCTGGGCTCATGAAACTGTCCTCCCCCTGTACAAACGGAGCTGAGCTGATTCGAGGTCATGCTCAGTCCTCGGACTCCATCCACGTTTGCTACATCTATTGCTCAATGCCCTATTCACCATTCACAATCAAGAGAACAGTGGCAAGAAAAAGGACTTTGCGGCCGTCGACGACCACGAGGACGACGACGACTGCATTCCCAAGTGGTTTTGTCACTCCATTCAACTAGTACAAAGCAATTACCCAGGTCTGGGACTGACTGGAGGAGAAACTGGAAGCCGGCTGAAAGGAGGCGGTCGTGGCGGTGGTGTGGAAGCCCTGCAGTTGCTGGTAGGGCGGGGGGACGGCGGAGGCAGCTTGTTCTTCGGCCGGTAAGTTAGCCGAAATCGGGGCGTGTCCACCGCTGGCTGCGCGTGGGATTGGGGGCAACTCTCCGTCCTCCAGCGTGGCGTCAGCGACGGCGGTGACGGTGACGACGAGGGCGAACAAGAGGTGGTTCGAATGCATAGTGGCCTCTTCACACTTCGAGCGAGACTTCCTTCCTCTTTGATGATATCACAGCAATGCTCACGCGCAGTCCAATGAACAGGACAGCAAGGTCGAAAGTACCCGTTCAAACCCCGACCCGACCCAAACAGACCCCACTAGTTGATCTTTGTGAAAGGTCCCCTCAGACTAGGGATCGGTACAGAAATGAGACGCCAAAAAGTAACAAACAGTTATAATGTTTGGTGGTTCAAGCTTTTAGCTATCATTGGCGACACTTAAAGTCATTTAAAGGCCCCTCACAACCCTGCAATGTGGACCGAAAACACCAATGTCACAGTGGACAACTTGATGTGGACCGCCAGTCATGTAGATCATCTGCATCAAGGTTTGGTGAAAAATTCAGTGATCCTCACGTGCTTCTTGTTTTTGAAAATCTGCTGAAATAGATTCGACTAAATGGCACGTGTAGGGTTGGCTACATGATCAAAATGAAGCCAGCTCTGGGATAGCATGTTTAACTGCTTCAGGATCAACATGAGGAGCTCGGGGCCTCTCCATACGAACTTTTTTTTTTAAGGGAAAACACCCTTTAATGTATGATCTCGCAGCAAAGTTCTTCTCGACTGCTCGATCCCTATGGTCTCTGTATCGCTTACACGCACTACCAACAACATTGATGTTATGTATCAGACTAGCAGAGGTACCCGGCATTGCTTGGGTTATTATAAGACTCGCGGCAATATCACCCAGTGTTCGGGCTCAACCCTTGCTGAACACGCGCTTCGCCCTCAACACGAAGCTGGTCTTGCCTCGACTCGAAGCTGGCAGACTTGACCCGCTTTGCTGGGTCACGTGCACTTCACTTGCAGTGAGGTGAGGAAGTTCATCCTCAGAAATGTCGAGGAACAGTCAGTTGTGCTTGTGATGAAAACTTCCTTGACCCCCCGGTTGATGAACCCGTTCCTGCACCCGACCTGAGACCCTAACCCCCACAGAAAGTGGCCTACAACATTTCCCCTGTCACACTGATTCAGAATATATATGGTCTTAGGGGTCGACGTCCAACGGTTATCGCGTGAAAACAACAAAAAATCAACTTTTCCTTTACATATAGGTATAGATAGATATAGATGGTATGGCCACAGACAGTGTAGAAAAACGCGTAGAAAAAGCAGTTGTGGCAGGTTCTGCAGACCTTGGACTTGAACAAGGAGGAACAGCCACACTTGTCAAGAGAGCAAAAAGCCTGTCTAGTTCCAAGTTTCCATCAACTTTATTCATAGGAGGGAGGGAGGAGATGGGTGTGATGATACTAGAGTTAATCCGATGTAAAATGTCCGCAGTAAAAGCTTACAATAATAGAATATATGATATATGTGACGGTGACTTTTGTTTTTCATAAAATAAAGGAGAGGAATTCAATGCGCTCTCAACAGTGTAAGTACATTCGTCTGCATCTTTCCACACTTGCTCAATGGTTGCTCAAAACACTGGTTTTCCTGCTGTAACAACATTTACAAACACTTAAGGGCTAGAGAGTCACCATCTCTGATGGCAACGGGTGAGTTGGAAGACGTCGTGATGGTGAAGGAGCTCCCTCCAAAGCACAGAGCTTATTTTTGCAACAGCTTTGTGATTTCACCACTTCTTCTTGTGTTCATCCATGCTCACACCGCCAGGACCGAGTGAGACGACCATCAAGAGTCCGCCAATGACAGAGAGGGTCTGTGGAGAGACTCAACAGTTAGCTCAAGTGGCAAAAAGAACACCACATCAGAGAGTGGCGAGCCGGCAACACAAGTTCGGCACTTCATCACACATGTACAGAGCTAGTCAGGACTTAGTAGCACTAAAGCTTAACTAATCTTTTCTCAAATCTACATGCTAAAATAGAGTGTCCGTTTGCATTTTCCGGATAGGAGGCTGCACCGTTGGACCGGGAGGGCTCAAACTTGGCACAGGGCCGTCCTATGGAATAGGTCGGATCATCTCAAAACAGGCCTTTTAAGTGGGGGCCTATTGATGGTCTGGAGCGCCCTTTTGGCCCTTGTGGAGCGGAGGAGACTCCAAATCAACGCAAGTTCCTAAAGTCATCCCCGAATTCTTGGTAGGCTGTATCAGAAGCGGCCTCGGATGCTTCTGGAGACTGGACTCAAGGTTACCAGGAGCCGAAGGCACAAGAACGAACAGTTTTTAGTTGTAAACCCATGTCTTTCATCAATCTCAGCTGAAACACAATGCTTAACATGGACGTCACACATGTGCATCATCCAACTTCAACTCACTCAACGCTGCAAATTCACTTTGCGCTGATGGATCAATAGCAGCTCTGAAGTGAAAGTAGCAGTCGTTCTCCTCACCTGAAAGAAGTCGTACTTGAGGAAGTCCCTCATGGGCTTGTAGGAAGGGATGTTCCACCATGCGTTGAAGTAAAAGTTGAGGGTGTTGAGCCAGAGGACAAGCACGAGTGCGGAGAGCTTGGTCTTGAAGCCAATCGACACCAAAATCATCAACAAGCCGCCCACCACATTCTGGATGAACTAAAGAGAAACGAACAGTAAAGAGGCGCACGTATGTTATGGGCTGCGGTGGCAAAGATGTGGAGTCAGATTCACTCAAGTAGGCAAAATGGACCTGCTCAAGCAGCAGCAGACTCATCCCTATGATGAACAACAACATGGACGAGAAGCAGACGAGGCCTTGCATTGTGGAAGGTTGAAGTGCTAGGGAATTTTGGGCACATTTGAAATGACATTGGAGGGATCGGACTCACAATTTTGTCATCACTGCGTGACCAGAGCATGATAGAAGAACTTCTGCTCACTCACCTGCATGGGTGCTGGATCCAAGCGCACCAGCGTAAGGAACATAAAGACGAGTAGGATCCTTCCAGCAAGTTGCAGATACTCCTTGGGTTTGTTCTCTCCCAGGGAAGGGACTCCCGGGAAGAGCGACCGGCCCTCGACCCGCGACTCCGCCAGCACGAGCAGCAGCGCGCCGCACAACGCCAGGTTACGGAATAGGAACTGCATGTCCCACAGGATGCTGTACGCGATCGTCTGTGAAGAGCATTCAAACATGTACGTAGTGGGAACTTTTCATACGTCCCTATAGTGGTTAAGGCAGTCAAGGTCAGGTTAGGGCACAAGCACCTTATCCGAACCCTGAGGCACCTGGACGAGCACGGACACTGTACTGTGCTCGTCCTGTAACACCAAAAAATTAGGCAAAGCCGGCTACGGCGGGTTCCAATGCGACTTGATCTTCATCGGTTGTCCGAGCTTCATCAACATTGATGAAGCCACTTACCTGCAGAACGACGATGCCGAAGAGAATTCCGCAGGCGATGTCGACCTTCGTCCTGATCAGGACCATGGCAACTCCGCCCAACTGGCCGACCAGGTTGGTCAGGACGAAGAGGGTGGCAAGGAACCAGCCGCAGCCCCATGAGATGTCCATGTACTCGCGCTGTTCACTCCATTGCACCCACATGCGGATGCCATCCTCGAAGAACGTCGACACCAGGCAGAAGCGGGCAATGTGAGGCAGGACATGCTTCGAGTGCCGGGTTACCTAACACGAACAAATGAGCACAGCGTTGAGAAGAGTTAAGAAGAGTAACAAAATGTACTCTACGGTCAATCTATGAGACACAGGTCTGCCTGCCTGCCTGTCTCACTCACAAAGTCCTCCCACCGCTGCCTGACGTCGGCCACGATGCTCACGGTCATGGCCTTCAGGCGATCGTTAAAGCTCATGGTTCTTTTAATCTTAGTCAATATTCAGTCGGTGTCGTCGTCGTCGTCGTCGAGTTCGCCCAGGCCAAGTGAGCGAAGCTGATCTTTCTAGGGCTGGCACGATTTTTTGAACCGTGAATCGATTCAAAATCAGGAAAATGGGAGAGATAGAGAGATATTCACGAATCAATTCATTTTAAATTTTGAGATGATTTAAAATTAGAATCGATTCAGGAAGTTTTGACTGAGCTCAGAAATTATATAAAGTTGTCATTTCATAGTAATGATATTAAAGACCTATCATCCTACCAACCGAATTCTTGCATTTTGTTGATTCTTTGTTCTCCATTCTGTCAAATCTTAGCATGACAGAACAAAGAAGACTATGAATATGAGTGCTGACGAATGTGTACAAGGGTGTGAGTAAAAATATCTTCATGTGATCAAGTTAGTTCGTCTGTTGAATCGGTGACACAATGATTCAACTTATGCATGAGTCTATTCAATTTTGAATAGGCAAGAGAATCGCCCATTGGCGATTCGTGAAATTCCTGAATCGTGCCAGCCCTAGTCCGACCCAACCTACCAATGTTGACTCCTTGGACACAGAGCTCGTCCAGCTGAACGTGGTAATCGCCAAGGAGTCACCGAGAGATGGAGTGAGCTCCAAAAAGCCCGGGCTTGACGAGCTCACCAAAAGGCCTCTCGGGTCTCGGGCTGGAGTTTAACCCGAGTCCATTCCTACGAGATGCAAGCAGTTGTGACTGATGTGAAGACGTTGAGCTCACGGACCGCAGTTCTTTGTCTATCGAACGACAAGTTCTTTGCCCTCCTGTAGAACAAGAAGACGAAGACGACGTCAGTGGGACGCTTCACCTTGTTCAGCGTGCTCAGCCTCCCTTCGTACAGGTGAACGCACGTGCGTGTACGTCATGCCTTGTACACACTTACAAGACAAGATAGCGTCAAAGAGAAAGTCCTGATTAATCTTGGCGTGTCCATGTGCGAGCAGATGGACAGAGGACGACCCTGATGAAGCTGGCACGAACATCACTGACGTGGTCCTACCTACACCACCTATGGCTTATATTCTTAAGTTTAAAAAACCGCATACCAAGTAAGGTGTAATACGAATGCTGGTGGTTGTCAAACTTTTGCCCACTGGATGTCTAGATATGTTAGGTAGTTAAAAGGGCATGTTGAGTAGTGAACCAGGCATGTTAAGAAGTCAAAAAGGCAGCTATAATGTAGTCTAGCAACGTATAAGCATCTTTGTAACCAATATTTAGGTTTTACCTCAAATAAATGGTGAAATGAACTTTGGAGCCTGTCAGACATCTCATCTGAGATATCTTGCTTAAGTTTATCAGTGTTGACGACCCACTGAGCGGAGCCTGAGCAGCTTGTAGACATCCCGAGTCCAGCAGAAAGCTGGGAATGAAGAAAGAACATTGTAGTGCTCGATGGATGAACCGATTTCCCAGTCAAAACTGTTGGACATATTCGGAAACACTTGGAACAAAGCAGATTCAGGGTTGCAAATTAGTGTCCAGGTGACCTGGTTATGGTCAGGAGCGCCTGCGGTGAGACCACTTCAACAACGTGGCCAAGTTCGGGAAAAAGTATCGTGAGCTGCGATCAGTAGATAGTACAGAGAGTAGCTGACCAATCAGGAGATCAGAGTAGACGCTCAAGGATGAATGAGCACGTCGAGCGCGAGTGTCACCAAAGAATGCTCCGCCCCGGCGAGGTCAGTGGACGCGCTCCTCCTAGGGTGAGCCAGGAAGCCAATGAGCGCGTTTTAAGGTGAACGCGCGGGTCGGGACAGGGAAGATCAGGCAATCAATAGGGAGACTTTTAAGAAGCGATCGCCAGTCTAGCATCTGGAGTAGTCCGAAAGACCAGATTGAAGCAAAAACCTCACAGCGACGCTGTATTGTAACAGCAACACCAACGTGGACAAGTATAATACGATCTAGACGAACTGAACGAGGTAGCTGACCATCTGATGCAGGAGAACAACGACATCTCCTCGCAGCGTTTGAATATCGTGATAATGATCATGTTATGAACGATGATCATGATAATGACAACAACCAGGAACCTTTGCCAGGACCCAACCAAATATCCACCCTGTGGATGGACGAACTGAGGGCGAGGAGTCTCTTCATAACACAGTCAAGAGGCAAATTAAGCAGCTTCTCAGTACCTCAGAATGCTTATGAGGCCGTGAAACACTTAGAGGTGGGACAAGACCTTTGGGGAGTGGCAAAAGGGGGACATGGGATTGGCTCACTGGATTGATCACGAAGAAAACTAACCCCGAATATCAAGTAGGTTAAGACAGAATGGCTAAAACACCTGAAGTGACTCAATCATATGTTCAGCAACCTTTGCAGCGAAAGTGAGCAGAAGTTTATGATCGACAATGGAAGCCCGGTCCTTTTCTCCTCATTGCGGCAGTCCAGGTCCTTGGATCTCGCCGTTTCTGTCATTACTTTTCTGGAGGGGCGGTTGGTAAGTTAGGATAACCCTGTTGTTACCCATCCGCGAGTCTACCTTCTCAGTCCTTCAGCTGTAAGTTCTGGAAGTCCATGCTCATGTTCACAGAGCTCAACTTTCTCATCTACCGTGGACACGTTCGAGGTGTTGAAGAGGCCAAGCCTAGATTGACGGTCTTGCCATTTTGCTTGGTTCGTGCTACTTTCCTCGGATGTCTGTCTCGAGCCATGTGTTTGCTGTTCTCTTGAAGTCGTTCTGCTTCCTTCTTCGAACCCCTCTGACAACTGTGCTCCAGCCTTTTAGCTACCAATGTTTTTTAGACGATTAGGCCGATCTTAGTTTGGAACCATTGGTCGTCCTCGTCTGACTATGGCCATAGATTTCCTCATGGGGAAAATTGAAAATTGCTGAAATTTGTACGACAAATTAGACCCATCTTTGGTGCCCATGGCAGACCTGTCCATAGGCTATCAGACCACAAAATTGCTGATGCAAAAAGTGAATACGAAAATTGTTCCTTTTGACAATCATTTATACTTATATGAACTTCAGCATGCCCGGAACTGGATGGCAAACTGAAACTGGCATTCATCTGATTGTAACCATTCCAGTGATGCCAAAAGATGCACCCATTTTTGATCTGTATCAGGTCAAGCCTGGTCTTATTCAGTCGTCCCAAGACGATTGTCCCAACCGTTCGTCAGTCCCAAGACGAATTCTTGAACACTGATATGGACTATGACTTCATTGCCATCGATCACGATCATGTTTAACATCTTCCCCTCACAATTTCAGACCTTCATTTTTGTGAAAATTTAAAAGAAATGTTCGTGTGTGAACATCAACTACAGTGCTTGCCGTAAATCGTGTCGCTCGGTACATCTCGATGCCTGGGGATATTTCCGAGTGGAATTTCAACCTGTACTTGATTGTTCTGACACTGGGACGGAACTTTTAGTACACAAGGTAACTGTTTTGAATGTTTGTTAAGGCACCAGATCAGTTTAAGTGTGGTGAGTTGACCAGAGCACCGTGCCGGTCGCTGCCGAAATTCGATGTTTGGACCACTTTTTCAAAGCGAAAGTGGCTGAAAGTGCGGTGGACGACAGTCTGGAGACCCCCTACTTTCAGGGGGGCTTCGTCCCCGCCCCCCCCCCCGCGACGTCCTGCTAGGCCGCAAAAACACTACATAACAGTAGGCGTGGAAAGGTTGAGAGACCTTGACACATTTCTTCCATAGATCTCTATGATTTCTTCACAACACAACATGGCAACAAGCAGGTCCAAGACCTTATCGAAGACGGATCTCTTGTCCTGGCGCAATGAGGCCATCGTCCGTGCCTTCGAGAGGAATATCACCACGTCCGACATCGCGCACATCTTCGATGTGACGCAGCGCCAGGTGCAGAGGCTCCAAGCTCGGTGGTACAAGGACGGCGACATCGCCCCAGTGCGAAGGCCGGGTCGCCCTCGCTCAGCGCAACGGACGCGTGCACGCCGCACGATGGCGGAAAAGGTTGCCCGAGACCCACTTAGGACTGTCGCCGACCTGAGCAGGGAGTCCGGTATCTCCAGGACAACAGGTGGGAGGGTCATGAAGGAGCTCGGCCTGCGGTCACGCGCCCGTGAGGGACGACAAAAACTGACGGCACGAGACAAGAACAAGCGGCAGTTCTTCCGCTGGCTGGGAGGGGACATCGGCGACAACAGCCTCCTCGTCATGGATGGAGCCCCTGCTCGCACAGCCAACGTGACGCAGGCTGCAAAGTCCAGGCTCATAGGTGAGGTGGGGGGAGCGCTGTCTGGCAAGCAGGACTAGCCTCCACACTCCCCCCGACCTCCACCCCTGCCGTGTGTGGCTCCAAGGGCGCGCCGTATCTCCATGTGCTGGAGGAGAGGATCCTGGAGCAGTGGGACGGCCTCTTCACTCCAGAGAACGTGCGCCACTATTGCTCTTTTCCGCGCCGGCGACCCGAGAAGATCGTGGAAAATGACGGCGGCTACATTGAAGGCCGCCGCCACAACCGCTGAGCATCTTTGCATCGTAGCATGAGCTACATCATGTCTTCTCTCCACGAATGTGTTATGTCTTGGCTCTATAAACTTTTCCGTGCGCTTGTCGCCCGGCCGGCCATTTCAGCCCAGTCTCTCTCCACCTTTCCATGCCTACTGTCACGTAGTGCTTTTGAGGTCTAGCACGACGTCGCAGGGGGCGGTTGGCGGGCAAAGCCCCCCAAAGTGGGGGGCCTGGTGGGGTGGGAACCCCTCAAAATTTTCAGCCACTTTCACTTTCATTTCCTGGTCAAAAACATCGAATTCGGCAGCGACCAGCACGGTGCTGTAGTCAACTCATCACCCTTAAAGTGCTCTAGCATGACAATGAGTGCCTGAAGCTTGACAAAACTGCAGGGTTCCATGTCTAACGCTCTCCACCATACATTTCAACCTTAAATTCGACCTTACAATTATTCCACTAAGCCACTAGGACAACGATTTGTACCAAGCTCCATTACTTACAGAATGTACTGTACTTCATGAGAAGCCAATCACGTGTGTGGCTGCTTTAACCCATGGAAGCAAAGGCCTTGCAAAAAACAGTTGTGCCATGGTCAGGGGAGGACAAGCAAGCATTTTTTCAGCCCTTCAAAAGGGGAAGCTTTGAATTTCAACGAATATTGCCTTATGTGACCTTCACCATGGCAGCCACAATCAGTTCTGCATAGAATGGTATTTGTACACAACACAAGGGACACTCCAAATTCAGATTGATCCCATTCATGTTATGCGCTATATCTATTCTATGCTACGTCTCAGAGAAAGGGTTTTCTTGCCTACGAAGGTAGTACAATATAGAGGGAATGTATAATACCAGACTCAGCTGGAGTATGATGAGGCTTGCTACGCATTATCTACTCTGTCTGTTCCCACCCAAGGAGCTGTTCAAACGGTCGAAAAGAGGAGAATTTTGGAATTTCACCGAGAGCACTTTGGGTTTGTTGCCTTAGGTCAAATGACAAAGATACACTCAAGTACTTTTTCAAAAAAGTCAACCTCAACTCCGCTCCACCAGGGCTTAAGTTTACTACATTACAATACCGCTATTTTAGACCTGGCCTAATACGACTTAGGTAGATGATTTTTTATTGCACGTTGGCGACCTCGACTAGTCATTTATGTTAGGGTGTGACAACCTATGCATTTCCCTGATTTTTGTAATCAATTGTCGATGTCTAGAGGGGCCTCGTTATGGGGTGGCTCAGCTTATTTGTATTCAAAGACCCTGGCAGTGGTGTATGCAGCCACCCAATGAGCTTCGTCGAGTACCGGCGTCTCGAACACGAAGAAGACCTCAAGCACCTTCCTCTTGTAAAGTGCAGGAGGTTTGCCCACAACTGCGTGTTCTGAAAACTTAGTGCTTGTGAGCGAACACGAAGCGAGAGTACTGAGTGATCCAACCCACCTGCTTGCCATAGAGCAGGTGCTTCTATCCAAGATCTAGCTAAACTTTCTCATGGGTGTTGAAAGCTATGAATTCAGACAAGTAACACTTAAGAAAAGAACACTCAATGCTTACATCTCACTAAGTTCTATTACATGCTGTCATTGCCATAATGGTATAAATTATATCATATAAATTTGTCATAGATTTCGATTCCATTAGATGGGTATAAGAACAACGCTCTGTAGCTCAGTTTAAATTTCCCGCCTTCACGCACGTCAGCTGACAATCAAAACAAAAACATCGACGACGAGCGCACGGGACCACCGGTAGCTACCCACGCTGTCCCCTTGCTGCACGTGCGTTTCCTGAAGTTGACTTAGCCGGACGTCACGGACATGCTGTAGTCATACCTACGCACGATGGAGGAGGGAGAGCAGACCCACAAAAGTCACCGGCGAGCAGAAAAGGAGCGCAAAGGACGCAAGGCTGCCGAAAAGAGAAAAGAAAAGATTAAGAAGTATGGACCCTCCGAAGAGGATCTCCGCGTGCGCAATCCTCGCGCATTTGCCATTCAACGTATTGGTAAGGCCGAGCGCCGAGTACGCCGCAAGGAGGACATCGTCTCCAAACGTCAGCGGCTGCCGGCAGTCGACCGAGCGCCTCTGGAGCCTCCACCTGTTGTTGTCGCTATCGTCGGCCCGCCGAAGGTGGGCAAGTCCACCTTACTCAGGTATTTTGAGTGTCTGTAGGGTCATGGGTCTTTCAGGATTACTGACGGGCTATTTTTCTGCGCAGATGCTTAGTGCGCAATTTCTCGCGCCAGAAGCTGGCCCCGGGCGTCCGCGGTCCCGTGACCGTAGTGTCAGGTCGCCGCCAACGACTCACCCTGATCGAGTGCTCGAACGACATTAACGTGATGGTGGACGTGGCCAAGGTGGCCGATTTGGCTCTAGTCCTAGTTGATGCGGCCTTTGGCTTTGAGATGGAAGTGTTCGAGTTTCTCGATGTATGCAGGGTTCACGGATTTCCTAAGATCATGGGCGTCCTCACCCATCTGGACGGCTTCAAGAGCACCAAGGCGCTGCAGCGGAGGAAGAAGGAGCTCAAGCACAGGTTCTGGACTGAAGTGTACCAAGGCGCTAAGCTGTTTTACTTGTCGGGAATTTCTCGTGGAGAAGAGTATCCAAAAACAGAGGTGATACCGATTAAAACATCCTTCAATCTTGAAATACTTGTTTGCAAGGCAAATTACTTTTCTCCAACAGGTCCACAATCTCGGTCGTTTCATCTCTGTAATGCGCTACCGCCCTCTCAAGTGGCGCGAGGAACATCCCTACTTGTTGGTGGATCGCCTGGAGGACCTCACCCACGCAGAGGACATCAGACTGAATGCCAAGTGTGATCGCACCGTTGCCCTTTATGGCTATGTTCGAGGCTCATGTCTAAAGAGAGGTTCAGGCGTCCACCTGCCCGGTTGTGGCGACCTCACTGCTGCAGATGTGAATTTTTTGCCTGATCCTTGCCCTCTACCGGACATGCTGAAGAAGTTAAAGCGGCGCCGGTCTCTTCAGGAGAAAGAAAAGTGCATCTATGCTCCAATGGCTGGTGTCGGCGGCATCGTCTATGACAAGGATGCTGTGTACATAGATCTTGGCGGCAGCCATAGCCACAGAAATAATAAGGAAGAGGACATAATGGAGCCATCTAATGAGTTAGTTAAAACTATAATCAGTGCGGAAAAGACTCTTGATGAGAAGATGGATGAGAGTGAGGTAAGGCTGTTTGCAGGAGCAGAGCCTATGAAGCATGAAGAAGACTCAAGGCAAAGGAGGAAGGTGGTCTTTGATAACGAACTTAGTGAAAATGACAGCGATGCTGAAGACAGTACAGATGACGAAGCCAACATGTCTGATGGAGAATCTGCGTCGGAGTCCGATCAAGATGAACAGGTCAATGTCAGCAAAAATGGAAATGTTGATCATGACGAAAGTGAAAGCGAGCCTCAAGATGAAGATTCTAGAGTCAATAGGGATGAGGAACCACCTAAGAAAAAGAGGACTCTTGCTAATACAAATAAGTTCATTCTGAAAGAGTTGGGTGTCGATTCAGATGAGGAGGAAAATGTGGAGGAAGAGGAACTGTCAGAAGTTGAAGCTCTCGAGAGCCACGAGGAAGAGAAACCCACAGATGAACTCCAAGAAAAAAGTCCGAAAAAAGCTAAAGATCTCAAGAAGCATCAAAAAATGAACCAACTAAACGAGAAGAATAACTTGGCCAAAGTGAAGGTGGTCAATGCTCTGGCTGTGTTTGAGCGCAAGAGCAATGATGATAAAGAACTGCCTGATGACTCCAGTGATGATAACGAAGAAGATGCGAGTGCTTCAGAGGAAGAGGGTTCAGAAGTAGAGAGTGAGGAGGACGACGAGGTCGAGTCAGCCAAGCTCTGGAAGCAAGATCGCATGAAGCAGGCTGCTGAGGCTTTTTATCATCGCGCCTCCAATCCCCAGTCATTGCGTAGGTGAGACTTGCCCATCTTCCTGTCTCTGTACATGTACGTGTGCACAACATGCGTACAAACATGTAATCGTCTTTTTTTGGTTTTAGACTGGTTTATGGTGAGTTGAAGGACGACGAGAAAGGTGACGAGGATGAGAGCGCCCCCTTTGATGACTTGTTGCGCGTGATCCGGTCAGACGCCGTCGAACGTAGTGGGCGTGCCGCCATCATGGATGGTGTCGACAGCACCGAATTTAGGTCCGATGAGGCTCCTATGGACTGGACGATGCCTGAGACGAGGGAGGCCATCAGGGACTGCTTTGTCACGGGGAAGTGGGGACGTGACGAGGACGCCGAAAAACTGCTGTCGTTGGATGATGATGATGAAGAAGTCTTTGGCGACTTTGAGGACCTGGAAACGGGAGAAGTGCACAAGGGAGAAGATGCTCAAGGAGAGAAGGAGGCTCCTCCTCGGGTAGTGGAGGACGAGAAGGAGGCAAGGAAGAAGCGTCTGGAGGAAAAGAAGAGACTGAAGGCTAAGTTTGACCTTGACTATGACGAAGGAGGAAAATCGCACTATGACGAACTGAAGAGGGAAGTGGACCAACAGACCTCGGTAAGGCAATGAGCAGTCCTTATATTGGACGTTTCAATAATTTGGAATTCTCGCAGCTGAACCGGAGTGAGTTTGCCGACTTGGATGACTCCCAACGTGTTGAATACGAGGGCTTCCGCCCAGGCATGTACGTGAGGATCGAGATCAACACCGTCCCCTGCGAGCTGGTCTCCAACTTTGACCCTGCGTATCCTATCGTACTAGGAGGCGTACAGGCAGGAGAGGATCAGATAGGGTAAGGCATGATGCGAATGTGACTCAAGATTCCCAGCAAGATGATTCTATTGGTCGTGAAGAATTCATTATAGGTAATCCATTTATCTTGCTGTAAAGGTGCCACACTTGTTTAGCTTACTTTGAGTCCTCCTCTGGAAGGTCCTTAGAAGCTTCCTCAAACTTCCTTATCAGCCTCTAAGCATAGTTAGAAATGTGGACTAAGGTGGACATCCTGAAGAGGATCGATGGCCCCAAAGAACCAAAGATTATACTATTTAGCCTCGCCGAAAAAGCCTAGATGGGTAGTGCGATGCAAACCGCAATTTAGGCCTTGTGGTTCAACTGTATTCAACCTTGTCCAAATTATTCATTTCGTGAATCCTCGGTATGAATAGTTTTTTGCCTTTTTCTTGGCCAGACACGCCTGTCTGGACACTTCTTCTACCCCGTCATCCTTAGGACCATTCTCCTGGTCAAGCTCGTGCCAGTCATGTAGCAGGTCCGCTTGGTCTGGAGATTTGGTCATCCTCCTCCGCCCGTCTCAATTTTAGTCCTCGGTCCAACTGTAGCCAGTACTAGTTCAGCATGGGAGAGCTCTATTGCAGCTAACATTATTGCTTATCCAGACATTGTTCTGCAGGTACATGCGAGCATGTATGCAGTGTGCTTGTATATAATGTAATGCATTGTTGAAAAGTAAAGTCATAAGTCCACAACAACATATTGCTCTACACTTTAGGTACGTACAGGTCCGTTTAAAGAAACATCGGTGGTACCCAAAGATCCTGAAGACTCGAGATCCTTTGATCATATCGTTGGGGTGGCGCCGCTTCCAGACGATCCCTGTGCTATCCATCACCGAGCACAACATGAGACAGCGTGCGCTCAAGTACACCCCGGAGCACCTGCACTGTGAGGCCACCATTTGGGCCCCGATCACGCCGCAGAGCACAGGGCTGCTCGCAGTGCAGACAGTGGCAGAAGTTGACGCCAGGTTCAGGATAGCAGCGACTGGAGTCGTGCTTGAGATGGACAAGTCCACGCAGGTGCGTAGTGACGATTGCCCCAAACTGCCACTCTTTACAGGATTGGCAAATAGTAGAAGCATATGTGAGTGCATATGTGGGTATTATGTGTAAAAGTGCGGATGATAAGATGTCGTACAAGTTGAGGACATTGTTCTAAGTGCTTTCAAAATTCTTGCCGAAGAGACATGCATTGGGGGTTATTGATCGTCTAAAACGATCAACATTGTCAATATCCTACATAGTCTAGAACCTCTGCTCTTTGCCAATATTTCTCCCGACGAGATTAAGCCTGCTTCTACTTGATGAAGTCCAATTTCCTTATCAATGTCAATTGGAAGTTTTGCCACCACATGTGCGCTACGTGCTGCAATCACAGTAGTATTTATTTTCGTCCTCAGGTTGTCAAGAAGTTGAAGCTCACTGGGGAGCCGTATCAAGTCTTTCGTAAGACGGCCTTCATCCGTGGCATGTTCACTTCCTCGCTTGAAGTGGCCAAGTTCGAGGGTGCAGCTATCCGAACAGTGTCAGGCATCCGTGGACAGATCAAGCGTGCTCTGGCCAGTCCGGAGGGGGCCTTCCGGGCCACTTTCGAAGACAAGATCTTGATGAGCGACATTGTCTTTGTCAAGACGTGGTTTACCGTCGACGTTCCCAAGTTCTATGCGCCAGTCACTAACCTACTGTTGCCGCCGGAAGGAAAGAACAAGTGGCGAGGAATGCGCACGACGGCGCAGATCAAGCGCGAGAAGGGCATCAAGACCGTACCCAACGAGGATAGCCTGTACAGTTCCGAAGCCATCCACAGGGAACCTAGAGTGTTTAACAAGCTGCAGATTCCCAGGAACTTGCAGAGAGAGTTACCGTACAGCCTCAAGCCCAAGATAGCGGCTCGGGCAAAGCAGTCGGAGCGCGTGAACGTGGAGCTGGACACAACAGAGAAGAAGAAGCGACAGCTGATGAAGATGTTGACGACCCTGGCGGCGGACAAGGACTCCAAGCTGGCCGAGGAGAAGTCCCGTCGCGTTGGTGCGCTAATTGCCAGGCAGCAAGCAGTGGAGGACAGAAAGTTCAAACGTCAGAAGGAGGCCAGGAAGGAAATCGCCAAGGCCATCAGCAAAGAGAGGGCCAGGAGGGAGAAGAGTTTTATGGGTGGAGGGTCAAAAAAGAAGCGAAGGAAGCAAGACGATTGATGGTGGAGTTAAAGTTGTAAGCTTAATATGTACGTACAGTTACTTGCACATCGTTGAAGGACACTAGTAAAGTATACTCATTGGCTGAGTGCAGGGAAAAGTGAAGTTGTCTCCGTGATTTCATAGCTCGGTCGAGGAGAACTGAATTCTGCAATCTTGACATGCAAATGTGTCATCTTTCCTCTCGGCTACGTAGGAACCTGCACGACTTTTTGCCATGCGAATCGAGTCGGCTGCAGCTCCTCTTCTGGAATGCAACGTCCAAATAAGACAGAGCTTTTTTCGGTGCTTTTCGTATTGGCGTCTCAAACACGAAGAAGACGTCCAGCTCCTTCATCTTGTAAAGTGCAGGAGTCTGGCCGACAGCCGTGTGTTCCGAAAACTTAGTGCTTGTGAGCGAACACGAAGCGAGAGTACTGAGTGATCCAACCCACCTGCTAGTCATAGAGCAGGTGCTTCCATTCAAGCTCTAGCTAAACTTTCACATGGGTGTTGAAAGCTACGAATTCAGCAGGCAAGTAACACTTCAGAAGAGAACACTCGATGCTCACATCTCATTAGGTTTTATTACATGCTGTTATTGTTATACTGATATTAACCATATAAATTCATCCTAGATTTCATAAAGCACGTAGGACTAGGTGCACAAGCGCTAGTTAAGTGAACAGCCAAGTGTTCTTGTGTGACAAGATTTACTGCACGACGCACATGGGTCCCCTGTTTCCCAACACTGGTTGGAGGGCCTCGGCCCTTCTCTTCAGTCCGTCTACGTAAACGTCACGGTTGAAGAGTCCGCCCGCCAGTGGGATGGAATCTCTGCCAGGGCGAATTTTGATCTCCCACATCCCCCATACAGGCTTGTGGTCCGAAGTTGTCACGTCCTGGACGCTGTCGTAGCACAAACAGCTCATCTCGGTCGACTTGTGGCACTTGAAGAGGATCCGGTCGGTGTAGGAGGGTGTGCGCTGCTTCGTTGAAGAGTCAAAGCTGTTGCTGCCCACATCGTATTTGTACGTGGGGGGAAACTTGACCGGGGACTCACGATAGCCCTTGAAGATGAGACCCTCACGACGCAAAAAGTTGAGCTGGTCAAAGTCCAGCACTGCGGCGACTCCGTCGCGTACCTCTCGGATTACAACCTCTCTCGTCTGTTCCAGGCGAAAGTTCAAATCCCCGGCCCAAATAATGCAGTCGAACTTTTCCGAGATGTCCCGGTGTCGCGCACCTCGAGACGGCAGCTCTCGGGGAAGGTCCAGCATGGCGTTGATCTTCTTGAAGTCCTTGATGCGATCCTTAGTATTTTCTTGATGAGAGGTCAAGTGGCTGTTGACGAGCAGGAAGGACGTGCCGAAGAGCATAAAGGCAGTGGCGACGGCGCCCTTGGTCCGAAACTGAGTGCCGGGGCGCACGTTGACCGAGTCAGTCTCTGGTACTGAGCAGTACCAGATGAGGTCTCTCCGCAAGAAAATCGCCTGGTGCAGCGTGCCCATAGACGTTGAGTGAAACAGCACGTGCGACGGGCCCAAGGTGTCCTGTAGTCGCACCTCCCACTCGACGCGCTCCGGGAAAGACTCCTGTACTCCCACAACGAGGATATCGGGGACAAAATCCAGGTTATGTGGCAAGAGAAACTCGGCCAGGTGCCTGGGCGGCAACTTCCCGTTCATGTTCCATGTCCCGACGAAGAGCCGCAAGGTACGGTCTGGAAAGCATCGCTCCAGCTCTTGCGGTCCCAGAAGAGACGTCGCCCCTACCGAACCAAGGAGGTAAGAGCGCGTGCGCGCGCTTGCGGCTGCCACCGTCTGCAAGTTGAGGCTCTGCGTCAGGGGGTCCGCGGGCGAGATGAGGCTCGTCATGGACTTGGACTTGATCACCTCTTCTGGCTCCTCAGGAGGTGAGAGTCGACTGTTGAGAAACGCCTGCTCGACCGAATCATCGTCTTCTTCTTTCCTGTCTAGAGGCGAGTATGAAGCGGCCCTAGTGGAAGGGGAGACGTCCATTCTGATAGGTGAGGTCCCCGCGCTCACCGTCCTGGGAGGGTGACGGTTACGCTGCGACTGCGTCCGCCGAGGAGTCGACGGGTGTTCTCCATGCCGTCGACGATCTGGATGCGCCCTCCGTGTGAGGACCATTTTCCGCATGGAGGAGGAAGACGGCCCAGTGTATGTGTGGTCGAAGTCGCATGGCTCCTCCCCGTGCAACGCACCAGAGGAGTACTTGAGCGAGTGGTTCCTCCGGGGCACCGACGTCGACAGATTCGGCGTGGAGAGCGAATTCTCCCTGGTAAGTGGCGGCGCCAAGAGATTCCGCTCATTTCTGAAGTCGACGTCTTCCTCGCTGCTACTTCCTTCCTCCTCAGAGGGATCTCGGAGCTCTACTGCCTCCGTCACGTCCTCTGACCGCTCCTTCTTCTTCCTCGACTTTGCGATCTTGGCCAGCGACTTCTTCTTCGTGAACATTCTTCAGCACTGTGGAAAGGTGTCATCCCCGCAACATGATTGCTGCTGGACAAGGGCCTGCAGTCTTCCTCTGCGCCGTCCACGCCATGAGCCCCACTCGGCGGGAAAGTCCAGGAAAAGAAGCAAATCCCTCAGTGAAAGCTCCAGACGAGAGCACCTGCTCAAATCGTCAGCTCATGCCGTCAAGACCTAAGCGTACCAGCGTCACTCCCGGGGCCGACCCAAACAGCTGCTCTGGCGGAATTGGCGGGATTGTTTGTTGTTCTTCACCGCTTTTCAGTGATGAGTCCGGGCTCGAGATCCCAAGCCATGACGCTTGGGAGAGCGAAACGATCCTCGCTTGAAAGAACCGGATGCGGAGCTCCTCCTCTGCGTCAGACTGAAGTCTGTAGGCTATTTAGTAACCTCAACCAAGGAATCGACATCTTCCGACAAGACTATCAAGCGGAATCAAAAGCTTGGTACGCGAAAAGCTCACCTGTCCTTCAGCTTGGATCCACCTCTACTAGTAGTTGTCTATTTCTCACGTGTGCAGGATTAGTCCGCGATGTTGTCGACCACGACGGTCTCGCCCGAGGTCTTATTGGCCCAGAAGTTGGCCGCCAACGAGGTTCGGACGCGGGACCGCGCGGTCAAGCGTCTGGAGTCGTTCTTAAGAGCGAGGTAAGATCGTTTAACCACCTCTCCGAACTTGTAACATTAATACATTGTTGTTGCCATATGATCAGAGCCTATAGTAAGAAGGACTTTTCGGAAGAAGAGATGCTGAGAATCTGGAAGGGACTGCATTACTGCTTCTGGATGTCCGACAAGGTGAGCCGGAACTTCTGCTATATCGTGGTTGAGGTCCGTGATGGATTTTCTGCTGCTTCCAGATGCTTGTGCAAGAAGAGTTGGCCAAACGCGTCTCCAACATGGTTCACGCTTTCAAAGGCGCCAGTGAGGTCAATGGGGCTCTGCTATTCATTAAGTATGTATAAAAGGTACATGCTCGTGGTGCTTGTGCCTGATGCGATTACATCTTAGGTGCGGCCTCGTGACCCTCGGCCGCGAGTGGCTCGGCATCGACAATTGGCGGATGGACAAGTTCATGATGTTCGTGCGCCGATTCCTCAGGCAGGTGTTTGTCTACGCGGCATCCAAAGAGTGGAAGGACCTGGAAGGACTTATAGATGTACGTGACATTTCACCCTAAGAAACATCTACCATATAGTAACTCCTCGTCAGATGATTGAGGAGACGGTGGTTTGCTCCAACCGTCGGGTGTCCGACAGCGGCCGTTCACTCGGGTTCCAGCTTCATTTTGTCGACATCTTTCTCGAGGAGTTAGCCAAAATCGGAGGGGAAGACCTGCCAGATGAAATTATCAGGTAGTGCAGAGTGGTAGAGCTGTTGTGCAAACTTTGCAAGAGTTCTTTTAAGGTCTTTTCTGCGCCCGTTTATCCGTGAGCTCCGGGAGGGCAAGGAACAGCGACTTCGATCGCACATCGTGGAGAAAATCTTCATACATCTCATGAGGCAGAGCGACGTCGGGATTGCGCACGACCAGGTAGATCTATGGCCGATTCGCGCCACCCTCCCTGGGGCTAAAGATTTGATCCATCGCAGGGGGAAGAAGAACTGCTGGATGAAGAGGAAGACGGTGAGATCGGTGAAATCGAACCTACTGAAGACGACTTCGAGGACAACGCCCAGGATGATAACGTCGAGCAGGATCCACGAGCCGGCAGCGTCGATGTGACCATCCCTCAGCTGATGGTGGACTACGGTAATCTGGCGAAGGATCTCTTTAATGCCGGCAAAGACCAGAGCGTCCGAGGAGTGAACAGGAAGATACTATACAAGTGAGTTAACTTGCACGCCTACGAACTTTCCAATCTAAGCTGGGATCTTTTGCCATTATTGTGGAGCACGGGTCAAATGGAGGGGATGTTGTACACCTCGAACATCCTTAAGGTCTTAGATGCCATTTTCTTTCAGACTGACTAAGCAGTTCCGGCAGCTGAATGATGGAATTTATCCTCTGGCTCTCAATCTTGACGACGAAAGCGAGGTGAAGCCGCTGAAGTGGAAGAAGGAGCTTCGGAAGATGGGAACTCAGGAGTTACAAGAACTGGAGAAGATGAGGTCAGAGAGAGAACAATTTAGAGAGGCGATGAAGCAGAAGAGGAAAAACATTAGCACCGAGGAGCCGCCCAAGAAAAAGAAGAAAACTAGCAAAGGTCGGTATTCTGCGCTGAACCTGTGCATGTCTGTAAGCTTAAAACTGTACTTGTCATTGCAGATGCTGGTGCGAACGGTTCTGAAGACCTTAGCACCAACGGAGATCAGAAAGGCTTGGCAGAGGACCATAAGAAAGTATTGGCGAAAAAGAAGAAGGGTCTGAAGAGGACTAAAGCTTTGCCAGGGGATAAAGAATTAGGTAAGGCGGACGTACACACCCTAAATACTTGTACAGCACATGTATTTCATGTTGCCATTCACCATGTACACGCAGAAACACCTGAACAGGAGGCTCACAAGGATGACGATCGATTAACAAGCGGGAAGAGCGAGCTAGAAGGTTAGTTTACTGTCGACATTGCATTATAAAGTGCCACAACGCTAAGCACATGCGTAGTTCAAACAGGCGTTACCCCCATCGTTGCTACCAATGGACAGAAGAAGACCAAGAGCAAAAAAAAAGACCGCATGACTCGACTGAACACGAGTGCCAATTCATCCCCCTCACCTCCGACCGATATCATGACATCTACTAAAGCCAAGGCAAAGGAGGCCGGCGAGGAATCTCGGACTAGTCTCGCCGACACTCCGCGGATCAAAGCTGTCTCGAAGGCGCCCACGCCGGTCTTCGTCAATAGGGTCATAGGTAGGTGAAAGAAAGATTGCTCGGGTAAGTGAGGTTACCCCTTTCCTTGCCTTTTTCAGCCAAGAAGGCCGCCTGCTTCAAGACCCCCGACGGCTCCAAGGGTCGCTCTCCTTCAAAGATGACTCAATCAGAGCCGGTGAAGGGAAAAAAGGCGAGAAAGATAAACTTTTTGATGACTAAGAACAAGTTTCAAACGGTTTTGGATCACTCAATGTCCGTGAAGGTGAGGTCAGAAAAGACATTGACACTGAATGGACTAACTACAAGCGTTCTTCGTTTTTAAGGAGAGTCCAGAGATACCGTTCGTCCCTGAGAAGAGGCCAAAGCAGGGAGTTCTAAAAAACAAGAAAGACATCAGCGTGATCACCAAGACGCCTCCGCCAAGCAACTTAAAGATGGTCCAAAAGAACACAATCATCAATTCCCAGAGCAACGTCCTTTCCAGAATGAGAGCCACGGATTTCTTTTAAGCCTGTATTTTTTGGGGAAAAAATAAACATCAGTGCTTCACTAGGTTTTTGACGAACATATTTATGAGCTTGTTGGCCGGCAGCGGCCTCAAGGCGTCGATGACCTCGACAGTCTTCCCGCTGAGACATTCCGAAGCCATTAGGGCCTGCAAGAACTGTCCCAGTCTGTCCAGTGAATCGTTGTTGTTCGTGGTCTCCCTCCTAATGGCCGCCTCCAGCCTCTGGATGAAAAGACAGACGTGCTTGACGGTGACTATCTCGGACCGGTACGACGAACGATGGTACTATAACGAAAAGTACATGCTAGTCCGGGTGAAGTATGAAAGAATGACATGTCTCGTACTTTAGCCTCCACAAGGCACTCCAAAGTGGCCAAATGGATCTTGGCAAAGGATTCAGGGGTGTTCTGGCCTAAATTGACAATGGGGGCCATGGCCGCCCAACGGGCCAAACCGAGCAGTGGGGTCTGATATGAGGACGATGTTCCCTCGAAAGCTGCAGAAGCCCCCGGTAGCGGCGTCAGGGCGGCCGTGGCTAAGGGCACCATCGGTGACCGGTGAAGCCAAGAGAGGAACAGACGAACCACACAGGGCGGGGGAGGCTCGTAACCTGAAAAGGTCAGCTTCGGTTGTAAACTTAAATTATATCAATTGAAATGTAAGGACCAAGTGTGCATTTACGATCCAGTGTCACTCACCGTCGCTATTGAAATAGAGTTCGCTGATTGCCGTCATGAGGTTGCACGCGAAGACCGGAGACGCCTCCGGGATGTCTGGGGAGACTCCCGGTGGAATCTTGTCGGGCTCTTCTTGGGCCACGAGCGTGATGTGCTCGGTAACGAGGAGTCGCGCCAGGCGTAAGGACGATTCCGAGGTCAAACCTTGCTGCTGCATCCAGACGCCGGCACAGTGAAGTACCACCTTGTGAGTCTCAGCATCGCCCATGGCCAGCGAGATAAGTTTAGAGAGGACCCGAACCCGGTCCTGTCGCTGAGTCTCCAAAGACTGAGAAAAACACTGTTGCTGCTGGTGTTGCAGTTGTTTCGTAGACTCCATGAAGATAAGATTGAAAGCGGCCAAGAGCTCGTTCAAGTTGTTGGCAGGACATCTCACAAACTCCAGCAGAACCTGAGGCGAAAATACGACATTTCTGTCGTTAGAAGTTGCAGGTATCCGAAGCTCACCTGAATCATCTGCAGTTCCTGCAAGGCGGGATGTCCCATAATGTTCTTGCTGCCGCTAGAGGCGGCCAATCCGCCGCACCCGAAGACGAACTCATCAATGGCGGCGAGGACGGCCTCGACCTCGCGGGGAGAAGGCTGCTTACCGGCTAGTGTTTGACATTGTCTCAACAGCCTGAACAACAAAAACTGACGAAGTCATCTCTCAAACTGCGAATATCCGATCCTACCTGTTCAGGGCCTCCCTGGTGGAGTCCGGGAAAGGGAGCTTCCTCAGCGAGGACTTGTGGTCCAATCCATGCGAAGACACCAGGGACAAGGACATTTCCAAGTCTCCACCACCACCAAACTAAAGGTAGAATGTGTTGTTGATTGTGCAGCTGGCCAGCCTGGAAGAAAGAAGCAACAGAATCTGAGGTCGAGCATTTAGACACACCACATAGGAAAAAAGAAGGGAAGCACAAGAAATAACAATGAATCTTGATTACTTAATCGAGTCTTCAATTATGGTAGGAACCGCCTTCAACCTGTTCAAGTCGGTTAGAGTCAGTCCAGTGACTAGGATCGCGATTGTTCTGACCTAAAAGTAGACCAAGCAGTCCAGAACCGTTGAAATCCGTGACGATGTCATCCTCCAAGACGTCCGCAGACAACGGCGTTACTCGTCCTAGCACAACCACAGTTGATATGAGCTTCTCTGCCTCCCTGCAGGCTTCCCTCGGCTCCTCGGTTTCCTCTGACCCATACGTATTTTGTTTACAAATGTCGCACGGAAGATTTTCCGTCGCTACTCTAGCAACCTCCCGGGGGTTTGGGCGTATGTCGCGTTTGCATTTGACATGTGCACGGACTAGAGATGAGTAGGCTCACATGGCGTCGCCAGCTGCTCGTCGTCAAGACGTCCAACGTCGTCGCGATGTTGGGCCTAGATGAGGGGAGGATTGGCGAAAAAGCCGACAAGAATGCGACACAGGTCGACTTTCCGATTAAGAATGTTGGGAATGCTGTGGACGGGGTGAAGAGACATGAAGTCGCAGGTCTCGCCCAGAAGGATCGCGAGAGGGAGAGTGTGGTCAACAGCAAGGTCACCTCCGGCAGCCCCGACATGAATCTGAACCGTTCTCTCCACTATGCCCTATTTTCGTTCGAGTCATGTTTTTTGTGGCAAATCCCTAACGCTCAGTCAGCTGTCGATCTTGGAAAGGAAGGAGGAAAGGTGGAATGACTACACCATCGATCGGCTGACGATTGAGAGCTCAAAGTAGTTTCATTTTCGCTTTTGCTGGTGCAACCCCTTCCTAGAGTGAAAATAGAGACATATTTGTCCAGATGGCGTTGAAGAGGATCAACAAGGAGCTGCAGGACCTCGGCCGGGATCCCCCTGCTCAGTGCTCTGCCGGCCCCGTGGGTGACGACTTGTTTCACTGGCAAGCAACCATCATGGGGCCCCCGGAGTCGCCCTACCAGGGCGGCGTCTTCTTTCTGACTATCCATTTCCCCACGGACTACCCGTTCAAGCCGCCCAAGGTGGCTTTCACGACGCGCATCTACCACCCAAACATCAATAGCAACGGTAGCATCTGCCTGGACATCCTGCGCTCTCAGTGGTCACCAGCCCTTACCATCTCCAAGGTGCTGTTGTCCATCTGCTCACTGTTGTGCGATCCCAACCCGGACGACCCGCTCGTGCCCGAAATCGCCAGGATCTTTAAGACGGACAAAGTAAGTGCCGACTTCCACATTTGCTGGCAGATCTGTAGCCATCTTCTTTTCAGGACAAGTATAGTGAGCTGGCCCGCGAGTGGACGCGCAAATACGCAATGTGATGGGAATCTGCCACGAAGAGAAACCGCTGAGAAAACAAGAGCATCTTTTAACTGATTCTTATTCGAGCTTTGAGCCTTCATTTCTGACTTTTATTTCTTTTATCTTCTCCTTGTACGTGCGCATAGTATGCTGATTCAAGAAGTATAAAGCGGTTTCTTAAAGGCCACTGAGCTGCCTGTCGTTCCGTTTCTGACAGGTCCTCGAAAAAACGTACCCTCGTCCTTAATTCTCTGCATCTCTTTGGAGTCCAAGGCTTTCGAGGCTGTGGAGATGTCGTTCTCAATGGCTTTGATGAGGTCGCCTGCAGACAGTTATCAATGCCTCAATCGAAGTTGCTTCAATCCTCGGTACTGCTGACATAATACCTAAAGAAGCAAAGTTTTCCTCTGGCCTGATGAAACCGGATATGGCGACCCTCAGCCAGGAGCCGTAGAAGTCACCGTTGAACTTGTGCAGGATGTAAGTCTCCTGAAAAGGAAAGTTTGGCGTGCACATAGTCCAGTCGGAGAAAAACTGTTTTCAACCATGGACTTCTTCTGGTTGCCGTAAAAGGGGTTCCAGCCGATGCTCACGACCATCTTGTGCACGGCTCCCGCATCCACCTGAGCCCAGCCGTAGTAGATGCCCGTGCGGAGGTCGTGAGGGAGATCATCAACGACCTCGGAGGTAAAGTTGGCTGGAAAGAAGGCCAGCATACAAGGCGTGACATCGTGGCTACCTGAAACTCGACTAACCTGTGGGGGTCCCCAGCTCTTTGGATCCCCTGCCGAAGCCTCGGGCGACATTTCCCTGGACGTAGACTGGCGTCATCGGTGAGAAAAGAGGTGGCATACTAAGTCCTTACATTGCGGCTTCCTAACAGCATGCAAGTACGAGGACGAGATAGCGAGCGTGCCTAGAAGGTAGAGAAATTGTCACTCCGCAGAAGCATGAGGTATGTCAGGGCTCCTCCATGCTGTACAGCGTAGCGCACTGGACTGACAGCAAGAGCTGACTCCTGCAACACTAATCCCGGAGACCTCGATTTATCTGTGGATGATTGATGATTTTATTGGACTTTCTATAGCATGCGATCACATCCTGAACTGCTTCGTGTTTGTTTCCGTTGGAACTCACGCGAAAGTTCGAGTGCATGGACAGAATGGACGTATGGAAGTGACACACCCACCCGGTAGTTCTTACCCCACTCAGGGTGGGCTCCGTCTGTTGCCGTCACTACCTTCTAAAGCACCCAAGGGAGCAGTTCAATAAGAGGGGCTTTCCCCAACCGCACCGAAAGCAACTTCTACTACGCAAGTCCCTCTCCTTGTTGAGTGGAGTGGGGCCTGACCCTTGACATAATGCCTCGTCCATATCCGAACTAAAAGACAGGAATTACGTCACTACTTTCCTGCACTGATGTACACAGGGAATTGTTCAGGACTGCCTCGATGTCCCAGGGAGCCCTCCCCACCGGGCAAGAGACATCCTACTCCATAGGGGCGCCCTGACGATCCTACCCGCAGGCGACAGGCAACGAGGATCAAACCCCAATTGCTCCTCGTCACCAACGAGCACACGAGCAAGGACATCTCCGGCACCAACACAAATCTTCCACCCATTCGACCCAGGTCCGACGTTGACCGAGAGGTTGCTGACGCCGTCCACGCGGCCTATGAGAACGACGCCATCGGCCACGAACGGCCTGAGGCCACAGCGAGTAGGAGCAGAACGAGCCAGTGAAGAAAAATGGGGAAGTATCCGGGTGACTTCGGCCCTGAAATCCCGGTCTATGGACTCATCAACCTCTGTATTCCAGCCACAGAACTCGCCGATCGCGGTCATCCTGAGCTTGTTCTCCCCAAGGCGACTGACATAAGTGAAGGCGTCGCTGATGATTCCATGCGGGCTCTGGGCACGAAGTTCCTCAGGTAGTTCCAGCTCTATGGAATACCCCTTCAGGCCATAGACGGGGGCAAAGAGCGAAGCGGTCCATAGGATGGGTCCAGTCCAGCTACCGGCTGCCACTACCACCTCGGTCGTCTGCGGATCAATTTCCACCACCCCGCGGTCGGTTCTCAACCGGCAGACGCCGCGTCCGTCACCTGTTAACTCTAGGCTGCGGACACTGGTGTCGAAGACAAACTGGACGCCGAAGCGCCGCTCGCACCTCTCGGCCAGCGTCTTCGTAAACACTTCCGAGCTACCCATGGCTGCGTCCGGCTGGAACACGGCGGCGACTGGTGGCCGCATCTTCGCCATAGGTGCCAGTGATGCCTCCTTCGCCAGCACCTCTTCCGTGTTGCTTAGGATCACCTCTTCTTCTACGCAGTTCTTGGTCCTGTAGTGGTCGGGCAGCGGTTCGTAAGACAGCTTGAGTGCACCGCCGCGTCCGTAGCCACAGAGACGTCCAAGCTGTCCGCCGTCTGCCTCAAACAAGGCCTTCAGCTTTTCTACGGCCCAGAGAGTGAACAGCAGCATGTTCCTCTGCTCCCTCCTGTCCTGCTTCGCCACCAGGCTGAAGTACGAGAAGTTAGCCAGCCAACGCCAAAAGTGAGGGTCCGTGCACGTCGCCCACCAGTTTATTCGAAAAAACTTGAACTCGTCAGATCTAAAACATGGACAGCTAGTGGATGTCAACCGTTGAATACTTGGGACTCACTTGGGACTGAGGATGCTCTTGGACACCGCCTTCCAGTGATCCCGATCGATGAGCGGATTACTCCTTTGCATTCCTCCGGCCGCCACCGCGCTGCATTCTGCGGCGGCGGTGCCGCCGGCGTCCAGTACAACGACGTCGTAGCCTCTTTGCGCTAACCCGAACGCCGAGGAGACACCGGCGCACCCAGATCCGATCACCACTGCCATCCTCTTTGATTTCTTTCCGTCAAAGAGGTCGATCGGCTGCGCCGGAAGCGCCGCCAACTCCTGGTGGAACTTGGTCGTCCTGGCGGCGGCGGCGGCGGCGGCCGCGGCGGCCAACCCGACACCCCCACCTAGACAGACTCGCAAGAGCATGGCGATTGAGGCTCGCAGATTCCATTATCTTCGAGTCGCAGCTTCGGGTTATCGGACGATTATGTAACAAGCTCGTTCACGAAGATGAGTTTGCTCACGTTGGGGCTGGTGACTGACGACTTGGAAGTGACTGCTCTGCTTACTGATTGTTGACAGCTAAACGTTTCCTTCTCGCGCTTTCCGGTGGATTCCATTTCCTTCCCCCGGTGTATTCACCCTGATCCACACCGGCCGGTGGGTCTAGAGAGCATCGAAGATGGGTCGTAGCCAAGGTGTACGTACAACTACCTCGGGCCGTAGCCGGCGATTCTGCTCGCCGCTCCACGTATGAACTGCAGGGTGGCGCCGGCGGTTCCGGCCGCTGATCAACAGCTCACTGGTCAAGACACCTTAGCATGACGGCGGCGAACTCGCCCCGGTCAAGGGGAACAAGGCTCGTAAGCTCCTCAAGTCTAGTTGAAGTCTGTCAAGGGTTGACAGGAGTGTGTCAAGGTCCACAAAATGAGTCATTGGAGTGTATTTCATGGACTAGAAAGCCGCCCTGAACTTCAAGGGGATCGAGTGAAAACTCTGAGTTGACTGTTACAACTGAAAGAAGCAGCAAAGGTGTCCTCACATTAGGACAGATGGGATGGGCACGTAGGATTCGTTACTAGATGTTGTTCAAAGACTTTATAGTGAAATGAAAAAAGTGCTTAAGTTATAATACTAAATGGTTTGCAAGCATGGAACATAGTTAGGTAACCAACCTTCATGTGAAGTGGTTAGTTAAGCTCTAAAAGCAGCATTAGCAACTGCAGTGAAATGAATTTGAAAAAATAGAGTTTTAATGATTGCCCTGAAGCCTTCAAAGCTTTAAAAGTTAAGTAAGTTTCACTTACGTTCACGTTGCGAATCAGTTATTTTTTACTGAATCTTCATCATTTGACGTCAGGTCACAAACCTTAAGTGCACTCAGGTGAATTACAAAGTCGACCCCACTAAATATGATTGCTACAAAGGCTCAGTTAAACATGACGATTTTGAGACGTTCTTCACTAATAATAATGTTTGTCTGGATCGACAGCAGCGCTCCTGAATTGAGAACGACGAACACGGCCCTAAAGGAGACGATCGGGGTGGAGTCACCGCAGCTCGAAAGAGTTCAAAGCACGAACGGCCTTCACGAAACCGGTGACGACGAGGAATGCCTCGAAACGGTTCAAGCCCATGTTTGAGTGGTTCCGTAGCTCCAGCTCTGAGACGTTGGAGGTCGTCATGCACCTGATCGTCACGGCCTCTCGGCCAGGATGATGACGCCGGCGAGATCCTTCATCGTACAGTCGAGCTGGAGGCTTTCGAGGCCACGAGCGAACGGCTGGCGCAACTCCGGATCCTGGCGCACATGAGGAGACTGAAGTAAACGCCGAGGTGGACAAGAAGCTGCCGTTCGACTCCTAAACGTCGCTGATGTCACCGCTGCGCCATAGAGGATGATAAAAATGCAGCTCCACTGTTATTTCGTTGAAAATTGCCTTGGATTATCTGAGTAGAACAAAGAATATGCTGTAAGTTATTATCGTTCTCGCCAGTTCAGGTATCCAGTTTCTGTTATCTAGGGGTTTATCTCAGCTGTTTTCATGCTACGCCTACAGTAGCTTGGGGGATTCCCGAGAGTTTCTTCAGCTCAATCACTATGGGCGACTCTGGGCATACCAAGACTGATGGGCCTGACAAGGCAGACATCAGGGAAGACATGGTAAAAACTATCCTTGATCAACATAATACTAAAGTCTCTAAACACTGGCCTTATTGTGCCAGGTCAATACTGCAGTTCGCTTCCTGGAGAATCCCAGGGTGTCGCGAAGCTCTGAGGAGGCGAAGAGGGCTTTCCTGTTGAAGAAGGGCCTCACTCCCCAAGAAGTGGACGCGGCCCACGCCAGGGCCAGGCCCCCAGGCCGCGACTTGGTGATACCTCATCAGACAATTGCGCCTGTTCAGCTCCAGCAGTATAGCGCCTGGATGAGGCTGACGCACTTGGCCAACGCTCTAGTGTCCCTGGCAGGCTCGGTCTACGTCATGAAGTACCTGTGGGAGGTGAACTCTAAAGTTAGTCCCGACTCAAGCGGACCTGACAAAAATTGTTCACGTACTAGAACTACATTCGCGACTGGCTGTATGGAAGGAGGCCCAAGAGGAAGACGACGTTGGAGACGTTACTGGAAGTCCAGGAGGGTCTTCAGGACGAACTTCATAACCTGTCCTTGGCCGTACACAAGCTCCAGGAGTCTCTTCCCAACACGAGAGACGTGGTGAAAGAGAAGGACTTTTCGGATCTCAGAAGAGACGTCCAGTCAGTCAAGGGTCTCTTGCTCAGCAGGTGCACTTTTTTCACCTTTCTTTTGAACTGTCACTTGACTTACGCATTCTCCTGGCTGCTCCAGCTCCAGATTTCCTCAACATCCCCCAGTCCTCGCCCCCAGTCTGCCCCCGTGGCAGCTCGCCACTGCCAAGTCGTCGGTGAACGGGAGTGACAACGAAGGCATCAAAGAAGATGCTGGCCGGAGCGACCAAATTGTGCTGGACAGTCCTGACCTCGTCGCAGAGGAACAGGTTGACTGACGCAGAGCAAGTCCTTGATGCCTAGTGTACGTAATGTAATTGACGCACGACTGCAGCAGGTTGGATGGGAGCATTGGTGTCATCAGACGTCAATGCTCGCTGTCACGCCTGTCATCCCCACCAAGAAGCACCAAACGTTGCCGTAGCCAGAGAAGTCCCAGATGCTCAGATCACGTCAAGAAGTCTTGAGGTGGAACTAAGCGTGCACCAAAATGGCTACTTTTGCTCCAAAGAGAGCTGATTGTGCACAAAGGTACGTCCTTGTCCGACGTCCGTCAGTTTGGCACTCCAGCACCTGTTTTTGGTGCAC
>JAAUXU010153354.1_pt1 | contig 35383 bp, 36 predicted proteins | sample 7278151 | NCBI WGS metagenome assembly JAAUXU01 (sample SAMN14350113, study PRJNA611818) | marine sediment metagenome | isolation source: surface marine sediment (1.8m) | place: French Polynesia: Moorea | collected 2018-08 | reverse complement strand
TGCTGGACAAGAACATGTCCTTGAAGACTGGTGAGCGGGCTGCCAGGATTATCTTGTGACAGTGAAACTCTTTGGAGTCCTTGCCCCTCAGAGTGAAGTCAGTGAGCTCATTGTCACCCATCACCTCATTTAGGTCATCCCAAATATGGTTGGTGGCAAATTCACCCAGGCTCAAGATGGAGTGTTCAATGGGACTACTTTTAATGGCCATCTCCACAATAGCATCAAACTGTAGAGTTTCATTGAGACCAAGCAGACCCACCACATGCTCCTTCATAATGGTCCATCGAACCACTACCCAGGGTGCAGAAGTATGTCCCTGTTGAGGGGCCTCTACTGGCTGGAAAAATATTTGTTGTGCACCGACATGAATTCCCTGAGCACCCATTGTGGCGCATCTATCCAGCACTGAACTGCACTTTCTGCTCGATCTTTTACCGTACGAAGCATTTGTTGATGCATCATCCATTTAGATTTTCCCTCAGATTCATCCATATATTGGGCGGTGAAAAAAAAAGTTTAAGGAGCTCATGGAACCCATTATTTCCTTTGAGTTAGGTTAAGTTAGACCTGATCATATTAGGTCTGGTTAAGTTGCTTGATGAATGGATGATTGGAAATCATGCATTTTGGTGCGCAGCTAAACCATCATTTTGATCCAAAGTGTTTGGCAAACAAAGTGTTTTGTCTGTGGTGCACAACAAATACAATGCACGCCATTTACAAGAGGTGGTAGGAGGGGATGCATAATAGGGTCCTGCTGTGGACCTAGTTGCATCTGGAACGCCACAACAGCCATTAGGGCTCATCATGGTCTATCAAAGCACATTTTGTCCGTCTACCGTTGAAAACGGAAACGGATAAAAATCACCAGTGATGTACCTGACCAACCAAGCGTCCTCCTCCTCGCGCTATGTTTCGGGGCATCCGGGCAGCACGGCTCTTAAGGGCGATCACATCTTGCCAATCGCCCTTTTCCATGGCTCCGTTATCAAATATGATGGAACCTCGCATTCTCCGCACAGCTGACAACTCTTTGTACACAGCTTGAACGCTTATGGTGAAAGATGGCTGATCTTTGGAGAATCTGATGCTGCAAAGGAAGTCAATAATGTTGTCCCCGATCACCTTCTGGCCAAGACTCGCTTCTGCACCGTCCGTTGGGCACTTGTCCCATAGGTTCAGAAAAGCGGTAATCTCCACTCTGGCAGTAAATGTATCAAAGGCCTCGTCGGAAGCCTTGAACGAGACGATGCTGTCGTAGCTCATGGTGACGATCAGGTACAAGGGAAGTGTGACAGGAAATCTAGAGCTGTTGCTGAGTCGAACGTTTATCCCGCACTGAGATAAGAACTGTCAGCGTATGCACTAAGCTGCAAAAGCAATCATAGTCCTCACAGTCGTGGAAGGGTGGTAGGCGTGGAGACCGACTAATCGGAGTGCCGTGGAACACGATTAATCGAGCAGCGCTTGGTGGCGCAACTTTAGCATAGCTTTTCCATAGCTAGCCAAGCATGTGCGGTCTATTGCGTCATACTTCATGATTCACTTAAAAGGCGCGTTCCTACTTGCACTAACTGATAATGCATTTTATTTTGCATAGACTGACAGGAATATTGACATATCGTCAAGAAATATATCAATTCCTTAATATAAAGCACAGGTATTTTGATCCTATGAATTTTCTGACAATCGGTACTGAGGTTTCGACACCATTTCCTGCAACAACGAACAATTCATCCCATAATGAAGAAAAGTTGCCAGTTTTTCCCACGCTTTTTCTGGAACTGGACTGAGTAAACAGAAGTTACACAAGTGTGTGTGCTATGAAGCACTTGGATTTAAACCCCAATTCCCTTTATTGCTGTGCACCCGAAAGACTCACTATTTCTATTATCGTTGGCTTATCGGCGTTGAACAGCTTGAACATTCATGACTGAATGGAATTTTTTGCTCACAATACTTTTTCTCTACATATCAACCTTGTACAACAATTCTTCATACTATGAACAATTTTCAAGGGCACTTCATGTCCGTTAAGGATGAAGTACCAAAAGAATTACCTATAATGATATACCCGAAAGAGTGATTTTTTCAAAAGCTGAGCTTGTAACAGCAAGAAGAAGGTCCCATCTTATGTTTAAGCATACTTTAAGAACTTTAAAAAGTGTGTGATTTCAATATTTAAGGGAAGACGACAAAGTTTATGCCGTATAAGATACAACGCAATTCAATCCAGGCACTTTCCTCCTTTGTCCGTTAATTGCTCCCTCAAGAGCCTCTAGTCAGAGCTGCTTTGTGACATCTCAGGCACGAATTGGCGGAAGGGGAAAGTCAGCTACAACTTCTGCCTGAACAATGTACTTGTATGCAGTGTTCCTGAAGTCCTCTACAATAACGTGCTCCAAATTAAGGTTATTTTGGGAAAGAATCATACAGTTTGGGGGGTGGACTCGAGCCAAGGCCAACCCTTGTTAAGGTCTCTTGTCCTCGTAATAGTGTGCAAACGTAACTATGTTTCGAAAAATCATAATTTTCCCATTGTGACTCAAATTTTCACCGTTTTCCTGGGCGTTAAGAAATATCTGTTGACAAACTTAAACTGACCTGAACATGACGTCCGGCACAAAGAAGTGGCAGAGATTGCAAGTCCTGTGGACAAGGATGTCCAAAAAGTCCTTTTCCATCTGCGAGAATGTGTCGCTGAATGGGAGCCCTAACCTGGGCAAGGAAGATTTGCCACGAAAATTACGTCAACCAACTGTTTCATGGAGGCGATCAAGCCCTTCGCCTTAAATATGGGACAAGTATTACTAAAAATTCGTCTCGGATCGCATATTTGGCCCCCCCAAACGGTTATTTTTGCACTTTAATTTCCGGATTCTTGTGACAGCACAGCAAACATGTCTGGCATGTCCAATGCAGACTCTAAAATCGACGAGATCGAGAACTTGTACTTACAGGCGTAAAACCTGTTGGCGTCCGGGTCACTGCGGAGGTTACGTACGGTAATCGGAAAGAGACCTGTAGACCCATACAGAATAGGCAGCATAACAAGCATTGCTAAAATGCTAAACATTGTGGGGTTGTCCACGGTTCGGTCACCTTCCACGAAAGCGCGGTGGTGGCATACGACAATCACGACTACAGTGTCCTGGTTCGTCCCACCTCCAGCAGATCACAGAGGCTGATGATCCGTTGTTACGTCCTCGTCCACGTCCACGTCCGCGACCAGGGAGACCAACAAAGCCTTGTCTTTTAGCTGCTAATTTCTTCCTAATTTCGGCCGCCAGGTGTTATTCTGTGGAAGAGGGTTGAGGAGCAGAGTATGGAGTCTCGCCTCTTGCTTCCACAGCAATAATGGGGTGTTTGAAGGACTTCTTGTACTACAGCTCAGCGTTTCTGGCTACTATTTGAAGATCCCTGGTTGATGTTGGCTTTGGTCCTCCCATGACTTGCCTCCTCATGTCCTTGTGTATTCCAGCCTTTTGCCTAAGGTCTGCCACTGCTCCTCTTCCATTCATTCCTGCCATGAATCTCTGCAGCAAGAAGAATCGCAGTCCCACATTGGGTTGGATCGAACCATCTCTGATGACCTCCCATTCATCATCATGATCATCATTGGAGGAGAAGGTCAGCTCACTCCTGAGCCAACGTCCAGCCTCTCCTTTCAACTTGATTTGGACTATTTGTGCTGTCACAGCTTGTGAGCAACCGAAGGCTTCTCTACAGAGCTGGACTTGTAGGAAGAAGTGATCCACATCTTGATCATCATTTCTCTGGAAGTCTCCTAGGACAGCCACTTGATCAGCATTCACTGCACTGACCTGTTCTCCAGTCGCCATGACGTGATCTTCGGTCTTTACGGATTTTTCCGCAAGGTCTTCCTCCAAATTTTCCGAGTGAGACGGGTCCTCTTTCGTGTCATTGACTTCTGGTAGTCTGCAATCTTTGACCTTTTTCTTCTTAAAAAGGGGGTTCAACGCATATCACAGCGATGTTAGAATGATTTGGCAATACCTTCATCGATGGGAACCGCTGCCACCAGATTAGTTTCTGGTGTTATACCCATATTCACAATCCAGCCTCTGGACAAAGTTGAAGTGTTGTTCACACTTCTGATCAGGTCTCCAGCTCCAGGAAAATGCCTTCTCTTTCCCCCACATCTCATGTTAAAGCATAGCTCCGGTACGTGGAGTATTCACTCAGGCAATGAAGACTCAAATCAGAGTAATGATGCTGGCCCACTCACTGGAAGGGTGTTGGCCACATGTGCAACAGAGCAGAACTACGAGGAGGTTCCGCTCAACTTTTGCATGACAAAAATCAAGCGCGCATGTGCACAAACAAAAAGTTCGTACTGTAAGTACTTTTCGTGTCCTCCTATGTCAACACTAAAAACAGTACCACCTGCCTCCTCAGGTATAGTCAAACTTTTTGACCTTAATGTACGTAGAGACTCGGCTTACAGCAATGCCGGATATTGTGACGTCCTGTTTCTAATAGCATATTTTAACAGTAACAGAAGTACATGAAGAGCATATATGCTTTCACCATATAAGTGAAGGGGAGATGTCGTCTACAGAAGGATGTCCAAAGCCTTTTAAGGCCACATCGTGGCCTCGTCTGGCAATGCTTCAGCAAAATAGATAGTAGCGCAGACTCGGCTTATCATAACTCCGGATGTAGTGACACTCTTCACTCTGTGAAAATATTTCTAGGACATTTCCATAGTCCACAAGTGCTACAGTGGACTCCGCGTACCGTCATATTCTTGGCTCAACCTGACACTGTCACCATAGATTGTGCGTTACACACGAATGTAACGTTCATAGTGCCACATTTTACTAGACTTTTTTTTTGCTACCTACTGCGGTGGACTCTTAAAATGATATTTTGGGCCTGAGGATGTCCCTGTGAGCGGAGTGCACCGTTCTGTTTGCATGAACAAGTTAGCTTACTTGGTCAATTCGTCACAGTTGCTGAGCAGGGCTCTCATGGTGAGCGTGAGCTGCTGGATCGTCTCCCTGCAGGCCTTGGCGTCCGTAGGCTTCTTGCTGTCCTTCAACAGGTCCTTCAGGAAGTAGGGAAAGATGGCCTAAAGCAAAGTTTACATTAGTCAGTCGCTTGTTGAAAAAGTATTGTCAAAAAATATATGCTGATACGTGTACTCACTTGCAAGACTGCCAGCATCTGCCTGGCCCGCCTGGTCCCGCTGTCGTAAGCAACCACCAGCACGCACAGAGACACGCACTCAAGCAGGGAGATCGTCTCGGGGTCGCCCTAATGGTGGGAAGCAGCAGGTGATGGTCAGGACGACATTGTCGAAATGTCCTTTTTTTCCCTTACCTGATAACAAAAGTCGAGGGCTGTGAGAGGTTTGCGCAACTTCACGAGCTCCATGATGTGCAAGTGGTCGGGCGTGCGACGGCTCAGGCTGCACAAGAGCTTGTACAGGTACTTTGGTTGGACCTAAGGATGCGTTCAAGGTTTCAGAGATGCCCGCCGACAATCCTTTTTTTAACATACCTTGAAGGAGTCTTCTCCTTGAAGGGAGGGATCCTCTTCGCAGATGCTGGCGCTACAGCCGCTCACCTTGTCCAGGATTGGGGCGACGCTGCCGAACATCTGAAGCAGGAAGGGCTTGCGGTGCAACACGTACAGCTGCCGGCAGACGAATTCGATCGTTCTGGTGGGGTGGTGGATAAAAAAAAGAACAACGTGGATTACGAAGATCAAGCTGGTCAGATCATCTTTTCTTACCTGGCCACCAGCTCGTTCGTCTGACTGTTGGAGTAGATCCTGAGCAAGTTGGGCATGACGAGGAAGTAGCCTGATCCCGAGAAGATATTTTTGAACTGGGCAGCCGCGTTGATCAGGGTCGCCATGCAGTATCTCAAGATGCACGAGTCCTCCGAATGGAGTGCAAGGGCACCGTTGATCACGTTCAAGAAGAGGTGGATGTCTGATGGATGCGCAAAGTTTCCGGCCATTGCCTCGAACATGCGCGCGATCAGGCGGATCCAGTTGAACTTGTGTAGCACGTCGAGCCCGTAAAGCTCCTGAGGAGATTGAAGGGAGAACTTGGACATCTGAGCATCCTTTCCTAGCACCTTCCGCCCACCTTTCCCATATCTCCGTTGACGTAGAGGTCCAGCTCTGACTCCAGGGCTTTCCTGGGGAACGACGGCAGCTTCATGAGGTCCTCGTGCAAAAACACCACCCTCTGCACCACCTGACTCACGTTCTTCAAGATACCCCACGTCAGCATCACCTAAGAAAAAGAATAACAGCGTAACACACAACCTTCCATGGGCGCTGTTTTCTCTCACCTTCCCCATCTCCACAAACTTGAGGCCGAAGCACTGCTTCTGCAGCTCCGAGTAGGCCTCAGGCGGCTTCTTATGCACCAGCGCCAACTGGGGATACTGCGACCGCTTGAAAAAGTAGAAGTCTCTAGCATAATGTTGCGGATTGTGAATTGTACCTAGGAAAAACAAGAGGGGCGGATCTTAGTCCAGGGGTTCAACTTCTTGCTGGTGAAGTTGATCTCACGTGTCCTGTGGTCCACAAGGAAGTACTCCTTTCCCTCCTCCTCGTCGATGCTGAAGAACTCCAGCGCCTCTTGCAAAATTTGGCAAAATTGCACATCCTCAGTGAGTGGAAACTGGCTAGGGATTCCGACCTCGTCAGGGCCTTGAGGTCCATGCACGATGATCTTCTTGGCTGCAGGCACGTTCGCAGTCAGCAGGATTGCGGCGTCCACCTAAGAAACGTCCAGGGTGATTCTCGAAATAGCAATATCTTCAGTCAGCAGCAAATATATTGTATGAATTATAGTGTTGTGATCACGATAGGTGTGTTGGACAAGAGAAGACGGGCAAAATTGCTTCTTCGTGATCAGACTTGGGAAGCAAAACGTACCCTTATGGAAAATAAATTGACTAAAGTCACTTCTAAAATGGCCACTATCTTAGCAACTTTGTTAGGAAAACATTGTTATGAGCAATTCTACGGAGTGAAACATTGTTAAGCAGCAAACATTCTATCGGTAAATGGGGAATGGACGGGATTCGCCACCAGTTCTTGGGACCTCTTTCACCTGCTCTTTTCGTAATATCTGCTTCAGATCCTTGAACATGATTCCTTGGACGGAGTGCACGACCATCCAGAGCGTGGCCAACGCTTGCCCGATCAGCTCTTGGCCCTTCTCCTTGGGGTGGCGCACGTAGAACATGATGTAGCCGATGATGTAGTTGTACAGAGCGAACGCAGCCTGCTGTGGAAGTTTGGGCACGAATCGGATCAGGGCTCGCAAGACCTATAGCGGGGTGAAATTGGTAGTAGACAGAAAGAACGAGACCGCGATCGAGCTGACGGAAAAAATCACCTGGAATGTGGCAGAGGGATTGTCTCTCGTCAGCTTCTCCATGAAGTACTTGAGAAAGAGGTTGCTGTCCTCGACCAGGCAGGACCACACCACCTGAGTGTGGAGGGGGAAGCTCTCAGAGTGGTGGAGGCAACGTTTCATCAACACAGCTCGTCACTTACCTGGTAGGCAACTTCGTAAACGGCCGTGCCGTCGAGAGAGACCGCCTGGTCGTCGAGCAACGCGATCACCTCCAGGAACGCCGAGCACAGCGTCGAAGGGAAGAGGGTCTGGGCCACGTGGAACACTCCCTTGCCGCAGGAAGACTTGTCAGGCACCGTGGTCTCCTCCGCACCTGTAAGAGCAACAACTGTGTGTACATGGGAAATCCATGTCAACCTTCAATATATATACAGTGATCATCGCTTCTCCTGTCCTCGGATCTACCCTAACCCCACTTATGCTGTCGGAAGGTGCTAGGACCAACAAGCTCAGCTTCAAAAGCTGACGTCATTTCTCCGATTGCCTCTACCGTCACTTTGGAGAAGAATTTCATCCCGAAAAAAGGAGGTAAGAATAGAAAATGAGCCACCATTTTACTCTCCATTGGCAACTTTGTTGATTGCCAACTCTAATCAAAAATGATTTGGAGTTGATATTCTTCTCCATCTTTGTCTTTAATCAAAAATCAAGCAAATGATCTAAAATCAACTGTGAAATATCCTTTGTTTTTCATTTTCTATGATGCACAAAATATGACCGGACAATTTGTCACGTTCAGCTCCGCAGTCATTTGATATTTGTCCCGTCCCCTAGCTTAAACAGTCACTTTCACTCTATCCCCAGAGTGATGGTAAAAGCCAGGATCATTGTAGTCGATGTAGTCGAGGAGCAGAAAAAACTTAGCTAATAGACTAAGGAGGAGAAACTCGAGACATGAAAGTTTCCACTCTGAAGCTGCCTCAAATGATGAATCAGTCTATGGACAATGTATTAGTGACGGTTTAGGATGATAGATTAATAGCCTAACGCGAGCTATTTTTATATGATACTTTTTGAATGATACTTAATTTGAACATTAGGGAATATTAAGCGAATCACTCCAGTACGTATTTTGATCATGGAACATACGTTTCTAACCGGGAGATTTGATGCAGTGGGCTCTGAAGCCCGACTCTGACTCCACCTGGGCCTGACTCCATCCCCAATTTATAAAGGGCCGGAAATGGCAAAAAGTAGGCTCAAGGTGAGCGGTGAAAAGGAGAAACTTCACTGCATTCCAGGCCAGAGTCTTCGGAAATGATCTTGTGTAGTGAAAGAACGTTGAGCGCAGTAATTGCGACTGTATTGAAGCGCTTTTTGACTGTGCGCAGACGGTGCTGACATCGAAAGTTGGCTGCTGCACAAGACTTCTTTAGCAGCATCGTCTAAAGGCCGAACTGCCGACAAATTTCGCAAGCAACATCATTAAGCTGCAAACTTTTGCGCGCAAAAAAACACCACCACCAACGAAGGAACCCCAACATTTTGAGGTTATTTGAATAAGATGCAAAGAGCCGGAACATAAGGGCGAGCTCTCAAAAACAGATTTTTTTCCAGCCTTTTCTGCCTTTTTTCCCTAACAGCTTGCTGCTTATATGTCATGTGATGGATGCCATTTCCTCTCTCTCCAGAAATCCTTTTTCCTCTCTGGAATTGCACTGAGGATGAGAGAGATGCTTGCTCAGCGTAACGTTTGGAACAACTAGATACGTAGAAAGCTCTACTCTCGCCAATTTTTCAGGGCGAGGGATCACGATGATGTGTGCAACATCTCTGTAAATAAGTTGCCGCTCACTTCCTTCCCCCTCCCCCTCTCTTTAGGGCACTCACTTTCGTCTCCGCCGGTGCCCCCGTGCTCCTCGGAGGCCCCCACGTAGAGGCTCGGCTCGTACGACGCCCTGGTGAGCACGGGCACAGACGTGATGTGGAAGTTCTGTCGCTCCTTGCGGCGCTTCTCCTCCTCCGCGTGGATCACGCTCTGCACCAACTCGGCCTGTTGCTTCTTGCGGCTCGTCGTGGCGGACAAGAGCATCTAGAGGAAAAAATTCAATAGATTTTTTTCCCTCACAGGCACGACAAATCGATTCACCTACTTTTCATCTCATGCTGCTTTCTTGTCTCACCATAGTTTGTCTGGCAGGTGTTTGTCTCATGTTTTTGTCTCACTACATGCTTTGTCTGCAGTTATTATGAAACTAATTCGAGTAGGTATAGACAGTCAATTCTTCAAGGACAAAACATTCAATTTGTATTGTATGAAGATTCTAGCACTACAGAGATGTTAGTAACGAAGTTAAAACTTAGTGCTGTGCCTCAAAATTAGGAGGAGTGACATCCTTTGGCCTAAGTCGACAGCGTTCCACCTCCAACGTGATTGTGTACTTGCCTCTGATCAGAGGTGAGAGAACGTTACAGAACAGTGTGGATTGGAGTACCACCCCACCCCAAAATAAGGTACTAGGGTACTCTAATCTCTTTACAGGAGGTACTTGGCACTCTCAAAGATACTTGCAGACTGAGGAAATTCCCCATGATTTGTGATGAAGAAGACCAAGTGCATTCATCTGGCAGACACATCTCGAGTTGGTCTTTTGTTCTTGTACGTTTGCTTAACTCTAAAGGTGGGAGAAGAACAATCAGATTCACTACAGTAGCAACGCTTTTTACAACACTGACCCCATCTTGGACAATGGAATCTCAATTTGACTTAATCTCACCCTGACAAATCACGACTTAGGGAGACAAAGTTCCTTCGAGACAAGAAAGACGAACAAGTTGCGATAAAATGTCAGAATGACCACTTGCATTAACATGTGGTGACTCTGAACACCCAGTGCATCTACAGGGTGAGGAAAAAGATATTGGCGACTCTGCCGTTAAAGGCCCTTTGTAGATCTGAAACAATGTTTAATGGTCTGGTTACTGCACCGGCTAAGAATTCATTTGGCTTAAGTCCATATGAGGTTGAAGCTGAGTTATGACTACCAACCTTTAGAGTGTGTTAGGGAGAGCAATTTGGGTGGATGCGCTTATATCTACATTTGATCCGTATAACGACAATAACCTTGTAGTTAAAAAACAGTACCATTTTTTGTCTCTCCTGTAGAGTTACTCTCTCTCTACTTTAGCCATGTGAATGTTATCAAATATGATAGGTTGTGACAGACTTCGAAAGTGATTGTGAAAATCCTAGACACACAGGGTATACCAAGTGTAGCGGGTAAATTTTTAACATGTCCACGTTAACAGACATGGTTTATTATAGTGCCAATAACTCTCTTTCTATTTATCGTCTTCACTACGGCCGTCGTCACTGATGTCCTCAACGTGGCGAAGATCTTCAGCCCGGAGGGTATCGACGGGGTGATCTTTTTCGTAAATCCCCAACCGGTGCTCTTCAGACAAAAGTGTAGGAAACGACCCTTAGCATAGTTCTCAGAGCTTCTCTGGTGCAATATTCAGCATGCTCTACATTTGGTACACCCGGTATGTGAGCCATTCAAAATGTCCGATATCCGTCAGAATGTCACCGACCTCTCATATCCCCATGTCTCCCAGCAGGCGAGGTCATGACAACTGGAGAGTAAACAGGAGTCCGAGATATATACGAGTATTATGCAGCACTCCAATAGGGATCACGCATGTTTGGACAAAACAATCATCGATTGATTAAAATGTTTCTAAAGAAAGTTCCCACTTTGTTTTCCACACTCTGTGCGTGAGCTTGCTTGAGAGCAGAAGCAAAAGAAAAATAGAATCTCACGCACGTATCCATTGATGAAGAGCAATGCAACTCTTATGCTCTATAGATTTAGGTAAGGAATTCTACTTTTTTTGGCAGCCTCCACCTCCTGGGGTGCCCAATGCCCTTCAACTCTTTCTCGATTACATTACAGCTTTCATTTGGAGAGTTCTGTTCCTTTCCAGACTCAATTGCTGGCAAGGTGAGTCTCTCTGCCCAAGTAGAGGAAGCAGTTGGCGATATCATCTATTTTGATGGCGAGAAAAACTTTTCCAGAGAGCAGAGCTCGTGGGACGACCCCTGTACAAAGTTTGGTCTGACAGTGGTACTAGTACACATGTCCAACCTAAAGGATAGTGTGGCAAACTAAAGTATGGGGGGGGGTTAAGATATCAGCCAGGCAGTAACTTGTTAAGTGACCATCCCACCCAACGAAGATCTAATATACTGAGGTGAGTGTTCAAGCTCAAGCCTGATAGACGAGCTCGAGCTCGGCTTGAGGTCCATAATCAATCTAAAGGGCCTTTTTTACCTCTCTGCAGGGGTGGTCTTATCTTGTGAAGAGCATCATCAAGTGTGCGCATCTTATAGAGGCCTACACTGTCAATGTCCTTTGAAATATTCGTACAAATATTCGTATGTGAGTGTAAAACTCCGATTCGTCGAATCAGTTGGGAGTTGGGAAAAACTTGACGAAATTGGAGGATAAATGGGACATTGCACAAATTGCTCCCAATGGGTTAGTGTTGACTTGGTTCTGTGGGAACTCCTTCTTGTTCTTGCTAACCAAGACAATAGATTTCTTGCAATGCACATGTGAGTAAATCCAGGCTTGCCGGATTCTTCAGTGATCTTTGCTTGGCTTATCTTTCTGCAACTTTTGCAGCTCTCACTGTGTTTGCCAACATAGAAAAACCTACATCTCGTTAAACTGTACGAAAAATGTTGTTCTGCTACTTGTGCAGAGAATTTGAACCAACTTTGTTACTTTCTATAACAAGTAACTTTAGCAGAGGTGACAAAACTTGCCGATTGACTCAGGCTGAGACTCTCATGAGGCAGACACCCTGTTGACCAAGGGAAAAAATGACTACACCGAAGTTTTGCTATTCAGTATTTACAGTTTCAAGAGACAAGATCGTCGCTCACTGACAAAGCCTTGCCGAGTCCCAAACATCACAAGTCCGGGCTTGAGCTCGAAATGTTCGGCTCGAACCGCATCACCCAGGAATGCAAAGCACGTCCAGAAGTCCCTTTACCTGTCCCCTCTCGTGGATGGTCTGATTGATCTTCGTTTTGAATCTGGGCTCCCAGGGCGGATCGGCCACGGGGGTGAACTCGGTCCCCAGCTTGGGGCTGGGCAACGTGAACTCGATCTGCGAGGGGGTCACCTTCATGGCCAGCTGACCGTTCTCCTCCAGACGCTGCCAGACCTGGTGACGGTTGCGCCACAGGGACTGAAAACGAAAAATGACTTGAATACATCACATCCATCCGGCTGGGAGAGACAAAGAAGGAGAGAGAACCCTTAGAAGAAAAAACCTTCATACAAAATCGTTTATTTCAGTCAGGTCGGTCCTCCCTTCCCAGGTCGTTACAGGTCTGTGTGTGTTTGTTTGTGTGTGTTTGTGTCCCAAGTGGTCCACAGTTGTCCACGGTTGTCCACCAGACCAGAATCTCAAGATTTCCTCTCTTCTCCCCCCCCCCAATTCTCTCACGTTGGAAGTGCGCAGATGGTCACAGACCCGACAAAAAATCTTTATGAAGGTCCTTTGGTCCATGTGTTGTCCCCCCCTCGTCTCTGTCCAGCCCTTCTGCAGCAACAGATCGAGAAAAGGCGGCTGTGAAAGGAAATTGAGTGCTGTGTGTGTGAGGGAGAGAGTGAAATCAGGGCTCTCGGGTGATGACAGCAGGAGAAAACCCGCCATTTCAACCTTGGTGTAGATAAAAAGAATGCTAGGTCGACACAGGGCTGTTCAGGAGAATTCGAAATTTTCACTCTGGAACTAGACTGTCCTTCGAGTCGCCCTCGGAATTCTTGTACGTGTGATTGCACGTGGTTGACTTGGGCAACCTGGGGGTCTTTATCATCTGACTTGTTTTCATTCTATCCTATACGTGCCTATATTTCATCGCCAATTCAACTGCACCAATCTGTGTGCAGTTGAGAAAGTTTTGGATCTGAACCACCCTGTACAACGTGGACTCGACAAACTTGAGACGCGCACACACCTGAAAGCGATAAATGGCGTTGATTCTCTGATCCGGCAGCTGGTGGTTCATCTCGCTGGCCACGAGGGCATTGGTCTGGTCGGGCACCTTCACCGACGACACGATGAACAAAGACGCAGCCGAAGAGACGAGGTCGCGATCTGTCTCCCTACAAAAAGAAAGAAAGAAACGGAATTCATCTGGCTTGACACCAGAAGCCGTTAAGAGGAAACAGACTTGTGCCAACTTGACACTGACATCAGGCAAACTTTTTTTTTGCCAGAGTGAAACAAGCTTCTTTTTTTTGAAACAACGTACATATATCTCCTTTTTACCTGAGTAGTTCCCAGGCGACTGGAAGGACGTCGACCAGGATCTCGTCGGAGAGGATGCACGAGCTCTTGTTCAAGACAGACAGGGGCACGTGGAATAAATGACGAACCTTAGGAGGAGAGGAAGATTTCCAATGGACTCACTTGTACAGTGGACGCCTCATAAATATATCTGCACCCGAATCCCAAGCACACACTGTTGACCAAAATCTGTAGATGACGCATTTTGCACATTGAACAGTGGTGGCAGCAGAGGAATAAGTTGAAATCTCAGAAGTATCTGCAATTGAGGCTCAGCAACAGACTCTTCTTTGGCTTTGGGTATGTTTGACCCTGACCCTGAGATTGGTGTTGACATGTGATGATCGGTTAACCATACACGTTAAGCATTCTGGCATCAGTGGCCAAGACATAAATTTCCCGCCAGAACCTGTGAATCTGACAATGAGGAAATTTAGTATATATATATGGTTTTTCCTACAAGTTACCTTTCATTGCTCAATGTCTGGTTGAGAAAGTCAGTTGCGCCATTGTCGTAACAATGGAAATGCGTTATCTCCAGATTTGGGAATATGAATCGAGCCCACACTAATGTGTGGCCATTAGAGGTCACTTTGACATTTTGGCCTGCACCACCCAGTAGGGAAATGCACATTTGAAAGCAATTCTTGACCTATCCTAACCTAAGACATTGTCTGGACCGTATTCAGCACCTCTGGATGTTGACCACATCTTGGATTTCTTTGCTAACACTGGTAAGTCGAACAAAAAAGTATGAGAACTTTCGAAAACTTTGACTTCTCTCAGTAACCCCAGATATTTGTTTCCTATACTGTTTTTCATCCACCAAATGTACATGGAGACGAAACAAAAAGATGATGATTGTTGTGAGTGGCCTCAATTGTGCCCGAGGCCTGAATTCATTTGTCTTAAGTACAGATAAGATCAGACTTGTCAAGGAAATGTGAGTCTTCCCTAAACGATGGGAAACTTGGGGCTTCCGCTTTTTTCAACCTAGCTTCATCGTTTGCATAGGCAGATATTTTTAGACATTTCATGGTTCAATGGATGTGATGTGCTAAGTTTTGAATCAGAAGCTCATCTGTGACAGTTTTGGGCCTGTCTACGACGTGGTATTGGTGGGGCAGCGAAAAGGTGTAGCCGCAGAACATATCATTTCGGCAGACAATTAGTAATTTAAGTTTAATTCAGAAGGGTCTGATGCAGTGGTCAACAATAACACTACCAAGCTGGCAAGAGGTTTTCACATACTTTCTGTACGAGATCACGTGGCGAAATGCATTTCACTCACATGCTTGTTCAGAAAAGGTAGGTACTTTTGGCGCCACTCGATCTAGCATCTTCTACTATTAAAGTTTATTGCAATTTTTTTGTCCAATTGCACAGATTTACTTAATAGGGCATCAACATTCCAACCTCACTCATACTCTTTATTGTTCCCAATGCAAGGCCCAGCTGTGCAGTACAGGGAATATCAAAAAGAGCAGGGCCAAAAATGGGTTCTCGGGTTCAAGGCATGATCATGCGTGAAGATCAGATCCTAGCAATGATTTAAATTTCTTATTTAACATCCATTAGATCGTGAGACATATAAGATCATCGTATTGCTATTCAACGCAGCGGGTTTCCCGGGTGCACCCAAGTGATATCTTTAAGCAGAGTCCACTGTATCATGAAGAACGTGTCAGACTATGAAGATGCGTCCCCAAGAAAACGCGGTCGAGGAGTGTCCTCCTTCTCCTTGCTTGCACTCACCCTTATCCTCATGTACTTGAGCACCGGTGAAGTATGCGCAACGATTGCTTTCTTCCTCGCCGGGCTCACTGGGGTCACGCCGTCGGCAGCAGCTGAGCCTTGCCCAGCCGCGGAGGTCGACTGCTGGAACTCCTCGTCAGGGCTGGCCGCGTGGTAGTGGTGGTGCGACCGCCGGGTCGCGCCTCCCCTCTCCAGGTCGCTCCTGCTCCTGGGAACAATCATTGTCATTATTATGTTTAAGTACAATCGATTCTCGATTTCATAACAAATTCACAATGTGTGGCGGGAGAATAACTTTAGTGATTAAGTTTGAATGGCGTTAGGTGCGTGACAACAGTGAACTTGATTAAACTTGGACAACGTTGCTCTTGACTGTGACCACGTTGGGAAAGTCAGAAGTACCCAAACAGTTGATTGTTACTATCGCGTTAGAACAACTTCAGCAGCACGAATAATTGTGCTTCATGCATTTAAACTCTTGTTCCATCTTCACTAAGATCCCTTGATAAGGTCCAGATTTGAGTCGCACCAAAAGTACCCAGACAATCGGAAAGCCGATATAATAAAGATTGCTTGTAAACATTAAATTCGTGCACAATCTTGACCTAACCTTTGCAGATTAGCAAACAAACCCTGTTAGTTGTAGTTAAACTTTCACATTGTCGAAATAAGCAACTCTTACTTGATAATATTAAAAAAATAGCCAGCAGCGAGCACAAACTACTAATCCAGGATTTGTTACTCCGCTGCACGTACCTGGTACTGCCTCCCCCGCCACCGTCCACGACCGAGCAGTCACGCTTGTGGTCCGGGGAGGTGCTGCTGCTGTCGGCCGACGACTTCCCTCCCGTGGACCTGCCTGCAGCGGCCGCCACCAGCGTCTTCTTGCTCGGCCGCCGCTGCAAGGAGCTCTCGTTGAACAAGTCCTCCGCGTACTCCACCTCCTCGCCGTAAATCTGACGAAGACAAAGAAAACAATCTTTCCATAACGGTTGCTGTACAGAGCAGCGCTTGTACGACCCTTGTTTTGTGTCACATGGGCCGTGCTACGCGTTCCCCTCCCCTCACATCCTAAAGTTTTCGCCTTTTCCCCCTTCCTCTTCTTGGCAGGCACAGAAAAAAAGCGGCTGCCATTCTGTGAACGTCGACAGCTTGGCACTTTGTCTACCGGAAACGGAAGCAGCAGCAATAGACGCCTTTATCCGACGGAAGCTCGCTCGCTGAGACATTGTACAAGCCCTTGTTGTACGAGCTAGGGATGCCTGGGCTCGAATCATCTCGGATCAGTCTTTAGCTTCACTATGCTTTCTGCTGCACCTTCACATTGGCATCAGCCAAAACAGTATTTTACACGGTCGTTCTTATGCATGAATTCAGTACTATGCATGCATGAGCTCAAAGCAGCTCGGATCAGACTCTAAGTATACTCACTTCCACATATATGCAATGTCGTCATGAAGAAGTAGTTTACACACAGCCCATTAGTTCTTCAGTGGCGTAGCAAGTACTAGGGATGTATCAATTCGAGTGATCTCGGATCAGGGTCCATCCCAAGTACAATTGGTGCTATGCGTATGCAATGCAGAAGTGTTGTGCACAGTACTTTTTATTAATGCGTTGTGAAGAAAGTATGGGGATGTGTCTACTCGAACGATCTCGGATCAGACCCCAACCAAAGTACACAAACTGCCACACCTATGCAATGGCATTGATGAGGCAGTATTTTACACAATCGTTATATATGAGTCACACTTATATGAGTGAATTGGGACCGACGTCATATTGTTCAATTCATATCTTTTACCCCAGACACCCTCACTTGCAGAAGAAAAACTAAATAGCAATGTAAACAAGTACTGTAAGTTCGTTCGACCATTTCGGACTTCTAGAGCACTCTGCAAATTGTCCCTTTTTGCCAACAAATTGCAGCACTTTGTGTGATGACATTGGACCATGAGTTTAGCAACATTGAGGTAGACGTTGTGTGCCACGGTGAAGTTGGTCATGCAAATTTGGGACTTTTCTTGAAAAATGTCACAAAACAATCATCAATGACGTTGTTCTGCACTCTCTCTTTGCGGACTTTAATTCCAACCGGAAAATATGTTATAAGATAGTTGTTTTATCTGGGGATTCCAATTCTCATTCGTAAAAACATTTGATTCATAGCGTCTCTAATTCACGTGTCCCACTCCACTAGGGATGCATCGATTCGAGTAAACAGTTGCCCCAGTGTCATAGCATTGCGAAGGAGTATTTTACGCAGTCCTTCTTAGTTACGCGTGAGGTACTTCACGTAGTCCTCATCAAATGTTGCACTGACAGACGTCGAAATTCTTGGTGCACATTGTAAGATTCTCCGCAGGCTTTGGAAGCTTTTAAGTTGCTTGCTCGACGATGGAAACCTTTAATCATCAATCGAGATCACCTTTTGTTAGGCTTTGGGTCAGGTTTGTCAGATATTGTATGTTTTCTTTTATCGTGAGTGTTAAAACAGATGTGGACCCGCCTGTACTACAGTACTACAGGTGCATCCGTTCGAATGATTTGGACCAGGGTCGAATCAGGATAGTGGGGACTAAATCACGTCAACATTGCTAAATATCTTGGCTTGCTTTCAGTCGGGTCAAGAAGTAAACGCGGTCAGATTGACTTCAGTCCCGTTATTGGTGGGTAACTACTAAAATAAGGTCTTATCATAAAGTTGCTAACTGCTCGGAAAAAACGGGGCTCAAAATGCCCGAAGTAAGGTCGTAAAAGAAAGGAAATCTCTCATATTTTTTGTGATAACCTCTGAAAATTTTCAGCACTCCGAACAAGCTTTTGGACGCGTTCAATGTGAGTTGCAGCCTCAAAGTGAGGAATCACGAGACCATCGAGGCTCTGTGGGCTAAGGCAACATCCCCTCCCCTGTGACTCGACCTGGGTCCCAAATCAACCCGAATACATCCCTAGTCCGTACGCAGCATTCCAGGTAAGAGCTCTAGCGTCGTCTCAAGTTGAAGTTTACCTTTCGGGTGGCCTCCATGATCCTCCTGGCCGCGCGCATCTGTCTGCGGTAGCAGCTGGGGTGGCAGAAGCCCTGAGCAAGATAAAAAAAAGTGTGTTCGGTTGACATGTCAAGACTGTGTTGTTACAGAGTGTCAAAAGGTGCTTCAATGTCGAATGCTAATACGTAACTTGGCGCTGCCAAAACATACTAGAGATGCAAGACCAGTGCCAAATGAAGCTTGGTTTTTTGTTGCAAAGAGTTTCAAAAATTCAATTTGTTGCAATGCCACTTGGCTAGGGACAATCCTGCGATTCTTATCTTTGGGGTCATGATCACAAAACTCCCTGGGATTTGAATGCAAAAACCGTCAATGTGTTTTTACGGAGTCACTTGGCAAATTCACATGTTGACGTTTACCCCACCATGAGATCTGATATAATCGTAATAGCTTCCGTCTATTGCTCTCTCTATATCTGCTTGTCTCACCTGATGTGTGCAATAAAAGTTGAAGCCATTCACCAACTTGGCTACGGTCTTCAGCCAGGGCATGTTCTCCTCCAAGTTGTCCCCCTCCTCGGGCACGTCGAAGAGCGGGCTCTCCGGCTGTTGTTGCTGTTGCTGCTGCAACAGCAGCTGCTGCTGCTGCTGCAGCTGCTGTTGTAGCATGTGCTGGTCTTCATGGTCATGCTCGTCCGAGGCGTCGCTGGCGCCACTGATGGAGGACACCTTCCGCTTGTTTGCTGTCGTCGAGGACGCGGATGAGTCCGCACGTTTCAGGGCTAGAGAAGAAAGCACATGTGAATCCCTCTCACGTCAAAGAGCAATGGGCCTTCAGTCTTGTGTGCGTGCGTGTGTGTGTTTGTGTGTGTGCAAAAGTCAGTTCGATTCTACAAAAATTATGTTTAATTTAGCAACATGCTGCTGGTGAGGATGCGTTTAAGGAAGGTAAAAATGTTGGTTAACTTGCGGTGCAGCTCAATAGGCGGCCTGTGTCCACCAGCCGAATCGTCAGTTTGGGATCAGAAAGTCATCAGTTTTGCTAAGACAGTCACTGATCACCAAACTTGGAAAAAAAATCAGTGACTTTCATGAAGTGTAAGCACCAGTGCTGACGCGAAAAAGCCTCAAATTTTAAGAGAGGAATTGGCGAGAAAATCACCAAATCTGACTTGAAATCACCAAATTGGATGAGAAAGTCACCAAATCTGGTTTGAAATCACCAAATAGGTTCGTAAAAAACTCGCCAATTTGCTGTTGTAGGTCTGTCAGCTCCGTAGGACTATGCATAGGTTCTTGCTGCAGCTCCCCATTGAGCTTGATCGTAAGATAACCAAGAATTGTTGACTGGCAATTATTAAAAAAAAGTTGCAATTTGTTTTGCAGTCGTATTTTTTTGCTGTGCAACTTCGACTGACTTTCACTTTTTTTGATCGCATTTTTTAACTAGACTTGTCAAGTTATGCACTACGATGATATCTACGAACTGATGAGGTATGTCATAGCACAAACTAACTCTCACGTCACCTGCCGATGTATTTTTTTAGGCGACTGAAAGCGAGAGTTATTTAAGGTTATGTCATAAGGAGCAATAGCTACTGCAGTAGAACTTCGATTCTTTGAAAGCGTCAATTTGGTAGAGATTTGGTGCGGAAGGTTTGGCTGACATTTGGCATTTTGGTAAAGTTGGCCGAGAGTGAGTGAAAATTTCGTGAAGATTTGGTACTTTCCAATGAGAATCTCGGTCCTCAATTAAGCCATGTCTGAATGAGTCCCACGGAGTCCTGGTCTTAATGAGATGAGAAACAAAAAAAAATATCCCAGTCAAATTCGAAATTGAGGACATCGCAATCATCGATGTTCCTCGACCTTCTTTATCGGCTTCAACGTCATCGTGACTATCATCGTCAGAAACGATGAGCAGCTGCAGAAAGCTGCTCTCTTAGGCCACGTAGTCTGTTGTAGGACACTTCACAAATTCTAACGTTACTGTTGCTTCACCTTCGGTTCAGTAAAGACGAAGTAAACTTTTTGCTGCTTTACAAAGATCGATGTTCTACTATATCAGGCTTCTGTAGGTTAGTTAAGCTGCAACAAAGCGGTTTTCTTTTCTTTTTGTTTAATCTCAGCTGGGTGGTTCCAGAGATTTTTTTCTTTTTTAAAAAAACATAGGACAACAATGAGGTAAAAGAAGAATCGATAATATCATATGTACGTCGATATAGGAAGATATGATTGTACTCATACGCTCTATGTTCGCAGCATAAGCTGATGTTTGTAGCCAATCACATGTTACATAGGTTTTACGAAGGGCATTCGCACTATGATATAGTATGTACAATGATGAAAAAAAAACGGAATTAACAGCAATCTAGTGTCAATTTGCCGCTATTAGACTGTAGGAATTTCTCGAATATTCACACGCTTGAGTGTCCTGTATGCTGAGGTGTGGTGACTACTACTGTGTATTTGATCATGGAATATCATTCATGGTGTCCACATTCCTGTCTATTAATACCTTATGCCAGTTGGTACCGTTACCCAATGCAGTTTAAGTACATGTTATGTATATACAGTCTGTTGTGTGCCATAAATTGGCGTACTCAATGTTTGGGGTTTCGACACGCGGTTCAGACATGCAATTTCTTGAATGAGAAGGTGTTTTTCTTATATATCTCTTTAGGGCTCATCCTTCAGACTGTGGAGGAAGTGAAGGAGTACGACTAATAGAGCAGCAGAAGTCACATGCATCAAACTTCACTGGATGTGGTCGTAATAACAATATGCAATAATGATGATGACATAGAGGAAACCTCTTACTGTGCCAATTCTTCCTCCGGTGCAAAGGAGGATCGTTCATTTAAAAATAGCAACATTCCGCAGGAGCAGCAGGAGCTCATTAGGCTTTAATAAGTAGGCCTATTCCTCCCCAACAAAAATCACTCAGTTTGTCCAAGTAAAGGAATATCTACTGCATAGATATCGAATAAATTCTTTCTCGATCATGTCTTGCTTCACGTCTAGAGTATTTGGCTCAAAAAAGCCATCCAGATTCCCCCCAAAATCTCTTGTTGTGCCCGAGCCATTCAATATCCCCTCCCGTCATGGCACATTAAGCGGATTCCTCTGTAATACAGTTAATACTACTTTTTTCTACGTACTGTGTATGTGTGTGAGAGATGTGATTCTATGTACAATACGCACACGTGATGCTGTAGATGCTTTCTCTCGTTCCAGAGATTTCTACCCATCATTCGATCCATTCTAGGTGGAGCATGAATGTTGTACTTCGTCTACACCCCCAGAACGATTTAAAAAAAAAGAACTGTACATACAGTGTGTTTCGTTAAGACGTGCTTTGTGTCGTGAATCGGAAGGGAAAAGGAGATTAATCTCTTTTTAAAAAATCTTATACTGATGCATCTCACGACTTGAACGAACTACTAAAGGAAGAAATCACTGAGGCTGGCGAGGAGTGCGGAGGACGCAAAAAGTCCGTGGTCCTCGTTCTCGTCCGCCATTACGACAGAGTGTGGAGGAAGGAGAAAAGGAACGCTGACGATGCAATCAAGGCAGAGAGAGAGAGAGAGAGGTTCGGGGAAGCCCAGCCAGGAGTTAGTGATTGTGGTCCCTCTTTTTTTTTATTCTCCTCCCCTGCCTCCCTCCTCTTAGTTCTTTCCTTCTTCTTACCCAATCGGTTAATGAACATGGCCGTGCCGGTCAGTTTCTTCCACCGCGAGCGCGCCGTGGGGGCCGCGGCCGCCGCAGAGTCCTTCTTGGGGGCCGCAACTGCCGCGGCTGGAGCGGCAGCTGTGGGCGCCCCGGCTGCGGTCGCGCTTTGGGACGGCGGCAAAGACGTCGGAGGCGGCGACAACAGGACGGGGTCCGTCTCCGCGGCAGTCGTCGTCGTCGTCGTCGTCGACGACTGAGGCGGCGGCGAAGTCATTGGCTGGCCTGACGATGGAGACGTCGCCGTCGTCGTAGCTGCTCGAGCGGATTTTTGAGGAAGGAAAATGTGGGTTTTTTGGCGTGTCACATAGTGCAATCCCTTCTGCACCATTAAGAAACACATAGTTATAAGGTAGTGCGTCGGGGGGGGGGATGGTTCTTCTTGTTATGTTTATATCATTATTATCGTAAGCTTTTCGGCACAGTAAGTTATGTAACCCCATAGTGCTGTCAAGTATGTGTATCTCCACGCTGCACAAGCAACAAGTTACACAAATTCGCCCAGCGAGAGTGCACTGAACACTACGTAAGCTCCGAAGCTCCTGTGCTTGTGCATACTGTACTGTACGATGTGGTGGCATAACACTGTATAATATATACTGTACGTTACATCCTAGTGTACTGTAGTAAGTAGTGTGTTGTAGAACGTTGACTGTGTTCCGCTTCAACCGTGCTCTGACTGCATTCCTGGTGCATTGCGGAGGAACTTTCTACGTATGACAGTCATTCGTGACCAATAATAATCTAATACACGAACATTAGGACTAAAGGACATTCATTAAACACTCTAAAATGTATCTTTTCGTCCCGGGCCAAACGTTTGTCCGCACTTACTGTCTCTGCTGCCTCTAACGCAGTTAGCAAGCAAGAACTGTACAATCACACAAATGTTGAAACAGCGATACTTGACCTCCAAAGTGAGGGAAAAGCGTTTTCCCCTACCATGCTGCCTTCCACTTTTTATCCATCAAGCAGTGTGTGGCGGCCCAAGAATACTCTAAAAAAGAGCGAGGCCACAAAAGGACCTTCCGATGGCACAAAAGGAGCCTTCACACACAAAAAAACCCTCGGCTGACCTTCTTATGTCAAAAAAGAGGCTTTCATGGGGAGAAAGGAGAGCTTAAACTTTCGTAACGCCTTGATTCTGTGCGTTTCTCCTTTATTCGGGAAGAATTTTCAATCCTTTTTTTGGCCTGGTTGGACAGGAGGGAGAAAACGTCCCACTGACTTCGCTTTCTCCTATACAGCTACTGATGGCTATGTGATTATAACTCATAAGGAAGCGTTGTTTTCATGTGTGCACTTACATTCTTGGTCGGGCTCTTTTTTGCTCGACGAGATGGACGCCGTCGAGTGCTGCCTCTCCTCACACCCCTTCTTCAGCCTGATGCTTCTACGCCCGAAGGAGCTCTGGCTGTGCGAGCTGGGGCCGCGCTTGAGGAACGGCTTGCCCTGGGTGATCCGGGCACCGCGCTTTTCCTCTTCACCCTGCACGTGGACGAATGTGCAATCGGATAAAAGTGGTTTCGTCATACGGGGTGGTTCAAAAAGAAGCCATTCTGGGCGTGTCAGTAGCACACAGAACTTGAGCGCCAACAGCAGTGCTTCGTGATGGTTTCTGGACGATATTTGAACGGCTGGACATGAAGTTCTCTCACATAATAAGGTTGCAAAAAGTTAAAGCTCATGAAAATAGGCTGTTTGGGCTCATTCCATCAAGGTTTTTAGACAGTCAGAAACAGTGGACAAACTCAAGATGATGCAAGTTCACGGATCATCCAAACCAAATCTCCTGAGAAGAGTGTGCACTGATGAGTTCTTCAAGCGTGATATGAATTAACATGAACTCACCTGCACCGCCAGACTATTTGCCGCCACTTGCGCCACGTCATCCTGTAGCACAAAGCTGATTCTCCGCGGGTGTTGTTGCGTCTGCTGCGGGTCTCCAACGCCGCCGGGGCCTCCGGGGCCTCCGGGGCAGCCGGGGCCGCCGCCGGCATCGAAGGACGTCTGCGGCAAGGGCGAGGAGGCCACGGGTGTCATGGGTGTGGAGGGGACCACGGAGCCAGGGTTGGCGGCGAGGCTGATGGTCGTGACAGCGGCCGTGTACGTGCTGTGCAGCGACTGACCACCTGCCAGTGACTGCGCGGCCATGGACCAGCGTCGGCCACTCGAACCCCCTGGATGACTGGCTGCGGTCGCTGCAGCAAGCAGACCGCTGCCCCCACCACCGGAGCCGCCACCACCGCCGCCACCACCGCCGCCACCACCGCCGCCGCCAACGCCGCCGCCAACGCCCCAGAAGTGAGAGGACCGAGCCTGCGCTCTGGTCGGTCTCGGCAGCGTGCGGTAGCACTCACGCAAGAACGTGGTGATCTCCAAGAGCAGCAGGCAGGCCACCAGCTTCAGCGCCGGCGGGCAGGCGTTGCCTGTTGCGTTCACGCTGCCTGTAACATTAAGATCAAGAAGTTGTTTCTGTCTTCGTAGAAGTCAAAACTTTCGGTTCTTGCCTTCGTCAAGAAAGTCCTCGTCCTCGTCTTCCATCAGGAGCTGCCTCTGCCTGGTCTCGTCCGTCACCATGGCTACAACTTGTTGTTGCTCCTGCTGAATCTTTTCATCCAGCCTAATGGAGAGGAGCTGGAAGTAAAAAGAAAGGACAAGGTCAATACCCGTGGAGACAGTTTGCAAGGTCTTGTTATACGTCCTTTACGGATTGTTGGTGTCCGGAGTCTTTTCTTACCTCAGCCCACTGATGAAACATCTTGCTAGCCTGAAGCTGAAGAATCTGTAGTCTTCTTTGGATGGGCTGTGATCTCAGAGTTTGACCCTTGCTCGGTCTGTACGCTGGCAAGCTCATTTTCAACCAGGTTGGCCATTGGCCGCGGTTGCACTGGTGGACAAAGTGTGCGCACTCGAGCAGGTAGCAGGCCCTGGTCACCACCGGCGCGTGGGGCTGCAAGATCAATGTTTCCTGTCTTAATTCCAATCCTGTCTGCTGCAAGTCCAATGTTTCCTGTTTTTTCTCTTGTCTTTTGTACATGTGTGCAATACGTATACAGGCATGCACATAAGTACAGATGGACACGCCTATTTGTAGTGTCCTACGTGCAACTTTAAGTCGTAGTAGAACAGTCACTTTATAGGTGATCCTTTCTCCGGATAGAACATAAGACGACTCTCTTGCCAAGCCTTACAATATTAACTTTTTCCTTGATCTCACCAAATCGAGCAGTGCGGCGATGAGCAAGGGGTCAGGCACGGACCCGGGGGCGCAGGTCTCCAACAAGAAACTGAATCGCACCATGCCCTCGGTGACCACCTCTACAGGAACCTTCTCGTGGACAACGTGGTGGTAGTGGTCCAACTCTCCCCCAGCTTCACTGCCACCCGTGCCCTCGTTGGCGCCGCCACCGCCAAAGTCGCAACTGTTGCACCGGGAGATCTCCATCAGTTGGTCATCGCCACTGCTGCCGACAGGGCCGGAGGCTGCGGCAGCTGCGTCGGCGTCAACGCCGACGAAGCTTCCCGCGGTGCCTCCGCCAGCCCCGGAATCGCCGGTGCCGCTGCCTCCGGCGCCCCCGCCACGCCGCCTCCTGTTGCTCATGCCCATGCGCTCGCCGAACGTCTTCTTCGCCATGCGGAGCACTTGTTTACTGCTGCAACATTATGAACGATGTCAATTTAGTGCAATGGTCGCAAACGCTTCATCCACTAACCCCTTGTTGACTCCTCCTTCTCATCAGGAATCGTCAATTCACAATAGGGCAGATAATAATTTACATCTAGATGACCCTTCCTCCCTCATCATCTTTTCAATTAAGGGCTCATTTTCATCGCCCACCTCGTTTCCCATGGTGGCTCCCGTTACTCAAGAGATTAATAATTAAGTGGAAATGTGGGCAAACTACCGCGGCATAAGCCTATTTTCTACAAGTGGGCATTAACACCGTAGATACCGCCTAAGCCTTTCACAACCATGATTACTTCCCACTCACTATGTACAGTGTGAGTCACACAAAAACGTTAGCAAAGTAAGACAGCAACAGAGATGGGTAAAGGAGTTTTCATCTTTTTTGACTCACCCAGTGACTGTCTAACCTGCTGCACGTAACAGCTTCAGAGCTAAGGCAACTTCCCTGCTACGTCAGACTCGTTTGATGATAGTCAACCTCTCGTGTACGGGAACATAAGATGATTATGCAAAAGCATCTGTAATTCGATAGGGAAAGGATTTACAGAGGAATACGGGGCACGTTATTCTTCGACGTAAGAACTCTCTCTCGATGCAGCGCTCCCACCTCTCCGCCCTCTTCCTGACGGCCGTGGTCATGTCCTCCTTGGTGGTGGTGGTGCTCACTCTTGATCCCTTCGATCCCGACGCCTGCCAGAGCTGACTTCATTGTGGGGGAAACAAAAAGAAGTCTCCAGGGGCGAAACAACGTGAATGGGGTGGGTGCTCAATGACTTGGGTGCCTGGTGATCAGAAACTGCCTGGTCATCTTCGTTGAATGGGACATCGGTGTCCTGCGGCAAGGTGAGGACGCTTCAGCTTCAGATTCTTCAAGCATGTCTTCAGGGTAAGGACGACGTGGTTGGCATTGGCATAGTTCAGTTGTGTGACCACCACCCCACCCCCATGCCAAATGCCAGTAACATCTGCTTCTTTCTTGCTTCCTATTTCAACTTGACCGGGCCTACAGCACCCCTGGACAGGCACTGATTGCTGTGAGATTAGTGCTCAGGCATGAGGAAAAACATCTTGGTCTCATCAATGGTGATGATGGAGGCCAGGAAGGCCACATCAGGCTCGAAATTGAACTCCAGAAAGAGTCTTGAGCACCTCTTCTTTGTCCTCATCGGTCAAGCATTTTAGCATGTCTCACGCAGACTTTTCATCGTAAGGGACGCACTGATCATCAGGTGGCACGTGTTGAAGACCCAGGGAAACTCCTCTTGCGTCTTTCTCCTATCTTTCACCACACAGCTTGAAGATGAAGTCTCGACTACTGACTTTCCCTTGGCCGTTGTGGACCCTTTAATCAGAGGCATCCCCACTGCTCCTCTCGTGCTGCTTGATGCAGTAAATTCGGATGAGGGACATGACCTTGGACCCAGAGGACTCCATCGCTAAGGCATTGATTTTGGCCACAGTCTTCGAGGCTATGGCCATGACGACGTTGTGGACGTCACTCATTTTCCGGCTGATTTGAAAAAATGGTAGGGGGTCGCTTGACACCAGTTTACAACTTAAGTACTGACGTGGAGACCTGCTAGATGGGTGGTCGCTTAGAAAATGGGAAATGCTCAGAAAGGTTCCGTTTAGTTACCCACAAAGTTTCACTCATAAAGTCGAAGTAATTGCTGAGCATCACAGCCATACGAAGAAATATCTCATGTATTCTCGCTCTCATAATAGGCTGGGGGGGGGGGGAGAAGGCGGGACAAAAACTTTTTCCATAAACTTTTTAAATCGGTTATGGTCTTTCTTTATAACCGTTCTGCCCTACACGTGCAGGCTGACGATGAATTTTTAGAACTAAAGCCATTAGACGAAGGCGAAGGACAAGGCGAGAGAGAAGGAGACGGAGAAGAAGGAGATGGAGAAGAAGGAGACGGAGAAGGAGAAGTAAGAGGAGGAGAAGGAGAAGGAGGCATTGTTTCTTTTTCTGCACTATAAATGAGGCTCCTTCACTATTTTATTCGGAGAAAAGACGATAAATTTTCAACTTTTCTTTTCTTTTCTTTCCTTTTTTTTGAAAAGTTGGAATTTCCTACACAAACAATGCTGCAACGTCTTCCTTACCTCGCTCCCTTCTGTAGTTTATTCTTGACGTACATTGAAGGCTTTCTCATCTTGTCCAATGTACTTGTGCTCTCACTGTTGGAGCCGCCCAACTCCCCTGCGGTAAAGGCGGCGGCGCTCACAGCGGCGGCGGTCTGTGTCACCGATCCGCCGCCGCAGCCACCACCTCCACCGCCGCAGCCGCCCCCACTGCTACCACCGTTCGTGACCACCGAACCCACCGTGAAGGTGGACGAGGGGCCGCCGCTGGGAACGTTGGACACGACTGACCCGACAACTCCTCCACCTCCAAGTGATATTTCGGTAGCACCGGCGCCATTGGGTAAGGCCCCAGTGGGTGGCTGCTGTGATTGATCTTCGTGGTCACCAAGGGGAATCCCCTTGCTGCCGGATATCCAATTTAGTGCTATATTTGGAGAAAGAGACCAAAAACAGGGATGGTTGAAGAGGCATCTAAGCAGAGCACACAAAAAATTGTTCATCTTCTCACCCATTTGGATCTTGGAGACCTTCCTGTCTGAGTAGTTGGCCGCCGCAAAGCTTCCACCGCCCTCAGCTGCTGCGGCCGTCCTCTGAAGTACATGTTTTCGAGAAATGGAGCCCGCGGGGCTCCCCCGAGGCTGAGGAGTGTCGCTACCACTCACTCCTCCGTCCAGGCCATTGGCAGCCTTAAAAGAACAGATTTTTTCTCGAGGCTGAATCATAACGTAAGCACTTTCTCCTGTCTCTCATTCTCACGTTTGGTCCGCTGCTCCTCTTCTTGAAGACGGACTTCTTGTATGCGAGCCTCTCAGTCTCGTCCACGATGCTGCACGAGCAGGCGGCCGGTGAGTCGCGGGAGTCCAGGTGGGGGTAGGACCCGCTGTGGCGGCTGAAAGTTTTGTGGCTGTTCAAAATTATTGCCGCCCCTACTCGCATCCCTACATGGTTGGGGAGGTATGGACTTCCACAGAAGGCCCACTATGTTTGGGTTCGACACAGTGCAGTGCCCCCCCCCCCCCCCAAAAAAAAAAATGGGTCATACATTACAGTAACACCCTGTGTATTCCAGTCAATAGAGGTCTGTAACTGTGCTCCCCTTATAGCTCTTGATAACGCTTCTAGCCCCAAATTTCCCTGCTTAGCATGCGCGCTTTGTGCTGCTCCACCACAAGCATGACGGTGGGCTGCACGATGTACATGATGCCGGATTGCGCGCCGAAGCATGACTCACCTCATGGTGGATTCTTGCTGCTTTTGCTGCAGCAGCTGCTTCTGCTGCCTGCTCTTGTGGGCAGGGTCGAGGAGGGCGGAGAGGACGACCCTCCTGAAGACGCCGCCGTGCGCGTTCTTCACGTAGTTCATCAGCGAGCGCGTATCATTGTATAGGGCCAGGTTGTCCGCGGACTTTAGCCAAGACAACTTCTCCAGCAGCCTTTCCACTAGTCGGCGGAACATGGACGACACCACGATGGCCTCCACGCCCCGCGGAGTTCCCCCCACGGACCCAGCAGAGACAGGGGCGGCGGCGGCGGCGGCGGCGGCAGCGGCAGCGGTGGCGGCCAACTCGCCGCCGCCCGCTGAGTCGCCGAAGTTGCTTTCGTAGCACGCGCTCAGATCCGCCGCAGACTTGGCAGCTTGGCGACGTCGGCCTGAGAAGAATTAAAACTTTCAGAATAGTCTAACTTTGTTGCTCCTTTACTTCGCCCGGCCGAATTAAGCGAAGGTTTTCATCCGCTTAATAAACTTAATAATGGCCGTAAGAGGTTACTAAGACTTACTACATGACAGCGCTGAGATCTCAGCTACAGCACCAAGTTTGTTGTGTTTTAGTCTGTGCTTTAGAAGACCCTCGATACTTCAGATAGAGATTTATTCAGTCGCTTAAAACTTACAGCATTAAGTACGAGACAAATGGGTGGAGGGTGCTTAAAAGTCCAGGACTTCAGTCACAAAGAAAATGCGCTCTTTTCTCTCGCAGATTGAGTTTTGCAAACTGCTTTTGCACAGAAATCTCTCAAAAGAAAAAGAAAAGAAGGCAAAATTGCTCATCAGAACTCCCCCGCTTTCTTCCAGCAATGGAACAATTTTCTACTTCTCCCTTCCCCTGTGGTAGACAGTTAAGTTTTTAAAACTCCCTCCCTCCCCCCCCCCCCCATCCAACTTTCTGAAGTGCCCGCGTGAGAGTCAGGCCTAGGGCCTACGACGACGGGAGGGAGGGAGGATGACTTTCCAAAGCATTAAGGACAAAGAGAAAGAAGGCATCAAAGCTCTCTCTCTCGCTCGTCGTCCTATCTTGTACGAAATTCCCTCCCTCGATTGTCTAGCCGAGCAGAAAGTGCTCGCTCCTAGATGGCTTCATGTGTAGAGGGAGGGTCAGGTGCTTCTCCTCCGGCACATGCTCGTTCTGGCGCTTCAACACAGCTTAGGCATTCCTACCAGGGTCTCCTTCCAGCAGTATCTAAATTCAGGGAAAGTTTTTACGTACGTAGGTAATGCAATAACCCGGGTAAGCACAGAAGAAAAGGGATAGCGGCACTAATGGCCTATACTATTCTCTTGTCTGCCCATAATCTGCTGCTCCCCCCTTTTTTTGCACATGTTTATTGAGAAAGCAGAAACAACGTGCTTGGAACATTAATGTGCTTACATGCATACATTCACTCGAGACATGACCTGCGTGAGCATCTATGACTGCTGCATATGGCGACATTCACGACCGCTGGTACTGCGCGGCCATGGACGACTGCTACTGCTGCACCGGCTTGTACAACTGCTACTACTATATTATGTGGGCTTGACTTCTACCACATGGTCGTGTACGATTGCTTCTGCTACTTGGGCACATATGGCTGCTGCAACTGCATGGGCACTTTTACTACTCGGGCATCTTCGACTATTTTTTGTACATGGGCCTGTACGACAACTATTACAACATGACTACTTCAACAGGCCATGCATGACCGCTCCTACTGCATGGCTGCATGGCTACTGCTCATACTACAAGGCCATGTATGACTACTCCTACTACGTGGCTATGCATGACTACCATTACATGAACATGTACAGCACATGCTACCGGCTGCTACTAGTACATGGCCATCTACGAGTGCTACTGCTTGTATGACGGCTACTACTACTTGATCGCCTACAAGAACTACTACTGCGTGTGGGTTTCACCTTGGCCGCCCGCTCCCGACGCCGACCCGGCGGACGGGAGCGGGGAGTGTGGGTTGGACGGGTCCGTGCAGAAGCCGAGGTAGCCGTGGAGGAAGCCCAGGGTGAACGCGACGTCTCTCCTCGCCACCAGGTTGGACAGGAACTTGCGAAACTGTTCCCGGTCATACCACTGCAGCCTGGACAGCAGGGAGACGGCCTGCACGCGGAGGGCCTCCGAGTAAGCGCGGCCTGCGCTGAGGAGGCTGGAGGTATCTCTGCAATGAGGACGTGGAATGTGTACAGTGGAAACCGCTTGAGTGGAATTCGCCCAAATGAAATTTTTCACTGAACCGAAGTTAATTTGAAGGCTCTCATTACACAAGAAGACTTCTCTAACATGGAGCGCCGGCAGTAAGTACAAAAGCGCAAGGTTTTTTTTTGCCAAAAAGGCCGTCCATTTTGCTTAGCTCTGCATGGTTTTGTGACAACTCTAAACAAGTAGTTCAGATGGCTAAATAACGAAAATGCTGCTCTCTTAAAGTTTTTGCTGCAGTCACTATTTGACCGCTTAAGTGAAAATACCGCTTCAGTGACACATTTTTCCCTGTTTTTTGCACTGTTTTTTTTCGCGGACCGACAAGCAAAATTTAAGACAATTTACATTGAGAACAGCTTTTGTTTTTTTTTTACATTTTAGTCAATTATAGCCTATTCCCTCGGTTTAGTATCTTATAGTCCCTTTAGTCATTTTAGTCAATTGTAGTCTATTCATGCATTTTTCACGCGATACTCATACTTTGTCGACAATAAGTAAAAGATTGCAGATTTTTATAAAAAGCTGTACTAATAATGCTTTTAGTCCTGAATGACAGCATCTAGTCTAGAATGTTTATGTTGCAAGTTCAAGTATACAATGGCATTCAGTATAAAATGGCGGTCTCAAACATAGTTATAATCCTGAGATGGCTTAGGAGAGACTGCCTCTAAAGTGGGATCACTGTGAAAGAAATTTTTAGGTGCACTCAACGCTCAAAGTCGTGTATAAAAGTTAAGGAGAGAAGTAGACCTTGTAAAGGACTGTGGTGGCTTTCCAGTGCCGTCTTGTAAGCTAAATTTGAGTCATCCTGTAGATGAAGCACCCCAGTTTACGTCCGAGGGGAAGATCGAGGTGTCACGGATACTTTCGAGTTTGACAAAGCATGCACGCATGATAAAGTATTTTACAAGCTCTCAAAAATAAAACATCGCTTCTAACCCTCGACTTCTGCTAATCCTCCAGGGGAGGGCTCACTTTTGCACTTGAGTGTATCTGTAGTTAGAGCAAGCTAGCAAAAAAAAGGATCCTGGGGTGGAGCACAAAGAACTGCTCCTCCTGAGTATAGAAGGCATTCTGCTAAACGCACCCGGGGGAAATTTAAAATTTGCAAGCGTGCACGATGCGCCGTCAAGGTGCGCATTAGCTTTCTCGGACGATGACAACAACTGGGTGGGGTAAAGTCGAGGGCTTTACTTAAAGGCTAGAATGCCAATTTGTTTGGGGCTCTCCGGTACTTACTGGGTACTGTTGGGCTGAGCTCCGTTGCTGCACGAGATGTGGGGACAGCCAAAGATCTTCAGCAACCTGTTAAACACGAGGAGGGAGCAAAGTTAGAGCCTGGAATCTCTCTCCGGACTTCTTTGGCAGGTGCTTGCCAACTTCTGTGCGCTAAGGATGCTCACACGCACTCGGACTGTAGGTGGCAGAAGGTGCGTGCACCGGATTGCACGACTGCAAGTGGTACCACTCCTGTGGTGCCCAAGAGCTTCTGCTGCACTGACCTCATTGCAGGGGAGGCCAAAAGTTGGTTATCTCGAGGTAGAGTTCAGTTCGCAGCGGTAGCCACAGCCTTGGGTTCGCAGGAGTCCAGCAGAATTTGCGAATTTCATTATCGAGTTTAGATCTCAACAGAATTGGAGATTTTCTCTTCAAAATTGGTGAGTTTCTCATCTAATTTGGTGAGTTTCTCATCTAATTTGGTGGGTTCCTCATCTAATTTGGTGAGTTTCTCATCAAAATTGGGTGATCTCGTCGAAATCGGTGATTAAATCAAAAGTGCTGATCTCATCAAAGCTGGTGATCTCATCAAAATTGACTTTCTCGTCAAGTTTAGTGATTTAGCTGCTGGTCATGGCCTTGTCACAATGCGTGATCTTATCAAAATTGGACATTTCCTCATCAAAATCGGAGATTTCCTCATCAAAATCGGAGATTTCCCCATCAATATTGGTGGGTGACTTTCTCGTCAACTTTGGTGATTTGGCCGGTGGGTCACAGCGTCGTCACAATGCCACATACTGAGCTCCACCGTACGGTAACTCAAAAAGTTCATCAGTGTTATGAATGCTAAATATTTGTCCTCTCAGGCTCTGGCAATGGCTTTGTCATCGTAGCAGAGAACAAAGTTTTTCTTCTCTCAGGTGCAAGCAAACAACATCAATTGTATATAAAGTATACTACATGCATGGTATATGCATAGTGCTGAGCAACTGGGAGAAAAGCAAACCTTATTTAACCTCATGAATGTTAAATATTTGTCCTCCTACGTTATGCGTTGGTTCTGTCACAGCAGAGAACAAAAGAGGTTTGTTTTTTTCCTCAACTGCGCAGTCCAGCATGTTGCGCTCCCACCTGACGACGACGTCCATGAAGGTGTTGTGCACGGTGAGCGCTGACGGGACTTCCTCCTCGTCGTCGTCGACGTCCTCGTCGTCGTCTTCTCCCTCGGTCTCGGCCTCCCTGTCCGTCCCACCTTTTCCCCCTGTTGCATCTTGCAGCATTTCTGTTCTCGGCTGTTCATAATTTCCTCTGGCGCTCTCCTTTCTTTTCTTCTTCTTCTTGTTCCTCTTCTTTCCCCCCCTGTGGCCCCTGTTGGCCGCCAGCAGCCCGAAGTCAATGAGCGTGAAGAGCAGCCCGAGGAGGGCCTCGCACACCCTGCGCGTGCAGACACTTTCCCGCAAAGAGATCCGGTGCAGGGCCTAAAAAAGAAATGCGATGGAGGCACTCTTAGTGGCATTGGAGGATGAAAAGGCAAGTTAAATCTGCAGCTGCTGCTCTTGTCTTACAGAAAGGAGTTGTGGAGAAAGGGGACGACTCCACGCCCTCAGGCCAACGTATGCACTCCGGATGAGTGTGTGTGTGCGTGTGTGTTTTAAAGATGTGCCGGATCCCAGGATCCGGGAGCAGGAGTGTGCAAGCTTAAGCGCTTCTTAAATCTGTGCCACTCATGTAGATCAAAAGCCTGACGTTTGAGCACAATACCAGATCAAGGCAAACGAATGAGTTGGCTGGAGAGCAGGACCACTTGATAATTTTCTCATTAACGATAGGGGTCTTCTCATTGAAAGAAAGGGTCTTCTCACCAAAAGGAGTGGTCATCTCGCTGAATTGGCGATTTTCTTGCCAGATTAGTGGTTTTCTTACAAAATTAGTGGTTTTCTCACCGAAAGTGTGATTGCGTTGGTGGTCACAGCTTCGACACAATGCGGATTGAGCTCCCACACCTAACCTCCAAGGTAAGGGGGGGCTAACATAGGTTCACATATGTAGATCTCCTGCTTTTGGAGGCGAAACAGTTGGATTCGTCCGGGATTGAGTAATATTGGAGCAAGATCCAATCAGGACTGAATAGAAGTCCATACTCATATAAATATACTTGGCTAGGTCGAAAAGGAGTCAACTTTGGAAAGTCACTGATGGCGGCTGGGGTTTGTTGCATGGGCTCAAAAGCTGAAGATGTAGTCAAATACTTTGGAAACACCTTACTTTGGTGTTTACCTATGCCCAACTTGATTTGAAATTTATGTTGTAAGCTACTGTAGTAATTTTGCAGTGAAAGTAAATTTCAGCTGTGGTGGCTGTCAGAAGCAGCCAAAGTGGGTGAAAATCACTGACCAAAATGCTGACATGGTCCAGTTGGTCAGAAAAATATTTTACAGCAAGTCCTGAAAAAAATTCAACCTATGTTACAGTATTATTGTGCGCGCGCATGCGCACATGTGTGGAGAGAGTGAAATGGTTAATGGTCTCTGTTGTTTCTAGCATCATCTCTATCATCATCCTATAGTTTAAGTTCCATGTTCTATGACCTTTGTTTCGTGTTGAGCTTTTTGCTCTATCTTATGTACATGTACCAGTTGTGACCCTAGTGTGACAAGAATCACTGGCTGGATCGTTCTGGTGAACCAGCTGGATTGGACTCGCGTGTACTCTGGT
>JAAUXU010114654.1_pt1 | contig 35386 bp, 37 predicted proteins | sample 7278151 | NCBI WGS metagenome assembly JAAUXU01 (sample SAMN14350113, study PRJNA611818) | marine sediment metagenome | isolation source: surface marine sediment (1.8m) | place: French Polynesia: Moorea | collected 2018-08 | reverse complement strand
CTGGAATATGAGGGAAGTACAGGTCCTTGTTGTGTTGCTCCCTGCTCACTCACCTGTACCCCTGCCACCACCAGCAGCGCCAGCAACAGCAGTCGGAAACCCGAAATCGAGGGCAGCAAAAGGCCGTTAGTGCTCATGGTCTGCAAGAAGTCGTCGCTTTTGCCTCAGTAAAGAAGATCCTCTCTTTGTTTGCCTGGTTTCTCTTAGCTCCCTAAGATCCTTATGGAAGAGTCTTTTGATTCCGTCTCAGAAGCGTGAGTGGCACCGTCAAAACTCTTCGCTCCACCTTTTATATCAGCAAGCGCAATGACAACGACGGCGCCGACAACTCGAGAAAGCTCCTTTCGAAAGTCTTGCGTGCTAAAAACCCGTTGCTGCAGACCCCTGACATCTGTTAAGGACCGTTCTGGACTCTAACAATTCCCGCAACATAAATTTACAGTAGCTGAGGTGGGCGAACTGGTGAACTCGTGACGTTCCAGGCACATCTACTTGTACAGGCAGCAGTTCGACAGCTAGGGGGGGGTTCGTGAGTGCATCTTTCATGTCCACGTGAAAAATCAGTTTTCATATCCTGCGACTTCGAACAGGATACCCGATGGATGAGTGGGTGTGGACGTACACGTATGTGACATTGCTCTCGGTGGTATCGTCCATGTACCTGCTTACGTACGTCCGGCGGGCCACCGCCGCCACCGCCGACCCCACTCCCGACCCCCACCCCTCCCCCGGCCTCGGGATCGCCAAGGCCCTCGAGCTGTAAACTCCGAAAATGAGGAAGAGAAGGATCAAAAATTTTCTCTGCCCTGCGCACGTTACTTTGTTCTGTGTGGGGTCTGGTGTCTAGGGCACCAAGATCGGGCTACGAAGCTGGCGAGTAAGTAACCGTAAGTAAAAAAAAAAGTGACGTCAGTGTATGTACCTGATGCAAATCTATCAGTGCAAAAAATTCATCATTGCACTGACGGACTTGAATATTCAACGACGTTTCGTCCAAAAAAATGCGATCAACCCTTTTCCACAACATACAAAGTGCTTGGCTCGCAAAGTGTTACCATGCCATGCCAGAATGTGCGCAAAGAGGCCCATCAACTTCTGGAGGTATTCAGCATCTAGACTTGCACCACATGGCTCATATGCACTAGTGCCAAGTGGCAATATTTGGAGCAGCCTCTGTCCCAGATACTATAATCCAGGTGGGATAAATCTGGGCAGGAAGAAAGACCAAAGTATTTTGGCCAGGAATTTTACCCCTTCTAGCACAACAGCGAGGCAGTGGGATGCATATTCACGGTCACGCCCAGTGGGTGTCCCGGGGGAATCCAGTAGCAATCAGGGCTGGTGACCCTTTGGATGTGGGTGCAACCTCCCCATGGACGCATTTAAGCTCTCCACGGTGACACTTTGAGACCTACGCTTTCTGAATGTTGTGGAAATTGGTCATTTGCACCTTCCTTATTTACATTGTTTTTCAATTTTCAAGCTCCTCGGCGTAACGAAGGATTTCTTTTTGAACTGATCGATTTGTTTGCTACATTCGGTAAACGACATTATAGATGTCACCAAAAGCGTAGGGCGAAAGACTGTATTTCCTTTAACGTGTGCAGCAGCTCTGCCGATCATGTGTGCAACTCCTCAAATGACAACCCCTCCGTTATTGTTAGCAGCTCCTGAAATAAAAGCCACTCAAATATAAGCGACCCTCATTGTTATATGACCCTCATTGCTATTATAGAACTCATGTAGTTGCCCATAAAGAGACAGAAAGCTGCTGTGGCTACGCAACCCTGGACGAGCGAGACCTTGACTTCAAGGGGCAATTCATAGGTGACTATGACATAATCATGGTATATGATACTATCATAATAAAGGGGTCAAAGGAAAAAGCAGAAAAGCACAGGCCGTTGTACTTGCCACTATTTTTACGTCGTGGAGATTGAACTCGGTCAAAAATAAGCAAAAAATGAGGTTGTCTTTGTATTCTTACTTTCTGGCCGCACAGCAACCAATCTGAATGAATGAGATCTTAAATTTCAAGTGACTCAGGTAATGGTGGAGTTAATTTCATGTCACATAAATCTGGGTCGTCACTGCGCTGGTCTCAGTGATCTCCCAAGCACGACTTCAACTGTCCTTGATAACATTTTCCGGGCAGAAACTTTAGAAGCTGCGGTCATGACAAAAAGATCCCCACGCAAGTGGCTCCAGCTGCCCACGCCAGCACCTGGAAAAGTTTGAAATTTGCCCTGATTTTTTCGCGCGCAGGTTAAAAAAACCGATGTGTTTGGGGGAAGGGTGAAAGTTTGTCCCGTCTGTTGGCGATGAAGCATTTTTTCCTCCAATTTTGAACATGAAGAAAAAGTCTCGTTAAAGTCGTCATCTGCGCGGACCAAATGAAGCGAGTTGAGGGGTGCCTGAACATAGGTTTATTTGACACTTCATTTCACTTATCTACATATGGCAAAACTTCGACTTCTCTGGCACCTTCCAAAACTTCCTCCACTCCTATCTATTCCTTGGCTTCCTCCTCCTGCTGCTCCCTCCGCTTGTTCGAGTCCTGCTCCTCCTGATAAGGGACGTAGTTCTTCTTCCACTTGCTCTCCCCATTCTTCTGTTCCTCCTCGGCCGCGGCTTTGGTCCCGGCCGGGTACTCGCCGTAGGGGACGTAGTTCGAAACCCACTTCTCGTTGCTGCTGCTGTTGGTGGCGGCGCTCTTCTTCTCACTGTAGGAAGCAGACACGGCTGGAAAGTATGGAGAAGCAAGAAAGAACGGTTATCATCGTATCAAACATGTCATTTGAAAGTTTCTCGTGTGCATCAGCTCTGAAAACAAGCAAGCGCCATGTGTTTACGTATGAGCTCATACATCACGTAGGCCGGCAGCCACCGCTAGCTGATAATAATGTTAGTGCTCTTGTGCTTGTTGCGTGCTCTAAGTCGTATTGAGTCGCAAGTGATGGTTAAGACTTCGGAACTTTAGGTAAAAACCTCACCTGGCTGAGAACTTTGGTCATGACAACAGAAGAAGGAAGAAAAGGGTGCAAAAGGCATTGGGATTTTGAAAAAAAAGGCAATGAAACTACAACGAGAGATGAAAAACAGATTAAAAGCTATAAGAAACCCTTTTTGTTAATAAAATAAAATCAAGAAAAAAGTGCCACAGGCAGTGGAATTTTGAAAAGAAAACAAGGTAATAAAACGGCGAACAAAAGATGAAATTCTGAAATTCTAAAATTCCGAGGTCACTACTAATGATGGTTACTTAATTACGTACCGAACATCTAAGGCTGAAGAAGCAACAAACTTCTTTTTTCCTGACCCCAGAGCAGCAGTGAATACATGCCTACGTGTGTGTATGTGATGTGAATGCGGCACAAGCTGTATTTCATGGCCTGAAGCCATGTCAATCGATACGGTCCATGTGTATTGACTGTATGTACTGCATGCAGTGGGATTGGGCTTCGTGAGAACGTACTTCAAAGCTAATTCACTACCAACGTCATGCCAGTGTCAAGAAGACACATGACTTAATATGGACAACGTATGAGTCTTGACGTGCACACGTGATGCATGAGGAGAAAACGATTGCGTTACAGGAGCCTCTTCTCATAACTGAAAGGGTCCTTTTTGCTGGACGTCCGGACTATTGCTGTCGTGACATTGGTACATACTTCACGTGCGTGCGACAGGCCAAACACGAATTCGGTCAGTGTTGACGAGTCAGAAAGTGCCCGCCGGGTTTGGCCTGTCCGGGCTTCCGCCGGTCAACACGCACATGGGTCATTGGACCCGGTCAGTACTGATACAGACTGGACCAATCCCGTTGAAATTGCCCTGCCATGTACTGAGCTACGTGGTATGACGACGATGACTTTGATGGCAGTAGCTTTGACGACGCTCTCATAGACTTCAAAACGGCCTTGAAGGTCAGGACTGGACCGATGTCTCGATCTAGGAGCCTCCTGTCCTCAGTTTCAGGACAGTCCCAGCGGGTCCTTGGTCAATGGAGTGAACTATCGAGTGGACCTTTGGTACCCAATACTCGTTTCCACTGGTGATGACTACTCGTTTTTGTACTGATTTGGGGTTCAAGAACAAAATGCGCGCAAGGATGCCACGTGGTAGGACCGAGTCAGAACTTACCCTTGCCCTCCTCTGCCTGGAACGCACTGTTGTCCTTCCCCTTGCTGCTCTTGGTGCTGACGTCGTAGTCGCCTCCCTTTCCCCTGTTCCTGGCCACACGGATGATGACCCCGACCAACAGGGTGAAGATGGAAAGCACGAGGATCGCCACGAACAGTTCGGTCGTCAAGTGGAACCTGGAGTTGTGGATGCCACCGATGCTCAGGCCGATCACCGTGATGCAGATGATCTGCGTGAGTGCGTGTGAAGCAATATTAATAACTCAGCCTTGAAAGTCAAAATGTCGAATCGTGACTGGTTTGAAGAAATGCAAATTGGCTCGTTTGTTCTGTCGTCGAAACTAGCAGATTTCGATGAGGGAGACGTGCAAAATGTGCCTGTTCAAGACTCCCTTTCAAGCCTCTGCGCCCCGCGCCCTCACCCTCGGTCGGTGCTGCATTCTTTTCCATAACTATCACTGCTTGGTGACGAATGCTGTATTGAGTGAATCTGGTGATCATGCAAATACAATTACTTTTATTTCGAAAATGCCATATCCTAATATTCCCCTGAAAAAGTAGCTACAGACTGGTGGTCGCGCATCTGCGGTTCAGTATTTAGAATAATTTGTATCTCTTTAGAATTTGAAGTAAATGTCGAATTGTTAGGACGTTGACGTTGCTCATAGATTAAGCTTTGTTTCACAATTCTGCCCATCCTACCTAAATTTAACTGTAATGTAAGATATCCGGAGGAAATCTGTTACTGTCTCTTTATAACACACGTAGCACTCTATTTTCCGAGTTTTGACAAAGGTGACTCGACCAGTCGGAGTCGTTACGTAGATTTTCCGAGGGCGGAAGTCCAAGGACAAGACACGCAAGTCCAAGGACGAGACACGCAAGTCCAAGGACAAGACACACAAGACCGAGGACAAGGCCAGACCTCAGCCAACACGAGGAAAATGTTGTGCCCACCAGAGCCACGCAATTCCTAAGTTAACGTAAAAGTCATGTTGAAAGTTTTGCTGCGCTAAGAGAAATATGCTGCTGCTCTCACCCTTGCGCTCGCACTCACAATATATCCCAGATTCTGGGATTAATTGAAGCATAGTCCAGTTTCTGGGTTACACCGTGATGCAGACTGGCTGTATACGTAGTCCAAAATATTTCCCGGCTGCACCAACAGCATCGAATGTATTCCAAAAATTTCGCCTTGACTATGCATGCATTCACGTCCAAATAGATTCAGTATTAGCAATAAGACAGTGGACTCCGCGTATACCGCGTGGATACATGGATGCGCGGTATCAGCGGAGTTCACTATGCTGTTGTTAGTACTGCATCTATTTGTAGCGAGAAGAAACCCGAAACCAGGGACGATTCATTGGCTGGAAAGGTAAAAAATAGGCATTCAGGGACGAGCAGCGTGTTTATTAGGTTAGCAGAGTAAAGGTAAGAACAAAATATCGGCCTTTGATGCCACCCAATAACGATTTTTTAGCTGCTCAATTCTCTGAAACTTGTTTTTGCTACTTTTTAGTACATCAATGCAATTTGGACGAAGCTTCCGGACCAAAGCAGCTCTGAAAAAAGGCATTTTCATCACCCAAAACACAGCGTCCAAGGCTTGGCCACAAACAAGATCAAAAGGCTTCATAACGAAGGTTATGGCCAATATTTGTTAAAAGTTTGCCCCATACATTCATTCACTTACTTTGATGAGGACCAGAGTTGCACAGTGGATTCAGCAGCAACGTCAGTGGAGACAACATTCACGTCATTCAAGTCATGCTTTTTTCCTGTTCAAGTAAATCGATTGAGCAATTGCAGGGGAATGGAGTGAATTGCGTTCGCTCTGTGACTCTGCTATGTTGTTATGACGATTGCTTCAAGCCTGAAAAATTGAGCAAAAATAAAAAAGCTAAAATGCCACTTCCAGGACCAGAAACTGGATAACGGAAGCGCAGTTTAAGCCTGAAAAAAACAGAAAAAAAAGTGCGATGGGCAGTGAAATTTCGACAAAAGTAGTATTGAAATTGCAGTGAAAAAGACGAAGCCTCGAATGGAATTTTCGTCAGCTAAAGTTGCGAAATTTCTTGAACTTTTGAGGTCTCTATGATGGGTGGAAAAAAAGGGAGGTCGGAGCTGATTCATCCAATGCTTGCCCAAGACTCTTCGGCTTTCTTTTCTTCTACATCCGTGACTAAACTGAACATAACCCACGGGGTGAAATCGGTCTTTGGGGTCCGTCTAAGCTGCAGATCGGAATTTTATTTTGTCATGCGTGTCATTCAATGCTGACGTTAAGTCATGTTGCAAAATTGTCCAATGCGTCAGGAGGAAAGTATCACTCTGAATGTTTAATTTGCAGATCGAATTTTATCGTATAATTCTAGAAATATCTAACACTAACAGAAGTAATGAAAAAAAAAATCGGTCGTAAGACATGAAACTATTGCCCGAGTGGACTTTTTAGAATAAACGTCTCGTTTCAGAGCCTGACGAGTCCCACACAACTGTAACAGCTACAGGGTGCCTCAGAATAGTCTTTATCGTGTGCATGACACAAACGGGTGTTGTCCTGGTCGAAAACGCGCATGCTGACGCGCCAAAAATGAAAGTATTCAACTTTTCCCCCCTTCTGCTCCCGATCCAACGTGGTCACGTCAGACACGCTGATGTCTGACTTCAGAGCCATTTCTGCCGTCGCAGTAGGTGTAGGACCAATTCTGACCTGAGCCTAATGTCCCACATTTAGTGCCACGAAATTGCAAACGTTGGCACGTCAATCGGGAGCAGGTCTGTCCAAGACCCGACGTGCAAGATCTAAGTAGACATTCTCCTGTTATTATCTGTCCTGTATCAAGGACTGTCACGGTCCCGCAGCTGTTGCGCCCTGTCAAGCCTGGAGCCAATGTGCCAATGGCGGCAGCCCTAGTAAATTGGTTCCAGATGTACTTTGCAACCAAACTTCAATTTCTAAGCAAATCTGCTTTGTAGCTTCTTCAGAAGGCCATTAGTAATAAAGTTTAAAACTGTTCCCAGCTATCCTCTTTTAGTCGTCTCCATCTGGAACAGTTGTTGGGCACAAACACAAAATCTGTCAATAATAGCTATTGTGTCCTGTATTTGGTTGGTGTCGCACATCGATTTGACAAGGCGGCAAATCTAAAATCAGCACTGGTATTTTATAATAACCTTGTTGCACCAGATCTGAGACACACGGAACCTGCGCATGCGCACCGAGTGAAAAAGAGGCATATTCGGTTCCAGTGGGAATTTCTTTTCTTTCCTCTGCCTCCCCCTTATCTGAGTGTCCTTGCGAGGCGCAGAAATGTAGCAGGAACTGGATTGGCTCCATTTTGGAAATTGTACTCGACGCTGTCACACCTGAAACCTTTTCTGAGGGACAGAAAGAGAGAAAAAGTGCGAAATACGCAGCATTTTCATACTCCAATCACGAGACCTTTACGATGCAGAGATGACACAATCCGCCCTGCAAAGCACTTTCTTATTTGGCTTGACAATTTTGCTGTCATACTTGAGCTGCTGCTGCGGGCAACGCCTTCAACTGGGCCTCCGTGACTGTGTCCGACCGCACAATGAGAGAGAGCTGCCACACCGACTATGCAAGATGTCTGACGGTTCCTCACTTACCAGCAACAGAAATTCCAAAAGCTTCTCCAGCTTCAGAGCAGCCATCTCGATCTCTTCTTTTTTTTGCAACGTGCCTCTCTCAGCTCCTTGTCATAATCCAATCTATTGGTCCTGATTTCTTGCCATCCGCCAGAAAATGTCACCACTGGTGTGTGTGTGTTCTAATCCCTGACCTCGCAGCAGCCTTGATTTCGGTGTCGATGTGTGCGCTCATTCAGTTGGGCAACGTTTTTGTTGTCAGTTCCTCTGTGGTTGCGACTCGTTCTGCAACGACAACAACGACAAAAAGGACGTTAGGACAGTAAGATAAAATCACTGGATTCAGTTCCGTGATGATTTATTGTAGCAGTGGAGAACATTAAAGTTTGTCGCTGCCTCACGTAGGCAACGCCCAAAATGCTTCTACTCGCGCACCATAAGTGCTTTAAGGCTTTTTCGCATTCGCCACTAATTCTTGGTTGGTGCACAAGAAACGCCAAGAAAGAGGTGAGAAAAAAGAGAAAAGTCCAAGTCTAAATTGTCTTTGTTCGCGCGTGCGCACTCGAATACTTGTCGGACTTTTTCAGGAAAAATGACGCTTCTTCGCGCTCCACTGGGTCCTTTAGTAGTCACTCACTAGAGCAATTATGTACACACGCGCATGCACGCACGCACGCACGCACGCGCGCGCGCGCAATCACAACTGCGTAAGTGGGAGCAGTGGAAAAAAAATTCTCGATTATGTTAACAGCAGGATTTCCCACAGTTGAGTGAACCCGAGGGAATCGCCGAGGACGTGGAGGGGGTTGGACTTGCTGTGCAGAGGAGCAAAATCTCCATAACTGTGGCCTTTTTAGGAGGTCGAACTCAGAGAGTTGCCTTGATTCAGCACCCAAGCAATGCTGCCACTTCAACGCTGCCACCTGAGCATTGCAACTTGACTCCGCAGCACTGAGAAGTGCAGAACGGACAACTGTGCAGAATTGACGTTACCTCTTCCAAGAAGAAAAGCGACTTCTGTGTCTTGTATTTGTCTGTTTTTCAGCTCAGTTCCCTCCAAACACCACTTGCTTTTTTTCTGGAGGGCACTCCAGGTTGTACTACTCGCTGCCTGCGTTGATGCCACCAGCGCCCAGACCCCTAAGCTGCAGACAGGCTCTCTCTCTCTCTCTCTCTCTGCGCGTGCGTGCGTGCGTGTGCTCACGTGTGCCCGTGCACGCGTACGCGCACTCGCGTATATGCCCGTGGTGATTTCAACGCGCGACCGCTCTCACAGCTTCTGGATGGAGTAGGCATACCAATGGCGATAGGGACAGACCGTGCAGGTATGCAGCACCACCAGCAGCAGGAGCTGCAGCAGCAGGTTGTACTGCGCACAACCTGAGGAGATGCGTGCGCTCGTCCAAACTTATGGGACGTTTTCGTCATGGGGATAAAACCACAGGTGGACTTATTCTTTTATGCAAAAAAGAAGAAATTAGTGACAAGAAAAGATGCTGTCTGATTGCATTGCTGGATGCTTTCTCTGTTGCGCATCTAACTTGGCTGTGGAGAACGTCTGCAGTCGAACAGAGCGCTTCTCTGCGACCCCTGGTGAGATGAGCTGTTACGTAACGACCTGTGAAGAGATGCCAAACGATCCAGATAGAGGAAGAGAAAAAAGCTCATTGAGAAGGCCCTGACCGACCTTCGTTGTGGGCGCAACAGCTCCGCCAGGGCGAGTCAAGTTTTAAGGAACCAAGAGTTCATGTCTAATATAACACAGCAACCATGTGAGACAAGCAAAAACAAAGTGTTGATGTTGCCTGATCACGCTCCTTTCTCACTACAACTACTTTGCAATATCGGTCTGTTCAAGAGTCGTGACGAGCAAGCTGTCAAAAAGACAGGGGGGAAGGGGGGGGGAACTGGGCCTCTCTGGAGGCCTTTTCAACCACTGCGAAAAAAAGGGATGCCATTATAAAGGGTGTTGCTCCTTTTTCATCCCTCGTAAACTCTATGAACTCATAACTTGCTATATCGTGTTTCTCTGGCCTCCACAGTATGTATGTAAGTAGGGAGTAATGACAGAGTTAGACGTACAGGGTGGGTAAACGCATGGGGTACTCTGCCTTGGAGGGTCCTTCGTGGCCTTAGAACAACGTTAAATCGCTGCCGTGTGAGTGACGTTGTTGTGTTAATACTTTATAAAAAAGGACTGTGTCAGCTCAAGGCATCTCTGCAATTCAAGAACGCCCCATTTTCCATCGGCTGCAGTATTGACCTCCGCCGCCACCTCCACCTGATGAAGATGGCGGCAACAGCTGCGATCCCAACTATGACATGTCGAGTCTGCAGCCACAGGGATATGTTACGTTCCACTCCGACAGCTTGCATATTATTGTTGGATAAAATTGCTTATTGATCAGGTTCCCGCACACCCTGTAAGTGCTCCTTCCTGGGTTTGTGAGTGCGCCACCCATTCATGTCAGCGCTGAAGCACCGCATTCGCACTGTACACATTCAGGAGAAAATAATGAGAAGAAATGGATGCTTCTCGTGTAGGAGGTGGGCGAGAGCGTTTCTTCTCGGTCGTGGCTGCTTCCCGCCCTCACTCGCTTAGGGTGCGTTTGCACATGTGGGCTGAGCATTGGGCAAAATTGCGTCATCGTAAACGCTTCCTTAGTCCTCCTGCTCGACCCATGAGTGAGGGGGATGATCTCGAAAGGCATTCCAGGACGAAGCAAGGGGGGAAAAAAGAAAATTGAAAGGCTCGAGCGAACCAGATTCGTGTGTGCGTGCGCGCCCGTGCGTGCGTGCGTGCGTGCACGGGTGGTCCAGGCCTTAATGGATCGACTGATGTACAATGCATTCCAGACTGACTCTGATTAATTGTACAGGAAGAGTGTATGAGCAGGTACGAGAGCGTCATTCTGGCGAAAAAGTCTCTTTTCTGCTTCGCATGCACAAGAAAAGTGGGCGCTTCTCAGCTGTTGCTCGAATCGTTGCTTTGTAGCCCGAAAACTGCTGTGATGAAGTCGACTCTGGCCAACTTGGTCAAGCCGCTGAAGAAGACTTTGTTTGCGGATTCCGATTAAAGCCCGTCCACTCCCCTCAAAGGTGCAGTACCATTTTCTTCGCATTTTCCGGCCGTTGAGAAGAAGTTTCTCTTTCTCTCCCTCGACGGGTCACGCCGGGGAGGGAACGGGCGGAGGCAGCGGCCGAACGAGCGGCCGAACGAGCGGCCGAACGAGCGGCCGAAGTCGAGCGAGCGGCCGAACGAGTAGAAAAGAGAAAGGGTTGAAATGCCAGTGAGAGAAATTTCGTTGTTCGTACACAGGCGGACAACACACGAACGTCGTCGCAGATTGGACGCACGATTCAGAGCGGTTCTACAGGGTGGCCCGGGTCACGAGCTCAACACTAGCAAAGTAGTCATGATGAATCCACGGCACGGTACAGACAGGGTGAAACAAAGTTGTTCGCCGCCCTCCCGAAAATAAAGAACCAAGACCCACATGTGTCGTGTGCCTACACATGTGTGTCCAGTCTCTGTCCCTCAGAGTCAGCGTTGCCAAAGTGCCAGTCTCTTTTGGGGAATTTTGGATGAAAGAATCAAGTATGTCAAGTCTGATATGTGCTCCGTTTCAGTCTCTCAAAATGGGGGCGGTCAAAATGTTGGAGAATTTTGGCTGCCGCGCTAAATGCTGACAAAACAATTTATCAGAGAAGGAGGAAAAAAAAATGCAAAGCATTGTTGGACAGTCAATTTTGGGTATAGTCTGGATATTGGTTGCTTTAAAAAGCTTACAAAACCTACCTACTTGTAGTGTCCGTAGAGAACAAAATAGATACATTGCATACCTCCTTGCATCATGATATCTCAGCATGATAGATTGTACTCCCACTAACATGCACATAGACTGAGAGTCAGCAAAACATCGACACCTCAATGTCGAGATCACCTGAAACTGCCAATGTCGATGTCCTGATGTTTTTCAAACAAGAGTAATAATCGAGCAGTGTAGACTCATTTCGCTATCTATGAGTTCAGTTTCTTCACGTCCTCATGCAGAAATACTAATTTTGGCTCATGGGAACTCTGCAAACTAGTTCGGTTAGGCGTGCAGTGAATCACGCTTAATTGTGCACGCTCCGGACCAGGGAAAAGTCGCACGATTGAACGTGGTCATGTCGTTCTGTACGTGGAAGACCGGGGGGACTTCGGCAAATGTTGCACGTAACAACGAGTTGCACTATGAAGTTGTAAATTCTGTGAGTAAACGTTTGACAGTCGTTACTCAGACTTTATCCAATTTTGTTACACCCTGTGCTAGTCGTAGTTTTTGGCCATCTCCTCAGAGAGGTCTCGAGTCTTCCCTGTCTGACGAACTGAGGCTGGGGTCGAGGTCAGGAGAGGTCACAATTGTTCCTAAACCGACTGGGACAGTTGTGAAAAAGATGAAATGCCGCTGCCTCATCATCACTGCTTCACCGGCCGCTGACACTTGACCTGGCCCACCCTGTAGGCTGACGTTCCCCTAAAAACACTCTCTCTGATGCCTCCCTGCACAGCCTCATGTCACTGGCAGCTCCACAGCCTCTGTGCATAGCACGACTCTTTTTCATGACATCTGTACGTACAAAAGTTGTGACTTTGAACGTCTCAACTCCTTGACGGGACCCCTTTGATGCTGCGTCAAACTTCTGTCAACTCGCCCACGCACACGAGCTTAATTCTCGTATGAAACTTTACTCGTGTTCGATTGTTTGACTGTCAAACTTTCTGTTATGAGGCGCGTTCTTACGTCAAAATGGCTTCATGAACATTGCGCAGAAATGTCGCATCGACTCTGTTAGGTCTACATACAATTGTATGTACATCATGCATATGTAGCACATTATTGCTTTATTTCGTTCACGCTGGCAGAGGTCTAATTGTCATTGCTGACTGAATCACACTGGAAAATGTAGAGCAGGTGGTAACTTTAACGATTTCTTCCCGCAGAAATTACTCTTCAGTGGCTTTAAACCCCCACCTCGGCCGTCAGAAGTCACTTATTCTTTGTAATCATTGGTGCTGACAGAGCTGCTCAGCCACGGAGCCAAGATTCTTTATGCACCTGATGCGCTGGGATGGGATTGCTATGGAAAATGCTCTCTAGCTCCACTGTTCGAGTGTCCTATGTAGCTATATTGATATCAATGGACAGGGAATTTTGTCGCGGCCAAGGTCTATCAAGATTAAAAGCATCATGATGTCATGACAGTAAGCAAAAGAAGAAACAAGAATGCAACCCTCACTGCCAGGATGGATATTGAGAAGGATGTCCATACCTTAAGGTTAAGAGAAGCAGGATGAGTCTGAAGAGAACATTCCAAAGCACATTTGGATCAACTTTTTCAACCATCAACTTGAGAAATCAAGGTCGAGAAGTGAATTTGAAATGTCAATGCAGTTGATTTGTGTCCCACAACATTTCAAAACGGAAGGTCCAATCTTGACAAAGTGTATCTCTCCAGTAAATTGAGATTATGTATGTTACAAATTACAATGTCTGATCTCAACATAACATATCTTACTCTGTTGATGGAAAAATAAGTTCAGTCAAGCTTCGGCTGCGTGGCAGAAAGAGTTACCAGTTCCAGACTCCAGCTGCGAGAGAACTAACTACCTACTGTAGTATTTTGGAAGGTTGTGTGACCAAAAATTCAATATTTGCTCGGACATCTTCAAGTCACTTTTAAGCACTGGTTTCTTCAGGAAAGTACTTAAAATCAGGCGAATGTGCTTTGGAGTCACCACATCATGCTGATTTTATCAGACACGACTTTTTTGCCTCTATTGGCTGTAAAGAAAGCGTGGCAAACCCTCCCAGATCAGCCTCCGCCATTTTCTCAAAAATGTGACATAGAAGGATCGTCTTTGCAGTTGCCATAGACAACTGTGGTGGTTGCGTTCATTGTTGGCTTCCACCTCTCGAAGGGGATGTCGACGGGTGCCGAGTTCTCCACCAAACAAGAGTTGGTCTCCGGTCTCACGATCGGCTCGTCGCTGTCTCAAGTGGGGAGGAGATCTTCCATGGATCGTCATCGTCGTTCATCCTCCTTGTTCCATTACCTTCACCCTCATCTCCACTTTTACCAAAAAACCTTACTTTCTGTTGGCGCACTAATTGTCAACAGTCATTTTGACTTTGCTCACCAGATGGAGCCACTCTCAGTTTGATCCCGTATTTTTCAGATAGAAAAAGGTCTTGATTTTCCTCCCAAGGTATGACGTAATTTCACCCTTTTCAGCTCTTGCGTCACTCTTTTTAAGAGAAAAGCTCTGGCATTTCTTATTTCTCTCACCCCCGTTTTCTGTTGTTTCCCCACTCAAGTTAACACTTGGAATTATGCAAGACCAATTCATGTTCCAGAAGTGACCAGCAAAATTAATAGCACAATTCTGAGAAAGGTCTGATCTTGTCAGAGGTAATTATCATAATTATGCATAAGCCAGGGCGTTAACCAGTTCATTGTGCATGGATAAGTTTCAAGGAATGAGCCTCTTTCAATCTGAATAGATTTGGTTGAGAGAATTGGATTAAGAAATTTAGATGTCTAAAGCAGAGTCAAATCCCATGGAGATTGAACAGCTCAAAACAGGGAACTCGGGGTTACAAGCCTTGCACTGCGTCTCAGTTTGATAGTCAGGTATGTAAATAAGCGATTTCTGGGCATCCACATTGGACTGTGAGGTGTGACTTTGTGTGCGATTAACACTAGGGCAGAGTCACTCAGTCTTAGTGAGAAAAAATACAGAGATCAACAATGATATACGTGTGTTTTAGGAGAAACAAAAAATGACAGCGGGCAAGTGTCTCGTTTTGATGGGAAGCACTAAAACAGAAAAGTAAAATTATGTCTGATTGAGCTCAAATCTCACGTATGAACAGTAGACATGTGGAGGAAGACTCACCCCACATCTGAGATCAGTCAGATATACTTTTAGTGCATAGCATTTTGGAAGCGAAAAAGTCAGTCCTACTGTACTGCAGAGCTACAATTGATGCAAAACATCGGCACCTTTAACTTGGAGTATTGAGCTCAAATTTTAGATGGAGACAGAAGGCAAATGGAGCTAGAGTCAGCCCAAATTAGAGCTCTAAATTTCAACTTTAGAGGCCATCTTCGGTGTATGTCATCGCTCTGTGTTACTGAAGTGGCAGAGATGGCACCAAAAGTTGGAATTTTGAGCTCAAATTTTGAGCAAGTCCAGCCCGGTGTGCATTGTGTCACTTCCTAAAATTTGATCGGACATGCTAGTAGAGCATAGCATTTTTGGAGTCACACCTTCAGCCCCTTCTACTGTACTGTGCTACTGCAGTACGCGCCGCCGTGATGTCATCTGTGGGTGGCCCCAGTTTGAGTGCTCTAGTGCTACTATGGGTACTCAAAACTGTGAACTCGAGTACTCACAGTTACGCATCACTGTCCAAAGAACTCACTCCATGCAAAAATTCCACTCAGAAATGTCTCCTATGCACTAAGTTTCTTCTCACTGAAATAACTTACGCCAAGGTCTGTATTCCCCACCCTTGTTTCTCAAGCTACCAACACATCCGATGGCATTGACAAGCCATACGTAGGTAACCCAACTTCAATTGATATGCCAAAAATATCCGAGGCCACATACTAAAAATGTGTTTTGCGATCGAGCTTTGAGAAAAAAACCATCCAGAAGGATGAAAACAAATTGCATCGCCATTGTATTGTGCAACATGTTTAGGTATTGTCGTATCTAATATTTTTATTCCTCCAAAATATGCCCGGAATATGTTGTGTTCTATGCTTATTTCCCCCCCCCCTCTATTGCATACTAGTATGAGCACCTAGCGTTGCCAAATAAGCTAACTTTGTGTCCCTTCAATCCTTTGTCTTACAGGCAATTAAGGCTACACGACAGAGTTACGAATTCTTTTTATTTTTACGCCCTGTGCCCGTGTGAGTGACATGTTCCAGAAGGCAAAGTGGCGACTGGAGACCAAAGAGTCTGCGTCTACATGTATACAGCTTCCTCACTGAAGACAGCAAAAGAACGAGACCACATAGACCACAAATAAAAGGAAATCTATCAAGGTTTGTTGCTCTTATAAATGATGGCATGTATCGGAGAGGGCTTCATGTCAAGCTGCAATAGAAGCAGCATGAGTTCGATCATGTGTCATATTGCATTTGCATTTGGAGCTCATCTGCAGCAAGTCTCATTTCTGATGTCGCTCGAGAAGCATCTCCACTTGTGCCACGCCTACGCACTCGTGAGTTTTCACACAAAATGTCAATGGGGCAGAAAGATCAGCTTGTGCCAGACCATCAGGAAGATGAACGGCAAGTCAAAGTCCATTATGACGGCCTTTGACATTGTCGTTCATCTTCTTGAAAGTCTTGGCAAAGGTCCTGTTGACTGAGAAAACAAGGGTGAAGTGGGCGGAAGTTTTCAACTGGTCTATAGAAGGGCCATTGCCAAGTCATCCTATTCTCTGTCTGATAAGAAATATTTTTTTGCTCGACCAAATGGGTGAAGCTGCAACGCTCGTTTTATTGAGATAAAAGGAGGCCCTAGGCATCACTGACAGGATCAGGTGTGCCGCGAGGACCACGTAGGCACAGTCACAGAATAAATGGTCTAGGGAGTGCTTGGGTCACATGAGAAGCTTCATTGAACAAGTCACTAAGATCATCTCTGGCGCGTTTAATTGGTCGTGTGTCCTCCTGGATTAGTGCCAACTTTCAAGGCTGGATCATGTAATGGAACTCCCTGGACACCTGCACAGCCCGATCGGTACAGCTGCATCTGACAGGGAAAGTCACTTCCTTCTGGGACAAATGCGTCTGGCCACCCATCCTCATCGCCGAAGTACTTCTCCAAGAGAATAATGCATCATCCGCTTAAATGTGAACTCTCGAAAAAGTTGCAGTTGCCCACCCAGGCTTGGTCACACATCAGTGCGGATATGATCTGTAAGGAACTGATTGTAGAGGTCAAGGATGCGTCCGATGAATATGGCTCATTTTGGATTTCAGAGATTGTTTGCAGAGTCCTTGAGGTAACACGGTCGTTTGTGAAGCTTCACACGACTTGGCACACATTGGCCCGACCGTTTGACAGGGGTTTTAAGGCCACAAAGGCCCTTTGAAGGCGCTGTCCAATGTTCACTTTTCCGCACCCAGTTGGTAACGTGCAGTGTGATTGCCTAAAATGGACGGAAAAATAATGTGCGCACAAAAAGCAACCTCCACCTACTCAGGTTGTGGTAAAGAATATTGCTGAACTGTAGGTCTTCTTAAGTGATTCTTAGGTCACTTAAAAATACGTAGTGAAATTACATCCTGACAAGCGTCCTTCCTCATATCCGTCCATGCTAAGTACTGTTACTTTTTGTGTCAGTTCTTGAGACACGGATCCTTGCAAGCGTCTGAACCTTATGATGTACACGCAAGTTGTCAAACTAACTCTCCGAACGTCTAAAACCATCATGATTACTTGCAGAAGTACACTTTTCTCCTCTTGCAATGGCTCCTGACGATGAAAAGCCCAAAAAGAACCCCAGAGAGAGCCTGCAGAAAAGCTGCAAAGTTGGATCGATAGGGATACAAAAAAGCAACAAGGCTGGCTTATGACTCACACTGTAACGGAGGTTACACTCTACTTCCGTTCATGCACGCGCGCACATGCAAGAAAAAAAATATCCTTTTTGTTTAGTCCCCGAAACTTTGAGCAACAATGAGAAGAACTGACATTGCTCTCTTCAACGCACCTAGAAAAATAACATACAGAGTGCATAAGGATAGACTGAGCCCCTCATTTTGAAGCGACCCTTGCGGCAAAGAAACATTTACTTACGCCTCAAGAATAACATGACGTTAACTGCTGATCTTCATCTTGAGTTGCGTTCAGTTGTTTCAACTTTTTTCCCCACTGCTTTGCTTAAGAAATTCCCCTTGAAGTTGATTTGATACGTCAGAACTGGCAACTGTCTCAGTTTGGAGGTTTCAATCTCTGCTTTGAGAGCTACATGCGTGAGTCTGGAAGGTGATCCGTACAATAGCCTTGTGCAGAGCATCTGATTCCACCTCCTTATCTTGCGACCTCCGCCATTTTATTGCAACCTCGCCGAAGTTGGCTGCCCGACCGAGCGCTGCATGCAGCCTCGACGCACCCTTTTCAATATTGCCTAGTTTGTTGCCAAAACCAATCCAGGAGATGCATTCGGTCCTGAACTTTTGATCAGTTGATGCCTGAGCATAGAACAGTCATGGCTGCACCTGGACAGCCAATGCAGACGCACCCTGTATGTGTCTCTCTCTTCAACGGAATCACTCGTCCGTCCGTACTCCTAGATCGAGGCTATCCAGACCAGCATGCAGTTGTGTCTGGCCTAGCCACCCTTAGCCTCCTCCTCTCACACGCATCGAACTGTATCTTCCCTCCCCTGCCCTCCCTCTGCAGCCAGGCATGAGGTAACTGCTTTCTTTCCCACAAAGCCAGCTCTACTGTTGCGCCAGAAAGAAAATAGGAGTAACAGCAGAGGGAAAGAAGAAGTAGAAAGGCACGTTCACGGTCTGACTATTTGATCCCAATATTTATTCGGTTGGGATGATCCGTGGTGGCTTCACTCGTTGGCCAAGGATGAGTCCCGATCATGTCTTTGGTCACCAAAGAAGTCAGGAAAGTCAACTTTTCATCCGTTCGCAGGTCGTCGGTGACGCGGTTTTCCCGCTCTCAATGAGATGACTCTTCTTCGACGGAGGCCAATGCGGGCACACAGACACGTCCATGGCCGTCAACCTTGTGGACAAACCTGGCATCCTCTCTACAATCTTTTTTTTTCCTTAGTGCACACGCACTTAAGCAGACTTAGCAGATACAGTACGGGGAGAGCGATCAGACCCAGCGCGCATGCGCTCAAGCCAAAGGCAGCAGCAGCGTGAGAGAGAAAGAGAGAGAGCTCATCCCACTCCTCTTCTTCCTCCTGCTTCTCCTCCTCCTCCACCACCACCACAGCGTCCTCTGTATTCTCACCAACATCAGCGAGAGCAGACATAAGAGTATCTCTCCAGAGACCATCCCGATCTGTATAAGACAGAGAGCGAAGGCGTTTCGAGATGGTCATCACCGACAAGGAGTCACTCACGAACCCCATCAACTTCTTGTTGAAGAAGAAGGGACGCAGCTCTGAGCGCAGCGGCGGCAATGTCAGTCTCAAGCAGCCCGCTTCCACCTCCTGCGCCGTCGTCGTGGCCGACCCGGAGAAGCCGATCCCGGGGGATCCGCCGGGAGGAGCCCTCAGCGATACCAGCTCCTTGTCCATGGAAAGGGGGACCTGGGGGAGTCAATTCGATTTCGCCATGTCGTGCATCGCGTACGCGGTCGGCCTGGGCAACGTCTGGAGGTTCCCGTATCTCTGCTTTAAGAACGGCGGCGGTGAGTAGAAAGGGGACACGAGCCCGGACCTGCACGTACGTGCGTAGTACGAGAGAAAGATGGAGCCTGCGGTCTCCGCCAGCTCATGTGACGATGAAAGCTCCACGTGTGCAGCCTTGACTCGTACGCCGGCGTTTGCATTTCGAGAGCTATTTACAACTTCAGCTACGCTTTGTTGCACAGCCAAAGACGTTGCAAACATCCATCATGCCATACACAAGTCACGAGGACGTGGACCGCGTACTCGAGTAACCTATACACAAGTCGCGAGTACGTGCACTGCACACTCGAGTAACCTTTACACAAACATGTGCTTAAGCATGGACGTCTTAGACGTACAGCGCGCTGTGCATGCAACGTCCATGCACGCACGTACTACACGTGTGACCACGGTGCAAAGAACTTTGTAGTGGAGCTCCTTGGCAGAGGAGTGAATGGCCTGGGGAAAAAAAACCAGTTTCCTCTTGTACTTCGTCACTTTTGTCGTGGGCTACGTGAAAATCAGTCACAGATGGGTCAAAGCAGATATTTTCTTTAAAAGAAAATATTTTTCTCCACCTCTCTCTGCAAGAAGTTGTGTTTTTTTCGGAAATAGAACATGCTTATTGCTTAGAGATACGTTAGGTCGCACCCCTGCCTACCTTGCAAGAAATTCTACACGCTGCATGTGCATATCGTGAAAAAGCACCAACTACTAACGTGCCTGCAGTGCACACACTCTATGCACGCAGGTATATTTACGTATGGAGCAGTGGGATGAACGCCGAGTTAACTTCTGCCTGATATGATGCAGAGCAGCATGTGTATGCGTTGCTATCGCATGACATCTTCAGTTTCTGCAGCAAAAGCATCTGACTCAATTCACTTATAGTCTTTGTAAGGACGCATTCGTAAGTGCATCTTTAGCTCCTTTAAAGAAAATGGCTCTCAAGTATGAAAAATACACACGCACGAATATATGCGCGAGCACCCAGGGAGGGAGCGACAAGAGCAGAAAGATCGGAAAGTGGTGACTTCAGCTATTTGACTGTAATAACACCTCAAGCAAATTATGATGTGACTTGGGCTATGCCTGGCAAATTATGTGTGCATTGACGAAAGTGACGGTTTTCCGTTGTAATGACAGTTTAAAGTCATAATTAGAAACATGCTGCTGTTCTCTCTACAAGACTCAAGCTCGTAGTATTCGGATCAACACTTATAACGTTAAATTGCGATCGAATAGTTGCACTTACCCATGTTCAAGTAACATTCGTATTTAAAACGGTATATAGAGTTCATGTTCAAATGTTTACACTAACCACCGCTCAACGAACATTTCCTCGACTTTTGCCATGACTTCTCGGCAGTTGGCGTACATCATGTGCACATGCGTAGTGTGTGTCCTGCCAATAATGTGCCGGCACGAGTGTGTCCGCGGCCAAGCCGTCTTTGCTGTGCATACAGTGCGTACGAACGTCGCACTGCAGCATTCTGCAACTCCTGGCGTACGGACATCGACGTACGTACCGGTACATATGGACCTGCAGGTAGGCATGGAGGCCAAATTTTCTCCATTTTGTGGGCTACACAAGACAAGAGAGCTCAAGGCCAAAAAGAAGAGAAGAAAGGGTCGATGCATTTACTGCGCAATATGATGTCATCTACGTATGTATATATATTATATAAAGCACTCGTCATCTCTCTCTCTCCCTCTCAAGAGAAACTTTGCTCTCTTCTTTCCCCTTTCACTCCTCCCCTAAGTTTGCATCGCTCTCTTCTGTGCTGCACAATTGGAGGAGTATCTACAGGTTGTTACAGAAGTTATTTGCCGGGAACATTTTCGCCAAAGCAGGCGTTAGGTTTTTTTTTGCATTTTGATAAATTGTCTTGTCACTATTCAGTGCGGCAGCCAAAAAAATATGCCCCAACGTTTTGGCAGCACGTATAAGGAGGTGGGACTTAATTCTGGCACTCGAATGCTCCAAGTAGGACGGACACGCACTTGGCAACCCTGACTCTGAGAGGACGAAACGTGACACATATGGTGAGGTGTGACTTATTCTGGCAAGCCTGACTTCGGGCGACTGAGAGAGAGAATGGTGCAGATGAGAAACACACACACACGAGCAGGTGCTGCTGGTTGAACGATTTTGTTACACCCTGTAGGAGTGACAGTAAAGACTTTTCCTTTCTGCACATTTACTCCGGGAGGAAGTTGCATCCGTCCTTCTCCTCAAAGCAGGACTTGACACTTGCACCCAGTGATAATGACCCAACTGGTTTCACTCCTCTGCAGATCTTCGTTCCCTCCTCGGGTCCAAGCTGAAATAACATGCACTACAATTTATGGGCAGATGAGAGACTTTTTTCTAGCCCAACGTTTCTCTTAAGTGATATTTACGACCCTATTTCTTCCCCCAAATACTTCACTGCAAAGCTGGGTTTAGATTATTAGACGAAGATACACCGTAAAGCGGATACGAGGATCGCTGGATGGGAGATTCGGACGTTGCATTGTATAAGGATAAATCTCCTTAATGGCCGGTGCAAGTAAACAGCATTTAAAAAGTGACACTACGAGCAATCCCAAGTTACACAGATCCGCAGGATGATTTCCCCTCCCCCCCCTCCCCCCCCAAAAAACAAAGATGAATAACTAAAATCGTCAATGCTGGAGAGTAGCAGATATTTGTGCTACCCACGTTTTTTTATCATCTCCAACATTTGCCCCTGCTACAGTTTTTTCTTTCTTCCGCAAGTGGCTGCGCGTCTTGCATAACACGTATCTGGAGCCGAGAATCTCATGAATCCTTTACGACTCGTTAAGGTGTCAAAGTTATTATTACATGCATCGTCCTGACGAGCGGTTAGATGTGTGTCCTCCAAGTCTGCATCTGGATGGGAAAGCAAAGCCTTCACACACACGTAACTGCACTGAACTGCGCTGCGCAGAAACCGTCATACATCTGTTTCACCTACATATTAGATTCACGTCGCCTCTTTCTTCCATCACCCTGGTCTGAAGGCGCAAAAAGTAGAAAGCCAAGCAGGAAAACACGCCAAAAAAGGCCTGATGTTTTGTATGCTGCAGACTGAGCAGGTTATCCTTGTGTCACGTACAGTATGCGTGTGATAGGGACTATTAACCTTGGAAGTAATGGCACGTCGAGCCAACTTTTTGATCAGACATCACTCAGCATTTGCACGCAAACTCTCGTAAACACTTTGAAGAGCGAATTTTTGTGCGTTGCGGCGAATCCTGCGCTGCAAGGATGTCTCTCCGAATGCTGAAGTCACTAGACTATGACTTCTTGACAGACGTACCTATATAGAGGCGTCGTCTGAATGTCACGAGACCTGCGTTACCATCGAAGCAGCTTGAGGGGCAGAGAAGAAATGCGGTCACTTCAAACTGGAATGCTAATGTCAAACATATTCGTTATCATAGGAGTTTTGCGATTGCAAGCAAGATTTGCTTCGCCTGCGCTATATGACTCCTTTTGACTATTTTGTTCTCTTGCTCTTCTCCACCAGGATCGACGCAGAAAAGATGAACACAGAGTGTTTCTCTATCTTATTTAGGTGCCTTCTTGATTCCCTACTTCTTGGCCATGCTGACCTGTGGCGTGCCCCTTTTCTTGCTGGAGGTGTCCGTGGGCCAGTACCTGGGGGTCGGCGGCATGAGTGTGGTCGGGCAGCTCTGCCCGATCTTCAAGGGAGTCGGCTTCTCCGCCCTCATGATGGTCTTCTTGGAGAACGTGTACTACATCGTCATCGTGGCTTGGACCCTCTTCTACATCTTCAACACCTTCTTCAGCTTGGCGGATTCTGACGGAGAATTGCCTTGGAGCAGCTGCGACAAAGGAAGTAAGTACAGCAACACGCTGGACTTCTTTCTAAAGTGATTTCACGACGTCTGGCAGTGCTGTAGCAAGAAAATAGACTTGCCAGACGTTCGTACGCAAAAGAAATACATTAAATATGTACTGTATATAAAAAAGAAATTAAAGAAGGGGTGCAGCGAAGTCCGCTGAATAAATAATGGCAGAAACAGTAAAAAACTAGGCCAGAAGTACTTGAAACGAGAGAGCTGCAGTATAAATGTGGGCCTTTATGATGGCAGACGGAACCTGGGCTGATGTGCGCTGCTTTAATCCTGATGCCGGCATCCCATTCAACAAGTCAACAGCGTTCTTGGTGCACAATCTGACCGAGAAGGAGACGATGACCCCGGTGGAAGAGTACTGGAAGTAAGGCTCCATCTACGTACTCGCTGTCGTTGACGGCGAATTAGAGTGTGTCTCGAGAGTTCCCGCATCATCATTTCGTCCGCAAAACTCGTCGGCCTAAGAAGGCCCAGTGGGCCTGTCATCCAATTCATCCTAAGCCAACGTCGAGATCAGCAGTGCAAACATTGGAGCGTCGGCAATAAAAAGCACACCTCCAAAGCTAACAGGGTGGTTCATTATGACTGAAACACCAGTGATCATTTTCAGCCTCCCTCCATCTGTAGAGACTTGGAGCTGACATTTTCAGTGTTCACTGTTGATGCTGGAAAAAAGGGCTTTCATAGTTGTCGTGATTTCAACCTTAAAAAGCCATGGGTGAAAACATTTCATTCACAATTCTTAAGACCCAAGTTCATTCTTTTAATCAAGTAACTGTTGTTTTATCATTTCCACCTCAGTCACCCTGAGCATTAAATGGCGAGGAGATCTCATGTTGCCAATCCTGGCTCTCTCGAACATTTCTACGACGGGAAAATGGCGGACGGAATGGCGGCAAAACTTTTGAAACACACTGTAGATATATATTAAAAATCTTTTTAAACAAGCTAAATCGCCGCTCTGCTCTGCAGCAACGCTGTCCTCCAAATCAGCGGCGGCATCGACGAGGTCGGAGGAATCCGCTGGGAGCTCTGTGTCTACCTGGCCCTGGCTTGGATGGCCGCATTCCTCGTGGTTTGGAAGGGTCTGCATGGATCGGGAAAGGTATGAGGCGAGAAGAATTCCTCGTTTATTAGAAACCTCGACTTTGTTGCCATCAGCGCGACGGCAGCAGTTTTTAAGAGGAGAAATACACACGCACGCACGCACGCGCACACACTTACACACACACACACACTCACACACACACACTCACACATAGAGTCAGTACATTACAGACGATTCCATTTACGACGGTCATAAAGCCTTTTTCCTGCGAAAATTCACCCCTACTCCATCCCCCCCCTAAATATCCCCCCCCCTCAAATTGCTTGAGTTCAGTCTGTTGTGCTCGTACAGTGGGAACGTTTGCACAATATGTGCGCAAAAAACCACCCAGATCTGGGGAAATTTGATGATTCACGGCCGGGCAAGCGTTGTTGGTCCGCCATGAACTTGTCCTCACACAGACAGCAAAACTCTTATTGCTTTGCTCCATTGTAATGTCTGTGCTACATTTTACATCAATTGCGTAATGGTGTCTGCAAATTTGTCGCAAACTTTAGTCGCTAAAAACGAGATGTGACGAGATCTGACTAGTTCTTACTGTACAACAATTGGGGAACTCTTTCTTCCTCCAACTGACAGAGGCCTTTTTTAAGCTACCCCCGCCCAATGCCCCCTTTGTGTATCTTAATTGCTGCTTTACCGTGACCTTTAACATGACACACATTTACACACACACGCACACACACACACACACGGAATTACAATACCTTGGCACACATTTAATCTGTTTAAAATAGGACTCCTCTCTGCTCTCACCTCTCCCGGTACAACAGCAATAATACAGAAACTACTTTAATACCTTAGGACGTCATCAAAAGTACGTAGTACTACACATATGCAGCGTGATCTTTTCAACGCCTCTGCATGGTGAGCTAGAAATACAAACGGTTTCTTCATCTGAGGCAGTGCGCATGATCAGATCATTCCACACTACTATGTTTAATCTTCAGAGTCAGTGTGTGAGTGTATATGTGTCTGCTACGTACTGCGACAAGAGGGTGTGAGAGCATCGGACATGACGAGTGTCGCGCTATATACGTATCTATTATCTACTGTATCGTATCACTGCTTACCGGCCAACGAAATGTGACGACTTTTTTTCTGTGTGACCTGTGTTTGTGCTGCACTGCGCCCTGGAGAATGCAAAGGGCGCGTCCACCCTCCCCCCGCTAAAGAACTTCTTCCATGTCTTGCCTATCATAATGACATATATCATGACTATCATATGTTTAAGCAACAATTGTCCTCTGCAACAGACTGTGTAATACCAGAGCTGTCCTTGCACTCTTTAACGGCATGTTCAGCGCAGACACTCATTTCTATGCTTTACGATGAATAATTGTGCTCAGGGTACTTACGTAGAAGGTAGAAGAGCTTTCGCAGGAATCTGGCGAGGCATTCCTTGTTGGATGAATGCCTGCAGCCAAGTGAAGATTCAGTGGACCCAGATCTGAATCAGTTGATCAGTCAGGCTTACGGTAGGGAGCTGCTGCTGCAAAAAAAGAGTAAAAAAAGAGGAAAAAAATCAACAAAGTCAAGACTTTGCGAGTGAAATTCTTGGAGAAAAAAAATGAGAACTGACTTTGTGTTTTTTTCCTGCTTTTTTTTCAAGCAGCCACACAAAAAGCGGCACATTCATTCCACGTCCTCCCCTGTGCGGGGAAGAAGCCAAAAAAGCCCAAAAAAGCGTCGTTCCCGTCCACAAACGAAGTTTTTTATCCTTCCCTGTTCCCCCTCCCCGCATCTGTTGTACATATTTGGCACGACGTCGCGAGCAACGTTCTCACTGGTGCGACCCATTGAGTATTTGCTCCGTTCGTCGCTTGTTTTGGTTGATTCTCTCTGCTCTCTCCGTATTATTCCGCCTCCCTCAGAATAGAAGTGAGTTCGTTCGCCCACGTCCTGCGCAGCCAACGGCCTCAGCCTCAGATGAGCCCCGAACAGATCACGAACAGGTCGGCGGTGCGCGAGGTCACAGGTAAAATAAGACCACAGGTGAAAGAAAAAAAAAGAGAAAAAAAAGAAAAAGAAAAGGAGATAAGGTCAGAGAAAGAACAAAAAAAGATGGGGGTTTCTGAAGCTAATTCCTCCCTCCACCGCCAAACCATCAAGTTACTTGGGGTACTTTATGGGGGGAGGAAGCAAAAAGGGACAAACAAACAGACAAACAAAAAGCAACATTGGGCGCTCGCCCGCGTTCTTCGCACTATTGTTGGTGAAAGAGAAAAAAAAAGTCCACGCGCGTGATGCTTTTACTGTCTTTAAACGGTGTCGACCCATTCTATACATACATACATTCATACACAGCGGCGCAAGTGACGTCAGGATGATGATTACCACTACTATGATTATATCATTTACTGTACTGTAAAGAAGCGGCATTGCTTATGCAAGTGCTCTGGCAAGGGATCAGTGTATACTGTACTACTACTACTACTGCTACGTACTGGAGGAGAATGAAAAAGAGATAAAAGATATAGTTCGCGCATGACAGTAGTGAGCGACGACAGAGGCAGGAAGCATCGAATTGTGGACTATTATCCAATCACAGTTTCGTGCAGCCAATGAAGTTAATCCTTTTGCTTTGGTCTCAGCAACCGCAGCAAAAAAGCTTGCATTTGCTGCGCAAGATCTGACATTTTCTTGTAGTCCTAGCATAAAGAACAATGATCATAACAATAATGGTCCACGGTTCGATCCCCCCCCCACAGTTAAGAATCTCATTTAATATGACTCATCTAATCTCTTTCCTTTTGCTACAAGTACTACTGTACACATGTTTCTTCAGAGTACGTGTTATGATTCTGATCTCTGCTAGGAAGAGTGTCTACTACTACTGTATGCACAAACACCACACACTATATTTTGTTTCTTTTTAAGCCTTCTTCCAATAGCATCACATGTTCATCAACGTCGTGTATTAATTTATTCTTGCGTGTCTACCGAATGCAAGGGGAGATTAAGGCATGCCACTGAATCAGAGCAAACTTACGTAACTGATCCAGAGTAACGAGAGACTTTGTGTCCAGCTGCTGCTTCAGGGCCCAGAAGTAGGTGTCATGTCTTACTACAACCTTTCACAACTTCGTTCGGCACCCAAGCAAGTTATACTGTACAGCATTAGAAATTCTCTGTAGGTACTGTTTCCTGTAGTCCATTCTAAGGCCCAAAAAGAGAAAAGAAATCGAAAAGATCCAAAAAGATCCAGCTTTGTCCTTTCGTTTCAAACTTCACTTGTCCTACTTAAGAAAATATTGTCGTACCCATGATTTTCGCCTCCTTCTGCTTTTTCGCACATGTGATATTTGGCATAACACAGACACAACTTAAGTTGTAAGGCTAAAATGACTACTCTACTGACCATCAGCACGTCTGTCTTCTGTCCTATGGCTTGGGTCACCTATGTATTAACATCTCTCTCTCTCTAACTCCTTGCAAATTAGAAAACAAACAAAGGCAAAACTTTCTGAAAAGGCAGATCAGGCAGGGAAATCTTCCTTTCATTTGCCTCCAAAAGTAAGATTGGATAAGAGGTCACTTTGTTTTAGTTGGCTTTTCTTTTTAGCCGATCAGCAACTTGTTGCACGAGAAGGACCCATCCCCTTTCCTGAAGCATTGTGAGGGAGGTTTCCCTAACGCGTTTGGATGAATTTGGGTAACAAAGATCACCTCCAGGTGTGCCCCATGCTTGGGTGGGTGGGAGGTATCAAGCCACGTTCTGCAGTAGGAACAGCAATAAGTACCCAGGTTATGCCGTCAGTCCTCATTTCAAGTCCTGTTTTCTTTCTTTTCTCACGTTCGCGCATGCGCAGATCATCTGGTTCTCTGCCATGTTCCCGTACGCGGTGCTGACGATCCTGTTCGTCAAAGCCGTCACCCTGGAGGGTGCCTGGGACGGCATCAAGTTCCTGTTTACGCCAGACTGGGATCGCCTAACCGCGAGTGAGTGCTGGATCGATGGAGGCACCCAGATCTTTTACTCATATGGAGTCGGCATTGGCGCTCTCCTGGCGTTGGGATCCTACAACAAGTTCAACCACAACTGCTACAGGTACACAAAGACATGCAGGGGGTGGCAAAATGAGCACCCACTGACATCGTTCTTGATGCCGCGGAACCAGTGACAGAGGGGGCGGATGCACATTTTTGGCCAAGACAGCTGAAGGTGGGCCCGAACTTGTGGTAAAAAAGATGCATCAGCAACAGGGTCTAACTAAGCCGTTGTTGAACCTTGCTTCTTTTTCACTGCAAGTCAGGTTACACCTTTAGCTGTCATGGCAAAAACTATGAATCTGCTGTTATGACTAGTTCAGCTGCGTCAAGAACCATTTCAGCTGACACTCACACTGCGACCCCCTTCATACCATGCGCACAGTGTATACATGCATTACTGCGGATGTCCAGTAGTAGCAAAACCAACACTTTAACATGGAAATCCACGCGTCCCAGCTGAAACACGCTCAACCTCATCCAGAACAATGTGGGCGTGAAGTAGAGGGTCTGAAACAGTGAGGAACTTGACGACATCGATCAGAAAAGTGGCAACTTGTTGCCCCGAACCTTTGCTAGACTCGAGTTACCCAGCGTTGAGGCTATTGATCTTGGAGCTGTCATCCAAATTCTAGTGCTGGCCTTTCCTGAACTTGGCTACACCCGCTTGCTTTTGCCGGCGAAACTTGTCTGTCTGGGTGGACATGTTTGGAGGACACTGAAAATTCGACCGGACCCTTCCTTTTGCTATCACAAGAGAAATAAAAATTTGCCCTCATCAGTAAATGCAGTAAATGAGAAAACCTTACTCTGACCTTGACATTTTTAGGGACACGTTTGTGGTGTGCTGCATGAACACCTTCACCTCGTTCTACGCCTCTCTCATCATCTTCTCCGTTCTGGGATTCATGGCACATGAGAAGGGTGTGGCTATCGCTGACGTGGTCAAGAGTGGACCTGGACTCGCATTCCTCGTGTTCCCTGAGGTGCGACCACAATCACGTACATGAACCATATTGTACTTACTGAACCATATTGATTGGTCTTGACGAGAAGGCCTTGACGGGCCCATTTCTGCGCGAGTGTGTAGTAGACATAACAGCGTTCATACGAGTAATCTCAACGATTTCCAGAATGGGCGGCTGAAGCAAATACGGTTTCAAGTGTAAGTATACGTACACGCAGGTACTGTGTCTTGCACATACACACAAGCAGTCAACCTTCGATACAGTCAGGGCAATTATATAACATATTAATCGTAATATCTTATACTTTTTCATCTTTCGAAAGGAATCTTTATGTTTCTGATATAGCAAAGCTTCTAAAACGATTGCTGTCTTAGGTGCTCAGTGCTTTTTGCGGGTGACCCATTTATGACGTAGGAGCCTTCAAAGTTGTGAAGTTATCCCCAGCTTTACTTTATCAAAGGTTGACTGTTCATACATACGTAAGTGGGTTGAAGGAGCTTTTTCAAGTCACCTCCACGCGCGAGAGCAAAATCACTACATACATATGACATACTGAAGGGTCCACATCAAATTGTGCACTTATACATACCAAGAATCGATACAGAAACAGGCAACAGTAACGAACTATTTTTAACAACCAATAGTAACACCTGAGATCACCCAAAGCCCCCTGGTAACCGTGCGATGTGAACCGAAAACAGACTACAATTTGATGTGAACCGCCACCCCACCCCCGGGAGTGTCGGCATGATCACGAGTGATGATGAACCAAATTTTCATCCCATCATTTTGACCGCACCATGTGAAATTTTCACACGAGCAACCATCAGTGCATCACCATTGACTTCTTCAGTCACCATGAAAGTCAAGTGTATACAGTCACGTCCAACCTCCTTCACATATACTTATTATCTCTGCGTGCAGGTGGTTCTCCAGCTGACCCCATCGGCCGTGTGGTCGGTGATGTTCTTCATCATGCTTTTGGCTTTGGGCTTCGACTCGCAGTTTTGCATCCTCGAGTCGTTGATCGTGGGCCTGGTAGACAACTGGCCGAAGTTCCTTAGACCCCGGAGACTCAAGTTCACGATCATTATGGTGATCTTCATGTTTGTGCTTGGACTCCCTCAAATCACGAATGTAAGTGTCCAAGAGCCAGTCCAGAATGTTCCACAACAGGACTGAACAAATCGTCTCTTCCTTTCAACACAGGGTGGCGTCTACATCTTCCAACTGATGGACTTCTACTCAGCGAGCGGAATGTCGCTGCTCTGGGCCACCTTCTTCCAAACGCTGGCCATTTGCTGGTGCTTCGGAGCCGATCAGGTCTATGATTGCTTACATCAGATGCTTGGGTACAGGATCAGCAAAGTTTGGTACTTCTGTTGGAAGTTCATCTCGCCCCTCTTTATGACGGTAAATGGAGTATATACGTAACTTTAAGTGCAGTTCGTACATGCATACCGTATTAGTCAGGAGTTTTCATATTTACCTTATGCCTGACTCGGGAACCCATGAATCTGGCTGACTCATGCAAGGGACATAATTTTTCACAGGTCTAATCTGGGTCGAGTTAGGAAAAACATCAATTGAATCTGGGGTGAAGTCAAAAGAAAGTCAGTACAGTCAGAAAAGTTGCTATAGTTACGGAGAAAATCCTTATTCATTCTCATGTATGGAAAACAAGATATTAGACCCTGCAGATAGTTTATTTCATGGAATTTTGCCGTGCAGAAAAACTGTCTGCCTGCATTCTCGTCCTCGAACCTTTTGAGCTAATTTGTCAGAAGATTTCCACGTGCTGGGAACATGACATGTAAAGAAATATCAGATTTATGTGGAGCCGGGTTGACCAATTCGAATATATTGCTCTGGATTGAGTCGACCACAGTCCCGACTCGTACGAGTTGAATCTGACTCGAGTCCACACCCAACCCATCACTAAGATCATCAGCCTCAAACTACGGACCAAAAGTACCATTTTCCTGATGAACGTCATCATGATCCTCCAGGTTATGGAACTCATTCTTGTCCATAATGTTCTCCATGGGATTGAGCTTGTTCTTCACCAGGTTCAACTTCCTTATTGAAGTCAGGCGGACTCTAAATTGCCCAGTGCATCTGGGGAATAAGTGCTTGTTTAAATTAGGCTAGGGAGGTGACAGTAATAATGCTAGTGTGAACAGGACGATTGTAGAAGGATTCAAAAATGTCTTGGACTGCACCATAATGTAATATCTAAGTAACGCATTGACTACATGGATATGCGCCGCCTTGTATTGCAGTCGATCTTCGTCTTCTACTTCGTGCAATACACGCCCATCAAGTATGCCAAAACCTATTCTTATCCCTGGTGGGGAGAGGTGTTGGGATTCTTCATCAGCGGCTCCTCCATGATCTGGGTGCCAGGTTAGAGACAGACGTACCGCGTCCGTCAGCTATTGTTGACAGCAGTGCTGACCTCGTCCTTGACCTCGGTGCTGCTGTCGAGTGACCCAATTCAGCTGACGCGCCCTGTCCTGACAGGGCTAGGATTAACGGATAATTTTGTTTCCAGCTTACGCTCTCTACTACTTGTGGATGACGCCTGGGACGCTGATGGAGCGTCTGCGCTTGGGAGTCACTCCTGTCATCAAAATGCGTCGTGACGCAGAAGTTTTCCAACTGCCGGAGGAGAAAGGGCAGAGCAAGAACAACGAGGCCGACCTCAAGGAAGTGGAGATGAACCTCATCAAGGACATGGACAGATCAAATCATGCCTAAGAAGAAACGATGAAGGAGAAGAAAGGCCGAAGGAGAAAGCGCTTTAACTTTGGACTCCTCTTCTCTTGTTTTCACCTATGTTCGTTAGATTAGAGGAAGCAAAAAAGAAGAGGAGTTAGTTACATCTAGCAGATGATGAAAAAGTATTGTTTTACAATTAGTCCCGCCATGAGTTTTACGCGTTTGTGCTTTTCGCCTCATCTCCGCTTTGTACATTGTAGTACATAAAGTGCGAAGAACTTCGTTCATACTTTATTCGCTCACAGTTTCTCCTTGTGAAATCAAGTACTGATCGATTTATGTACACTATATAACTTAACGAATTATTCTCCAAAAGTTGCATGTCACTCCCGTCTGTAGTATCATTCTGCTGTAGCTGATCAGGAACGATTGACGCTCCAGCGTTCCTGCTAAAGTGTAAATGGTTCATTCCAAATGCCCTCGGCTCTCCTATGACGTGTGTGTATGCCAAAACTGCTCCGAAAAAGCAGTGAAGAAGCTTGCTGTATTAAGAAACAAGTATGTACTGTATCAGACACACAAATGCATTATATGTACTACGTACGTACTACTTTACTATCTATCGTGTGTATACTCTACTGTGTATGTATGTAGTACGCACTAATACTGTATTACGCCGAATTTGCAACACACATTAGTACGAACTCGTACTACCTAGCTCTAGCACAAGTGTCTGTACACTACCTAGCTACGCACATCGGTTGGACAAGGTGCATGACTTTTCGTGCTCTGAAGGCATTTGCCCTCATGTACGTCGTCCTGACGAAACTTCACGATGTCGTATCGAGACATTCATGTGTCGGTGTAGTGTATTAGTATATCATCATTATGAGACAAATACAATATATTCGACCCTTCTACCTTCGGCCTACTGATGCAAAATACGACTGCGTCGTTACAATTCTTGAAAGTTCGTACGCATACAGTACTGCAGCACTTGTAGTGGAGTAATGTGCGCATAAGATGTGCAGTGTTGTACGTACACAATTATATGAACAGACTCATCTCGCTCTGGCCTCGACTCTTGAAATTGCTCTTAAGGCCGAGATCCTTGAGCTGGTCTTACTGAGGGTGGGCGCGGCAACGGGGGTGGATGTCCTCCCAGATCGCTGCTTCATACCACTTTCTTCTTTGTTCTTGCCATTCTGACCTTCGCTGCATCTGCCGAAGGTCCTCTTGATGAGGTAGAGAGCAGTTTCGTCGCAGGCTACCATGAAGATGGCTGCCAAGATGATGAAAGCTCCCAGCCACTGGTTCCAGTGGGGGATCTGGTCGGGGAACTCTATGATCTGCACCACGAAGCTCAGGATGATGCTCACCGAGCGAGTCATGGTCACGCGGGAGGGCGTGTCCAGCTTGATGGCAGCTGAAATGACATGGACTGTATAGAAGGAACTCACAAAGAGCTGCCCACAAGCAAAGAACTCTTCGTTCAACGTCTATACAGAGTGACCCAAATGAACGCCCGACGGTCTTTTTTTCATGAAGTTTGCCTAGGCCTTATTAGGTGAGAATGATACTAAAGGATGAGAAAAAAAATGCCACAGAAAAGTTAGACGCTCTTGCGTGTCACCCTGTACAGGCCTGCCAAGCCTACCTATAAGACAGTACTGCTGCGTGATGCCCAAGAACGCGACAACAAATGCCATGGCCCAGATGTTGCCATTGTCAGGAATGTACGGAGGCACTTCTTCTTGGCAGAGCTGCAGTTCTCCCCCGTCCTGCATCAGCTCGTCCAGGGTCATGTTGGGGTTTCTGGTCAGACCGTTCTCCACCAGACACTGCAGGCTCGTCGTAACGGGTACCTCGGACATCATGGTGTGATTCATGTCATTTCCATGCATGAAGACGTGATTTTCTTTGGCCATGCGAACTGCGAGCAGCAACTCGTCCATGAAGACTGATGCCAGACTGAATATGAGGATGCTGAGGCCAATCACGGAGCTGGTGTACAACTTGTCAATGTGCTTGGTGATCTTTTTCATGAAGATGGAACCAAGGGCTGAAAAGATTAGTGCGGCAATGGACATCACAATGCCGAGAAGAGATTCTAGGTTCCTCGACCTCACCTAGTAGAAAGAAGAAGAAAAAAGATGATGACTCGTCAGGGGTACAATAACGAACGTCACGTGATTCACCCAAAAATCTGGCCTCTTCTCTCTAGAGCCCAAGATGCACCCCGCGGAGCATCAAAGACAAGGAAGTCCATTAGTTTGCTTCATATTGCACGTCCTTTGTAGCTCGAGACCAGGTTTTAATGTGAGTCACGCGTGTTTCTCCGCTCTTTAGCCATCGGTAGTGTCAGGAAAACATTTGTGTTTCACCTAAAAACGTAGTCTCTGGACACAGCCTATACCGTTCAGATACAAGAAGGTTTTATTGACCATTTTGAAGGGAGCATCAGTTTTGCCCCACACTCTGTTGCAAGAGACCTCATTTTGGGGTGAATCACATATTTTTCCGAAATGATGCAGCACTAGACCTCGAAATTTTAGATAAGGACCGGTAGAGGTTCTTCCTGACTTTTGATTTTTCTTTGCAACTTTGTCATCACTTTTTTTAAGTCAATATTTCTCTGCCTTTTCTTGACCCAATTTTCCTTCAAAAAGAAGCATCTTCGGTTTTGAAATCACTTCGTATTTTCTTGCCTAAAACTGCGACGTCTAACGATGGCACATTAAAACAAAGTACTTTACTTACTGCCTCGACAAATGCCATAATGGGGTTCGTGTTCAGTAGGACTCCCACTATAAGCATAACTGAAGCAACCAGCTTGAGCCACGTAAATTTGTCCTCCTTGGAGAACAGAAAGTGTGAGAGAATCATGACGAGAACTGGGCTACCACTGATGAGAGTGTGCACGATGGACATGGGAGCCAGTTGTAGCGAGGTGAAGATGACATTCAACCTGACCCCGCTGATGCACAGGCAGGCGATCAAGTACATCCAGAAGTGACGGCGCTCAGCTTTGGAGAGGTCTCCAGTGTTGTGAGGTCCAAATGTGATGCCCCACGACCAGGCCAAGAGAGCAAGGCCGGCAAACTAGCAATGCCAGAATGTTTTCGTCATTAGGTACGCATTTCAGTTATATTCGACTATATACCACACTCGGTTTTGGATCTTGAAGATCAACGACCTGAGGACCGGAACGATTGGGTCCGGCGTGATGGTGGCCAAAGTGATTCAAGATCCAAACGAGGGAGTATAGTCTCTTCCCAGTTTGTAGTTTGACGTCACTTTTTATGGGCCTGTCAAAGGAGTGCTTTTAGCTTTGAAATATTAAAAAATAGGTGGGAAAAATCTAAATGCAGTTAGATTCAAACCTATGGCACTTGTGCATGCGCAGTACATATATACTGTAGAGAGTGCAAATGCTTTAATCAGCGAGCCATCTTGTCCTAGAAGTCAGCTGACAATGGATATACACTGCGCTCTCGTTTGATAGGCAAGGGCATAATTTTT
>JAAUXU010112794.1_pt1 | contig 35391 bp, 29 predicted proteins | sample 7278151 | NCBI WGS metagenome assembly JAAUXU01 (sample SAMN14350113, study PRJNA611818) | marine sediment metagenome | isolation source: surface marine sediment (1.8m) | place: French Polynesia: Moorea | collected 2018-08 | reverse complement strand
TCACGGCCGGGTAGGCGCATTTGGCCGTGGACTCGAAGACCGCCTGGTCAAAGGGCGGCTCTTCCAACTGGGTCATGTCCAGTTTGCCCAGCACCCAGGTGGGGGCCCAGTAGTAGCCGATCCAGGGTTTGCCCCGCTTGTAGGCCGCTTCCATGCTGGCGGCCAGGGCCGCCCCGGAACCGGGCTCCATGATGTTGTAGGTGTCGCGCAGTCCGTAGGCGTCGAATTTCTTGTCGTTCACGATCTTGCAGGACCATCCCGGGATACAGCTAAAGAAAAGGCCCTTGCTGGGATCTTCAGGATCTTTGAACAACTCCCAGTATTTGGGCATGTCGAAGACCGACTTCAATTCCGGCGCCATGGGTTCGATGCCCCGTTTGGCATCGCCTTTGATGACGTAGGTGGGCACGTACCAGCCCTGGACGCTGTTGGGGAAGTTGGGACCCAGGCGTACGAAACCCTCTTTGGTATTGGGATTCTTGCCCTTGGCCAGGCCCTCGTCGTAGAGCTCCTGCCAGTTTTCGGTCCAGGTTTCCATGTTGACGTTGGGCGCATCGCCCCCCTTGGCACTGATCAGGGCTTTGTTGAGCAGGATGGTTTCACCCTGGGTGTATTTGACCGGGTAGCCCAGGCCATGTTCGATGATAAAGCCGGCAATGCGGTTGTGCACCTGGGCGCTGTCCCAGCCAAGATCGGCGAACACGATCGGTTTCTTGTCGGCCAGAGCAGTACCGGTGCCCAGCGCGACCATGAACAGAGCGGCGGTCATCAGGATTGTCAGACTTTTGCTGCCATTTCTTAAATTGCGCATACGTTTTACCCTCCTTGGTTTTATTTCGGATGTGGCCTTGGATCAGGCGGCCTTTCCGTTTTCCTTGATATCGACCTGGGTTCCCTCGGCCACGGCGGCCACGAGGAGTCCTTTGATGATAACCCCCTGCAGGTTGTCGGATTCATTGACCACGGCAATGGGGTATTGGCTGGTGGCCAGCAGGGGGAAAAGTTCGGAGGCCGGTGTATCCGGCGTCACCCGCTGAATGTCCGTGATCAGGATGTTTTCCAGTGTCTTGTCGCCGCGCTTGGCCGCGTCCGCGGCATCCGCCGCCGTTACGATGCCGACCAGGTGTTTGTCACGGCGGACGAAGATTTTCGAAATGCTGGCTTTCTTCATTTTGCGCAGGGCCGCCTTGGGCCCGTCGGTTTTGTAGTAGGCAATCGTCTCGGATTTTTTCATGATGTTCTCGGCCGTGATGACCTTGGTCATGTCGACGTCCTCGACGAACTTGGCCACGTATTCGTTGGCCGGGTTGGTCAGGATTTCTTCGGCCGTGCCGACCTGAACGATCAGGCCGTCTTTCATCAGCACGATGCGGTCGCCCAGTTTGATGGCCTCGTCCAGGTCGTGGCTGATGAAGACGATCGTTTTCTGCATCTTGTCCTGGAGTTCAAGGAGTTCGTCCTGCATGTCGCGCCGGATCAGAGGGTCCAGCGCGCTGAAAGCCTCGTCCATCAGCATGATATCGGCGTCCAGCGCCAGCGCCCGGGCCAGACCGACGCGCTGCTGCATTCCGCCGCTCAACTGGTCCGGATAGGACGCCTCCCAGCCTTTCAAGCCGACCTGTTCCAGAGCCTGCATGGACACGTCCGTGCGCTTTTTCGGGTCGACATTCTGAATCTCGAGGCCGTATTCGACGTTTTTAAGAACGGTGCGGTGGGGAAAAAGGGCGAAGTTCTGAAAGACCATTCCGAAATGCTTCTGCCGGAAACTGCGCAGCGCTTTTTCAGACAGCTTGAGCACGTCCTCCCCATCCACCAGAATGGTGCCGGAAGTGGGTTCGATCAGCCGGTTGATGCAGCGTACCAGGGTGGATTTACCACTGCCCGAAAGCCCCATCACCACCAGGATCTCGCCCTCGTCCACGTCGAAGGAGCAATCGGCCACGCCCACGCCGTGGCGGGTCTTTTCCATGATGGCCTCTTTGCTCAGCCCCTGCTCCAGCAGGGGCATGACTTTATCGGGGTGGGGGCCGAAGATCTTGTATAATTTGTGAATTTCGATCTTTTTCATTTTTCCTCTGAATTCGTGAATCGTCATTTAATTATCCATTCTTCGATTATACCGGCAGGCCATTGGTTGATTCCGGCCGAGGGTCCAACGGCTCCGATGCAAGGATCGGCGCGGCTTCGATTTGTCTGGCATCCATCATCGTGACCAGGCGCTGGAGGGAACTCAGGATCATGTGCTGCTCCCAATTCTGCAGGCGGTCGAACTGTTCCACAAAGGATTCCTGCATCAGGGGCGGTGCGGCCTCGAGCAACTGCCGGCCGGCGGCCGTGGCGGAAACCTTGACCCGGCGACGGTCGCTGTTGCTGCGGCGTCGGGCAATCAGGTTGCGCTTCTCCAACCTTTCCAATATTCCGGTAACCGTTGCCTGGCTTAAACTGATGGCCTTGGCCAGCTCGCTGGCAGTGATTTCTCCGGCACCGGCGATTTCCTGAAGAATGAGCAGTTGGGGACCGGTCAGGCCGAACTGTTTGACGAGTCGCTTGGACCGGATATCGATGGAGCGGATGATCTGGCGTAAAGCGATCAGGACGCGGTCGCTGATCGAATTGTCATTGTTCGTTTGGGGCATGGTTTTCAAAGGTAACCGGTTCGACCGCGGGTCAGACCGACAAAACATAATGGTTAAAGATCTAAGTAAAAAATAATAATAATATGCTTTGCGCTGTAAATAATTATTGGCGCAGTTTTCGTAAGGTCTAAAGGAATCGTTTTAATAATATTTTGAAATTATTATAATATTGGAATTAGGCGTCCTATACAGGAAGCCGTGATATTTGTCAAATACACAAATATAATAACGGATAATATTGTTTACAAATCAAATGATATGGCGGAGGCGTTTTTCAAGCGGATGGTTTGGCCCGGCGGGGTCTGAGCTATAGCCCCGGCGGCTGATAAACGCCGGGTCTGCTGGTCGCTGGCCACGAGGGCCCACCTCCCCCGGCACGGCTGACCGCGGGGGGCGGCCATGTACTCAACTCGGGAGCGGTTAGCCGATGTTGGGCATCAGACTCCAGGCAATCACCCAGCCGCCCGGGTCCTGGTTCTCCTTCAGGCAGACGATTCCGCCGTTCTGGAATTTGATGACGGGCGGCTCGATGCTGCCGGTGATCAGCCAGGCGGCAAGCCGCTCCATGAAGGGCAGGTGACCCACCAGCATCAAATCGGCAGCGCTTTCGATGACGCCGGCCAGAGCGGTGACGTCGTCCATGGGTTTGAGCCCGGTTTTCTCCTTGACGCCGCCGGGGGGGCTGAGGGCGGTGGCCATGATGGCCGCCGTCTGGCGGGCGCGCGTTTTGACGCTGTGCAGGATCGTGTGGACGCTGACCCCGTAGCCCTGGGCGACATCGGCGATCCGTTGCACTTCGGAGCGGCCCTCCTCGGTGAGACCCTGTTCGGGATCGCTCTCCTTGGAGTGGCTGCGGCCGTGTTGAACGAGATAGAGCGCCATAGTGCTGATCCTCCTTGTCAGATGAAAGGGTTGACGCTAATATGCGACGCTTGATGACATCGGGTCAATGGCCTGTGGATACGCGGTGCGGTCATGCCGACGACGGCCGGTGCCGCTGAGCGGCCCCTGGCCTGGCGTCGCCAGCCGATGATTAAGATACGTTATTAACGACTAAACTAATGACGCCATACGGTTATGGAAAGTTCATACCCGCATTGCAACCCCAAATTGGAAAGAATGTCCTTGGCATTGCGGCGGACGCGGCCGTCTGCGCCGCCGGTACGACGATAAGGGAGAAATAACCATGCGGATCGTGACGCGTCCGGATTTCGACGGCGTTGTCTGTGCCATGCTGCTGCGCGTGGCCGAAGGGCGGGACCGTCCCCTCGTCTGGGCCGAACCCGGCGATATGCAGCGGGGGCTAGTGGATGTTCACCCCGGGGACGTCGTGGCCAATCTGCCGTACAACGCCAACTGCGCCCTGTGGTTCGACCACCATTTTTCGAACACGCCCCCGCAGCCCGTCGAGGGGCTTTTCGAGATGGCCCCCTCGGCGGCGGGGCTGGTTTATCGCTATTACCAGGATCGGATCAGGCGCAACTACGACGAACTCGTTCACCAGACCGACCGCATCGACAGCGCCGATCTGACCGAAGACGAAGTCCGGCATCCCGAGGACTACCCCTACGTCCTCCTGTCCATGACCATCAACGGGCGTGAACTGCAGGACGAACCCTATTGGAACCGGCTCGTCGACCTGCTCGGCGAGCACCCCGTCGAACACATCATGAACGATGACGAGGTGCGTGAACGCAGCCGGCGGGTGGTGGAGGAAAACCAGGCCTATCGCGACCACCTCGAACGCCACACGCAAATCCAGGGGCAGGTGGCGGTGACGGATTTCCGGGACCTGCCGCGGACCCCGAGCGGAAACCGCTTCCTGGTTTACTCCCTTTATCCCCAGACCGTGGTGCAGGCGAAAATCCGCTACAACGACCGAGACCGCGACCGGGTCATCGTCAGCGTGGGGCACAGCATTTTCAACCGCAACTGCAAGGTCAACGTTGGGCTCCTGCTGTCCAACTACGGCGGCGGCGGACACCCCGGGGCCGGCTCCTGCAGTTTTCCCAAGGAAAAGGCCGATACCTATATCCCGGCCATCCTGGATGTGCTCGTGCGCAACGCGCCGATCGAAGATCCTGAATGATCAGGGTTTACGTCAAGCTCTTCGGAATGGCCGTTTTTTGGGGCGGCACTTTTATCGCCGGCAAACTGGCAGCCCAGAACGTGGGGCCATTTTCGGCCGCCTTTCTTCGGTTCGCCATTGCCTCGGTTTTTCTGCTGCTGGCGGCGTGGAAATTCGAAGGCCGCCTGCCGGCCATCCGGTCCCGGCAGCTCCTGCCCGTTTTCCTTCTCGGCCTTACCGGCGTACTGGCCTACAACGTTTTTTTTTTCAAGGGGCTGAAGCTGGTCGAAGCGGGGCGCGCGGCGATTATCATTGCCAACAACCCCATCGGCATCGCGCTTTTTTCGGCCCTGATTTTCCGGGAGCGCCTCACGCCGCTGCGTCTGGCCGGCATCCTGGTGTCCATCAGCGGAGCGGTGATCGTGATCACCCGCGGCAGCTGGTCGTCCCTGGGCAGCGGTGTGGTGGGTTGGGGTGAGCTCTTTATCCTGGGCTGTGTGGCCAGCTGGGTGACTTTCTCGCTTCTGGGCAAGGCGCTCCTGAAGGAAATGTCCCCGCTGAGTTCGATTCTGTATGCTTCCCTGAGTGGGACCCTGTGTCTGGCCCTGCCGGCCTGGCAGGAAGGTCTGCCCGCCGCCTGGCCGGGCTATACGCTGACCGACTGGCTGGCCCTTTTTTACCTCGGGTTTTTCGGAACGGTCCTGGGTTTTGTCTGGTACTATGAGGGTATTCAGCGCATCGGCGCAACCAAGGCCGGGGTTTTCATTAATTTCGTGCCGATCAGCGCCATCGTTTTCAGCTTTTTCATCCTGGGCGAGCCCCTCACGGGTTCGCTGCTGGCGGGAACGCTCCTGGTGCTTTCGGGTGTCTATTTCACGAACCGGCCGACAACCGCGAGCCCGGCCTAGCCCCTCTCGACCCGCGAGCTTCCCGGTCTTATGGTTTTTTTACCGGCCGATAGCGCGCAAACGTCCGTGCCCTGGCCACCCCATCAGCAGGTTGGGTGGTCAAAGGGGGTATGATCAAAAACCATCGCCATTGAACCACCCCCGGCGGCGATGCCACAATCGACAGCAACCAACAGCGAAGCCATCATGCCCCTTCATCTGACCCTGGCATTCTCCTCCCATCGGCCCGAGATTCTTCCCCTGGCCGCAGAACAGATGGATCCGTGCGACCTGGTCATTATGGAGGAACCCGCCACCCCGGAGTTCGACCACATGCTGGCCGGCAAGCTGTCGCCGGAGGACTACCTCCAGTCCATCGATTTCGAATACCCTGATTTCGTGCGCGCGACCGCACGGCTGCTCCGGACGCTGGCGGTCCGCGGCATGACGGTGTGGGCCTGCGAGCCTTTCATCGAGCGTTTGACGGAAATTCACGAGCACCTGGCCGACGGCGGCCGACCGGCGGATTTCAGGCACGATCCCCATCTGGGGCCGGTATACGCCGCCGAGCGTGAGGCCACCGGTCGTCTGCTGGCCTTCTACAATGCCGCCACCGGGAATGACTTCGATCGCCTGCTCGGGGCGGTCTGCGATTTTGCGGCGGCCGATGCGGCCCGCTTCGTGCTGCGTGATCGACTGCGGGCGGCGGCCATAGCGGAGCGGATCTCGGGCTTCGAAGGCCGGGTTTATGTCGAGGCGGGTTATCTACACCTGCGGCTGCTGCGGTCCCTGCGGCGGCGGCTGCCCAGCGGTGCTGTCATCCGGCCCCATTTTCTGCTGCAGGATGTCTACCGTGCGGCCGGAAAGCGGGCGCACCTTTACGCCCCGGGCGATCGCCTGACCCTGGCCCTCATCTTCGGCCGTCCGCCCGATACGCCCCGGCAGCAGCTCCTGGCCGCCCGCAGCCTGATCTACAACCGTTTGATCGTCAAGGATGAGGCCGCCCCCGGGGAGGATCCCTTTCCGGATGCGGCCGAGGAGATAAGGGTTATCGACTGGGTCGAACGCCTGACGCTGCCGGAATGCCGCCGGTTGCATGCCCAGCTGAGCGCTATCAAATCGCTGGCGGCCAGGCGCAGGCTGGCCGGGCTGCCGGTGGCCGAGGACGGATGAAGCCCCAAAGTCCGCCGCCATGACCGCTGGTCGATTTTTGCGGTTGCTCGCAGACATCGGATTCATTAAGTTACCACTGGGTCCCACCTCATCCGTTTCTCACGGCACACGATACGGCCTAACCGCAGGACGCTTGGCTTCCGAATTTTTCGGCCCTGCCTGAAAGGAGTTCCGTTGAACGATCTGCAAGATGTCAAAACGGGGATTGAATCGTTGTTTTCAGGTCAGCTGCTGGCCGTGCTTTCCACCTGCGGCACGGACGGCCATCCCTACGCGAGCCTCGTGTGCGTGGTGGCCGAAGCGGACTTATCCGGGATTTATTTCGCGACTTCACGGGCCACGCGCAAGTTCGCCAATCTGACGGCCGAGCCCCGGGCGGCCCTTTTGGTGGACAACAGCCAGAATCGCAAATCGGATATCTACGAGGCCATGGCCGTCACCGCCATCGGTTCGGTGCGCGAGGTTGGCGGCCCGGAGGCCGAGGCCGTCCGGTCACTCTATACGCGGCGCCACCCGCAGCTGGAGACTTTCGTGACGGCGCCCTCCACCGCCATGCTCTGCCTGGGCGTTACGACCTATTTTCTCGTCAACCGGTTCCAGAAAGTCATGGAATACCATGTCGCCTGAGGGCTACATCCTGCCACTGTCGGCCGTGCCGCCGGATGCCACGGCCCTGGCCGGCGGCAAAGGCTGCAATCTCTCCATCCTCTCCGCCAATGGTTTCCGGGTGCCCGCGACCCGCGTGGTCACCGCCCGGGCTTATCGCCGCTTTATCGAAGCCAATGCCCTCGAGGATCGAATCCTGCTGGAACTCAACCGCAAAGCCTTCGCGGACATGCGCTGGGAGGAGATATGGGATGCGGCGCTGCGCATCCGCAACCTGTTTATACGCGCGCGCTGGCCGGTCGACCTGCGGGAAGCGCTTCAGGCCGGTCTCAAGCCGGGGCTGGCGGACGGCCGCACCGTGATCCGTTCATCGGCCACGAGCGAGGACAGCGCCGGGGCCTCCTTTGCCGGGCTGCATGAATCCTATGTCAATATCCGGGGGCTGGACGCGATTCTGGAGCATGTGCGCAAGGTGTGGGCCTCGCTGTGGTCCGATGCGGCCCTGCTCTACCGGCAGGAGCTGGGGCTTTCCCCCGCGCGCAGCGACATGGCCGTCCTGATCCAGGAACTGGTTCCGGGCGAATGCTCCGGTGTGGCTTTCAGCGTCAATCCCTTGGATGCGGGTCAGGCGGTGGTCGAAGCCGTACCCGGCCTCAACCAGGGCCTGGTGGACGGCCAGATCCAGCCTGCGCGTTGGATAATGGACCGCCATAGCGGTGACGTGCTTGCCTTTACCCCCGCAGACGGGCGTGAAGCGGTTGTGCCCGCCGAGCAGGGAACGGTCGTTCGGGCCGTGCCGTCCCCTCGCACCCGGGGCGACTGTCTGGAAAGCGAAGAACTCGCCCGCCTGTTTGCTGCCGTCCGTGAAATCGAAGGCTGTTTCGGGGGGCCCCAGGACGTCGAGTGGACTTTAGACGATAGCGGTTTTACATTTCTCCAGGCTCGGCCGATCACCGCCACGGCAGACGGCGGACGCGACCAGCGGGGCTGGTATCTAAGCCTGCGGCGCAGCTTTGACAATCTCTGCGATCTGCGCGCCAAGATCGAGGACGACCTCATTCCGGAAATGATCCGTACAGCCGAAGCGCTGGCCGAAGTCGATCTCGAAGCGCTTGCGGACGATGAACTGGCTGCAGAAATCAAACGGCGCGGAGACATCAACCAGCACTGGGGCAATGTCTACTACGCCGATTTCATACCCTTCGCCCACGGGGCGCGGCTGTTCGGCCAGGTCTACAACGATGCGCTCAAGCCCGAAGACCCCTATGCTTTCGTGACGCTGTTGACGGCCACCCCCATGGAGAGCCTGGCGCGCAACCGCCGCCTGGAGGATTTGGCGGATCGGGTGCGTGCGGACGCCGAGCTGGCGAAGACCCTGCAAGCCGGCCGGCTGCCGCCGGCCGGCCATCCGTTCCAGCGGGCCCTGGAGGATTTCCTGGCGGCCTACGGCGATCTTTCCTCGGGCGTCACCGGGGATCTGGCCGACGATCTGGCCGGCGGCACGCTGGTCCCGCTGCTGGTGGAGATGGCCGGCTTACCGCAGACGAGCGGGCCTCCGGCGGCGGAGGCTCAAGCCAGAGACGAAGACGAGTTCCTGGCCTGCTTCCCGGGTGATGAGCGCCGGTGGGCCGCCGGTCTGCTCGATTTGGCGCGGGCCAGCTACCGCCTGCGTGACGACGACAACATTCATCTGGGGCGCATCGAGGCGCAATTGCGTCGCGCCGTGCGCGCCGGATCCCGAAGGCTCGCGGCCGCTGCCGCGCCCCATGCCGCTCTGGCGGAAATGGTCGCGCGCTTCCCGCTGTCTTCCGCGCCCGCGGCTGCCCCGACCGCATCGCCGGAAACGGCCCCAGCCCTCAAGGCGCGCCAGCTGGTGGGCCAGCCGGCCGGTCCCGGACTGGCCCGGGGACGGGCCCGGGTGGTGCGCTCGCCCGGGGATCTGGGGCGATTTCGTTCCGGTGAAATTCTCATCTGCGACGCGGTCGATCCCAACATGACCTTCGTGGTCCCGTTGGTGGCCGGGATCGTCGAGCGGCGCGGCGGCATGCTGATCCACGGGGCCATCATCGCCCGCGAATACGGGTTGCCCTGCGTGACGGGCGTGCCCGAAATCATGCGGTTCGTCGCCTCGGGCGACGCGGTCACGGTGGACGGTTTTCTGGGAATCGTCATCCTGGGAACCGCAGACAAAGAAGACGCCAAGCGGCATCGGCGCGATTAAATGTTCGCCGGCCAGCGCTTGGAGACAGGTTGCCGTCAGGGAGGATCAGCCGCTTGGCGGCTTGAGGCCACAAATTGGAACCGGCCGATTCATCGGCACGATGAATCGCAACACCACAAGGGAGATCAGCCATGTCCACCAAAATCAAGATCGGCATCAGTTCCTGCCTGCTCGGCAACGACGTGCGTTGGAACGGGGGACACAAGCGCGACCGCTATCTCACGGACACCCTGGGGCAGTTCGTGGACTGGGTGCCGGTCTGTCCGGAGGTCGAGATCGGCCTGGGCATCCCGCGCGAAACCCTGCGACTGGTCGGGGATCCTGAAGACCCGCAGCTCGTGACCACCAAGACAAAAGTTGACCACACCGACCGCATGAAGACGTGGGCCCGCGGGCGCCTGAAGGAACTGGCGCAGGAAGAACTGTGCGGGTTTATCTTCAAGAGCGACTCGCCGAGCAGCGGTATGGTCCGGGTCAAGGTCTACGGCAAAAAAGGCATGCCCCAGAAAAAGGGGGTCGGTATTTTCGCCCGGGCTTTTATGGACCACTTCCCCCTGATCCCGGTGGAAGATGACGGGCGCCTGCGCAATCCCCTGATCCGCGAGAATTTCATCGAGCAGGTCTTCACCCTCAGGCGCTGGCGCGAAAACCGCAAACGGCGCTCCTGCGTGGGCAACGTGGTCGATTTCCACTCGCAGAACAAGCTGGTGCTGATGGCCCACAGCCCCAAGCTTTTGAAACAAATGGGCGCCATGACCGCCCAAGGCAAAGGGATGGGCTGCAGCCTGCTCTATCTAGAATATGAGAAATTGTTGCTGGAGGCCCTGCGGCTCAAAACCACCGTAAAAAAGCACTACAATGTCATGCTGCACATGCTCGGCTATTTTCGCAAGAATTTGACGACGGATGAGAAGCAGGAGTTGCTGGAGGTCATGGGGCATTACAAGGAGCAACTGGTGCCTCTCGTGGTGCCGCTCACGCTTTTCCGGCACTACGTGCGCAAATACGACCAGCCGTATCTGGAGCAGCAGTCCTATTTGAACCCGCACCCGGTGGAGTTGAAGTTGCGCAACCACGTCTAACCCAAGGCCGGACGGGCACTTGAATGGGGAACGTGGGATGTCCCCGGGCGGCGTTACCTCAGGTTCACGGTACCGGGGTACCGTTTCACCTTCGGATGCCTTGCCCGGAAACATCTCAACGCGATCCAGCGGCCGGGTGCGTACTTGAATGGGGAGCGTGCGATGACCCCGGGCGGTCTTTTTTGAACCGTGATCGATGGCTTTCTCGCGCTTATCATCGGGGTCGGGATCGAAATCGGTATCGGGAACCAAAACGAATTTTCAACTCGGGATTGAGCGCCATGCCGATAGCGACCCCGACTCCGAATAGCAGAAACCGATAGGGAAATTGCTACCATGATGGAAAGACCCATACTGGTGACGGGCGGAACCGGTTACGTGGGCGGACGGTTGATTCCCCGCCTGCTGGATGCCGGTTTCAAGGTGAAGGCCATGGCGCGCTCGCCCGAACGCCTGCTGTGCCGGCCCTGGGGCCGCCATCCGGCGCTCGAGGTCGCGGCCGGCGACGCCCTGGACCGCGAGGCCTTTGTCGAAGCGGCCCGGGGCTGCGGTGTGGCCTACTACCTGATCCATTCCATGAATGCGGCCAAGGGCAAGTTTGCCTGGGCCGACCGCACGGCCGCCGAGAACATGGTGGCGGCGGCGGCGCAAAACGGCCTCACGCGCATCATCTACCTGGGCGGTCTGGGCGAGCAGGACCACGAGGCCTTGAGCAAGCATCTCAAGTCCCGCCACGAGGTGGAGGAGATCCTCATGGACGGGGCGGTGCCGGTGACCAATCTGCGCGCGGCTATGATCCTGGGCTCGGGCAGCGCTTCTTTTGAGATGCTGCGCTATCTGGTGGACCGCTTGCCCATGATGGTCACCCCCCGCTGGGTCGGGACGCCCTGCCAGCCGATTTCGATCCGCAATGTATTGGACTACCTGGAGCGCTCCCTGCTGGCCCCGGCCACCATCGGCCAGACCCTCGACATCGGCGGCCCCGACATTCTGAGCTACCGCGATTTGATCCGGATTTACGCCGAAGAGGCCGGACTCCGGAAGCGCCTCATCATCCCCGTGCCGGTGCTGACGCCCTGGTTGAGCGCCAAATGGATCCACCTGGTCACGCCGGTGCCGTCCTCCATTGCCCAGCCGCTGGCCGAAGGCCTCAGTATCCCCGTGGTCTGCAAGGACAACCGCATTCACGAGATGGTGCCGGTGAAACTGAACGACAGCCGTGAAACCATCCGAACCGCCCTCGAGAGAATTCGCCAGGAGCAGGTCGACACCTGCTGGTTTGACGGCGGGGGTGTGCTGCCGCCCGAGTGGACCACCTGCGGCGATGCCGATTATGCCGGCGGCACCGTGCTCAACGAAGCCCATCGCATCGTGCTCGAGGCCTCGCCGGAGGATGTCTGGGACACCGTCCGGCGGATCGGGGGGCGCAACGGCTGGTATTTCGCCCAGTCGCTGTGGTGGCTGCGGGGGCTATTGGACCGGGCCGTGGGGGGGCCGGGGCTGCGCCGCGGGCGGCGGGATCCGGTGGATCTGCGCGTCGGTGACGGGCTCGATTTCTGGCGCGTGGTGGCCCTCGAGCCGCCGCACCGCATGCTGCTGCTGGCCGAGATGAAGGCGCCGGGCGACGCGCTGTTGGAGTTTCGGATCGATAGCGAAGGCCCCATGCGTACCAGCCTTCAGATGGCGGCGCGCTTTCTGCCCCGGGGTCTGGCGGGCATGGCCTATTGGTATTCCCTTCTGCCGACCCACACCTGGCTGTTTCAAGGCATGCTCAAGACCGTTGCGCGGCGCACGGGGAAAAGCGTGCTGGACGGCCCCGAAGCCGTCGATGTGGAACAGGCGGTGACCTGCAAGCTTTAATCGCTATTCGGGTGCCGGTATCGAAAGCATTTCGGGTTTGATCAGTATCGATTACGATCCCGATCCCGATTGCGGATCCGATGACAGGACTCCCATTACCCGGAAGGTCGCCATGAAAACCTTCACCCTCAACCGTCGCCAGGTTCTGCCCACCGATCTGCCATCGGCCTGGGGGTTTTTCTCCGATCCGGCCAACCTGCGCGCGATCACGCCGCCCTGGCTGGATTTTAAAATCACCTCCCGGCTGCCGGCACGCGTCTACCCCGGCCTGATCATCACCTATCGGATCCGCCCGCTGGCCGGTATCGCCGTTCCCTGGGTCTCGGAGATCACCCAGGTGGCGGCGCCCCGCTATTTCGTGGACGAGCAGCGCCAGGGACCCTACCGCTTCTGGCACCATCAGCATCACCTGCGGGAGGTGCCCGCCGGCGTCGAAAAGACCGATCAGGTCCATTATGGCCTGCCCTACGGCCTCATCGGCATCGGACTACACGCGATTTTAATCCGGCGCAAGCTGGACGAAATTTTTCGTTTCCGTTATCATGCCCTGCAACGCATCTTTGGATCCCCTGCCTGATGCCTTGACCCTTTTGAAGGAGGTTGCCGTGATTTACCGCCGGTACGTATTGATTGCCATCACCCTCATGCTCTGGCCCGTGGTTTCGTTCGCAACGGAAGTCCCTCTCAGCGAAGCGACCCAGGAATGCCTGGAATGCCACGCTGTCTTCCATCCCGGCATCGTGGAGGGCTGGAAAAAAAGCCGCCATGCCGCCATCACGCCGGCCGAGGCCCTGCAGGCCGACGACCTGGCGCTCAAAGTGTCCAGCAAGGACATCCCTGAAGGCTTGCAGAAGGTGGCCGTTGGCTGCGCCGAATGCCATAACCTGCGGCCCGATGCTCACGGCGCCGGCACTTTCGAGCACAACGGCTATGATGTCCACACCGTGGTCAGCCCGGACGATTGCCGCACCTGCCACGCTGTCGAAGCCGACCAGTATTCGCGCAACATCATGGCCCACGCCTACGCCAATTTGGTCGACAACGAGATCTACAACCAGCTCGAGCATTCGATCCTGGGCAACCGCACGCTGGAGAAAGGGCAGCTCAAAATAACGCCGGCCGACGCGGACACCCGGGCCGAAGCCTGCCTTTACTGCCACGGCACCAAGCTCGCGGTCAGCGGCACCGAGGTGCGCGACACCGATGCCGGCGAGCTTGAGTTTCCCGTCACCGAGGGCTGGCCCAACCAGGGGGTCGGGCGTATCAACCTGGACGGCAGCAAGGGCGCCTGCTCGGCGTGCCACACCCGGCATTCCTTTTCGATCGAGGTGGCCCGCAAGCCCCATACCTGCAAGGAGTGTCATGTGGGACCGGACGTGCCGGCGTTCAAAGTCTACAGCGCCAGCAAGCACGGCAACATCTATTCTTCCAAGAAGCAGGAATGGGACTTCCAGGCTGTGCCCTGGACGGTGGGCAAGGATTTCACGGCCCCGACCTGTGCCACCTGCCACGTCAGCCTCCTGGTAAATACCGATGACGAGGTGATCAACGAGCGCACCCACGAGATGAAAAACCGCCTGTCCTGGCGGATATTCGGTTTGATCTATGCCCACCCCCAGCCCAAATCGCCGGATACCACCATCATCCGCAACAAGGACGGTCTGCCCCTGCCGACGGACTTCGAAGGCGGCTTTGCCGACGACTATCTGTTGACCCCCGAAGAGCAAGCCGCCAATACCCTGACCATGCAGGCCACCTGCCTGGCCTGCCACGGCACCTCCTGGGTCGAGGGCCACTGGCGCCGCTACCACAACACCATCAAACACTCGAACGCGGCCGTGCGCACCGTCACCGATCTCATGGTCGAGGGCTGGGAGCGGGGCTACGCCAAGGGGCTGGGCCAGGGCGCCAATCCCTTTGACGAGCACGGCGAACGCCGCTGGAGCGATACCTGGTTGTTCTACGCCAACACGGTGCGCTTTGCGGCGGCCATGGCAGGGGGCGGCGACTACGGGGTGTTTGCCGACGGCCGTTACCAGCTTTCACAGACCACCATCGATATGCACGAATGGCTGGAGCGCATGAAGGCGTTTGAGGCATTGAAGGCGGGGAAGCAATAATTGGATTGAGCATGCACTCGAATGCGTTGATTCCGCCGCGACTGGCGGTGGCGATAGGATAGTATCTCCACTTTCGCCTGCGCGTCGGTGAAAGGTTCGGCGCGAGTCAAAGGGCTTTTTGCCCGAACGCCCCAGGGGCGTTGGTCCCATTCTGCCTCTCCTTGGATGGTGTCCAGGGTTTTTTCGGAATCGGGGTCGGAATCGGTATCGGGTCTCGAAAGAGAAGGCGTGTTGCGAAACGCTTCGATTCCGATTCCGATAGCGATACCGACGGTGAATAAGGAGATCAAGGCGACCAAGGATACGTGCCTGGTAGCGGTCCCCGTTTCGAGTTAGGAATGTTCCATGACTGTGGCCGATACGCGGATACAGGTGTTGAACGACCGCGAGATCGCGGCGGGCGACTACGTCCTCTACTGGATGCAGCAGTCCCAGCGGGCCGAGCACAACCCCGCCCTGGATCTGGCCGTACGCGAGGCCAACCGCCTCAAACGGCCGGTGGTGGTGGCCTTCGGGTTGATGGATGACTACCCCGAAGCCAACCAGCGGCACTATCGCTTCATGCTCGAAGGGCTGCAGGAGGTCGCGGCGGCCCTGCAGCGCAAGGGTCTTCGTCTTGTGGTGCGGCAGGGGGCGCCGGCCGCGGTGGCGCTTGAACTGGGGCGCCGGGCGGCGCTCATCGTCTGCGACGTGGGCTACACCCTCCACCAGCGCGAATGGCGCCGGGAACTGGCGCACGAAGCGGGCTGCCGGGTCGTGGCGGTTGAGGGCGACGTGGTCGTGCCCGTGGGGGTGGTATCGAACAAGGCCGAGTATGCCGCCCGCACCATTCGGCCCCGGATCCAGAAGCATTTGGATGGCTATCTCCAATTGCCGCGGGCGGTCCGACCGCGGCATTCTTCTCTCGATCTGAAGTTGGACGGCATCGGACTGAACGATATCGACGCGGTGCTCGACGGGCTCAAGATCGACCGCAGCGTTTCACCGGCTACAAGCTTTTTCAAAGGCGGCACGGCCGAAGCCAAAAAACGGCTGCGCCGGTTCATCCGCAACAGCCTTGCCCATTACGATACCCATAGCAACCAGCCCCAGACCGACGATGTCTCCATGATGAGCCCCTACCTGCATTTCGGGCAGATCTCCCCCGTCTATCTCGCACTGCAGGTGCGCAAAGCCCGCGAGGGGCAGGGGATCGACCGGGCCGCCTACCTGGAGGAACTAATCGTGCGGCGTGAGCTGGCCATCAATTTCGTTTACTACACGCTGGACTACGACCGCTACGCCTGCCTGCCGGACTGGGCCCGCAAGACGTTGGCCGAACATGCCAGCGACCGGCGCACGCACGTCTACACCCGGGAAGCGCTCGAAGCCGCGCGGACCCACGACCCGTACTGGAACGCGGCCATGCGCGAGATGAAGTTCACGGGGTTCATGCACAATTACATGCGCATGTACTGGGGCAAGAAAATCCTGGAGTGGACGCCCGATCCCGAAGAAGCCTTTGACATCACCCTGGCCATCAACAACAAATATTTCCTCGACGGCCGCGACCCCAATTCCTATGCCGGCGTGGCCTGGATCTTCGGCAAACACGACCGCGCCTGGTTCGAGCGGCCGGTTTTCGGCAAAGTCCGCTACATGGCGGCCAGTGGGTTGGAGCGCAAATGCGACATCAAGGCCTATGTCCGTAAGGTCGACGCGCGTGCAGCCCGCAGCGAGGAGGCCTCATGACCACGGCCAACACCCTGCGCCTGATCCTGGGCGACCAGCTCAACCCGCGTCACTCATGGTACCAGACGACCGATGACAATATCGTCTATGCCCTGATGGAGGTGCGCCAGGAAACCGACTACGTTCTCCACCACGTCCAGAAGATTCTGGCCTTTTTTGCGGCCATGCGCGCTTTCGCGCAGTGGCTGCGCAAGAAAGGCTACCGCGTGGAATATCTCCACCTCGACGATCCGGACAACCGGCAGGATTTTGAGACCAACCTCAAGCACCTGGTCAAAAAGCATCGCATCCGACGCTTCGAATACCAGCAGCCGGACGAATACCGCCTCGATGCGCAGCTCAAAGCGATGGCTGCTGACCTTCCCATCGAGGCGGAGGTTTTCGACAGCGAGCACTTTCTCACCGGTCGGGAAGATGTAGCGAAAATGTTCGCCGGCAAGAAACGCTACCTCATGGAGCGCTTCTACCGCGAGATGCGCACGCAACACGACATTCTGCTCGAAGGCGGGAAGCCGGTCGGCGGCAAGTGGAACTATGATGTCAGCAACCGCAAGCGTTATGACGGCAAGGTGCCTATTCCGGTCCCCAAACGATTCCAAAACGACGTCAGCGATATCGTTAAGATGCTGACGTCGATGAAGGTCCGGCATTTCGGGCGCACCACCGGCAGCACCCTCCTGTGGCCGGTGACAAGACGCCAGGCGCTGGCGCAGTTGAAACACTTCCTGGATGAAGGTCTGCCCCATTTCGGCACCTATCAGGATGCCATGACGGTCGATGGCTGGAGCCTGTTCCACAGCCGGATATCCTTCGCCCTCAACGTCAAACTGCTGGATCCTCTGGAAGTGATCCAGGCCGCCGTCCAGCGCTGGGAAGACGATCCCGACGGTATCACCATTGCCCAGGTGGAGGGTTTCGTGCGCCAGATCCTGGGCTGGCGCGAATATATGCGCGGGATCTACTGGGCCTTCATGCCGGAATTCGAAAACAAGAACTTCTTTGCTCATAAGGGAAAGCTGCCTGATTATTACTGGACCGGCGACACCCGCATGCACTGCCTGGCGCAGGCCATCGGGCAATCATTGGATTACGCCTACGCCCATCACATCCAGCGCCTGATGATCACAGGTAATTTCGCACTGCTTTCAGGCGTGCACCCGGACGAAGTCGACGCCTGGTACCTCGGCGTCTACGTGGATGCGATCCAGTGGGTCGAGATGCCCAACACCCGTGGCATGAGCCAGTTCGCCGAGGGGGGCCTGATCGCCACCAAGCCCTATGTCTCCTCGGCCAACTACATCCACAAGATGAGTGACTACTGCCCGGGTTGCTTCTACGATCACAAGCGGCGCCACGGCGACAAGGCCTGCCCCTTCAACAGTCTCTACTGGCACTTCCTCGACCGTCACCGCAAGCTTCTGAGCACTAACCCCCGCATGGGCACCATGTACCGTGTGCTGGACCGAATGGAAACGGGCGAACGCAAGAAGATTTTGACCCAGGGGGACGCTTACCTGAAAAACTGCGAGGATCTTTAAGCCCTGTTGAGGCGCGTCTGACCAAGCCGAGGGGGCAGGGCTCCATTTCAACCTGTATTTCGATGGATATTTATAAGGCGCTCTTGTCAACATATTTAGCAGAATGCACTTTGTTTTCTGTCAGAAGTTGAGAACGGCCCCCTTTTCAACAACGCTATTTCAGAATCGACTGGTCAGCAGGCTGTTACTGAAAGACGGGTCTAGCCTTAAACAGGGAGTGCCATGGGGCGAAATGAATTGCTAACCTCTTGGAAAGTCACGCGCTAGAGAAGTAAACCGCATTCGGTCGGTAAGCAGAAAGACGGCCTATCGAATATTTTCGCAGGCGGTTAAATCACGCTTCAACCCATACGGATACCTTGCCGCCTCTGGTTTCAAACGATGCCCACCCCCATTCATTGGTTTGGACCGCCGTACCAACATGTCCTGTGATATCATGGTAGGTGGCGTGCGGCTTGCCGGTCTGCATCCATTTGGTGCCGTCCCCGTCGTTGGTCATGAGCACGGCCATGCTTTTGTTCCTGACGTCACCCTGAAAGGTCCAGCCGATCAGGTGGTGGTCATCAAAATAGTCGCGACGCCGCCCGAACGTGTATTTTCTTCGCGCATCCATGAACAGGTCGATCATCCAGCGGTGAGAATCCATCCAGATCTCATAGCCCCTGTCGCGGTAGTGGGCCCCGTCGTAGTCGGCCGCAAAGACACAGGGATAACCCGTATCCCGTAGAAGAATAATTGCGTAGGCCAGCGGTTTGAACCAAGATTCCACCAGCGATTCAAGGCTTTGCAGCGGCTGGGTATCGTGATTTTCGACGATGGTGACGGCCCGCCCGGGATTTTCCTTGACCAGCGAATCGTTGAGGATGGCCCCCATATCGTAATGCCGGCCGGATTTGGAGGCCCGATGAAAATTATAGTGCAAGGGTGCGTCGAAAAGGTGCATTCGTCCCTCGGTTTGGTCGATATAGCGGCGCAGCCGCGAGATATCGGCTGACCAGTATTCGCCGACCGCGAAAAGGTCTCTTTGCGCGTGATGGCGCATGTCGTCCAGCCAATGCTTGAAGAAGATCGACCGGATGTGCTTGACGGCATCGATCCGAAAACCGTCCACATTGAAGGTATCGAGGTACCATTTGCCCCAGTAGTGGGTTTCGCCCCGCACCTGCGCGTGGTCGAAATCCAGATCGCAGCCCATCAGAAAATCGTAATTGACATTCTCATGGTCCACATGGGTTTCGAAATGCTTGTCTTTGAGTTTGTAGATTTGCCCGTACTCCTTGGTGGCATCGAAGTGCCACCATTCCCACTTCATGCTGGAATACGTGTCGTTTCGGCCCGGGAAGGTGTAAGAAGTCCACAGTTCTTTGTCGTGATAATCGCCTCGGGTGCGGTTGCGATCATGCGGATCGACCACCACCACATCAGACACCCATTGCGGATGATCGGCCCCCATTTTATGGTTCAGGACGACATCGGCATAAATCTGGAGACCGGCCCGATGGGCTTTATCAATACAGTTTTGGTACTCCGTTTTCGTACCGTATTTGGTGCGCAGGCTTCCTTTTTGGTGAAATTCGCCGCAATCGAACAAATCATAGACGCCATAGCCCACATCATTGACACCGCCCATGCCCTTGCAGGCCGGCGGCAGCCAAAGGGCCGTAAAACCTTTCGCCTGCAAATCGGAGGCCCGATTCGACCAGATATTCCAGAAATTGCCATCGTTCGCCGAGTACCAGTGAAAAGACTGGATCATGGTTCCCCTGAGCTGTTCCACATTGGCCTCCTCACTTATACCGACGGTCTCATGGAAACAAAGGGGTCAGATCTAAACACTTAACAGCATCATGGCGATGGCCTGTTAAATATTGAGACCTACCCCTTAACGGTGGCAAATTCTATTGGCACTCGCAGAGTTCCTGGTCGGCTTCCCCGTTGGCAGATTCCCCGCAATTGCAGGTTATAGTGGCTTGCAGTTCTGAGACGTCAGCCCCGGAAGGGTCTTCAGCATCCTCCCAACTGGTCCTGGTTTCAAGTATCCCGTTGTCATCGCAGGCCGTGCAGGCTTCTTCTTCGACCGGCCAGGTATCGGGGGCTTCCACATCAATGCCATGGTCCATCATGTAACGGTAAAAGGTAAGCTCATCAAAGCGCCCGCCCGGCGCCTCGGCCTCGGCCCGTGCCAGTCGGGCCCAAAAACCGCTCGGGTCTTTGATAACCCGACCACCTTCGCATACCGGGCAGGTTATACGCATGAGGGCGTATTTTTTCACCCCATTTGAAACTCCTTCAAACCTTTCGCCAATCGATACCAGCATTGGCTTCCGTCGATTCCCTGCCGGCCGTGCCCCGAGGGGCGCTTTGGGGTGCAAGGCGTAGGCAGAAACAGGGCCCAAGCTTTGTCACAACATTACCATCAGCAAGCTTGCTGAAACCTATCAGGTGGCAATAGACGGCCGTATCGAATCATTTTCCAATCAATTATACGATCTTGGTGAGGTGTATTGCGTCATTAGTACATACATATTGCATAAGCATTGTCTGGGTGATTAGCCATCCAACGGTTAAAATTTTGTGTATGATCCTCGTCCCTCCGAGCAGCATCGCGCTTTCTTGACATCATCTCTTAGAAGGGCGCGCTCAAATTTGGATCGGCGGCCAGATGCTGCTGCTGTCGCCGGCACAGAAGGCGATAAAACAGGAGGTGTAGGGGGGGGACCGTATCGAGGCTTGCGGCCGGTGTCAAAGCTGTTGATGCAGTGCGGCGGGGCGCGTTTTTCCAATCCCTCCCGTTCGCCTTCGTAGCGTTGGATGGCCGAAGACGTTTGGACAGCGTTCGTATGCTATCGGGAAGAAATCAAGGTCAGCCGCCAAGACCAGCGCTCTTAGCCCGGCAGGCAATCGGGTTGGTGCGTGTGACGCCCTACTGGCAGTCCCCGACGCGCTTGCCCTTGATGGTCGTATTCATCGTCATATTGCCGTGCGGGTGGACCATAACCGTGTCCAGCGTGCCTTCGAAGCGGTCGCCGGCGTAGGTCATTTTACCGCTGCCCTTCATGGTCTGCCCCTCCTGTCGGCACTCCACTTTCCAGGTCACGGTATTGCCTTCGGTCTTCATGTCGAGCACCTTGCAGTTTGAGTCGGCGACCGATTGATCGGGCACGGGATCCTGAGGGGTCATGCACCTTGTGATCGTGGTCTGCGGTGGTGATCCGGGCATATCCGGCATGCGGATCGACGAGGTGATTTGATAGCGGCCGGCCTGAAAGTCCAATCCCCAGGCGTGGGGTGCGAGCATGATGACCGCTGCCAGGAGCAGGGCCGTGCAGATGGGTTTCAACATGGTATTGCCTCCCGTGGTCTTGACATCGTGGCGGCCCATGCGGGCCGATGGAAAAAAGATGCGGCTGGACTCCACGAACTTCGTGATTAGTATGCAGCCAAGGTTTTGCCGGCCTTATTGTCTGGAGTCTGATGATGGAAAAGATTACGCCCGAGCATCTGGCGAGTATCGAATTCAGTTTAAAATGGGAAAAAAACGGAATCAAGAACGAAGATCGGTATTATGCCCAGCGCGTCAACTTTTGGCGTGACATCCTGCCGCCGGCGGTGGCTGAAAAAATCATGGGCGCATCGGACGGCGATTGCATCACGCACACATTCCGGCCCGGTGAAATCATCCCCCCTGCATCCGGGCGCGCCGTTCACCCGGTAGCCCATAATCGCATCGACGGCCGCTTGCGCGACGGCAGCGCCCTCCGGCCACGTTACGGTCGTTTTTACCCCCGGGGCATCCTCCAGGGTGTCAGCGGTGTGTTTCGCGGCAACATCGAGCCGTTCCGCTGCTCCGCCGTGGCGACGCAGGGTATTGAGGCCGACTTCAACCACCCCCTGGCCGACATCGACCTGACGCTCGAGGCGCGAGTCTCCGATGTACGCGAAAAGTTTGAAGAACACGGCGGCACGCTGATCGACTGGGCGGAGCAGGTCACCACCGGTCCCGGCATGCAGGCCCGCTGTAACGGGGAGCCCACGGATTTCTTTTCAGACGGGGCTTTTGATCGCGGCGATCCCGCGGACGATCGGCGCTTTTATCAGAAACCGCGTTTTGTCCAGCATGTCGACGCCCACGCCATCGATACCATCCGGGCGCTCTATGGACGCCTGCTCCCTGAGGGCGGAAGGGTGCTCGATCTGATGAGCAGTTGGACGTCCCACCTGCCGGATGACCTCGAAACCCGTTCGGTGGACGGATTGGGCTTGAACGCCGACGAATTGGCCGCCAATCAACGTCTGACCGGCCGCACGGTCCAGGACCTCAACCGCGACATGCGACTGCCGTTTGACGACGCGGCTTTCGATGCCGCTATCTGCACGGTGTCCGTGGAATACCTCATCCGTCCGTTTGACATTTTCGAAGAAATGACCCGCGTGCTCGCGCCCGGCGGCGTCTTCGTCGTTTCTTTTTCCAACCGCTGGTTTCCCCCCAAGGCCATCCGGGTGTGGACGGAATTGCATCCCTTCGAGCGCATGGGGCTGGTGCGGGAGTACTTCAGCCGCAACGGCGCTTTCACCGACCTTGAAACCTTCTCCAGCCAGGGATGGCCGCGGCCGGAGGATGACAGGTATGCCGGCCAGATACCGGTCTCCGATCCGGTTTTTGCGGTCTGGGCGCGACGGGTATAATGATGCGTCGTCTCAGATCTGCCCCGCAGTAATGGAGATGTTGCTTACAGGTGTTGTCGGGACCGGGGTCGGGCTCGGAACTCCAAAAAAATGGGAAGACGACGATCTTCGATTCCGATCCCGACAGCGACACCGACGCCGAACAAAGATTGATCTGAGCACGCCGGCATTTTGAATGCTTTTAGTAAAAAACGGTTTTTACGCTTGTATCATTTTCATTGCCGATTGGCACGGTTGTCATTGTGGTGGTGATGATCACAGGCTTGCAATTTGGTGGGTGACATTTTAGGCTGACAGCCTCGATTGCAAACCACTGAATTCATAATCGACGTCCCCAACCCCGAGTCCCTGGAGTCATTCCCCATGAACGACCGGCTCGAGCGTCAGCTCGATTTCATCCGTGAACTCGATCGGCTCAAAAACGTTCGCCGCCAGACCTGGCTGATGGACGCCAGCCGCAAGGAGAATTCGGCCGAGCACTCCTGGCACATCGCCCTGATGGCCATGGTGCTGGGCGAATATGCCCCCGCGGACGGTGTCGATGTGGGCCGCGTGATCCAGATGCTGCTCGTACACGACATTGTGGAGATCGACGCCGGCGACACGTTCTGCTACGACCAAGCCGCCGTCAGCGATCAGCGTGGACGCGAGCAGGACGCCGCCCGCCGTCTATTCGGCCTGCTCCCGGCGGACATCGGCAAGCGGTTCACGGCGCTTTGGGAAGAATTCGAAGACCGCCAAACGCCCGAAGCCCGCCTCGCCAACGCCCTCGACCGCCTGCAGCCCATCCTCAACAACTACCACACCGGCGGTAAATCATGGCAAGACAACGGGATTTCCCACGACCAGGTCCTCGCGCGCAACCGGGTGATGGCCGAGGGCGCCCCGTTGCTCTGGCGCTACGTTGAAAAGCTCCTCGCGCAGGCGGTTGCCGAGGGCATCCTGTCGCCCTCCGCGCCATGAAAACCGAAGCGGCTCTCGACATCATCGTCCGGGCGCGCCGGCTCATCCGGATCTATCCCCTGGGCCACAGCGAGGTGATCGGCCTCGACCGGATCGACCTGGACATCCCGACCGGTGCACTGGCGGTCCTGAAAGGGGCCAGCGGCTCGGGCAAGAGCACCCTGCTGGCGCTGATCGCAGGGCTGGACCGCCCCTCGGCGGGGGAGCTTCAGGTCGCCGGCCACCATATCGACCGGCTGAGCGCAGCCCAAATGACCGCCTACCGGCGCAAGGTCGTGGGGATGGTGTTTCAATCCTTCAACCTGCTTCCGACCCTGAGCGTCGAGGAAAATGTCTGCCTGCCGGCATTGCTGTCCGGTACGCCGCTGGCGGCGGCCCGGGAGCGGGCCGCGAAACTGCTGGACTGGCTGGACATGGTTGGCCGTCGCCGCCATCGCCCGGCCCAGCTGTCGGGCGGTGAGATGCAGCGTACGGCCATCGCCCGGGCCCTCATCAACCGCCCCCCCCTCATCCTGGCGGACGAACCGACCGGCAACCTCGACAGCCGCAACGGCGACATGGTGATCCAACTGCTGCAGGATTTGAACCGCCGGGAAGGCTGCACCATTATTATCGCCACCCACAGCGACCAGGCCGACGACAGGGCCACACTTCACCTGTCGCTGAAGGACGGTGCCCTGTTGCCGGAAAAGGGGCCCTGATGATGGTTTTTCTCCGGCTCTTCATCTGGTTCAACCTGCGTCAGGTGCGGCGCCAGCCCTGGCGGGCGCTGGCGGTGGTACTCGGCATCGCTTTAGGAGCGGCCGTCTTCACCAGTGTGCGCATTGCCGTGGATGCGTCGCTGGATGCCTTCACGCGCAGCATGGATGCCATTGCCGGGAGCGCCGACCGGGTCGTGACCCAGCCCGGGGGGCGGGTGCCCGAAGATTGGGTGACCCGACTGCGAGCGATGCCGGGGATCGCCGCCGCCGCCCCGGTCATGACCACCTACACGCGGGAGGCGGCCGGGGGGCGTCCGTTCATGCTGGTGGGCATCGATCCGCTCCTGGACCGCGCCATGCGCTCCTGGGAAGGTGCCCGCACCGAAGGCGACGAGGCCGCGTGGCTGCGGATCATGGCCGAGCCGTTTACGCTTCTGGCCGGGGAAACCCTGGCCCGGGAGGCCGGGTGGCGCTCCGGCGACCGGGTGGTGCTGGTCCACCGCAACGGGAACACGGCTTTTTCCGTCGCGGGTCAAATGACCCTGGAGGGGCTGGGCGCCATGGCCAACGGGCGGATCGCCCTCTGCGACATCGCCACCTTCCAGGAATTTACGGGCACCCACGGCCGGGTGGACCGCATCGACCTGCAATTGACCGACCGGGGCGGCAAGTTGCCCCCGCAATGGGCGGCGGATGCCCTCGCTGACGGCCTGCAGGTCGGGCCGCCCGGGGCCGTCAAAGCCAGCGGCGAGGGGATGATTCGTGCCTACCAGGTGAACCTTTCCTTCCTGAGCTTTACGTCGCTCTTCGTAGGCATGTTCCTGGTCTACAGCCTGGTGGCCATGAACGCCGCCGCGCGGCGCCGCGAACTGGCCATCCTGAGGGCGGTGGGCGCCTCGCCCCGAAGCGTCTACTGGCTTTTCGTCGGCGAAGGGGCGCTTTACGGTCTGGCGGGCTGGCTGCTGGCCCTGCCACTGGGAAGTCTGCTCGTGCGTCATCTGCTCGAGGGGGTCAGCGCCACCATCTCGACCCTCTTCGTCCGGGTGCATGTGGACCGGCTCACGCTTGATTTGTGGGAAATCCTGCTTTCTCTGGCCATGACCGTGATCGTCGCCATGCTGGCCGCCTTGCAGCCGGCGCAGGCTGCCGGGCGGGTGCCGCCCCGTGAGGTGATGCGGGCGGTCCGGACGCCGGACACATCGCGACGGGCCGTCCGGCGGCTGGCGCTGGCTGGCTTGGTCGGCGTCCTGCTGGTATGGCCGTTGGGGCAGTTGCCCGCGCTGCGGGGGGTACCCCTGGCGGGCTATCTCGCCTGCCTGCTGCTGTTCGCGGGATTTGCCCTGCTGGCGCCCTGGATGCTGCAGCAGGCCGGTCGCTGGCTGCACCCGGTGACGGCCCGACAATCGCGCGGCCCGGCCCATCTGGCCGCCGGTTATCTGCGCGACAGCTTGGCGCGGATCGCTATTGCGGTGGGGGCGCTGATCACGGCGGTGGCCCTGTTTACGGCCCTGGTCATCATGGTGCGCAGCTTTCGGCACACGGTGGAGATCTGGGTCGAACAGACCATCAGCGGGGATCTTTTCGTCACCACCCGGATGGCGGAGACCAATCGCATCTGGGAGCCCCTGCCCCCGCCGCTGGTGGACGACCTCGAGCAAAGGGAAGATATCGATCTGGTCGCGAACCGGCGCTTTTCCCTGTCCCACGAGGGGTATGCTTTTCAACTCGAAGCCATGGATTTCGCGGCCTTCGAGGGCTACGGCCAGTTCTTCTGGCTGCAGGGCGGCGATCACCTGATGACGCCGCTGGCAAGGGGCGAAGGCGTGTTGCTCTCGGAAGTCTTTGCCCACCGCACCGGCCTCGGTGTGGGCGACACCTTTCGCACCCGGCTTCGCGGTCAAATCCTGTCGTGGCCGATTCTGGGCCTGGTCCGTGATTATCGCACCCACGGTGGCGTGGTTTTCTGCTCCCTGGCCGATCTTGACCGGCGTCTGGGGGGTGTTGCCTGGGGCGGGGTGCGCATCTTTTTCAAAGCGCGCGCCAGCGACATCGAGGCCGCCAGTGCGCGGCTGCGGGACGAGCTCGTGCTGCGTTTCGGCGACCGCCTGGACATGATGTCCGGCAGCGCCCTGCGGGGCGCCGTCCTCAAGATATTTGACGAAACCTTTGCCATCACGACCGTGCTGCTCCTGATCGCGCTCCTGGTGGCGGCTTTGGGCATCACCACGATTCTGACTGTGCGGGTGCTCGAGCGCACCGCCGCGCTCAGCACGATCAGCGCGGTGGGCGGCAGCCGGGGGCAGATCCGGGCCATGATTCTCTGGGAGGCGTTTTTTATCGTGGCGGTGGGGGAAATCCTGGGCGTGCTCTGCGGCTTCGGGCTGTCCTATCTCCTGGTCTTCGTGATCAACCGGCAGTCTTTCGGCTGGACCTTCCTTTACGGAGTGGATTGGGCGGCGCTGGCCTTCTCGCTGCCCTTGATCGTGGCCGCCGCCCTGGCGGCGGCACTGCCGGCCATGCGCCTGGCCGTCAGAACTTCACCGGCGGCCTTGCTTCGGGAGTCCGGTGGGTGAGCGGCCAGGACACACATGGCCTTACGGCCGATCTTATCTCGGCATCGGTATCGAAAACGGGCAGTGGCAAATTCCGGGATCAACAATCGAGACGCGATCCCGATTCCGATCCCGACCCCGATAAAGAAAAGACGATTCGGTACGGCGATTGAACCCTATGACATCCGATTCCCCCGAAGCCATCGCCCGATCTGTGATCGCGGCCTGCGCGGACTGTGAAGTCTGCCGGTCCATGCTGGCCGACGACTGCCTGCTCTTTGCCGAACTCTACCGCCTTTACGACCGGGAGGCGGATACCGGCCGGCCGCCGTCCTCACGGGCGCTGCGCGGCATGCTGGATCGCTGCACCTACTGCGCCCTTTGCGGTTGCCCGGACATCCGCGCCGATATCATCGCGGCCAAGTCGGCTTTTGCCGAACGCGACGGATTGCCCTTATCCGTGCGCCTCTTGGAGGACGTGGCCCGGTTGGGCCGACTGGGCGGCCTGGCCCCACGCCTGTCCAACCGCGCGCTGCAGTGTGCGCCGGCGGCCGGAATGGTCAAACGCCTGTCAGGTGTACATCCTTCCCGCCGTCTGCCGACAGTGCCGACGGAAGCCTTTACGACCTGGGCGCGGCGGCGGAACCTCGATCGTATGCCCGCCGGAAGACAGACCAAGAAGGTGGCCTATTTCGCCGGCTGCTCCGGACGCTATTTCTTCCCGGACGTCCCCCGGGCGCTGGTGGGTCTGCTCCAGAAGGCCGGCGTCGCGGTCCACGTCCCCGCACAGGCTTGCTGTGGGATGCCGCCTTTTCTGGAAGGCGACCGTCCCAAGGCCCTGGAAATGGCACGCGCCAATCTGACCCGCCTGGCCGCACTGGTGGCCGAGGGCTTCGACATCGTCTGCAGCTGCCCCACATGCGGTTACGTGCTGAAGAAACTCGTCTGCGAGCGGGCCTACTATGCCGAGGCTTACCAGCGTTCGGTGGGGGCCGCCCGCGATGTATTCAAAATCCCGGCGACGGACGGGCCCCGCACCGGCGAGGCCCCGGTGTTCAACACCCTGCGCCGATCAATTTATGGCCGCATCCTTAAGGACGACGGGTACTTCGCTTCGATCGATCCAATGAAGCGCATTGCCGTGGCCGAGAAAACCTGGGATGCGGGCGAATACCTGGCGCATCGGGTCGCCGGCAGCGCGGCCCAGCCATCCGCCGACCGGCCGAAGATGCGGCTGGCCTATTTCGTGCCCTGCCATCAGCGCGAGCAGGGCATCGGTCGGCCATATCTGGAACTGCTGCAACGGGTGCCGCGATTGGACCTGGACGTGGTCGACGGCGCCTATGACTGCTGCGGCATGGGGGGGATCATGGGATTCAAGCGGGATTTTCACATGCATGCCCTCAAGCTGGGCGCTCCCGTCATGGCGAAGATCGAGTCCCTTGAACCGGACATGGTCGTGACCGATTGTTTGAGCTGCCGCCTGCAGCTGGCCCACATGACGCCCCTGACGGTGCGCCATCCCCTGGAAGTGCTCGCGGAGGCCTGCCGGTAGATGGCGGTGGTTTTTTTTCGCCCGCAGCGAGTTTCGGCGGGATACACGCGTAAAAAAAAGGCCAGTTCCAGGCAGGCGGCGCTGCCGGGTCGCTCAGGGGGCTCAACACCACGGCGGCGCCGCCGGTATGAAATTGACGGCGGCTGTACCGGAGCTAAAATCGATGACCTCTGGATGAGCAATGGGCGCGGTGGATGGGAAAATCAATTGGCGAAAAGGCGTTCATCATGCGTTGCAGGCACACAAGCTGGCTTATCGGTCTATGGTTGTTTTTCATCGTGGCGGCCCCCGGGCCGGCCGCGAATGCTGACGACACCGGGTATAAGCGTGTGACCGGGCCGTGCCGGTTCGAATTTCCGCGCGATCACGGGGCTCATCCGGGCTTTCGCACCGAGTGGTGGTACTACACCGGGAACCTCGAGGCGCCGGACGGGGCGCGCTTCGGGTTTCAGCTGACCTTTTTCCGGCGGCAGCTCAGGCCCTCCTCAGAGCGCTCCCATTGGCCCCCGCGCCCGTCGGCCTGGCGCACCAACCAGCTGTTTCTGGCCCACGCCGCCCTGACCGACATCGGCGGGGGCAAGCATTACGCGGCCGAGGATATGAGCCGCGGGGCGTTGGGCCTGGCCGGGGCGGAACGCCAGGGCGATACGGTGCGGGTGTTTCTGGGGGCCTGGGAGACCGTCATCGGGCCGCAGGTCCACAGGCTGGCCATGCAGGGTGAAGATTTCGGATTCGACCTTCTTCTGGAGCCGGGCAGGCCGCCGGTGGCCCACGGGGACGACGGTTACAGCCGCAAGGGCACGGATCCGGAAAGGGCCAGCTGCTACTATTCGTTCACCCGCCTGAAGACCAGCGGCACCGTCCGTCTGCAAGGCCGCCGGCTGGCCGTCACAGGGGCGAGCTGGATGGACCACGAATACAGTACGGCCCCGCTGGAGCCCGGGATCCGTGGCTGGAGCTGGTTCAGCGTCCAGCTGGACAACGGCGCCGATCTCATGCTCTTTCTTCTCAACCTCGAGGCGGGCGGCTATCATCCCGCCTCGAGCGGCACGCTGGTGGCCGCCGACGGCACCGCGACGGCCGTATCTTTCGATAACATTCATGCGGAGGTCCTGCGGCACTGGACCAGCCCGTCGACCGGCGCCGAATACCCTCTGGGCTGGCGCCTGCAGCTCAAAGGCATCGACATGGACCTGACGATTCACACGCCGGTGGACGACCAGGAGATGCAGACCGGGCAAACCACGGGCGTCACCTACTGGGAGGGCAGCATCGCGGTCGAGGGCTTGGATGGCGACAAGCCCGTCAAGGGGCGGGGCTACATGGAACTGACCGGCCGGCAGCAGGCCATGGATGAAAAGCTTTAGCGCTGCCGCCGATCCTTCAGGCCGTTCGGCCCGAGTTGCCCGGAGCGGTCGGCGCGCGTTTCGAGCGGACGGCCTGGAGCCGGGCCAGCACGGCCTCGGCGATGTAGGACGGCGCTGATTCCGGGTAGGGGGCCACACTGCTGTCGTTGATTTCGCACAGCACGTGGGTGTCCCGGCCCGATGCGTCCCGGGGGCCCAGCAGGAAATCGCAATCCCAGAGGATCGGCAGTTCTGCGGTGGTGATGTCGAGCTTGCGCTGCATGGCCGGCACCCATTCGGTCTCCACCCGGCGCTTCAGCGCTTGAAACGCGGACTTGGTGGGCGGGTGGTAAACGGCGGGTTCGGCCGGAATGCCCCGCCGGGCCAGGGCCTGGAACACGGTTGCCAGGCGGTTGTTTTCCGGGGTGGCCGCCTGTCGCATTTGCCGGTCGCCGGGATAAAGGATCGCCACCCGTCCGGGTGATGGATCTGGCATCGGTCATCCTCCGCAAGGGTTTGGGACGCAAGGCATATCCTTCCTGACAATGACCATGGTTGGCGGCGGGGCAAGGGGAGTTGTCGTCTGATGGCGGCCGTCAGGCCATCGGGTGAAAGGCTGCAAGCGTGCCTGCTGAAAAACGGCCGGGCCCGGGCATCCGGCACGGCCCGCCCCGCATTTCAAATGAAGAGGGGCTCGACCGAAGACGTTGGCCATTGCGGCATTGCCCACGTGACATACGACATCCGGATTGATTTGACGGCCTTCGTCCTCGGTCCTAACGGGTTCGCTTCAGTTCGCTTCGAATCCACTTTTCGGCCGTAGCGCGGTCCCGGAAGGACATCGCTTTGAATCCGTTGGCATCGATATGGGCCTCATACATCCGCGAAATACCGAACTGCAGGTCGGTTTCCGATACCAGGGCGACCAGCAGGTGTGGATTTATTTTCGCCGCTTGATTGTCCATTTCGGCAATGCGGGCCACATCTTCGGCGGTCACGGTATATTCCGTACACTGGGAACGGTCCACAATCCAATACTTCAGATGCATGAAAATAGCGCTGTTGTAGACATCCTCTTGCGCATCGATAATATCCTGGCCGGTAACTTTGCCGACAGCAGAAAAGACAAGGCCGATGCGGTCTTCAGTATAATGAATTTCGATGGTCATTGCGGTACGCCGTAAAGGCGGTCTGAGCGGTTGCGGCGCAGGGCCCCGGCACCGGACGCCAGGGGCAGAGGCGTTCCCCGATGCGAGCGGTACCATCAACGGGTACGACCGGATTGCTTGGGGGAGCACTGGCGCCGATGCAAGCAAAGGTTTCTGGCCAGGGGATCGATCAAGTTCATGATATTTGCCGTTTGCACGGCAGGGGGGCCGGCGGGGTTGGATGAAGATACCCATCTTCCTATCAGAATGTGTGGCAAGAGGCCACATGATTATCGACCCTGGCGCCCTTTTTTTGGCGTTACCATCCCCGAAAGGCATTTTTGGGCTCCGTTTAGGGCTGGCGCCCGCGTCAGGCCCTAAAGCCCGTCGAAGGCCGCTCAAGGTTTGATCCGGTTGGGCACGCTGCGAGCGGAAAAGGGGCGCTCATCGCCGGGCTTGACAGTTTAAATTGGATGCTGTAGCAAGATAAGAATCATTCCGATTAAGGATCATATGGATTGAAACGCAACCCCATCATCTGCCTCATCATTAGCGGCCTGCTGGTGGTCAGCCTGGCAGGTCAAGCCGCGGCCGCTTTCAAGATGGCCTGCGAAGGTACGGTGTCCTGCTGCTGCGGGAACATGGCGGCGACGCCGGAAAGAGGCAACGACACATCATCCACGGGCACGGGTTGCTGCGGAACATCCGCCCCCCAACCGTGCGACCTGTCCGGACCGGGTGCCATACCGGTCGGTCCCTACCTGCCAAAGGAGACCGCCTCCGAGCCCAGCAGCTCTGTGGCGCTCGCATCCGCGATCCACACGGCATTCTCCCTTGTCGATGATGATCGATCCAGAAGCGGTGGCATGCGGCCGACCCGCTTGTCCGGCCCCCCTATCTATCTGTTGGTGCAGACCTTTCTGTGTTGAAGCTTTCCTGACGGATTATAGAGTCTAACGAACACTTGCTAAATGGTGCCAGCAGGCTCGTGCCGGCGTGCGGCGCGCAAATCCTATTCGCGCCGTCCGCAACGACCGGCGCGAGGAGCTCGGACGCAGGCGCCGACCAAGACCGTCTTGCGTGGCATGACGGCCCACCGATCCGATTGAACGACAGGAGTAGATTCAACATGGCTAAAAAGCAAAAGACCAACAAGACACCGCAGTCCAACCCCAATACCAATGACCTGCGTGCCCGTAAGAAGGCGGCCGTCATGGGCACGACCGAAAAAAAAGGGGATTTTGTGCTGCCTATCGCCATCGCCCTTTTTATCGTGGCCGGCGTGGCCGGCGGCTATCTGGCCTTCGGTGGCAAATCCGAAACGCCGGCGACGACGGTCGCGGCCGGGGCCCCGAAAGCCGCACCGCTGCCGGACGGCAACCGGGTGACCTATCCGGTGACCATGTTCGCCGACGGCAAGGCGCGCCATTTCGAATTCAAGGACGGTCGGTACACCATCCGTTATTTCGTCATCAAGAGCGCGGACGGTGTCCTGCGGGCCGCCTTCGACGCCTGCGACGTCTGCTGGCCGGCCGGCAAAGGCTACTACCAGGAGGCTGACGTCATGGTCTGCCGCAACTGCGGTCGGAAATTTGCCTCCAACCGGGTCAACGAGGTCAAGGGCGGCTGCAACCCGGCCCCGCTCAACCGCCGGGTGGAAGGCGACATGCTGGTGATCGAGGCCAACGACATCCGGGCCGGCAAGGGCTATTTCGATTTCAAGGGAAAGGCTTAGACCATGACGCTCAGACAGATCGCGATCCGTAATCTCCTGCGGCGCAAGGGCAAGGCCGTGATCATCCTTCTTGGCCTGGTCCTGGGTATCGGCACGGTGATCAGCGTGATCACCTTTGCCGACGCCGTTACCGGGGATATCCAACACAAACTGGAAAAATACGGTGCCAACATCCTGATCGTGCCGCGTACCGAAAGTCTGGCACTCAATTACGGCGGGATCAACATGGGGGGGATCTCCTTCGAAATGCAGGAACTCTACGAGGCCGACCTGGCGCGGGTGCACCAGATCAAAAACGCGCGCAACATCGCCGCTATGGGGCCGGTCGTGCTGGGGGCCGTGGAGCTGAACGCACGCCCGGTGATGCTGGCCGGGGTGGATTTCGAAGAGGCCCGCATCCTCAAGCCCTGGTGGAAGATCGACGGCCGCAAACCGGCAGCCGACGGTTTACTGGCCGGGGCCGAGGCGGCCCAGGTGCTGGGACTGCGGCCCGGCGACCGGGTGACGATCCAGGAGCATGCGATGACCGTCGAGGGCATACTCGACCCCACCGGCTCCCAGGACGACCACCTGTTGTTCACGGCGCTGCCGTCCGCCCAGCGCGTTCTGGACAAGTCCGGGCGGGTCTCGATGGTCGAGGTGGCTGCCCTGTGCACGGCCTGTCCCATCGAGGACATGGTACGCCAGATCAGCGAGGCCCTGCCCGGGGCCAAGGTGATGGCCATCCAGCAGGTGGTGCAGGGGCGCATGGAAACCCTGATGCAGTTCAAAAAGTTCTCATTCGGGGTTTCGGTGATCGTCATCCTGATCGGCAGCCTGGTGGTGCTCGTGACCATGACCGGCAGCGTCCGGGAGCGCAAGGCTGAAATCGGCGTCTTCCGGGCCATCGGTTTCCGCAAGCGCCACGTGATGCGGATCATTCTGATCGAAGCGACCCTGGTATCGGTCTGCGCCGGTGTGATCGGTTATCTGGCCGGTATGGGCGCCACCAAGCTGGCGTTGCGCCTGTTTGCCGAGGACCCTTCCATGACCCTGCCCTGGAATCCGCAGCTGGCGGCCGGCGCCATGGCCATGGCGCTGGCGGTGGGTCTGGCCGCCTCGATTTACCCGGCCCTGACCGCCGCCCGCATGGACCCCAACGACGCCCTACGCGCTTTGTAACGAGGTGAAACGTGAGCCATATTATCGGACAAACCTTGAGCAAATATTACGGCCGCGGCGATGCCGCCGTCACGGCCATCGAAGCCATGGATTTTCAGATCCAAAGCGGCGAGTTCGTGGCGATCATGGGGGAGTCGGGGGCCGGCAAGTCCACCCTGCTCTCCATCATGGGGGCCATGAACGCCCCTTCGGAGGGCACCCTCACGGTCGAGGGCATCGACGTCTACAGTCTCGACGCCGAACGGCGGGCCGACTTTCGTCGGGAATTCCTGGGTTTCATCTTCCAGAGTTTCCACCTGATTCCCTATCTTGACCTGGAAGAAAACGTCATGCTGCCCCTGGCCACCATACGGACTGCCCGAAGCCGGAAGAGGGCCATGGCCCGTGAGGCCCTGGCGGCGGTGGGCCTGGAGGGCAAACAGCAGCGGCTGCCCGGCCAGATCTCCGGCGGTGAAAAGGAGCGCACGGCCATTGCCCGGGCCATCGTCAACCGGCCGCCGGTGATCCTGGCCGACGAGCCCACCGGCAACCTGGATTCCAAGACCTCCGAGGAAATCATGGGACTTCTCCAGGCGCTGAATGCCAAGGGGAGCACGATCGTCATGGTGACCCACAGCCGGGAGTGCGCCCGCTATGCCGACCGCATCCTGCAGGTCGCGGACGGACGCCTGGCGCAGGCCGCCTGATCACCTAAATCAAAAACCCTAAAACATGGCCGGATCTGGTGCTCTGTTCCGGATCCGGCCATGTTCAGACGATTTCTGCCATGATTTTAAAACGCTTCAAAGCAGGTGGCTAAGATGACAAGTTGCAGAATAAACCCAAGTTGATAGGGAATCTTGTGTGTACTGTGGAAGATATCTGTAATTGAAGCCGAATGACCGAGGCTGTAGTATATACCTCCATTCGAATCGAAATAAAGATAACCTATGGTAGTCTGCACTGATAGGATTTGATGAAATTCTGGATTGCCAGATATCTGCAATGGTTTACGACTATCCCTTCATAGTTGGAATCTACAATTTGACAATATATAGAATTTCGTTTCGTTAATTAGACAAATCAATTCCAACGGAGGAAGCGGAACTGAAATAGCTTTATGAGTTCTTGATTATTCTCTTCCAGAGATAGTAAATCTAAATGGGACCGCATACTAGCGACACGCGGTCCCATTCTGCGTAGTTCCGGATGTAGGAAAGGAGTTTACTGGAATTTAATTCCCGGACACGCTGGGCGACCAAAACATCCAGGCCTCCCTCCACTTTTCTATATTTTCCGGTTTCGGCCAGAGCAGCGTCCCTCATCATCGTCATCCGGTCTTGCGGTATTGCAAGTGAAGACAGCGCCCTGCTCACGAGTCGGTTTTTTAGCGCATCCACCCGCTCATGCGTAACAAATTCGGGTAGACGCCTCCATTGCTGACCAAGGTATTTTATGGCATCTTCTACCCGGTCGTGAGAAAGGCGTAGCAGGAAAAATTGGCTCCCCCAATTTGAAAACGCCTCGGTCATACTGAAAGCGCCATAAATCCAGTGGCGTTCATTCCTGAACCACTGGTTGAGAAGGGATTCCGGTCCATCAGCCATGAGCACCTCAAAAGCCAGTGCGGCCCAGTATCTTGT
>JAAUXU010008672.1_pt1 | contig 35395 bp, 29 predicted proteins | sample 7278151 | NCBI WGS metagenome assembly JAAUXU01 (sample SAMN14350113, study PRJNA611818) | marine sediment metagenome | isolation source: surface marine sediment (1.8m) | place: French Polynesia: Moorea | collected 2018-08 | reverse complement strand
GTCCAAAGCTGCGTCGTCCACCAGGTACAGCGGTAGGGAATACACGAGGCTGCCAGAAGCCGTGGACGTGGTCAGGGATGTCCAAAGCTGCGCGACACAGAAGGAGCAAGAGGACAAGTACGTAAACTGGCGGGTAAGCAAAAGGCGGCATTTTTTCACTCAAACGAACAGCACTGCGAGTGCCATAAATCTGCCTAGAAACTGGCTGAATTATACAGCCTCCATTTGAGTAAGAATTTGTTGTTTTCTTCGCTTCTCCTTTGTCTCCTACCCATCATTAAGTTGGCGATCGAGGCAAGCAACAAGTGGCTCTCACTCTGGCACACAAACACGCGCTGCCTCCACCCGGAGAGACGCCAAAATGCTCTTGCCCTCTTTGTGTCCAGTCATCTCTCTCTTCTCTTTCAATATAACCTTTGTCCGGCGCTAATAGCTGCTGCTCTACTTTTTTTCTGAGTGGAAAACGGACCGCCAAGGAAAAGTGCGCACTGGAGAAAAAGGCCAACTGTGCCATACTGGGCAGTGCACGTTCAGTGTCCGGCTCGGGCTGGAGCCCCGGACGCGGTCCAGCTGATGGTGTGGCTGACGGTCTCCAGCGTGTGGCTTGACAACATTGGCATCGGTGTGGCGGCTCCGACGGGGCCAACAGCCCGGCCCTGACCACGTTCTTGCCAGAAAACGTCATTTTTTTGTTCAGTGTAGTTTTACTGTACCTTACATGACAAGCTTGGTCCCCATGCCATTTTCCTCATAGCAACCGACCGACGCCGCTGCTCGAGTGAAATCCGAAGCAAATCGACTGCCGACGGCGTTTTTCTAGAAAAAGAAGAGGGAAGGAGGAGCTTGACAAGTGGGTTCAGGGCCATCAGGGCCACCAGGGCCACCAGGGCCACCAAGGGATCCCCTCAAATGTCCGATCCTTTTTTTCTCCTTCTTGTTTTACTTGGCTAACATTTCCCTACTCGGCAAATAAAAAGCAATCACCAAAAGGTCCGATTAGGTTGCCCAGCCCATCAGCAAATCCAGCCAAAATCGAGATCACGTTGCTTCCTTCTAAAGGCTGTAAATCCCTAGAATTCCGCGCAACTTATTCATTGGCGGCGCAGGCGGCGCAGGCGGCGCAGGCGGCGCACACCACTGCCCTCTCTCCCTATCCATGAGACGATTTCCATTCACCGCAGGCTAGAACTTTTCATTGCTATGAGATTGCACTGTATTTGTTACTACATACGCGTCGTCGGACTCCTACAGCCAGCGGAGGCTGTGCGCACGCATGCACCGCAGTATGGACGGCAGCAGTAGCTTACCACAGAGTAAGGCAGTAACACGAGAGGCCCATGACGAATGCTGCCGACTTAGTACATTTATCAAGTCCATCTTGACACATACACCATTGGCATTATTAGCAAAAAAATCCTCGGGGGCAAAGGCACAATGGCCCCTCCGGTTGCAGCAGAAAAATGCCCTTTAGCCTGAATGGACGCTATTCTTGGCCTGGGTCCCCCCCCCCTGCAATTTTCAACGGGCAGCAGCTATTTTCTTGTTTGGGAGATCAAGATCTAACCTACAACCACCACTGCTGTCGCAGGCTGCTACTGCTATGAAATGTAGGGACAGCCAGGGAAATGGCAAAAATCTTTGTCTCTGTCAAAAAATGCCGGCCAACTGACGATTAAGGCGGAAAACATGAGAGGTGGAGATGAGAATCAGCACTATTTGTAGAAATCGGGAGTCATGCAGCAATTTGGTACCGTCGGGGACAGTTGATTTGCCCTTTAGCCCCGGCCATTGCTTAGATGCCATCTCGTGGGGTGGCTCTGGCCAAGGTACAAACATTGGGAAATCCTCGCTTGGCGGGCTTTGATCATTTTTTCTAGGGGGATCTCGTGGTGGTCGAAGTCTCTGATGTTGGTATGAGCGGACAACCGACTCATTCCCAGCGTTCATGTGGATATCGGGTATCTCGTCCTACGGTACACAGTGACAGAGCAGTCGTAGCCACCGCTCTCAGCTCCTCAGCAACCTTTGCGCCCAGGCTGATGTAGTCGTCAGAATCCCCTGGAGGAGACGTTGGACCAGCCGAGGTCGCAGCTGGCCGCCTTGGGCCTGTCTGGGACGCCGGGTCTTTTTTTTCTTTTTTTTAATACCATCGATGACGTCGTCGACGGAGCGAGAGATGCTTTCCAATGAGACTGGACCACTTAGTCCCACAGACTGGCCGCGATAATAATGATGTCCTCATTACCCGTCCGTTAATGTCTTGAAATGCACGCTCAGCCCGTCTTCATCATTGTCTTTGTCCATGAAGGTGGAGGAAACGTGTTTGAATAAGCTCGTGTCGACCCCAGGGTCTCCGGACCGCCCCGTGTCGTACTCGTGGTGGAAACCACTCGGGCCCGGAGGTGACCTCGTGGACTGAGTCTCTGTCATCACGGCGGACGATCCGATGGGTTGATGACAAGAGCATTTGGCGTGCACGTAACTGCGTATAGTTCAGCCTCTGACAACTACCTGGCTTTTGATAGCTCAGTCGTGTCATCAACATGGTGCTCGCTGACTGTCAGGCATAGGAGACATTGTTGCCAGGACAGCCATGGCTGAACCAGGACTGGCTCGCCTTTGGGATGGGGCACGTCTTAAGGGACTTGATTCGTCCACCGACCGAAGTCGAACTCGACCCAACAGTTATGGAGCGCCGATTTTGCACCAGTTTTCCAGACTCGTGATGCTTGGTTCGTTTTGACCAGGCTGACCCCTGTGCACAACACAGCACAGCACTTCTGGCTAAATTTGATGAGAGTTGGTATGCGGTTGGTTGGTAGATCAACACTTCATCGTCACTCGCAGCATACACAGGAAGCAACACAAAGAAAATAGCTTGGCAAAAAGGGACAAGCTCAGGATGACCATTGTTTTGTTTTTGATCCTGCTACCTCACAGGAGACATGTGTGACATGAAGTATCTCTCACGTTATAGATCCCTCTCCTGTTATAGCTGAAGGTTTGGTAACCATATGTTTTTCACAGTCCATTACTCACCCTCCGCTACGTGGGTACAAGTAGTAATACGTACATACGACTCGGAGCGGTGGTCGCTGCCGTAAAAACACCTGTCAACTATCACATACTGTATTGCGTGTCACAGACCGGGCAGTGAGCGAGTATCAAGGACAGCTGAATGGCCAAATCTGCAGTTCAAAGCTGAACTCCAGTCGATTTTACTTAATGGCTGCGAGCTACGCATGTCTCAGGCAAAGAATAGATTGGTGGCTCAGAAGTCAATTTGGCAAATTGGCATCTCCAAAAAAGCAGAGAAGATGGTTAAAAAGCAATTATGTTTTCAGTCGACCAAAGTGACCACTGTTGCATACCACACGCTCATTCTGAAATCTCACAAGACGAGAAGATAATTTCCCCCTCATTTTTGGCCTATCTTACTACTTACAAAGTGGTAATTTGTCAGAGTTCTGTTTCAGAGATGATGTCCACCAGAAAAATTCTTTGGCTTCAAACCACACATACCTTCAAATGAAATTTCACGCGGCGTAAATTCTCAAAATAACCCCTAGACGCAGTCTCGATCTGGAAGTGAAATAAGCCTTCACTGCTGCAACCACTTAAAACATGGAGAAGAAAAGGGGTTGGCAATCATGTTTATTTCACCCACAGGAGTCGTAAAGGAGAGTGAAGGGTAGAAAACGTCACGAGTGTACGGTATGTACATACATATACAGTATGTACCTACCTGTGCTGTAGGTGGCAGACTGGATGGAAGGCACAGTATACGATTATTCACTTGCTGTGCTGCCAAGCACCAGTGCAGTGCAGTGAAGTGCATGCAATGCTCCTGGCCAATACGTAAGTGGCACTGCCTGTCCGATGAGAGAGTGCAGCAGGGTTCACGCGTATGCATTGCTTCTCTGCACTGTCTGTCTGTCTCAGACGCACACGAAACATCGAGCGGAAAACCTTTTTTTCGGCCTACTTGGTAGACAATAAAGTCAAGACTATATTAGGCTAGCGCAAAGAATGATGCCAAATAAAACACTTTCGTCTGATAAGACATTCTAAACTGCCCGATAGCCGAGGGAGGGGGGGGGAGCCATAAAATTTACATTGAACAAACGCCTGAGCCACTTTCGGTAGTTCTGCCAGCTACTGATGTGGCATGTTTACATGTGTAGTCCAACTACATGCACGACGTCTTCGTCGGTCTCCGCGCTGCCAGTGTAGTTGCAGTAGACAGACGGGTTCCACCGCATGCATCCGCACAAGGGGGGGGGGGAGGAAGGGGGAAAGAGCATCTGAGGGGAAATGGGGGACAATCACGCGAAGAAATTAATGCGCCTGTGTCACTGTTGCTCCAGAATTGCGGCCCGCCATTCGTCACCCTAGCTAGACGGATGATGATGGTGGCGCTTATGAAAAGGCCCTCCTTGCTGATGTTCTCTCCCGGGTGCCTGATGGTGAAATCTGCCTGATGAAACCGTCCTCTGCTCATAAGCATGGAATAACGATGAGGTGAATCTCCCCAATCTAGAGACGATACCAACGATAAGGAGAACATGTTGGATCAGACTTCGATAGGAGTGGCGACGATCTCGATCTCCGTTATGGTTACGGGCATATTTTCGTTTCCTCTGCTGTTTCTGTCTGAAGGGTCTGTGAAACCAATGCTCACGTTCTTCCCGTTTGAGTTCTGGCACGCGCTCCGGCTGCATGCGCACACGTTCGGTGATCCGTCTGTCACGGATTCCCCTGCCTAGACGTGGCAAGAAAAAAGTCAGGCCGCCATTAGGCCTCCATTTCTCTCTCTCTCAGTCGGTCGGTCGGCCTTCAGACATGCCCTTAATTGACTCATTACCTTTATGATAGGTGTCTGATTCTTCCCTCAGCCTCGCGTACCAAGTGGCGGCGGAGGTAGCAGCTCTGCTCCGTCTGTCTGACTTTTTTCTGCTTCTTCAAAACTTGAACTCACCGAGTGAAGCAGCAACTGCGTCAGAGGCGCACAACAACATGTACGTACACATGGACGAGCATGAGGACGCAGCCGCATTGAAAAGCGGTAACAACATATGCATGGCTTTACTGAAATTCTCTCTGTTGGGGTCATCTTTCACCTCAGATGTCCTATTGACAAGCGACGCCTTTGGAGCTTACCGAAAATTTGTCAATCACCGAGACACCTAGCAGAAAATTCCCAAACGAGGAATACAAATGGTTTGGAATTGGACGTTCTTTGTGCATCTCCCGATCCTTTTCGGCATCGAAAGAAACCTCAGGGGGACAAGACCAGGGGGAGGGAGATGAAGGGACGGAAATCGTGGGAAATCGTGGCAGAAACGCAAATAAATGAGAAAAACTGGGTCCAGGACTGTTGATACGCAGCGAACCAGGACTGTGTATTTGTTCCCACCAAGACAAAATGAGTGCGTTATGGCCATGTTATTTACTGTTCTGCTGGGGAGCAGAGAGAGGATAAAAGGAGCAAGCGTTGGCAATAAATCGTGTCTAATTAGTCTCCGATCAAGGGAGAGAGCGCTAATTTCCCAAACTGCTGTCGGCTCTTTTCAATAAATCATTTGGAGAGCAAAGGAGAGAGGAGTGGGGAAGCTGGCCATAAAATCCCCTTGTCTGCCTGCAGCCTGTTGTGTGGCTGCTCGCACTCCTCCACTGGCTTCCCAGTGATCTTCTTCATCTTCCTGCTGCTTCTGTCTTCCTTCATTATGAGCCACAATTTACCGATTGCTGCATTGGTCTGGACAGCGGCAAGAAATCCACGCGTTGTGGACCCAAATTCGTGCGTCTCCTCCACACATGAGTGGCTAATGGTGCCTGCCGAGTTTAACCCTTTGTGTTTCTAGCGCAACCCCAAACATAGAGAGAGAGAGAGACAAGGAGCAACAGATTGGAAGCGAGAAGAAAAACATTCTCGGTTCCGTAAAAAGCGTGGCCACCATAACTAATCTGAGGGGCGTGGAACTGGTACTTTTATCAAGTAAAGCTTGGACGGATCGTCATTTTTTTATTGCGCGGGCGAGACTCAATTTCAGCGGAAAAAATTGAGGTCTATACTTAAAGCCTCATAGCTTAGAAAGTTATATATCAAAGTTTTGCACCTAACCGCGATTTTCTTGCCCATGAATGATTTATACTTTTCCTTGATGGCGCCCGATTTAGAATCAATCGGCACTTGTTTCGTTCTTTTTATGGAGTTACGCAGATCATAATGCTAGTTATTAGTGCCACTACTGGGCACATGAGGGGGGTCGAAGCTATGGGGCTGGCAAAATACCAGCGGGGGAACCTTGTAAAGGCCTGACCCCCTACAGTGACGAATTACATACCGACGACGCCACCGCAGCACCCAACACGATATCTGAGGAAAGAGGAGCCGTTGTTGTTGCATTTCTCCCTTGATAAGAAAGGCATGCGATGCCACAATTGAGACTGAAGCCATTCATTGCCTTAAACTTTAAAAACATATGACAACGCGTATGAGAGAAGAAGAAGAAATAAAGAAAAAAAAAAGAGAAGCTTCTGCTACTCAAAGTTTGAAAAAATCTCCTCGTTAAAATGCTCCTAATACTTGACTCTCGAGTGCCTTTTCTCCCCGCATTTAATTGCCAGCAGTCGTCCAAACTTGCAGCTGCTCCTCCTTCGTCTTCTTCTTTAGGGTCCTCATTAGGTCACACTTGCACTACTACACAGAGCCCAAGATGGCATCGAGTATTTTTGTAAAGGCTTTATTACTGTCATCACTGCTGCTTCTTTTTTCCCCTCTTGTTATCGCACCTTTAGGGTATTGTACATGTAGACAGGAGTTACAACCCCGTCGAGGTGGAGCAAAGTAGCTCCGCTTTTACATCGGCCAACTTGTGGCACAATCTGGATCGATGGAGCCAGAAAATTGGATGCATTTTCATTCTCCAGGTGCAATCGACGACAACAACAAGTGCGAGTAATGACGTGCCCAGAGAAAAAATTAATAACTGTGATCGCTGCGTGTGAGCAAGTCCTGAATGCACCCAAGCATCCTGCCCGGCCGCCCGGCCGGCCGGGGCGACTCCGTAATGACACTTATCTTTCGCCCTAGCAACTGGCGATCTCCACATTGAGTCATTCTCGCTTAACTTCAAAGCAAATTTCTCCATTCCCCTGTATTGCAAAAGCCCCTACCAGAACCTTACCGTACTACAGCTCGGGACCAAAGATTTATCGCCTAGTAACAAACTTTCCTACTGGCAACCACCTGCTCCTGCTGCAAGCTGTACCGCATACACTAACCTCTTCCCCAGATAGCGAAGTGAGGACTAATTTACTCCCTCATTGGGGCTGCCATCCTTGGCACATGCGTATCATTCTTCCTACTCAGTATAATTTTCCTCTGAGATGACGAGAGCAGGGTGAGAGGGTTCATGATGATGATGATGATGATGATGAGACTCGACCAGACAAAAGAACATGTACGGCGGACTTGTTAACACGCCTCAGATAGAACGATCTATGGAGCTGCTACAGCTTAAGTGGACGGAAAGAACTCAGTGATGCTGGCGCACACACCTGTTGGGTCGTCCGGGAGCCACCCGGAAGGTGTCGCTTCGGGTCAGCCCTGCTTAACAGAAGAGGGTGATGTCAAAAACGTCCGGGTCAAACGACCAGGATTCTTCCTTCACCCTGCCAACGAGCAACTTCTACCCAATAAGGTACGTGTAGTAAATAAGTGTCTCTTCTGGGCCATTCCCACTGTTGACAACAGGGGGTGGGGTCTGACCCTCCCCCCATGAATTTCTTGGGAAAGACCCTCCTTTCACCATGCCAAGTCCCATCTCTTAAGTACAAACTTTAATGACGGACGACATTTTTCGCCCTCTTCGTTGCGTGCACGGGAAAATACGATAAAGAGAGTGTTTCCAGCAGTCATCTTGTCTGGTGGAGAACCTGCCGTCTTTTCTCCCGAGGCCCTGAGACGATCATCATCATCGTCGTCAGCATCATGCACTACCTCATGGTTATTGGCGACAGGTGTTACGCGGGCGATCGCGCGAGTCGAGCGGTTTTTCTCCCAAATTATACGGGAGTTATTATGACCAATTCCTCAGCTCCCGCTGCTTTGGTCCAGGCAGATATGACCTCCTCAACCGAGAGGAGGAGGAGGAGGAGGAGGAGGGGGAAGTCTTGGGGGTAAAAGTGGAGGAAAATAGGTGAAAGCGAGCGCCACCTCCTGCTGCTACCACCCTCGAATTTTTGGACAAAGAAATTGTGCCACAGCAGTGTGAAGACCGACCTGCAACCATGTGTGAGACGACCGATGAGAAGAGGGAGGGGGGGGAGATGGGCAATTTTGTGAATTCTCCAGGAATGGGAACACGGAGAACTCTATGCTCTGCCTCTTAATATTGTGGTCTGGTCGAAGTCATTGCAGTAAGTGGACATGGGGACTGGAGTGTTTTTCAAGAGGCTGCGAGCAAAGCAAAGATCCTTTTCCGCGTGCTAACTGACAGTTACGCACTGCCTGCCTGCCTGCCTGCCTGCCTGCCTGGTGGAGGCGCCAGGGGGCAGCACCAAACAAGAGGTGGTTGGAATTGGCGGGAAAAACGCCGAGAGGAGGGGTAAGGAGGAAAAAAAAAAAGAAAGAAAGAAAAGAAAAAGAAAAGAAAAGAAAAAAAACCGAGGCCAAACGTCACGAAGGAGGAGGAGGAGCAGCACAGGCGTCCCACTGGCAACGATATTTTTCTCTGGCAGGCGAATTCCGGGGGACGAAAGAGTAAAAAAGCCACCAAGAGGGATAAAAATCCGAAACAAGGGTGACGCTGGCGACTGGCGAAGGTGGGGGAAGTGTACGAGAAGGACACATCCGTTAGCAACCAAGCCTGAAGCGTACGCACGCTTGACTTCAGTCATCTTTCTGTGCGTACACATATGTGACAGAGAAGGGGAGAGACGATGTCTGTTCTCGCTCGCATGTAACTGTTCCTCCAGGATCAGCGCAGTCAACGAGCCGTGGCAAGATGTCATCGGTGAGGGGTGAACGCCCAGGGAACTGTGACTTGTCTCAAGAGACAGATCTCAATAATTGACCTCGCAAAGTATGGACGAGGGGATTCTCTAAAGTGTTGATAATCACGTGCTGGCAGCTTGGGAGCGAGAAAAAAGTGCCATGCTGGACCTCAGTGAAGGGTCCGTGATCTCCTGACTGCTGACTTCTGATGGACTAGGACAGTATCTACTCATCACCCACCCGGGGCAGGCCAAGGTGCCGATCCCCCTCCTCTCCTCAGTGAGGTCTAATTAGAGCGAAGGGGAGCACCTTGGGCATTTGACAAGTCTGGTTAGTCATGCGGAGAATCAGTAGTAGCCTGGGCGAGAAGGAGACATGTGACATATGTTGATTTTTTGTGCTGTCAGACTCAGTTTTACCACGCCTGACAAAGATGCCTTCTCTCTGGCTTCTGCTTGTGGGTCATCTACATTTAACCGCATCGTCTGACTCACTTAGAAAGCTAAGGCTGTGAAACGAGCCTCCCTCTCCTTGGCGGTCTCCAGCTTGTCCTTCTCGTCGGTTTTGTCCCCGACTGCTCAAAGGCGTCCTCTGGGCTTTGATCAAGTGGCATCAGCAGTCTAGGACAGAATCAACTAACAGTACCTTCTCTGGACCTATGTGACACAGAGCAATACTGCGTTGCTCACTCTTTTGAGGAGGGGGTGATTCAATCCTTAGTCGAATAACGCTTTACGGACATCTCATAGGTGTTTTTTTGTCTCCTGGAGGCGTGCGAGTGTTTGAATGGAGCTCGGGTTTTTATTGATCTCTCACTAGGTCAATGTTGGTTTTGTGTCGCCCCTCCAGCCCCAGCCAAAAGGCAATTTTATGAGCGCATACGTCCTTTGTGTAACTTGTACCACCTCTACTACGTTCGTACGTGTGATCTCCTGCCACTAACTGATCTAGCACGGCGATAAACTTTTGTGGAGACCCCCTTGTTACGTATGTAGTCTTTTTTCCTGTCTCATTCTTTTTTGTGGCTGCTTAGGAGCAGCAACAGCGGCAACAGGAGCAGCGGCAGCAGCCTGTTGAATGAGCAAAAGAGGGCGTACGTGTACGCATGGGGCGCAGATGTGGGAAAAAGAGAGCAGGAAAGTACGCTACCACTGCAATTGTAGCGGGACAACAGCTCCTGTGCTCACGTATGGACCCGGGATATCAGTGGATACAAGTACAATGCACAGGACTGATGCTGGAGAGCTCATGAATGAAGACTGGCCTGTTAAATGCCATTGGTCTGGCTCTGGCTCCAACTCCAACAAACAGGCTCATATTGCAGTACTCGGTGTGCCCAAAAACTTGAAGTCGGGTATTGAGCGCGTCCGTCACTCTTGGTCTCTCTCGTCCAGAGACTCAGGACCGAGCAGGACCCCAAAAACGGAAAATGGGCACCCTCTTTTCAAAGATGAGCGTCCTGTCTCGCTGTATATGCGTAGAATTCCGTATGCGTTGAGAATCGAGAAAATGACCTGTGAAAAATGGGGGACGTGGAGGGAAAATTTAGCAGGACATCCGACAAAACGGGGTTTGCAGCCAACTGGGCTTGATTCTACGTAGGTCCTGCATTGTGTAGTTGGTGGTCGACGTTGTAAGGTAACCGTGCCCTAAGCGGCGCTCTCTACAGGAAGTTATATAATGAATTCTGACTGAAAGTCCGAGAAGACGTTAGCACGGGGCAAGGTGGGAAGGGGAGCAGCAGCACTGAAGCGGCTGTTACAAGACAAATCAAATTTAATGAGAGAAGCCGCTTGGTCACAAGTATGATGAGGGCGTCTTATTTGGTCCCTCAATGGGGGCTCGTGCCCTGGCACCCGTCCTATTTAACCCTCTTCTTCCTCCCCGCAATAATTCTTGCAAACGATTTATTGCGTGTTGCGCAGAAGAAAAATAATTGTGTAGGCAGGAACTCCTAGTTAGCTTACTACTGCGACCTGTGGTGGGCTGACAGTGCAGGCAATGTGTGGCACGGGCGCCACTTGGTAGATTGCGGCACCGCGGCACCCACCAGTGCCAACAAGTGCCTCAGAGGCCTGGCTGACGTCGGGTGCGGCCTCAGTGCCGCATTGTGTTAGTGACCATCAGTGCATCCGGAACAACAAGTTGTTCTTCGTCAACCAGAGCTATTGCGTATTTGGGTCGTGGCAGGAAAACTTCATTCCTGGATCCCTCACGGGCTCACAACGACTTACACCGCTCCCCGCCGTCCGTACGCCAACTGCGCAATGCTGCCATGTATGGCGTCAATAAAACAGAAGCTTCACCTTTGCAGACTTTATTGATTCTGCCGCGGTGTTTAAGTCCCTTCTCCACACTGCTCCCTTCAACTTTGCTTCCTTATGCACGACTTGTCTATATCGATAACAGCGGCCTGGCAGCAAGCACGTGGCAAAAGGCATGAGAGAAGTCCCCCCCCCCCTGCACATACGGACGTACATATTAGAGAGGTCTAACCTTTCCGCAAGAAAATACTACACAGAGTGGAGCAAGACAGATGTGCGTGCTCGTGCTGTAATCTGTGAAGTGTGCAATGCCACACTGGCGGTGTGGAGAGTTCTCTTGGACCCTGCACTGACAAGAACACAAACACATTCGTAATGCGTGGTTGTGAAACAAGACCCAAGAGGACGAATCAAGCAGGCATTCACTCCATGGACGTGCACACGTTCAGCGTCAATACAGTGGAGAAAGACTTGTCCTTGAAGCATTGAAACTGTGTTCGCCAAATAGGAAGGAAGCCCTATGACATAAGCAGAGATAATTTGTGAAACTCGAGGAAGCCCTTTCACCGACTGTTAGTCGTTTCAGTTCAACAGAGAACAGCCGTCGTCATGTCTGGCTTGTCCGTGCCCTACCATCCTTACAGCTGTTGCCTTGTCTGCGGGGACGACGGGTCGGACAAGACCGTGGGTGGCCGCAGCCTCAACAAGTGCTCAGGATGTCGACAGGCCCTGTACTGTAACAAAGGATGTCAGAAAGCGGACTGGAAAGTGCACAGGAGGGAGTGTGGGCTGTTACAGGTGAAAAACTCTTTCCTCATAAAGTAGGCACCGATTCACCGTTATGTGTCATTTCAAGGATGAGAATTCCATTGCCAAAGCTCTCTCCATCACCGACCTAGCGCGATTCTCCAAAGTCACGGACGGTCGATCCTTGAGGTGACAGCAAAGACGTGTGTTTGTTGCTGCTGACCAGACCTTCATGTTCCATCAGGTGCCAATTGGTAGAAACTGGCACCGAAGTGGGGCCCTTCCTTTTCGTCTTGTCAGAGCTGGCGCACTTCTTGGAGACGTCCTTGTCGTACTGGGACAAGAAGGAGGAACACGGAGCGGTCTTGCTGGGCAGGTCCGGTCATTCACTTTTGGACTGTTCTGTCAACTGCAGCACTTTGCCGCCATGACTAGGATGAATCTCCTGCAAACTGAGGCTTCCTCCTTCACCGGCTCCGTCGGCTGGCTGCACTTGTCTTCCCTGCTCTTCGGTACGTGCATGGTCCACTGTGTGGTTGTTCGACAACTGGAGGTAGGAGAGGACGGACAAGACAATCCTTGGCTCCAGGCATTCTTCCACAACTTTGGCGAGGTGCTGGACCGGGTGAAGTTGTACGCCATCCTGCAGCAGAACGAGTAAGACTGTGTGCTTGGCGGGCGAACGTCTCTGCGTGTCCACTGCGTACTGGGTTAGGCAGGAAATCAAGCAGATTGACTACAGTTACAGCCACATCCTTCCCAACTCCGAGTTCCCCCTGCTCAAGATGCACGAGCCCGTGAAAGCCGGAGGAAAGTTCTTCTTCGCCGACGCTCACCTGTCCATCGAGGAAGAAGATGGAGGAGGCCAATCAAGGAAATGCATGTCTTGCAAGAGACAGATTCGGCCAGGAAAAGTGCTTTCATCGCACTATCCTGACAGATGCAGGGGCGGAAAAGGCGAGTTTGGCAGTGCTACATGAAAGGCCGACCGCGGCGGGAAAATGTTGTTGCGCAGACTTTTCAGACACACCTCGTCTGGTCAACTATCTGCCGCCGAGGCCTCCCCTGGGCATCCTCGAGACCGCTGACAGGACCGAGAAGGCGACGCAGACGCTGAAGACGTGGCTGCACGTGGTGGCCAGGTAAGAAGTCGATGGCATGCAGTAGCGAAATGCCAGAATGCCAAGTACCACAATTGTTTGTGAATGCGTCAACAGGATCAAGACCATCCCCAAGGAGTACGTTTGCGGGGAGGAATGCGAACAGCACGCACTTTATGGACGCAGGTTCGACTCTCATCCCCTGGAGAAGAGCAAGAAGGAAGAGGAAGAAGACGGTAATCACAGCAGTAGCAGCGTTTAGCGGACCAAATCCCTGGCCAGACCCCGACCCGACCCGACCCAACAATGTCCTTGAGGGATACAAGACAATAGAACAAAACAGTCGAGCTGGGAGAGCACCAGAAGCCGCAAAAATGAATTTGGGCGAATTTGCTGGAGAACTGAGTCAGACAGCCAACGAACTAACACACCCACCGGTACAGCTCCCAGCAAAATTTTGTATAGGAATCACGTCATTCTCTGGCCAAGTGGAAATTTGCCGAGAAGGCTCACCCCCGGAGAGTTAACTTTAAGTGCGCACAGTGAAGTCTCGATTTTACGAACGTTTCCTTGGGCAGTCTTTAGTGCGTCGATGGAGACCCGTAAAATCGCGAATCTGCTCTGTCTCCCCACTATGAGTTGTTTCCAAGCAATTTCCCATTGTCCACGTCCACCGCTGTTGTCCGGGGCTGACGTCCTGAGGCTAGGCGTTAGGCATACGGGTCAGGATGTCTTTGATCCTGCGGGTGGAGTTCTCCTTGATCCTGGACACCCTGTAGCCCATGTCGCCTGCCAGTTGTGTGACCAACTTCAATTAGTGGAAAGTCAAAAAAGGGGCAAGTCTTGCTCAGTCTCTCTATCCCGGTACGACTTTGTACGTATATTGATTACGTCTGTCCCGATCTTGACAAGTGCATTGGACAAGTTCAAGGCCTTTAAACACGTTTGAGAGCACGAAAACACTTCCACTTAGTCAGTCAATCTCCGCGCCCCCAGTCTGTCCCAATGATGTCATTATCAGCTTGGGTGGGAACGTTAACATCATCTTCACACAGCCTAACCCTGATTGTACCAAGATTAAGCAATTTACGGCTACCAGACAAAAAGCGATGGGACGCTAATTACGGTGGACTCTGTCGAGGCCTCCAGGCAAACGTACCTTTATTTTCTCCACGCCCAGACAATAAAAGGAGGCTGAGGCGACCAAGAGCCTAAAGTGAAAAGTCGCCTTTGAACAAGTCGCACTCCGGATTTCGCTAGGGTTTCTGGAGCGAGCTGGGCTTGATCTTGGTGAGCCTGAACGAGGCTCACTTTGTTCGAATGCTCCCCACCTACAACAACACTGTCCGGTGGCACTTGTACGTGTGCAGCACAACGTATGTGCTGGACGCCACCGTCATGGTGAAACTTTAATGCGCATTCGTGGGGTCAACACCTGGCCTGGCTTGTCACAACATTATTATCAAGATCCACCAAATGTGCCACTTGTATGACATTTGTTTTTTGGGCAACGCGACCATATTGTGACTCGACAGAATGGAAAAATTCGTTCCGGCTCCGTCTGCTCTGCTGCGGCAGAGTCGGGCAGACAGGGCCGACGGGGCCGACGGGCAGGACGGCTCCCAACGGATTTGGCGCTATTTATTTTGGGCTGGCAAGAATAAACTACATCATGATTTGTACTTGTCCTACAAAAGGGTAAAAATAAATGCGGAAAGAGCCGATTAACCTGTCAAATGGAAGCGGTGACTCGAGGGGTTCATCCGGGCCACAGTATGAACTCATTTTAAGTGACTGCAGTGGCCGGGCCGTATGTAAGTATACAGTTTGCGTAGCGTGCGTATTGCATTGCGTTTAGTCTGGCTGTCGGTTATTGACAGTGATAACTTCCATAGTGGCAGCAGCATTCTCATTTCCTCCATACCTTTGCTCACAGCTTCTACAGGTAGAAAGAAAGGGCAGGTGTGTGTGTGTGTGTGTGTGTGTGAGTTTGATTCGGGCGGAGTTAACAACGAGGATGGAGACAGGTTACGTTTTTCAGCCATATTTTCATCGCAGGTCAAGCGAGAAGTCCAGATGTCCCCGGGCGCTGACAACCTTATCCTCCTCATTGCCTTCACTCACCCATGTCTTCTTTATATACTTATTACTGCACATTGGCGAATTTAAAAAGAAAATCAACGCTGTCAACTAAAAAGTCATGCAGACAGACATTGGGTATACATTTTGAGGATATGAGGAATTCCATTTGACCCCTTCTTTCTGGACTCTCATTTCATATTCTTTGACCCTTTTGCCCTTTTTATAGGAGTCTCCCCATATCTCTCTTTGAAGGCAATTGATTTTTGCTTTAGGGCTCTCCCACATATTCACCAGTGGTATATGAATTGGAGGAAGGATATATATATACGTGTGTGTGTGTGTGTGTGTGTGCGCCTGTGTCGGGTTGGAATCCAGCAGGGCAAGCAGGGAGGCAGGGATGCCGTGCTCGTCGCTTTATATTCTGTCTCTCTTTCTCCCTGAGGGAAAAAGTAATTTCGGGGTGGTTTGTGCTCATTTTCTAGCAAAACGCCGCAGTGGCAGAATAAAATATGAGTTGTTGGTGGTTGAGAGAAGTATTTGATCGGACTCGAGAAGAAGGGGCAGCTTTGTGTGTGGGGGGGAATGATGGAGATGAAGCTGGGGACGCGCAACAACAACGCAATAACGCACTCATAATAATAATGACTGTCTTTTGCCCCCCGTCCACGCAGACTTTTCTCTCCGGCTCTGACCTGACGTGCTCGCCATCAGCCCCTCCAGCAGAGGCATTTGCAACATGAAAACGACTTCATCGACTCGTGGAGGAGACCAACGTCGAGACTGTGCAAACAGACCAAATAAATGTTCCTTAAGAAGTCACGCGATCTTTTCATGAATCTGCACGGTTCACAATTACAGGGATAGATAGCGTCGGTTTGAAGTCACATCATAGCGCACCGTGCACGCTATTCAGGCCCAGTGTAGTAGTGACAACTAACCGACTGTTGAGCAGCAAAATCTGTTCTATGACAGGAGCTAATTTGCGCATTTCAAGGTTGTGACGAGGTATTTAATTCGGCCTTCCTTCCTTATTTCTCTCTCAGGGACTTGTGTACATTCCGGCACAGTACACGAACAGCAGACAGCAGTGCTTTGACTTCCTCTGTCAGCGTCAGGAAATCTGCGCCCAGGTCTGTCTGAGTCCTTGCGTCAGCGTACTGATCGTACTACTAAGTACGTTCGTTCGTTCGTTCGTTCGCTCGTTCGTTCACTCGTTCACTCGTTCGCTCGTTCGCTCGTTCGCTCGTTCGTTCGCGTACGTGGCAGAAAGAGTGAGGGGAGTGAAGGGGGTCGTCGTAGCCTTGAGTTTTGGCGCCAAAATTCACCCTCCGCGCCAAAAGTGGTGTTATGATGAAGCAAGGACGACTTAGGCCTGTCTCGCCGGCTTCTGCTGAACGTCTGAGCCAAATTCTGGCGAAGAGAAAAACCAAGATAAAATGTATCCTGCGAATTTTGCAAGCGCTGAGGCGGAAAATTGACCAACTATCCGACATTTCTTTCCGCCACACATAATGAGAGTGGAAGAAGTGTGACCTAACATTCTAAAAAGTCACTGGAACAGAAATGTTCCTCGTGTTATATGGAGATTTCTCACGGGTATTTTTCCCCTCTAGGGGAACGTGGACCAAGAAGCCTCGGATATTTTTCCACACAAATTCCGTCGGAATTCGAGGCTGCCTGGCTGCTGCTGCTGCTGCTGCTGCTGCTGCACGATTGACAATGAACTAAGCTCAAGCTGCTTCTCCAGCAGCAGAAAAAACGCAGACAGTGCGATGGATGGGTGAGACTTTGGGAAGATTCTCTCTGCTTTTCAGCGAGCCGCCCGGACTGACTTCGCTTCTCTCTCCGGGGTGAAAATGCCGAGAAAAGTATCTTAATTTGTGACCGGCTTTTTTTGTCGGTCTGGAAAGTTTTTTGGGACGTGAAAGAGGAAGAATCATTTCCCAGACTCGGAGGTGCGACAATTTACACGGACTGCACGGAGATGCAGAGGACGACGGAAAAAAACCGTGAGAAGTCGAAAGAAATAAGAGGCGCGTTCGAAATTTATCAAACGCAATGAGACGAATGGAGTTGCTGCCCCGGTAATGACGCGAGCAGCATTAATCTTTTCCGTCAGAAATGCTTCTTCTACTGTGAAGCTCCGAGTGCACCAGAGATAGACAGAGATAGAGAGCGAAGAGGAGGGGAAAAAAGCAACATCAAGGAAGCATTATTATTGTTCATCTACGGAAAAGCTCTCCACTATTTATTCGTACATCAGGATCATCAAGGCACTCTGCTAGACAAATAAATAAGGCTGCACGAAAGTGATCGCAGTGAGTGAGGGCGAGCGCGCCAGCCAGGTTGGAACAGTGCCTCTCCCTCACTTCGTCCGTCCGTCTGAAGGAGTTGGGGCCGAGCGGATCAGGCGATATTAACGTTTTTTTTCTTTTTTTTTGTGCTCTCCGCTGCCTCGCTGATATCGGCCATGCAGCTGGAGGGAGACGACTCATATCCCAGTGGACGCAGAGAAAACTTCAAGTACAGAGATGTTCATCTCAGTGAGAGTCGCACTCAGGTGGCGCGTGTGACGCCGATCAAGCCGCGTACGTGTGCGCGCGTGCGCGCGCGTGCGCCAGCACTGGACACAAAAGACTCTTCATTCATGATGACTGATGATTCATTTGCAGCCTTTTTAATCAGCGGTGACATTTCTAAAGAAAGTCTTGTTTCCAGCTGGCGATTACAAATCTGCCTTGCGTGACCGAATTCATTACGTTGCTGCTCGACGCCGACGACGCGGAGAAGCGGGCCAAGAAAGGGAGGAGCACGGGTAAGGTAAGGTTTACCAAGGGTCTCCTCCTCCTACTGCTAAAGTGTTGATTATTATTGTCGCGTGCTGCCTTTTCCACCTGCGACGACTCAATTATCGGCCGGTGGGAAAAAAGTCTGCGCATAAAAAACAACAGAAATGGTCCCACGGGGAGGCGGACGAGGCGGACGAGGCGGACCAGGCGGACCAGGCGGACCAGGCGGACAAGGCGGACCAGGCGGACAAGGCGGACCAGGAGGAGGCACACTGAGGGGCCCACCAACATCCAAGTGTCTGGCTTGACGTGACTGACTCCAGAGATCTTGACTGATTTGGAGTCGTGACGATGTCGAAACAGCCACCATTGGCAAGTGAGGTGTGTAAGGGGGAGGGGAGGGGAGACACTGGGTGGGTACGCAACGTTGGGACGGGTGTGGCCAAATTAGACGGACATTTAAAGTTCGATGTCATACGTAGTCCAAGTAGGTCGATCGACTCGACTCCACTCACAATGCGTCGTCGTCGTCGTCGTTCTAAAATAATGATGAGCAAGAAAGGTAACTACTTAATGACGCTGCGTAAGGACGGTACGTTTGTCTTAATTACGGCGAACACCTGGACTAATGGAGGCACAGACGTGCTTTGGGGTGCAGTAGTAGCATATGTACAGGGCACTGGAGCGACGGTTTTTTTTTCCACACAGCCACCAAGTCCGTCGATCTACACGTATAAAGCAGCTTGCGGTCTAATGACAGATTACTTAGGGTGCACTGTGACGGCGGGCTCAGAAAAGGGAGTGGCAGCACTTTGCGCCCTTGATTGAAATTGTAGTTGCACGCGATGAAAACTAAGAGAAAACTAATCTAAATTAGCTGTTGGCGTCTGATTCACTAAATCAGTGGGACGCGTGGCGTTGACGACGCGAATAATCTAACACGAAACAAGTTTCTGACGGACTACGAGAGAGACAATGATGTCATCCCCACCACGTATCTGCTGCCGCTGCCGCTGCCGCTGCTGGTGGTGGTTATTGGATTCGCGCAATTAACCCCGCCTTAATTTGTGTGGACTCTGAATGAAATAAAAGGGGGACCATAAAATCGCAACTATTCTCTTATTATTAGCTACCTGACAAAGAACTCTTTTGGCCCACTGTTTCCCCCCTCGCCAGGTGACAATTTTCCCTTGTCTGATTGACGCACGCGACAAACACCTGGTCATTTTAGGGCGGGACTCTTAAAGCCTTTTTTTACCCACCTTTTCCACTTTTCAATTGACATTTTTTGTCAGAGAGACCGCGCGCGCGTGCCTTCTCTCTACTTTGTCTCTCTACCTTTTTTATGTTTCTTCCCCCTTCAATTTCCTCCGTTGTGTTTTTTTTTTCCAGGAAAGGAGAATAGCAGGGAGAGGGAGGAAAATAACAATAAAAGATCGGGCGTTCGAGGCCTGTGTAGGCGTCACTCACACACACACACACACACACACACACACACACACACACACACACACACACTTTTTTGCTCATTGTGAGAGCAGAGGTCGTGCATTCTCTGGTTTGTTGCTGGTGTTGCTCCTGGTCCAGTGGATGTTTGTACAGGCGTTGCCGTTGCTGTTGACACTGATGTGGCGGACCTTGAGCTGCGGTGAGTGCGTCATCTTAATTGCAACGAGCATCCCAGTCGAAGCCACGAGTCTGAAAGTCAAGGATTCCTCTGCACTGCGTCTGGCCGGCCGGGCTGGCTGGAAGTCAGGACGCGTCACGGACAGTGCAAATGTGTCTGAGAAGCCACGCGTCAGTTTGTCATAATTCCTCGAATCGTCTGACTCTTTTTTTTTTTGCTCTGTTAACACTAGAGAATAGAAGTCTGGGAAAAAGTAATGGGAAAGGTAGGTTAGGTCGGGCCAGGGCCAATTAACGCCAGTATTATTAGTCACAGGCAATGGCTTTTTGTGTGTGCAAACGTGTGGGTGGCGGCAGAAAGTGGTTAACTTTTTTCCTCCTAACCCCTTTTCTCTACCTTTTCTCTCCCACCGACCTTTGTGTAATGAAATAGTCTGGCTTTTCGATCTGTTGAGGTGCACTTAGTCGACTTGGACTTGACGTAGGGCGAGGAGGGCGAGAGCTGCAGTGTGCACTTCGGGTGCATGCGCGGCTTCGTGCTGGAGAGGACACGCACGCACACATGTGAATCATAATAATTGTTAGGTAATGTGCATAGCAGGCGGGTAATTTAATGTCCATAATGCTCGGGCTGCGCTGTCGAGGCCTATAATTCCATAATGCATAGACTGTCACGGAAAAAGGCAAACGTAACTCCGAGAAAGCAATTTCGGCTTCAGCCATTAACATTTGTTTGCTCCAGCAGTCAGACAATGACCCAGCGACAGAGGCAGGAACAAAAAATTACCCCCCACAACTTTTTAAGAGACTTTTCTTCGAACATTCACTCCTTCATGTTATCATCCAGGACTGCGTTGATCCAGAAATGTGTCCCCTCAAACGCATCTTTGCTCTCGCTTTGCTTTTGCTGCACTGCCAGCAGCGTCGTTTGGACTACCCGTGCTCAGCGTCCGGCACGCACAGCATAAGCACCTTGACACCACCCGTGGTCAGCAGTACACACACAGCATAGGGACTCCACCGTGCTTCTTCTCCTTCATGTTCACTCTGGCGAGGCCTTCAATGCAAATGTTATTTTCCTCGCAACTGCTTCTCAAGGCAATTGTCGACAACTTTGACCATTGGCACCACCCGCTAGAGACAAAAAGAAGAAAAAGAGTTAGTTAGCTCCCTGTGCCCTGGCGCCCGACGACGTGCGTAGCCCGGACACCCCGTGGAGGAAGACAAAGCATTGGTCGCACGGAACACCTACGTAGTAGTAATAGTAGGAAGGTATGGCACAAAAAATGTACTCTCAAGTATTTAGTACTGTATCTACGCTGCTACTTTGTGTTTTCAAGCTCTCTTCAGCTAGTAATTGGAGAGCATTTCATCCGTCCTAACGGCCTCATCAACTGCTCACTACTCCGCAATTTGTTTTTACTGCAAATGCTTTTTTTCACCTCTAGGGAGCAAAAAAGCAGGCAAATTAGACTCGTAGAATCCATCTGCGACGGTCAGCACAGCAATAGGATAGGGAAAAGAAGAAAAAAATGGGGGGGAGACCAGCCTTGAGCCATATTCGACCAGGTATCGTCGCCAGTAGTGCTCATACCATGACAGAACTAAGAGCTCTTCGTCTCGTTATGCCCTGACTTCACTGCTGCGGCTTCAACTTCGACTGCTGCTGCGGCTTCAACTTGTACTACTGCTCTGACTTTAACTATCACTACTACAACTTTTACTGTTGCTGCTGCTGCTACTACTACTACAACTACTACTGCTACTGCTACTGCTACGAACAGGAATGTGACGGCGACCCCCTCAGGATGCAAAAAAAAAAGTGGCGCAACAGCTTGCAAATATCTCTGTTTTGCGCTCCCGACGAAAATTGCAAGTCTGGATCGCCAGGGAACAAGAGAGATTTATTATTGTCAAATCTCAGGTTCAGCCTGAAGTAGTAATGATGACAGCATAAGGCAGTATTAAGCGTCTTTTCCTCACTCATTCACCGGGGTTAATGTAGGGCCAGGTGGTGAGTGTGCGAAAAATTTGGCGAGTCCTGCTCTGCAGACTGCACCGCAAAGAACTCGGTGCGCCAAGGAGTGTCAGTGCTGCCTGCGCACCGAGCGTGTGAGCTGCTTTTCGGGCACAGACGCTCTGGTGGAGCAGTGTGGAGCACATTGGAGGTAATTGGCACTCACGAATAAGTGATGTTGCGCTACACAAAAGGATGAATCACACGGCATTCGTATATGCAATTATGCTACCACGGTTGAGGGACCAGGGAGATACGACGTAGAACGAGAAAAAATACGTCAAGTACAGCACAGACCTAGTACGTTTGTCTTAGCTTCTGTAGGCGTTGGGGTACATCCTTGAGCAGCTAATGAACAGCTATGCAGTGGAGCAACAAGCTCTTGGTGCTTTTTTTTGCACACTGGGCGAATGTTTTAGCACGCATGCGCAGCTCGCGTGGGAGGCAGGGGAGAAGAGGTGAAGGTGGGGAGGGGGGGGGATTGTCAGCTTTTGGGCAAAACATTGTGCTCGCGCCAAAATCAACCGCCTTCGAAACAAGATGACGTAGTCGCCACATTTACGTACGTGTGTATGTGAGTGCGCAGCACTAACAAATGCATGCAAACTCGGTGAAGGCGGCCGACAACAAAGCCTTTAAGCTCTCGCCCCGGATACCAACTGACATATTAGATCGGTTAATTTGGGACCACCCTCCACGTGCCCGGGTTGGTGCGCGCCGGATCGAATTCGTGGCTCGATCCTGTCCAAGTTTGCGAGTGGCAAAATGACCGGGCCGTCCGGGGAGGCTCTCTGGCAGTCGCTTTTTCGCATCTGCCTCTGTACCCCAAATTAAGCCATCAGACGTGGACTTCTCGACGTTCCCGTTCTAAAAACGAGGCCATCATTAAAACATTCCGTTGAGATGCATGCGAGAGAGAAAGGAGAACAGAGCTGTGTCGCTGGTAACATTCAAACAGTTTCACCCAATCCCCAGAGTGGACGCAGTAACCAAATAATCAAAATAATGGGAGCTGTTGTTGCGCTCACTGTTGCAGGAAGCAGCTTCTTCCAAAGTCACTATATTTCCTCAGCTCTCAGTTTAAAGTGCTTATGTTTGCTTGCCTTTTTTTTTTTATCAACACAGTAATTACATCAACTCTGCTCACTTGGGGTCTGTGTGCTCGCATACAGCTCTTATCTCTCCAGACATAAAAAGTCCGGATCCGTCAACGTAGAAATAAACTGACAATTTGGTCTGCGGCTGCTGCGGCTGCTGCTGCGGCTGCGGCGGCGGCGGCGGCGACGGCTGCTGCGGCGGCGACGGCGGCGTCCGTGGCGGCCGCAGCAACAGCAGGAGCAACAGCAACAGCGTCTTTACCCACGTAAAGTTGGACCAGAAGGGTAGGTACGAAAATGGCAGCTTACGCGTACATACGGCAAAAATTATTAATCGTGCCCTTGCACAGAATGATTGATTGTAAGGCAGACATGTCGTTATTTGTTTTTCGATGAGGCCTGGACTCCCTCCTCCTCCTCCTCCTCCTCGTCGTCGTCGTCGTCCTTCTCGCCGCCGCAGCAGCCGCCGCCACCGTCGTCGTCGTCGTCGTCGTCGTCCTCCTCCTCCTCCTCCAGATGACAGCCGCCGTCACATTCTTATTCCAGTCCGAGCGCGCGCTTTGGCGGAATGGTCTGGGGCGACCAAGAAGCAGAAGCAGCAGAAGAAGAATAAAGTGTGGAGGCCTTGAATGGGGGCACTCACCTTTCTTGTTTGCTGCTGCTGCTGCTGCTGCTGCTGCTGCTGTCATGTGGATCAGTGGATGGTTCTACGTGGCATGTGTGTTACATACACACAGGAATGAGCACCATCCATCCTTTTGCATAGCTTCAGCTTCTTCTTCTTCTTTGACAATTGGTGGTTGCTGGGGTTGGTACACTTTTTGCTGGAAACGCGTAAAAGGATCATCTTCTCAGAGATTTACATAGCGGCAGGCCTACCTGGGCCCCTCTTGCGGTACGCACGACGTGTGTGCGCACACCTCTGAGAATGCAGAACTTTGTTTGCTAATGGTCATGATGGGCAGGTATTTTTTTACCTGACAAATTGACATTTTGCGTGGCAAATCACACGCGTCGTCGTCGTCGTCGTCGTCGTCGTCGTCTAGGAGGAGGGAGCAGGAGAAAAAAGTCGAGACGATGTGATTATTGTATTTTAACGTCTGGCTGGCTTGATTCGACAAAACGTTTCCCATATTTTTTGCCCCCTTCAATTCCGGCAGGGAGGTCATTGCCACCGTCAACGCCGCATCGAACGCTACCGGATGATCGACGGCTTCTTCTTTTTTTACTTTTTTGTGCAGTCAAAAATTTGCTTCATGAAAGGAATTAGATTTTGCGTACTAACCGAAACATGTGTGACGTCTCCAAGGGAGGCTTTATAAGGGGCGCAAGCCTACTTTGTCGGCTCACGTACACGTACTTACCGCTCTGGCTCTGCACGCAGTCACGATCGTTGCAGTCAATACCACTTGTCTCATACGTCCAGAGTTTCCTGGTACGTGTGATACCTTTTAGCAACGAGCGCAACCCGGAGGGGGGGGGAAACTCTATGCTCTAATGCAACTTTTACAGGTTATTGCCTAATCACGCTGGCTTTTAACTTTACTGGTTCCATCTCGGTAAAAGGTTTTGAGCAGAACCCCTCCCCTTCTCCTCCTCCTCCTCCTTCTCCACCTGCTTGACGCTCCCCAAGTCGTCTCCGCGGCGGGGATATTTGCGAAATTTTTGCACGACACAAGAATTTACGGCTTGCCGACACCGACAGCTGCTCGAAAAAGAGAAGGGGGGTCAAACTGCAGAAAGCAAATCCCCTCTTGGAAGCTTTTATCACTCATACTGCATAACTCCTCTCTCTCAGCAAGAGAGTTTTCGCCCACCGTCGTCGTCTGCCTGTCATGCATTCTCAGATCGTTAGAGGAAGCATGCGAAAGATAAATTCGACAGATTCAGAAGTCAGGCCAGTCTTCTGGAGGAACAGAGACCAGTTTTTCTTAAGGGGCCAGCTGAAGTGAAGGGGAAGAAGAAGAAGAAGAAGCTGTCAAATCCCCGAGACAGACGTCTCTTGACAGACCGAGGAGAAGAGAAATCAATTTGCAAGAGCTCCAACATTGCATTCCATTGCAAGGGTTCATTGCACAAATGGAGACAACGACTCCAGAGCAGAGCTCAAAGGCACCGTTGGAGAGGTCAGCAGAAATAGCAGCTCTTCAGGGAGATTTGCCCACTTGCATACCTATGTCCAAAATAAAGTTGCAGAGCCAGAGAGACGTTGTTGCCAACTTTTGTCGACGTGGCATGACCGCAGCAGCTGAGTCTGCGTCACCGCGCTAGACACGCAGCAAAAGGGCCGATTTGGGCGGCGATCGAGCCTTTTGTATGTGAGTCGTTATCTTACGCAATTGGGGGTATCCTGTTGGGGAGGGGCCTGCCTCCAAGAGGCGGTCGGGCCAGGCCGTCAAGCCGTTCCCCATGTGTCATCCGCCATCACGTCTGTGGCACGTTATCTCCCCTCCTCTCTGCCATACACACACACACACACGAGAAGAGGAGAAAGGATAAATATGGGGCGAAATGGGCGGGAAAGATGTGATTCAGCAAGGTGGCGCCACCAGTCCAGTTCAGCGCCATCTTTACACCGTCCGCCGAACAATCGGTCGGCGGCGCTGGCAGCGCCATCTGGCGGACGAGTGGAGAAACAGCGGATCAAAGTGCGCCTCTTCTCGCCCAGAACTTAAGCCGGTCTTTTAAAATTCACATATCTAGCGAGCTCGTGTCTGAGTGAGGGTGATCTCTATACAGCAGTCGGCTGTCCACAGGCGCTGAAGTCTCGGGGCTTTGAAGAGTTCTAGCTACAAATTGTTAGATACAAACTTAGATGGGAGGAATTCACCTAGAAGTGAAAGAGTGTGTCAGACCTGACTGAAGCAGTTCAAATGCTCAATCAGAAGAAGAAGGACGACACCGCGGACAGAGATTTGGAACGTGTCCTTGGTGGAGACGTTGTTGTTGTTGCCATCAGGGGTGGCAGCGGCAGCCATGGCAGAGGGGTCCATTTTCGTCAGTCCCAGTCGAGTGTTGGGGATGCGGAAAGTTCGAGCGGTTGCAGCTGGTCTTCAATGTAGACTGACAGGTCAGCTATTTCTTAGCTGCCATCGAATTCAAAAAACTCATGTTGATGATAAACAGCAGGTGTTAAATCACAACTAGCAATTGATTGCCATCCAAACTTGAAGGACTTCAAGATGTAACAGTCTTCTAAATGTCGCATCTATCGACTTCAGATGCGTTCATAAATTTTTAAAGACCGACTTCTTGTGGCCTTTGCTTTATTCAGCTTATTGCTTGCTCATGACTCGTCCCGTCAGAGCTGTCCAATCCCAGTCTTTGCGTGTCTCATTCCAATCTTTAGCCAGCTGGATGCAGATCAAGGAATCAGCTGAAAACACTCAGAAATTACATTTTTTGCCGGTGCCTTTTTCAGCACTAGCAGAATTGGTCTTTTGACCAGTCAAAACCAGCGGTGCTGGTTCTAACAACGATGGACTAATTCTGCGAAAACCAACCATAACAGGAAGTCAGTGGAAGAGCTGGAACAGGAGAACATTAAAGTGGAATCAGGTGAGATTCGCATCCCAGGAAAAGTTTGGAGACGGTCCTGGGGGTAGCATCAATTCATGTCAGTCTGTTTTCATTGTTTACCATTTGGGAGGGGGTTGGGGGTGGGTCATTATACCAGAGGGACTGCTACAGTGCCATTGGGAAAATATTTCCAAGTCACCAAGGCCTATTTTTGACTCACCAAGTTCACTACTTGAGTCTCCAAACTAGCAGTTTCCTCAGCAAAGTCCCCTCACCATAGTCAATAGTTCTGCCACGAAAAGAAAAAAAATTGTCACGAATACTTTGATGATGAAACAAAGCAATCCAAGTCACCTCATATTCCTTGTGCGTCATCGAAATTCAGGTACAGTTGGTATTTCATGTAGATACTCTCAAGAAGGTCATCAGTTAGGATGAACCAAGTCATAATTTTCAGTGCCACAGACTTTGAATGGTGCTTTGCTGGTGTTTGCAGCGAGATCCTCCCATGAACTGAAAAACACTACGGTAGGCAAAAGAACTGCTGAGTTGTGCTTGTTGTAGACCCCTTACAGACAGACAGACTTGACTGGTGTCGAGAGAAATCGGTCATATTGCTCACGTTGCAAAACTTTTGTTGCAAATGCATAGGAATGATGAGATGCGTAGTGAAATTTCCATGAACTGACGAAGGTTCATGAAGTCGCAGGTAGCAAAATCGGAGTTTGATTAGATGTTTCATGTTAGGAGACTTCAACCTGCCACCCCTGGTCTGAGAGATTACGCCTCATGACATCCAGTCAGCAAGATACCTGCAGAGGCAGATTATTGTTAGCTACCTCGTTCTATCTATGTACGGTACCTTCATTGCGTAGCACGAGTATACGTGCATTGTGTGGGTACGTGTGACATGTTTTGGGGTCAAATTTTCATGGTGACTTCTGTCATTGACACACTGAGAGAGAAGATTGAATACATAAGTTGAACTGATTGAGTGAGTGCCCATTTTGATGCTAGATCACTCAAATACTTGGAGGTGAACTCATGCTGATTTTGGCCTTCTGTGGCTATTTTTTGGCCCCATTGTGGCAAAATTTGCTGAAATTTCTGAGACACTTCGAGTCCCCTGGTTCCACCCAGTCTGGCAGTGTAGAGGTTGCATGAGTGTGGAGAATGTTGCGAGACAGAATGAGAAACAAAAAATTGAGATGAGACCCAAGAATGAAAATGCAAATACTTTTACTTTAAAAAGATATATTTACACACACTTGTATTTACAAAAGCTGTTAGGGATAGTGCAGAAACACGACATGAGGAGGGTGGAGACAGACTCAGAAGAGAAGGAAAGTCACGAGAAAAGGTCCACAGAGAAAGTTGTTCAATCACAGATGAAAGGAAAGCTTAAAAAAAGTCAGGTGCATCCCGATGCCTCATCCATCTTTAGGATCTGCACGAGACTCGACGGGAGGACCGGAGGAGCTGCGTGCGTGGCCCAGGAGTCTCAACCTCGTCATTCGCTGCCAGTCTCGACAGTCCGGAGGAGCTACACGAGTGGGGACGAGGCTCCACCTTGACAGTCGCTACTACAGTGGACTCTGCTGGCAGTGGCATCGTTGGGCCGACCTAAAAATGCCACTATATCCGGGGTGTCACTATATCCAGACAATAGACAGGGGGCCACGTAAAAAACAAGACTATTTTTTAAATCATTCACTCAATCATTGAAATAACATCGTAAACAACTTCTCAATTGTGGATTGTTTGAAATTTTGGTGCAGAACTTTGTTGAGTTCCTCCTCCAGCTCACATAGCTTTGAGAAATCAAAATCATAGTAGTTAAGGCCCTTCTTGAGAAGTAACTTAGATCCTCTCATTTCTTTGGAAGAAGGGGGTGCCTCCTCCTCCGCATCTTCAGCATCATCATGATCGCCAACCTCTCCTTTCTCTTCCAAGGCCTCCAGGATATTGTTGACGATAGACTTCTTACTGACGGTCTCATAGACAGGCAGATCTTGGTCCACAGACGCTGCCCCATCCTCAAACTCAACTTTTTTCTACATCAAAACTCAAAAACTCTCCGTGCTGCAAGTCCTCCCGGTCTGATGTTTAGCTAACCTGTGATACTGTAAACCATTTGTGTACACTTGTATATGCAGAATATATTTGAAAGTATCGACTTGTGATTGAGTCCTTGAATTCCTCTCCCTCACCCAGTCACGCTGCTCCTGTCGCTGGGAGATTTTGCTCAGGATTGACATCTCCATGTCCGCCCTCACCGTGTTCACCACCATCATCACACTACTGGTTTTTGAATACCACAAATGTAAAGCATAGATGGCTGTGGAGTCTTCAGCATTTTTAGGACTCTCTTGGTGTTAGAGTCGAGGCTCCCCAAAGATTTTTGGTCAAAGAACCCATCTGAATTAATCTTCAATCAATTAATCGTCTATTCAGATTATGTCAGCCCAGGTTAGGATCAATTTCCTTTGAAATTTCTACACTATCTCTGCCTGAGGCTCATAGTATGAAGTGAGGGAATGGTCAGATGCTGCCAGATAAAAGAGCGAGGGAAGGAAAAGTCAAGTCCAAGAGAAAGATCCACAAACTTTCTCCAGTATATGCTTATCTATATATATTAAGGAAAGTCTCCGTATGTACATCTGTGTGTGTGTGTGAATCTGCCAGTTAGGCTATGGGCGCCACAACCACAGCACCGATCGTCACCAAACTTGGTCAGCAGACGCTACGCATCACATGCTTGAAAGTGATTCCGCCACATCTGAGATTTGAGGCCATTTTGAGGCCAAAATCAAGGTCCAAAGTGAGGTCTAAAATGAGGTCCACGGTTCCCTTTACTCCATTGCACAGGTCCTAGATGGCCATGCATTAGGTGTATACTAGGGGAACTTAGACCGGACATAGAGCCATTCAACCATGGTAACTCTGCCTCTGACAGAGACACAGACCAGGTTCAAGATGACTAAGAGGAACTGACTGGAATTCTTTTAAGACTACTCAATGACCAACACAAGGGGCTTCAGTATTAACACAATACTATTCTTCTACCTGGAGGGGACTCACACAAACATATCTTACCAATGACCAAAGAGTTAGGACGACAAAGTTGGTACATAGCCTTCTACCCTGAAGGGGAGTGGATTCCTCCTACTCAGCCAGTGACAGGGCAGGAAGAAAAAAGTTTAGACAGAAACGGGAGCTTGAAGAGTGGCTTGGCAGGCCTTTACCATGATCCAGATGATCAGGGAGAAGTCCTTGGAGAGGTCCAGGGGGAGCACTGGACATGAGTCAATCTGTCTAAAGAGAGTAGCCCTTTCAAGACAGATCAAATGACTGAGGATCTGCAGCAGATTCTCCCTCTTTTATACCCCTTTTCCACTAAATAGAGGCTATGACCAGCCATGCTGACCCACACTTTGCTGAAGCATCCATTGTCTCTTAATCTCTTTCCTTACTGCAGAGCAGCTGCAGGCCTCCTTGCCCCTTCTTGTGCAATTTTCCCTCCACAACAAAGCCTCATAAAGGGTCAACAAAAGACACAAGCAGGACACAGTCAGGAGACAAAAAAGGAGACAGAAAGACAGCGATTCCAGACGATTCACCTCACTAGTGACTTAAATCTTGACCACAATACAGTATTCGTCAGATAAATCTGAACTCTCAAAAAAGACAACACAGATATCATAGATCAAGTCAAAATTTGAATTTCCTGCCACAAAACAGTGTCGACATCTGTTAGCTGTAATCCCAACAACTAGTTTTGTTTGTAGACAGATCAGTCACAATGGAGTTTGAGAAAAGGATCGAGATCTGTGCTCTCCTCCATGCGGATTTGCCTCCAAAAAGGATTGCTGAACTTGTTGGTTGCTCCCACCTGACTGTTTTTGTGGTGAGAAGGGCTGTGAAGGCTGGGGAAAACCTTGAGAGACAACAGAACTCTCCTCTCCGTGATAAGCTCATTGATGACTTTTTTCTCGCTGTCCTCGTCCTTGACATTGCCGAGGATCCCACTCACTCCATGTCCAACCTTGCCAGGAATGCCGGTGTCTCAGAGTGCACCATCCATCATGCAGTGGCCACGATCAGACTCAAGAGCTACGTCCAGAGGGTCAGGCACATGCTCACCCTCACCACCATGGAGAACTGGGTCATCTGGTCCAAGAAGTTGCTGAACTGAACCCTCCCACCATCAATGGTTTAGATTTTCTCAGACAACAAACTCTGGACAGTTAATCAGGCGCACAACAGCTGGTTCGACAGGGTCTTGGCCTTTTCACCTGAGGATGTCCCTCTGATCCTCAGGACAAAGCACCCAGCATCAAGAATGCAGTTTGGCATGGTGACCTCCGACGGATGCAAGTTCTCCTGCTGGCTCCCATGTGGCCTCAAGATTGGTGCTCATGAGTACATTGAGCTGCTTGACACCCAAGTGCGACCATGGATCAAGGCCAACTATCCGAATGGCAACTACATCTTCCAACAGGACTCTGCCCCAGGGCACAAGGCCAAAATTACCCAGCAATGGCTCTCCACCCATTTTTTGGATTTCTTCCTGCCGACAATGTGGCCTCTGTCAAGCCTGGATGCAAACCCCATGGACTGCACGGTGTGGGGCATTTTGAAGGGGAAGGCCTGTGGGCAACACCACAACAGCATCAACTCCCTCATCACCTCTGTTGATGATGCCTGGACCAGTTTGTCTGAGGAGTTTGTGGTGAAAACCTGTTGGTGGTTTTGAGGCTGTCTGGAGGCTATAGTGGAGGCTGGAGGTGGACACATTGAGAACTAGTCAAGATTGAATGTTTGTTTCATGTACATATGTTGAATGCTAAATATAGTTTTGCTACAGTGTGCATTATCACAGTTTCAGCCATTTTTTTAGAGTTCAAATGTATCTGACGGACACTGTAGGTATAGGTCAGCCTCTTGGGAACAGCTGTGCACTACCAGCTTTGGCCAGAGCTATCTATGGCAAGAGGAGGGGAGAGAAGAAGGTCAATAGGGATGGACACTGAGCCAGGCAACCCAGCAAACCAAAGTGGACCTCGACCCAGAGACTCATGGCTTGCTGCTATCACTTGGCTGGGAAGAAGAGAGGGAGTGAAGAATGTCTGGATCAGCCGGTTTCAAAAGTAAAACCAAAATGGATCTGATCCGGGTGCAAGATCACCTTTGAGGGCGAGTTCGGGTCACGGCAAGACCAGCTTCGAGGGCGAGATCAGCTTCATGTTGAGCGCGAAGCGTGTATTCAGCACGAACACATGTTGAGCTATGGTGGGCGGGATTGGGGCGAGTCTTATAATAACCCAAGCAATGCTGGGCACTTCTGCTAGTCTACTATAAAAGAGCCTGTTGTTTCACAGTGGTATTTAAATAAACAATGTAAGCACAACACATGCTGGAAAAATTGAATGTGCGGCATTGTAATCTTTATGAAATGCTTATGTCTTGGCCTTTGCTGGCACTTACCATCTGGCTAGACCTGAAAAAAGGACAAAGTTTCTCATGCCTGTATTGAGCCAAACTGACTTATGGGAAGCAGCCAAAAGATCGGCCTGGCCCGGCTTGCCACTTCTGGCTCGAAACGCATCTCTACACTGTCTTTGACGTGAGGTTGCACCTGACTCCTTCATCTGGCCATTTTCGGTCAGGGTGGAACCAGTGGTGGCAATGATTTGCTTTCTGGGACTGGGGCCAATTTTTGTCATTTTGGCAGTGTTTTTTGTTTGCGTGAGGCTGATTTTTCGGACAGGCTCGCACTGCCTTTTGTGTGGCTGATTTTTGTTCGGGCACAGCTGATTTTTGTCATTTTTTCGGCCCTTGCTGCAAACAGGCCCTTTGCGCTCGAAGTGCGTGTTGAGCGCAGAGCATGCGGCAGACAGACAGACGGACACATGCACAGCAGTTTACATTTTTTTCTCCCCAACAAAGTGGGGAGTGGGAAAGTGCTAATATTTTTAAAAGGGGGTTAGCATGAGAGTGCTGGTTCATTATGTACAGTGCTTGCCATAAATAATGTCGTTTGGTACACATCGATGCAATACTCTTAGTGAGATAATTGTAAGGTTGACTTTTGCTGTGGAATGTGTGACTGAGAGTGTGGGACATAAGATCCTGCAGTTTTGTCAAGTTTTGATAAAAGGTACCAGAGCACTTACAATGTCATTAGTTGATATGACCCCCGTGTCGGGTGCAACTGAATTTTGATTATTTTTGACCACCAAATGAAAGTGAAAGTGGCTGAAATTTTCGTTCATTTGGGAAAAGATTTTCAATTGGTCTTTGCCCCAAACTCCTCATTGTCAACTTACTCTGGCCGTTCCTTGGAGCATCACCAGATGGCCTTGAGAATTATGACATACTTTTTGAAGAGAAATGTCCATTCAATGGCAGAAACAGCAAGATCAGGCCAAGGAAATTATTTTCATTTCTGCAACAAGATGAGGACAGTGTTGCACTGAAGCAAAGTCACCAAATTATTGGTCAGCTGGCCTCGTCTGGTCGTGAAAAATGCCACTTTGTTGCATACACACATGTTCACCTACTGGTGCTAGAACTTTGTCACAATCCTCAATTTTTTGACAAGAAAATGCTTCCGAATTTGAAATCCTTCTATACCAACTATTACCGCTTGTATGTTGCTTTCAAGTTGTAACAATACTGACATTGTCATTCCAGTTTTTTGTAAGATGTCTGTGTAAGGTCCAAAGCATGATTTCAAATATAAAAAATATGGAAATGTTCCAACAAATGGTATGTCCACAATGAGAACATTATTCTGTATTTTCTCAACAAACTATACAGGGCTTAAAGTTTTGAATGACTAGACATACAAGATTCAAACAAGATTCTTCCACCAAGTGAGACAAGCTTATTGTTCAGCTTCTCAGACAGTATACGGAAAGTTTTGGCAGGACCAATGACATGCTCAACATGGACTCTTACATGAGATCTTTCGGTCACTGGCAACTTTCTCTGCTGGCAACTGGCTCACTCCTTTTAGAAAGGTTGGTGTGTTTTCTGAGACACCTTTATGGCAAAATAGATCTTTAACGGTGAAGCCCTTGTAGCACATTATTCTGTCTCCTTTGCAAAAGAGATCTTGAGCAGTAGCAGGATCACTCCTCTCCACTATCTGTCTCTCAGATGGACTTGCTCTGTAGGCATCGGAGATGTATGTCACGGCTCCTTTTGGTGAAATTTCCACAAGCATTCTCAAAGTATTTTTATTTTTGTAGGAGCTCCATATTGCTGTTCTCACTTTAGTGGTCCCAGGTCGGTCAATGCCAATTTCAGTCCCATCGATGATCACTCGGATCCTAGGGAACTTCTTTTTAAAGTCTGCAGACATGTACTCATCAACAATATTCCGAGGCAGCCAGAGATTCAGCTCTCTTAGTTGATAATACATGAAGTTCAACCAGGTGTGAAAGACATGGCATACTGCTGTCTCTGATTTTCCAAAGAAGAATCCCAGTTCCACATCATCCTTGTTGAGATGAAGCTTCATGAGAGTAAGCAGGAGCTCTTCTTTTGCTTCCAGGCTTTGGCACTTGTACACCAATGAGGTTGTTGCAGGACCCAAGATTTGAAAGAAGTACTTAAAATGAGCACAGTCCAGAAAATCAGACCTTGTCCCATCAGTTTCTTTAAGCAGTCCTCTGTTCCCAGGCTCTTTAACTTCTTTCACTTTCACCCCCATCATCACGTCAGGAACCTCTTCCATCATCCCATCAGAAACCCCTAGAATGTCGGCCTGATGCTGTTCTTCATCCTCCTGCACACCAGAAGCAGGAGGGGGCTCTGTACGCAACATGCTTGATGCTGGTACATCCCTCCTACATGCCTTTTCTGCTCGCTCTGTGTCCTCAACAATTGCATGGGCAGGAAATTCAAAAATGCTGGGGACAGCACCCTTCACAAGACGTCTTCCTCCTGACCCAGGAACTACACAGACCTTGGTGATGTTCTGCTCTCTGAAGTGCCTGTCACATACGGATGCCCTCTCATTGGGGGACCACAAGCCTCCTCTTTGATCCAGACTTCTGCAGTGAATAGCAACAACCCAGCGTAGGTGGAGCTCTTGATCCCAAGGGAAGTTGAAGCCTCCTCTACCTTTGCACAGAGGCAAGGAGCATTACATTGGCATGGTTGATGCACTTCAGGTCATCACTTGTAGCCTCAGACTTCCAGACTTTTGACAATTTTTTCTGCATTGGTTACTTCTTGTGCATGTGGATGAAATTGAGAATGGATTCTAGACTACTGTGAAAGAAACCTTCCTTTGTTTCCTCCTCTCCAATTCCTCCTGGGATAATTGTGTTTAGGAATCTGGAATCCTCAAGTGGCGAGAACTAGCAGCAAAATTTCTGCCCTACCTGTGGTCCCCCAATGTCATCACGGATTCCATTTCCAACTCCACATCCGAGACATATGAAAATCGTCTCTTAGCCAATCTTGTTCCTAATGCTCATCTGCACCAATGTGGTCCCAGCTCAGCACTATGCTGTAAGAAGTAGGCAGAAATTACTTCCAATTTCAACTCTCAGACAGGCAAAATGAAGACCCGAGGCAACATCAGAAAGAGATGGAGTTACCTTGCAGTCAAGCAAAGGAAGAAGTACTCCGCAAAGATTAAGGACTATAAAGCCACAGGAGGTGGCTAGCCAACAGTTTCTCCACCTTCAGCTGAAACTCTGGACATCATTGATGCTACAAGGACTCACGTGGAGACGGTTTTACATTCTTTTGACTGCCGAGCAGTCGAAGAAAGAGGAGAGAAGGAGAAACCTGACAGGAGTAAGGTATGTTTCTTCATATTAGTCACAAAAGCTACTGTAGTACCGTTGCAGGAGTTATACCATGTACAGGATACTAGCACATATGTGCTATCTACTTCGTTGGGTATGCATGACGAGACCTGAAGCACTGTACTGAAGCATGTTGGAGTGAAAATTTGATGTGGGACATGTAGGTGTGATACTGGGACACAATGTTGAGCACACTGGGTCAATGTCAAGGCTGCCCATTTTGGTGCTAGAATGCTCAACAGGAACCCACATGAAGGACTGACCTATGAAGGACTGACCTATGAAGGACTGACCTATGAAGGACTGACCTATGAAGGACTGACCT